>Ga0137403_10003886_pt1 | contig 17770 bp, 11 predicted proteins | sample CZOMad2_1_16fung_FD_122057 | JGI IMG/M metagenome (GOLD analysis project Ga0137403, IMG submission 122057) | Vadose zone soil fungal communities from Angelo Coast Range Reserve, California, USA - CZOMad2_1_16fungal (Hybrid Assembly) | ecosystem: Environmental > Terrestrial > Soil > Vadose zone...
GGAAGCGTACAGCAGGGCTCCCGCCACCGGATGCGAGCCGACGATAGAGCTGAGGTTGATGATGCTCCCGCCGTCGGCCCCGAACCGCTTGATCGCCTCCTGCACGGTGAGAATCGCCCCGAGAACGTTGATGTTGTAGTGGAGGTGAAAGCTCTCTTCGGTGATTTCCGCGAAGGCACCGAAGCGGAATACCCCGGCGTTGTTCACCAAAACGTCCAGTCTTCCGAACGCAGAATGCACTTCTTTGAATAACCGTGCGACATCTGCCGCCTTGGACACGTCGGCCCCGACCGCGATCGCGTCACCCCCGGCGTCGGTGATCGCCTGAGCGACGCGTTCGGCGCCTTGCCGATCGGAGGAATAGTTCACGGCCACGCGCGCACCCGCAGCTCCCAAGGCCCTTGCAATCCCAGCGCCTATGCCTTTGGAGGCGCCCGTCACTATTGCCACTTTCTCAGACAGTCTGCTCATATTTCACCATTGTTCTTGATCCAACTGAACCCATACACGAACGCCAATACGACTGATGCAGTATCATCGGCGAAAAGTGCTTTATTTACTGCTGGAGGGTGCCCATGTCTAGTTCTCATTCGGATGCGTTGGTTATCTTCGGCGCCACGGGTGACCTTGCTTACAAGAAGATCTTCCCGGCGTTGCAGGCGTTGGTCAAGCGCGGACGTTTAGATGCGCCGGTCATCGGTGTGGCCCGATCACCCTGGACTCTCGAACAATTCCGTGAGCGCGCGAGAGAGAGCCTGGAAAAGCATGGCGGCGTGGATCCCGCGGCCTTTCGCAAGCTGAGCCGGTTGCTCCGTTACGTCTCCGGCGAGTACAACGATCCGGCGACTTTCAACGCGATCTGCAAAGAGCTGCAAGGGGCGCAGCGACCCGCTTACTATCTTGCGATCCCGCCGTTTGTTTATGGCGCAGTCGCGGAGCAATTGGCGAGGACCGGTTGCTTGAGAAACCCGCGAATCATTGTCGAAAAGCCCTTCGGACGGGATCTGGCCTCGGCACGAGAGTTGAATCGGATCCTGCACAGCATCGTCGACGAGTCGGCGATCTTCCGCATCGACCACTTTCTCGGGAAGCGCGCAGTGCACAACATGCTGGTATTCCGTTTCGCGAACACTTCCATGGAAGCCTTCTGGAACCGCAACTACATTGAAAGCGTCCAGATCACGATGGCGGAGAACTTCGGCGTTGAGGGGCGAGGAGCCTTCTACGACGAGGCTGGCGCGATCCGCGACGTCGTCGAGAACCACTTGTTTCAGGTCTTATCGAATCTTGCGATGGAGCCGCCAGTGAATGTGGACAGCGAGTCCATTCGCGACGAGAAAGTTAAGGTGCTGAAGGCCGCGCCACCTATCCAAGTGAAGGACCTGGTCCGCGGCCAATTCCGTGGGTACCTCAACGAAAAAGGAGTGGCGAAGGATTCAAAGACCGAAACGTTTGCCGCCTTGCGGATGGAGGTGAACTCCTGGCGCTGGCAGGGAGTGCCGTTCTACATACGTGCCGGCAAGTACCTACCTGTGACGTGCACCGAGGTTGTTGCGCGCTTCCGAAAGCCTCCTACCCTGATTCCCGACTGCGCGCTGGCGGAGAACTACCTTCGGCTGCGGATCAGTCCCGAGGTCGTGATCGCCATGGGAATGACGGTGAATGCACCGGGCGATCAGATGGTCGGCCGGGCACAAGAAATGTTGGCTACTCATCAGCCCGCCGCCGGTGACGTAGGAGATTACGAACGGGTACTCGGAGCTGCTATGGAAGGCGATACGTCCCTGTTCGCCCGCCAGGATTACGTCGAAGAAGCGTGGCGCCTCGTAGACCCGGTCCTAAAAAGTGACACTCCCGTTTACACATACGAACCAAATACCTGGGGACCTGCCGAGGTGGAATGCGTGACTCCGCCCGGAGGCTGGCACAACCCGGTTATTGGACAGGAACCATCATCCGTAAAGAGGGAAGCCGCGTGAGAAATCATGCGGGCACGGTGCTGCCATAGATCATCGGCTGAAGCTTCAGTACAAACATTTCGATAGTGGCGCAGGCCAGCCCAAAGCCCAACCCAAAATCCGTTGTGCCACCGCATTCTTGCTCGTACTTCCAAGTAATTGGCAGTTCCCGGACCCACTTGTAAGTTGTTGAAGAGTCTCTTTGGAGGACGACATGGATCTGAAACTCGCCGGAAAAACTGCACTCGTAACCGGATCGACGGCAGGCATCGGGCTTTCGATAGCCCAATCGCTCGCGAACGAGGGCGCTCATGTCTACGTGAACGGACGCACCCAGCAGCGCGTCGATGCGGCGATCGCGGAGATCCAATCGCATGCTGCAAAGGCCAAGGTGGATGGCATCGCGGCAGACTTCTCGAGTCCGGCCGGCGCGCAGGCCGTGATCGCAAAGTTGCCTGCTGTCGACGTGCTGGTGAACAACGTGGGAATATTCGAACCGAAGCCATTCACCGAGATCCCTGATGCTGACTGGTTTCGTTTCTTCGAGGTCAACGTGATGAGCGGTGTGCGACTCTCGCGGCACTACCTGCCAGGGATGCTCAAGAAAAACTGGGGTCGAATCCTGTTCATTTCCAGCGAGTCGGCGGTACAGATTCCGGCGGAGATGGTGCACTACGGCATGACGAAAACAGCGCAGGTCGCCGTGGCGCGCGGGATCGCCGAGTCGGTTGCCGGGACCGGCGTGACGTCGAACAGCGTTCTGGCCGGGCCGACGGATTCGGAAGGCGTGGGCGACTTTGTGGAGGCGCTGGCGAAGCAGCAGAAGAAGTCGAAGGCACAGGTGGAGAAGGAGTTTTTCGAGCATGCGCGGCCTTCGTCGCTGCTGAAACGATTTGCCACCGTGGACGAAGTAGCCGCGATGGCCACCTTTCTGGCTAGCGAGCTTTCTTCCGCGACAAACGGAGCGGCAGTGCGAGTAGATGGCGGCGTGGTGAGAGCCATCCTCTAAAAGGTTAAGACGGCGGGCGCACTCTGGCGCGCCAGTCGTTGTCCGCCCCTTGGATCCGGCTACTCTGCTTACTATCCGTGGTAGTAGACACATCTCTGGCGTAACTTAGGCGGCTGTGCCGGCGACGACCGGCCGCACTGAGGGATGCATACATGTTGCGGAATCAGACAGCGCTAAGAACGTTGGCGCTCATCACTATCTTCTTCTGTGCCTCCATCGTTCCAGCCACAGCGCAGAGCGGTACGACGACCACTACTCAGACAACGACCTCCGGCAGTTCACAGACCTCCACGCAGAAGATCCCGACGGTGCGCGAATCCGTCGAAGTGACTGCCACTCGGATACCGGAGGACCCGCAAGAAGTACCGACTGCCATTGAAGTCTTCAGCGGCGAAGAGCTGCGTGAGCGCGGCGCGCGCGATCTGCAGAGTGCCTTGTCGTCAGCCACCGGCGTACTGATCGCCCCCGGCGGCGACAGCGGTCCCGCAAGTTCGGTCCCCGAGTTCTGGGGTCTTAAAGAATTCGACGCCTTCCTTTTGGTTGTTGACGGCGTCCCGTGGGGCGGCGCTTACAACCCTGCGCTCACTTCGTTGAGCCTTTACGACGTCGAACGCATTGAAGTGATGCGCGGACCGGCGCCGATCACCTACGGCGCTACGTCATTCGTGGGCGTGATCCACGTGATCCATCACGGCGTCGATTCCACCGACCGCAACGTGGAATTGCATGGAGGAAGTTTTGAGAGCGGTGGCGGATCGTTCTCGACCCCGGTGCCACTCGGTGGCGAATGGAAGTCCCGCTTGACGATCGACGCGGAGCGCCTGGGGTTCAGCGATCCGCGCGAGGCCTTTCGACGCGGGCACGGCCTGTGGAGAGTAGAGCGAAAGTTTTCAGACACAGGTCGCGTGTGGTTCAACTTCGACCTGAACTGGCTCGATCAGGACCCGAACAGCCCGCGCAGTCGCGAAGGATTGACGCTCTCGCCACTTGTCCCGGTCGACGCCAACCACAATCCGCGAGGCTCGTTCCTCAACGACCATCGCGGAACTATCATGGGCGGCTTTGAACGCGGGGTCGGCAGCGGTGTTTGGACCACGACTGTATCCGTCTCGCATAGCAATCAAGACATTCTCCGCGGATTTTTGGAAGATCCGGAAACTCCCTTCGATCCCTCGCAAACAGTCACTAATGCTCACGGTGTCCGCGAGAAGATCCACCTGACCGACATTTACATCGACAGCCATCTCACCTGGAAGTTGCAGCATGCGCTTACGTTCATTGCCGGTGCGGATTACCTGCATGGGCGGGCCAGGGCGAATGGTGCGGACTTCGAGTACAGTGTCCCAGTGAATGGGGCGTCTGCCGTGGCCGTGCCGCAGCCGGATGAACTCGATGTGGTGATCGAAGACAATCGAAACTTCTTTGGCCCGTACGCCATGGTGGAGTGGAAGCCGCTGGAACGGTTACGCATCGACGCCGGGCTGCGGGCTAATGTCACGCATGAATCGCGTCGCGACGCCGATCCGGACCCAGCAGATCCTCACGATATAACCAGCGATCGTACCGATGCCCACATTGGAGCCAATCTCGGCGCCATGTTCACAGCGTGGCAGAACAAGCAGGATTCTGTTGGCCTGTACGCAAACTTTCGTGAGACCTTCAAACCCGCTGCCATCGACTTTGGTATTGGCGAGCTTTTCGAAGGCAAGCAGATCCTCGATCCGGAAACTTCTCACAGCATAGAAGGCGGATTGAAGGGACGCCTTTTTAATCATCGTATGGAATTCGAAGCGTCGGGATTCTATATGGATTTCGCGAACCTGGTCGTTCCGGTCACGGAGGGCGGATTGCCGGCTCTGATCAATGCAGGGACCGAGCGCTTTGCGGGTTTCGAAACCGGCGTGGAGCTTTTCTTGCCCAAGAACGTGATCGCCCGCGGTAACTATAGCTATCACGACGCGATCTTCACCGATTTTGTGCAGGAGTTCGACCCCGGTGTCCCGACGCAACTCGCGGGCAAGCGACTGGAGATGTCGGCGCATAATCTGGCGGCAGCTTCGCTCTACTACTTGCCCCCCAAGGGGTTTCTGGGCGGAGTCGGAATGAACTTCACCGGCAGCCGGTTTCTGGATAAACGCAATCGAGCACTGGCTGACGGGTTTGCTACGGTGGACGCCAGCATCGGATACCGCACTCAGAGCTGGGAGCTTCGGCTTGACGGGCGCAACCTCGGAGATCGACGGGATCCGGTGTCGGAGAGCGAGCTTGGCGAATCGCAGTATTACTTGATGCCGAGCCGAAGGGTTGATGCAACGTTGAGGTTCCATTTCTAATCTGATTGCGAGGTTGATGTCGTCCAAAAGAAAGCGTACCCTAGCTGCCCGAAGTTTGGAGCCTATGTTGCAACCTCTTAGATCATCGTTGATCGCCACCCGCCAACTGGGTCCCCTGGAAGACGAGCTGCTGCGCGTACTGTGGACGCGTGGCGACGCCACCGTGCGTGAGTTGATCGACGACTCCGCTGTCGACGGCGCTTACACCACCATCATGACCACGCTCGATCGTCTCTATAAGAAGGGGCTGCTCGAGCGATCGGCGGAAGGTCGGGCATTTCGTTATCGTCCCGCGCAAAGCGAGGCGGAACTCCACCAGCTTCTGGTTGCGGCGGGACTGAAAGAGCTGCTTTCGTCTGCCGCGCAGCACGAGGCGCCGATCTCATTCTTGGTCGATGCAATCAGCGAGCACGACGCGGCGCTGCTCGAGCAATTGCAGCAAGCCGTCGCCAGAAAGCGGCGTGACTTGCGGAAGAAGGACGCGCGATGATGTATTGGATCCGCTACGCGATGCTGGCGGTCAGCGTCTTCTTCCTGGTGTATGTGGCTTTGTCGGCCATCGTCGCCGGCGCTTGGTACGGGTTGAAGAGACTCAGGTTGCTCGAGAGCGCAGCTGCCTTGTTTACGTTACGCATCTTGCCGCTGGCGTTCTCACTGCTTGTGGTGTTCCTGGTCACTATCCCTTCATTCTGGTCATTGGAGCCATCGGGAACCGACGAAGGCGTCAGCCTTCCCGCGGCATTGCTCTTTGGGGCTGGCGCTGCATGGCTCGCTTCTCGCGGCGTAACGATCTTCGCGTCATTCAGACAGGCCTCCAAGTTCTTTGCCCTCGCTTCGCCATCCATGCAACCGCTAGACGTCGCGTCACCGATTTCTGCTTACGAACTTCCGGTTGATGGTCCCAATCTGTTCCTGGCGGGTTTGTGGCGGCCGCGTTTGCTGATCTCGCGCGGGGCGATGGAGATGCTGGATGCGCAGGAGATGAAAGCGGCCATCCGCCACGAGCTCGCGCACGCGCAGAGCCGCGACAACATCAAGCAGCTGGTTGTGCGCTTCTGCGCATTCCCGCTGCTTGCCTCGCTCGATCGCGAATGGTCGCGGGCCGCAGAAGTCGCCGCCGATGATAATGCCGTCACCGATGAGTTGGGAGCAGCGGATCTTGCTTCCGCCTTGATCAAGGTGGGGACTGCGTCGTCGCGATTGCAGGTACCAGAACTGGGAATGAGCCTGGTTCCCGAGGCCGATGCCCCAGTGAGCGCCCGCGTTCAACGGCTGCTCGATTGGAAGCCCAACCCTAGGCGAGGCGGACACGCCGCTCAATTGTGTTTGCTTCTTTTCCCCGCCGGAATCGTTGCTTTCAATCTGGTTTGGCTGATGACGCAGATGCACCGCTTCACTGAGATCCTTTTCCAGTAGCACGATCCAAGAAAAAAGCCCTATCCCGCTGAGCGCGGAATAGGGCTTTGGTTTCTCGTGAAACGAGATTCAGAACCGGAAATTTACACCGACGTTGAAGATGTTAGCCGTTGTCTGCCACTTGTAATGGACCTGGAATGGTGGCAACGGCGGGTTGGCATCAACGGTGACTTGTTTATCGCCCAGATCGTAGTGAAGATATTCTCCACGCACGCTCCAGTGCTTGTGAAGTCCGACTTCAACGCCTCCGCCGGCGATCCAGCCAGTTTTTGTGTCTTCCACCGCTGCCGGATAGTTCTCGGAGCCGGTGGGACGGAAGTCAGTATCAGCCGAGTAGTTCACGTGGCCGAAGGCCACGCCGGCCGTGCCGTACACCAGAAACCGCGAACCGAGGGTCACGCCGACGCGCGGACGGAAAGACGCGAGCCAGGTGGTGTCTTGGTGAGAGGTGATGTGGTTTCCATTGCCGGGGAACGGAGTGCCATCATTTTGGATGATCGGACTGACGGTCTGTCGGCCATCCATGCCTGTGCCGGAGATATCGAACTCAGCGCCCAGAACAAAAATATTGTGTTGCCAGTTCGCCCCGATTTGGCCCCCGCCGATGATTCCGCTCGGGTCAGGATGAAGTCTCGAGGGTTGCAGATTGATGAATGTGGCTGCGTCGGGCAATGGGTCGACGTTCGTATCTGCATTTCCCCACGCTCCCCCGATGTGCGCTCCAACGTATATGCCGGTCCAGTGATAACCGTTACTGGCTGGCGCTGGGGCAGGCGAAGCGGCAGGAGCGGTCGGAAGGGCAGCGGGAACGGCCGCAGCCGCGAGCAGGTTCGAATCGCTGCTCAGAGTGGCGGCGTTTGCTGTTTGCCCATCAGCCTTTGCTGAAGGCTGATCTGCCGCGAACGCGGAGCTTACTGCGCTCCCAGCAATCAGTGTCGCCAGTACCCAAATAGTTAAATAGCCGGTTATGATTTTCAGGTTCGATCTCATTATTGGTGTTGCCTCCATACGTATTTGAATTGTCACATCACGTTGCAAAAGACACACATCTACACAGGCACAATTCGGCCAACAAACCATTTGATTTGTTCGAGGGTTAAGAAAGTATGCCTGACTCTCTCAATTCAATTCAAGACTTTTTGAACCTTAGGGCGGCGCGCGTTCGCTGCAAAACATAAGCAGGCGCGCCGACCCGAACCATCCGGACCGGCACGTTCGCCGAACTGTATCACTCCGCCGCCGGTTGGATCACTTGGATGGAAGAGACGTCGCTACCTTGGATCTGGCCATTGAGCGCTGATAGATCGGTAGCGACGAGTTGTTTCCATGCGGCGAGTTGCGTGTCCAGCTGAGAGTTCAGTTGCTCAAAGACACCTAACATGGCCGGAGTGGGCGCCGCGTCGTTTTCAATGACGTGGCTGAACGAGTCGAAGGCTTCGTTGAGCATGTTGGGATATCGCAGGTTTCCCTCCGAACTCTTCATCTTCACCTGCACCAGCTCCTGCTCGATGGCGGCAAGCTTCTTTTCGTCATTCTGGATCGATGCCAGCACCGCCTGGTTCTTCGGATTCCCTTGCAAGCGCTTGGCGACATGCTCCATCTGCAAGCGCACATCGCGTATCTGCATCACCGCCGCATGCAACTCGGCGATGCGATGGCTGACCTTCGATGACAGCTCGAACTGCTTGCGCAGCTCTACTATTGAAGCCTTGATGCGCGGATCGGGCTTCACTTCCAGCTGCGACACGGACGACTTGCCATCGACAGTCAGCTTCAGCTGGTACTTTCCGGGAAGTACGATCGGTCCTTCGGGGCCGTTGCCTGCATAGAATGCGCCAGGAAGCTCCAGAGGATTGTCGTAACGCAGGTTCCATGGGAAGCGGTTCATCCCGGCTGCGGTGGGCAGCAGCTCGGGCGGCTTTTCCAAGTCTGGCCACTCCGGCGGCTGTTCATTCTTGTTCTTCTTTTCTTTGCTGGAGTACTCGCGGACCAGCTTGCCATCGCCGTCTTTGATCTCCAGCGTGATTTCACCCTTGGGCTCGGATTTCAAGTAGTAGCTGACGATGGCGCCATTGGGTGGATTCTCGCCCACGGGACGTCGCTTATCCACGTCTTCCGGGAAGTAAAGCCGGTGGATCGGCGCCGGCTGATACAAGACGAAATCTGCGCTTGCGAGTTCCGGCTTCAATTGGCGGAGCGGCGAAAGGTCGTCGAGCACCCAGAAGGAGCGGCCATTGGTGGAGACCGCGAGATCGTCGTCTTTCACCACAAGGTCGGTCACCGGAGTGCGCGGCAGGTTCAACTGCAGCGGCTGCCAGTGTGCTCCTTCGTTGAACGAAACGTAAACGCCGAGCTCGGTGCCGGCGTAGAGAATGTTCTTCGCCTGCGGGTCCTGGCGCACGGCATGTACGAAGGCGCCTTCAGGGATGCCATCGCTGATGCGCGTCCACGATTTGCCGAGGTCGGTGGTCTTATAGATGTACGGACGAAAATCGTCGAGACGATGATCGTCAATGGCGACGTATGCGGTGTTGGCGTCGAACTGTGACGGCTCGATGATGCTGATCAGGCTCCATTCCGGCCAGGCTTTCGAGGTGACATTGTTCCAGTTCTTACCGCCATCCTGCGTGACGTGAATCAGTCCATCGTCACTGCCCGCCCATAACAGGTCTTTGCGGAGTGGGGACTCAGCCAGCGCGAAGACGGTGTCGTAGTACTCCACGCTGGTGATATCGAGCGTGATGGCGCCGCCGGAGGGAAGCTGCTTCGACTTCTCGTTGCGGGTGAGGTCGGCGCTGATGGGCGTCCAGGTCTTGCCTTCGTCGTTGCTCTTAAAGATCATCTGCGCCGCAGCGTAGAGCGTGTTGGGATCGTGCAGCGAAAGCAGCAGAGGGAACGTCCACTGGAAGCGATATTTGAGTTCACCCGCGCCATGGCCTGAGACATCGACGGGCCATACCGCGACGTCTTGTTGTTGCTCGGTGCGCTTATCGAAGCGCATAACACTGCCATCCTCCGCACCGGCATAGACAATGTTGGGGTCGCGCGGGTCAGGCTGGATGTAGGCGCTCTCGCCGCCGCCGACGGCGTACCAATGCTCGCGGCCGATGTAGCCATCGTCGGTGCGGTTCAGGATGGCGACGGTGGAGTTGTCCTGCTGCGCGCCGTAAAGGCGATAAGGAAAATGATTGTCGGCAGAGACGTGGTAGAACTGCGCCGTCGGTTGATTGTCTTGCGAGGTCCACGTCTTGCCGCCATCGACGCTGATGGTGGCGCCGCCATCGTTGCCATTGATCAGGCGGTCGGTGTCGGTGGGATCGATCCAAAAGCCGTGATGGTCGCCGTGCGGTGCGGGCAGCAGATCGAAAGTTTTGCCGCCATCGCGTGAGCGGAAGGCTCCGGTGTTCAACACGTAGACCGTGTCAGGAGATTTTGGATCGGCGAAGATGTGCGAGAAGTACCAGGCACGTTGGCGATAACGCTCGTCATCGTTAACGCGCGTCCAAGTGTCACCGGCGTCTTCCGAGCGATAGATGCCGCCTTCTTTCGCCTCGATCAGCGCGTAAACGCGGCTCGAATCGCCACCAGAGACTGTTACGCCGCTTCGTCCCCAGATGCCGCTGGGCAGACCGTGCCCTTCGAGGCGCTTCCAGGTGGTGCCGCCGTCGATTGATTTGAAGATTCCGCTGCCAGGGCCGCCGCTATTCAGTGAATAAGGAGTGCGGACCACCTGCCAGGTCGAAGCGAACAAGGTGTTGGGGTTTGTTGGATCGAAGACCACGTCGATGCCGCCGCTCTTGTCGTCAACGTACAGAACTTTTTCCCAAGACTTGCCGCCGTCACGGGTGCGGAAGATGCCGCGTTCGGTGTTGGGCGCGTAGGCGTGTCCCAACGCAGCCACGAATGCGATATCAGGATTCTTGGGATGGACGATGACGGCGCCGATGTGGCGTGTGTCCTTCAATCCGAGATGCTGCCAGTGCTGCCCGCCGTCGAGGCTTTTGTAAACGCCATCGCCGTAAGAAATGTTGCCGCGGATGCAGGCCTCGCCGGTGCCAACATAGATTACGTTATGGTCTGAGTCGGCGACGGCGATGCTTCCGATCGAAGACGTGCCTTGCTGATCGAAGATGGGCTTCCACATGCGTCCGCCGTTGGTCGACTTCCAGACGCCTCCGGCAACCGCGCCGAAGTAATAAACATTAGGCTCGCCGGGGACACCGGTCACGGCCAGCACGCGGCCACCGCGGAAGGGACCAACGTTGCGCCAGCGCATGCCGCCGAACAGCTTTTCGTCGTATTGTGGCTGACCCACCTGCGGCGTGGGCGTAAGCTTCGCCTGCTCCGGCTTGGGCTTTGCTTGCTTGTGCTTGCTCGCAGGCAGCGTCTGTTTGGGCGGACCCTCTTTCTCGGCCTGCGGCGCCTGCTCTTGAGCGAGTACGTTGGTGGTGAACAGAGTTAGGATGAGAACAACCAACAGTCGAAGGCGCTGCAGCATGAGTCCCCCCAAAATTGAGTCCGGCAATAGTAAACCGGAGAGCCGAAAGTGAAAAGGCATCAGGGACGAGTGACAGGGGTTGAACTCTTGCCTCAGCTTGCCTAAACTGGGTGCCCTCCGGAGGTTCCCCATGGCCCGCAAGGCTCTAATCTTCTGTTTTCTTTTCGTCAGTTCAGCGTTCGCCCAACATCAGCACGCCGCGGCAACCAGTCCGAAGGCCGCCGCGCAAGCGACGACATTATTGCCCGGGATGGGCAATGCTCACCACGCCGTAAGCACCACCAACCCGATGGCGCAGAAGTATTTCGACGAAGGCTTGAGCTTGATCTACGGCTTCAACCACGCCGAGGCAGAGAAAGCCTTCGCGCGTGCTGCGGGCCTCGATCCCAACCTGGCGATGGCACAGTGGGGCATCGCCCTGGCCGTTGGCCCGAACTACAACGTACCGGTAGACGAGCCGCGCGAGATCGAGGCGTATGAAGCCATACAAAAAGCTATGAAGATGAAGTCCCCTGTGCACGAGCGCGCATACATTGAGGCGTTGTCGAAGCGGTACATCGGCGACCCGCACGGGAAAGATCTTAAGCCACTGGACGTCGCCTATCGCGATGCCATGCGCAGCGTGAGCGAAAAATATCCCGACGATCTGGACGCGGCCACGCTTTTCGCGGAATCAGGGATGAACATCAATCCATGGAAGCTGCATCACGCCGACGGCACGCCTGCGGAGGGCACCGAGGAGATCATCTCGACGCTCGAGTCGGTGATGCGCCGTGATCCGAACCACATGGGCGCGATCCACTATTACATTCACGCGGTGGAGGCTTCGAATACTCCGGAACGCGCTCTCGAGCCGGCCGGCCGTCTAGCCGCGATCGCTCCCGGAGCGGGACATCTGGTGCACATGCCGGCGCACATCTACATCCGCACCGGAGACTTTCAAAACGCAGCCGCGACCAACGAGAAAGCGGTTGTCGCCGACAACACTTACATCAAGCAGACCGGAACCACGCAGGGTGTTTATCCCTCGATGTACTACGCGCACAACGTCCACTTCATGGCGATGGCGTACAGCATGCAGGGGCAATATGCGCTGGCCATCCAGCGCGCTCGCGAGCTCAACGCCCACTCGGAAAAATACGTGAAAGATATGCCGATGATGCAGGGTTTCATGAGCATCGAGCCGCTGGTGCTGGTGCGCTTCCACAAGTGGGACGAGATCCTGAAGCAGCCCGCGCCGACCGGAAACGACTTGCGGGCGTTGAACATGCACTTCGCCCGTGCGCTGGCGTATGCAGCAAAGAAAGACATGGCGAAGGCAGATAAGGAAAAAGAGGCCTTCGAGGCGGTACGGGAAAAAATACCCACCGACATCCCTGTTTCGCCGGTGGCGAACACTTCCGGCCAGGTGATGGAAGTTACCGAGCACTTCCTGCAAGCCCGATTGGCCGAGGCAGCTGGCGACAAGAATGCTGCCATGCAGCATTGGAAAGAAGCGGTGATGTCGGAGGACAAGTTGTACTACGCCGAGCCACGGGACTTCTTTATCCCAGTGCGCGAATCCCTGGGTGCGGCGCTGTACGAAGCGGGTGACTACGCCGGTGCGGAGAAGGTATTCCGCGAAGACCTTGCGAACAACCGCCGCAACGGGCGTTCATTATTCGGCCTGGCCGCGGCATTGAAGGCACAGCACAAGGATTATGACGCCGCGTTTGTGCAGAAGCAGTTCGACGAAGCCTGGAAGAGGGCCGATACCAAGCTTTCGATGAGCGAACTGTAAGAACCAGGAGGCAGGAGGTAGGAGGCAGGAAACGCAGATCGCTCTTTGCTCGCTGCGCTCGCGGTCAGCTCTAGGCCCTGACCTACCCATCTGCGACTCGCTCGGGATGACCTCTGTCGAGGGGTTACTTCGGTAATCTATCCAGATTCGCCGCCGGACCGGACAATAGAAGGAGTCATGAACTCCTCTGTCCGTAAATCTGCACTCATATTGGTTGGCGGGATCCTTCTGCTGCAGTCGACAATGCTTCTGGCCGACGACAGCCGCAAGGTGATCAAGCAGGTGACTCCGGTGTATTCGGAGATCGCGCGCCGCGCCAACCTGACCGGCACGGTGAAGGTAGAAGTCACCATCGCTCCCAACGGGGCGGTGAAGAGCGCGAAGCTGGTCGGCGGACATCCGCTGCTGGCTGATTCCGCGCTGGAAGCGGTGAAGAACTGGAAGTACGAAGCCGCTCCGACTGAATCCGTCACCATCGTGGTTTTCAACTTTAATCGCTAGCCCGAAGAGGCGGCAAAGACCGTCGCGGTGACACGCCGGGCTAGCGCAAGTTGCCCTCCCCCAGTTTTCTCTTCAATCCTTCCGGACCGAATCCATAGGGGCAGTGGCGGCAGCCGCTCTCGCAGCAATATCCTCGCTTCAATAGAAAAGCAGCAGTGAAGACCATCTTGCCGTCTTCCCAGTAGAAATCTTCGCCTTCGATGAGCTCAGGCTGTTTTGCGTCTTCCATGCTATGGCCTGATCTCAATGGGGGTGCCGTTGGGGACTAATTTCCAGATCTCCTCGATTTCTTCGTTGGTGACCGCGATGCAGCCGTCTGTCCAGTCTTTCAAGCGATGGGCAGCACCGATCGCGCCGTATCCGTTCGGCAGACCGTGCAGCATGATGTCCCCGCCGGGTGCGACGCCTTGCTTGCGTGCTCGTTCGCGGTCGTTGCCGTTGGGGTAGGAGACGTGAAGTGCTCGATGGAACTGGCTTTTAGGATTGCGGCGGTCCAGAAGATAGAAGCCCTCGGGAGTTTTGTGATCGCCCTGTTGAACTTTTGGTCCGAGCGGTTCGCCGCCGAGCGCAATTTTGTAGCTCTTGAAGACTTTTCCCTTGCTCAGCAGCTGCAGCTCACGGTTGTGCTTGAAGACGAGAACTTTGTCTGCCTTCTTTGGGTCTTGGACAGATGCGCAGAGTGATGCAACGAGAACGAGCAAGGTCGCCAGAGTGATGCCAAACCTCTGGATACCTCTATGTTCTCTGTGGTGAAAAATCATTCTCAGTCGCCGGTGATCGCGTGCAGGCCCATGGGCGCCTCGTTGGGGACGGCCACGCCATCGCGATAGGTGACGAACTTACCAGAGATCGCCGGAACGCGCTCGCCGGGAACGATCACGCCGACAAGGTTCAGCGGATCGGCGGCGGAGAGAATGATGGTCTCGCCGGTGGGCTCCTGCTTTCGCGTAGCGCGTAAGGATTCAACGGCGACGGGCAAAGCGAATTGCTCACCCAGGAATCCGGAGACGAAGCGTCCGCCGCGGACTTCGCCGCGATCTTCCATGCGGCGGAAAGTCATCAGAACGTCGCGCCAGCGCAGGCCGTTGCCCTCGAGGATGGCCTCACGAGACAGTAATTCGCGGAAGACCACACCATAACGCTCCAGCAGCATCTTGCAGGTGGCTTCAAGAGCTTTGGTCTGGTCTTTGACGCCGTCGGTGTAAAGCAACGCCCAGCGGCCGGCGCTGTGCCGCGGGCGCGCAGTCTTGCCAGAGCCTTGCCCGGTGCGGCGTTTGGGATTGATGAGCGCGCGCAGGTTGTCGAAGCCATCAGCCGTGATCACGCCGGCTGCGACCAGCTCCCACAGGCCAGTCTCAACCTCAGCTTTCAGTTTGTCGGTGCCGCGAACGATGTCGGTGAAGAAGGACGCGCCGCGACTCTTCAGGAATCCGAGTACTTCGCGGGCGACCGGGCTGAGGCCGCGACCGTCTTCTAGGTCGCCGTTGCGGCGCGAAGTCATCCAGTCGGATTCTTCGCGCAGGAAGAACGTAATAGGGGCGACGCTGGTCGGCACGACGCGGCGGCGGCCGTCGCTCGAATCATCGAGGGTGGCGGGGTGCGGCGAGAGGCGGCCCCACCCGATGGCGCCGGTGAGCGAAAGCTGGTCGAGGACTTTGGGATCGTATCCGGCGACGCGGCGGGAGAGCACCTCGCGCTCCCAGGCGCTCGCAGGAAGCTCGAATCCCTGCAGCTGTCGCAATACTTCAAGCGTGCCACGCTCACCAAGTGTCTGTGTGCCCGGCGCGACGTGCTGCCAACGCAGCAGCCAACGCATGAACTGCGCCGCCGTGACCGGTTCGATCTGCTTGCGCAGCTCAGAGACGGTGCGGCGGTGTATGCGGGCCAACAGCCGTCGCTCGCACCACTCTGTTGGATTGGGTAATTGTGTAATTGCGGAATTGGGAAATTGGGTGTGAGATTCTCGCGGGATGATACTGGTAAAACTTCCTCGAAGGACTGCGCCCGTTGACTCGAGACGCAAGAGTGATTGTTCGATCTCATTGGTTGGAATCTGTAGGCGCATTGCCAGTTCGGCGGCGGTGACTGGTCCGGAGTGCATCATCCAGCCTTGCATAGTCTGGTAGACGGCCTCGGTGCGCGAGGGAATCTCGCTCGCAAACGTGGGCGGCTTCGGATCGAAGGTTGCGTTCGGGAATATTGCACTGAATACAGGCAGCTTTTCCACCAGTACCCAAAAGCGGTGATCATCTACACCTGCGGTTACCGCGCGGTTCTGCAGAACCAGCTGCTCGAAATATCTTTCCCAATTCGTAGCTCCCAGATCAGCCGGGACCATGATCAGAGACTGTAGTGCGTCGGCGAGTTCGTCGGCATCGCGCACGTCCGGCCAGGCCTGAAGGCGGACCTCTTCGATGGCGGCGGGATCGAGCGCGCCGACTTCCTCGAGCACGGACGCCGGCAGCACGCGGCGCATCTCGACGGCGCGCGCGCGGCGCTCCTCGAGCGGAGCATCGTCGAGATAGGCATATGGGTTCGAGTTCAGGATCTCATGCGAGAAGGCGGAAGGCACGGGCGTATCCACCGCGATCGTCTTGATGTCTCCGTTGCTGATGTCGATGAGGAGCTGCTTGAGGCCGTCGAGATCCATGGCCTCGTGCAGCACGTCTTTCATCACCTCATTGACCAGCGGGTGGTCCGGGATTTTGATCGGTCCCTCGATGTTTTCCTGGCACGCGGCGACATCGGGGAAGACGGAAGCCAGCAGATCGTCGGCACGCATGCGCTGGATCTGCGGCGGAACTTTCTTGCCACCTTGAAAGCGCAGGAGCGCAAGGGCGCGATTCGCGTCCCAACGCCAGCGCGTGCCGAAGATAGGCGAATCGAGCGCGGCCTGCTCGAGCGTGTCCTGCAGCGTGTTGGGGTGCAGGTACTCGAAGACGTCAGCCAGCGGAAAGCTGTGTTGCTCGGCGAGTGCGATGTTGAGGCCATTGTCGGTGGCGGCCGCCTGCAGTTCGAAATTGAACGAGCGGCAGAATTTTTTGCGCAGCGCCAGACCCCAGGCTTTGTTGATGCGTCCCCCGAAGGGGGCGTGGATGATGAGCTGCATGCCGCCGCCTTCGTCGAAGAAGCGCTCCGCGATGACGGTTTTCTGGGTCGGCACCTGGCCGAGAACGATGCGGCCGGAGATCACGTAGTCAATGATCTGCTCGGCGCCGGATTCATTCACGCCGCATTCCTTCATCAGCCATTCTTTGGCGGCAGTCACTTCGTCGGAGGTGCGGAATTTTTCGGACCACACGCCCGATTGGGAGATGTCGACGACGTTCTTGGGAATCAGGTCGCTTACTTGCTGGCGAAGGTCGCCGACTCCGAAGGAAAGTTCAGTGGTCCGCGAGGGAGCTTCGCCCAGCCAGAAGGGAACCGAAGGCGGAGCGCCGTGCGCGTCTTCCACCAGAACGCGGCCGCTTGATTCCACCCGGCGGATGCGCCAGGAAGAGGTACCGAGAAGGATGATGTCGCCCTTGTTGCTCTCGACAGCGAAGTCTTCGTCGAGAGTGCCGACGACTGTTCCTTCAGGTTCGGCAACGACGGTGTAAAGCGCATTATCGGGAATCGCTCCACCACTGGTGATAGCGGCGAGGCGCGCACCGCGGCGGGCCTTCAGGTTGCCGTTGATCTTGTCGCGATGGAGATAAGCGCCGTAACGTCCGCGCTGCGAGGCGATGCCTTCCGACAGCATGGTCACGACTTCGTCGAATTGCTTCTCCGATAGATTGCGATATGGATACGCACGCTGAAGCAGCTGATAAAGACTCTGTTCCTTCCAATCCTCCGCGGAGCACATAGCGACGATCTGCTGCGCGAGGATGTCGAGCGGGGCTTCGGGAATGATCAGCTTGTCGAGTTCGCCCTGATTAATAGCACGCAGCGTGGCGGCGACCTCGATCAACTCATCGCGAGTGGTAGCGAACAAACGGCCTTTAGGGATAGCACCGCGCCAGTGACCAGCGCGTCCGACGCGCTGCAGCGCGCCAGCGATAGAGCGCGGCGAACCGATGTTGCAGACAAGGTCGATCGCACCAACGTCGATGCCGAGTTCGAGCGATGCCGTCGCGACCAGCGCTTTCAGCTCCCCATTCTTCAGGCGGCGCTCGGCATTGAGCCGTAGCTTGCGGGAGAGCGAGCCGTGATGAGCGGCTACAGCGTCCTCGCCCAAGCGCTCGGTGAGATTGAACGCGATGCGTTCCGCCAGCTTGCGGGTGTTGACGAAGA
>Ga0137403_10003887_pt1 | contig 17761 bp, 19 predicted proteins | sample CZOMad2_1_16fung_FD_122057 | JGI IMG/M metagenome (GOLD analysis project Ga0137403, IMG submission 122057) | Vadose zone soil fungal communities from Angelo Coast Range Reserve, California, USA - CZOMad2_1_16fungal (Hybrid Assembly) | ecosystem: Environmental > Terrestrial > Soil > Vadose zone...
TAGTGTTTCTTCTCTAAGTTTGGTTCTTGCATCGGCACAAAAGTAACAACCATAAGGACAACCACGACCTGTAAACAAACTACCGATTGTTCGTTCACTTGCATCAATAGAAATACCATGCACCGAAGTGATCTGCATACCGCCTTTGGAATAATTATCCCACAGCTTATAAGCAGGCAAAGGCAATTTAGTGACATCGGGAAGAGCAGAATGAGGGTTAATCTGTATACCAAAGTCATTAAACCAAGTCAAACCTGGAATACGTAAGAACCTACTATTATCCCCTTTCTCCCATGCATCACAAAACTCCACAAATGTATCTTCACACTCTCCACACATTAAATAGTCAAAGCCCTCAAAATACTTTTTCTGTTTAAACTTCTGGTGTGGGCCTTCGATAATATACGTAACATGCGGACCGCCTGCTACTTTTACTTTCGCAGGCCACGCAGCCGCTAACTGTCCACCAAATTCTGCATTTGGGGTAACAATTGACACACCTAGAATATCACACGGTTCCATGGATTCTTTATTAACTATTAACTTATTTGTCACAGAATCAAACGTACTTAATTTATGGCAATCAACTATCTTGACATCATGACCTGCTGCTCTAAGTGGTGCCGCTAAATAAAGCAAACCCAAACTAGCATGTAAGCTGGGATTGAATAAAGCAAAACTAGGGCCGCCTGCTAAGATTACTTTTGCCATTAAACTGTTACTCCTATTTGCTTGCACATTTTTGTCCATGTGTTCATATCATCTGCTACGTACATCAATCCATGAGCACGTAGCCTTTCGGACATGTCCATATACAAGTCTGAAATTGTACTACCTTTCAACTGCCAAGTTACTAACTCAGGCAACAATTTTTCAAATATCTGTATGTCGGTTATGTCTGCTTCTAGGTCACGTAGATGATTATGACTATTCCTTCTGTGATCAACTACAGGGGAACCAAACTTAACTGACCACCCTATCGCCTTTGCTACTGCCTGCACTATATAGCCTTGCATAATATCACCGTACCTGGAGCTACGACAGAAATAGTAGGCAGGTATCAAGTCTCGATGAACAGCTGTATTTTGTGAATTAACTGGTGCCCAACAATCTTTACCTAGCACAACATTACCCACTACAGCAGAAGACCTAGTCGGTGCCGCAACCCACGTGATAGCATCAAAATCTGGTTCACTTTCCCATAGCCCTTCATTCACTCTAACTATAGCATCAGCATCTAGCTTTGTTATCTTAGTTTCTAGAGTCTCTCTAAACCTTGCAAAGTATGGAAACCCACGAGCATAGTGTTTAGGATAATCATCTATTACCAACATATCGCAAACATTATACCACGTATCTAGACTTGTTTTATAGTAACCCATATCCTGACAAACGACACTATGGTATCCAAAGAAGTCATAATTAGGCATAGGATAGTTGTCATCATCCAGTGAGATGACAAAATCATACTCTTCTGCCAACGCCTGCAAGTACCCCACATTCCTTCTATGGTCGGAATTACGTCGGATAAAGTCTGTCTTAACACCTAGGCTTTCTATAAAGTTATCCTGTTCCTTAAGATCAAACCAAATACATTGCAATCCTGGAAACTCATCCAACAACCACGATGGTGTAGGTGTTTTAAGATCCGGCACAATGATCAGAGTAGTATCTTCTAAGTGCCCATAGGTCTCTAGATTTTTGTGAAGAGCACTAACTAACTCCCCACAATCGTTAATCGTTGTAACTACAACCGCAGCCTTCATCGTAGTTGTGCTCCATAAGACTCTGTCATATCGATAACTTCATTCACATGTCTCCCAAGCAACCGACCATATATAGTAGGTTCTGGTAATGGTATAATAAACTTTCCTCCTTGCAACACCCACTTCTCTTCACGCGCCTTAATTGCGCTAAAGAAGTGCCAAGGAAGGACAAGGAAGTAGTCAGCCTTTGCTCTTGCTTCCTCTTCCGAGATTATCGGTATCCAACTACCTACCATATACCGACCCAACTTATTCTGGTCTCTTTCCGCTGCTGCTACTATCTTGCCGCTTGTATTCAGTAGCTGCAACAAAGTAGTACCCCTAGTTGAAGCACCATAAGCATAAATGGTTTTTCCTGATTGATAGATATTGTATATCCAATCATTCAGCTTCCTGCAGACACGCTGTATATCGTAGTTGAATTGCCCATATGGTAGAATAGTATCAAGACAGAGTGCTTCTTCATCTTGCAATATTCTACGCACCGCCCTATCTATCTGTCTCTTTCCTTTGTGACATGCAAACACTCTCAAACTACCACCGTTGGTCGGATTTAGACTTGCATAATAGATATCCAAATCAACTCTACCAAATGTCTGCAACAAAGTAGACAGGGAGAAATATGTCAAGTGCTCATGACAAACATTGTCCACACAATGTCCTGAAAGCATAGTTGGTAGGTAATTCATCTGCACCATAAATACACCTTCCGGTGCTAGTACATCCTTTACCTCGTTTAGAAACCTAACTGGGTTCTCTAAGTCGTAGAACATTGAAATAGCGGTAACTATATCATACTTTTCTCCGTCACTCGCCCACAATGCTTTCTCTTTTGAGAAATAGTCATCTATAAACCACCAACCACCTGTTTGTTCCCCTGATGCTTGGATATTTTTTGCCGGGTCCATGCCAATGCAGTTAAAGCTACCATCATGTGCTGCCCCTGGATAAGACATTAACAGTTGGCCATCGTTGCAACCGATATCGAGGGCCCATAGTTCTCGCCTTTTACGCTTCGCAGCTATTGCGTGTTGGTAAGCAACTGTAGCTATATCTCTGAGTTCTTTGCGCATCATTTCATTCGTTGCTGACCTATACCAGAACTCACGATAGAGTAGATCACTACTAACCGTGTCTTGCAGTTGTACCAACCAGCACTCTTCACAAACGCAAAGGGTCAATGGTGCCTTCAGTAAATTACGATCAGGTTTCTGAGGAAAGCCAACAACATAAACATCGCCGGCTGTCCAGAACGGAGTCAATTTAGAACCACCACATACTCTACAAGTTGTCCTCTTCTTATGTGCATTCATAACTGTAACTCCTCAAACCGCAGCATTCGTTCTAGAGGCAACATGTTCAGCAAACCCAAACGGTTTTACAGCATTGTTCTTTTCAGCTAGTGCTTTTACTCTTTCACTTAGTGCTCGACGAACCAGTTCCGGGTTCTTACCTGTTTGCTTGCACCAAACATCAAATGCTGTTTCTACTCCTTTCATAGCGGTTTCATGCCACATCATAATTGGGTGAGCTCGTTCTAGTTTTATTCTAGCCTGAAGTGCACTATAGCCTAATGACCGCAATCCGGCATAACACCCAACTGGAGACTCAGGGTGTTGTCTAGCGGGGACATGAAAGTATATCTTACTATGATTTCCTCGATAGGCTTTTGCGGTAAACGAGAACACTCTACACCAAAAACTGGCAGGTAAGAAGTCATTAACCTCACCTTCTTCACATTCCAACACACTAAACTGCTTCTTGACCATATCTCCAACATGCTCATGTCTCATATTAACTATATGCGTAACATCTGCATTCGCCAATGAGTCAATAAACAATGGTTGTCCAACCCATCCTCCAACTAATAACCGCGACGTCATCTCTGTGTACATTGATATATTTTCTCCTGTTCTATGATTCCGAAGAAGGAGTTGAGCCTAGCTACTAGGTCTGCTCGGCAGTCGTTCAGGTCAGTTATTAGTTCGCGCAATTGTGCGGCTCTAAATATTTGGTCTGGCGTGCTGTCAGAGACGCGGGGTAGGGCTCGCACCTCATCTTCGTAATTCCAAAGTCTTTTATTTACAATTTGTAAGTCTGCATTTGCTTTCTTGTAAGCCTCGACTTCAAATTCCGAATTAATTATCTCATCATCTAACTTCTGCAACATGATAGTACTCAACTCATTCAATTCACTAAAAAAATGAGATGCTGATAACTTCTTTATTTCCGCCGCCTCTATTTTTAGAATTAGTATAGAACTTCTATCCAAAATCTCACCTGGTGAAGGATCCAATAATCTCATGCCACGCCTCTCATTCTTGAACCTGCAAACTCTTTAACCTTAATCAGCAACCATTCTCTGTTCTCAATTGATAACTCTTTGACATACCAAACCAACTGATACATTGTCTTCATTTCTATTTGAATCTCAGTAGGCACTTGAAACAACCAATCCACTGGAATATCTAGTGCTAGTGCTAACTGCTCTGCATACCCAATACTTGGTAGTCTTTTACCTGCCTCCATTCGGGAGATATTCGACCGCGACCTACCTTTAGCACCACCCATCAATGCAACTAAGTCACGCTGACTCAAGCCAAGAAATGTACGCCAGAAATACAGCGTACTTCCAAAGTCGGTTACAATATTATGCTTATTAATTAACTGATCGTGGACAACCGATAATGGTATCGGTATCGGGGTTAACAAGAGACTTCTGCATCTTCTGCACTTGCCATCCTTAGTCATAAACTGATTCAGTTTACACTTGGAACATTTAATTGCCATCTCAGGGCCTCTACAAGACCAACTTATAGGTTCACAAGTTAACCTTAGCTATCTTACGAATATCCATCACCGACCCATCTGCCAGCTGCTGCAGGCAATTCATCGGTGACCAAAACCACCCACCATCTCTATGTTCAACCCTCTCGCCTTTACCACCGGGCGAACAGTGGTATGCTCCGCACATCCATGGACTGTGATCATGTATTGTACAAGTAGATTTTTCTTGATCAAGATACGTACATGACTGCCCATCTTCACTGCGTTGTAAGACCTGGAGTGATTGGTCTTTTCTGAAAGGTTCGCTCTTATACTTTCCAATTTCATCTTCCTTCAAGAGAACCGTAAAACCTTGCCGCAGCCTGCAGCACATTCCTTTGCATAGGTGAATCACGTCCATGCACTCTGCATTGAACTGTAGTGTCGAAAATACACCATTAAATACCAACTCGACTTTACCACTAGGTACTTCAGCTAAAACTTGTCGGTCTTCCATTATATCTCCTAATCCAGTATCATATTCATCTGCTCAGCGGTAGGCTTTGCAGCCTTTTCAGCATCAACAATATGTTGCACATTCTTCTTTGCCTGTCGCATAACCAACATCCATGAAACATGTTCCAGCAACTTCTGAAAGTCAGTTTCTACTGGTTTCCAATTGCACTTATAACAACCAACAATTGTCTCAATCGAACCTGGGTTGGACAGACTATACAATTCATCTTCACCACAGACCGGACAGAATGGCCATCCATCTTTTCGGAACTCTTTGCACTGGTCCGTAATTGTTAGCATATCTACTCCCCCACTGCTTCGTCTGTACCAGCCCAGACAAATTGCTTTACACCATCGATGAGTAAGGGAAAATGATTATTGCAGTAACAACAGAAAGTTGCACCGTAGAACTTAGGATCGCGTGCATATGTTTCTGCAAGTGCCCGTCCCATGGTCGTTGTAGTTCCACAACGCAAATGTTCATAAGCGTTACGCACAGGTCTAACAAATCCTTTTGCTCTTTCTTCCTCACAAAGTATGTAATAAGACGCGTGCTGGTTACTGTTAGATTTTGTTCCTCGTGGTGCATTATGCAATTCATCATAATCTGGGTCAGGCGGTTTACCATCAGTCGTACAAACAGGTGCACCATGCTGTTCAGATTTTTCTTTTAGAATCTCCAGACCTCTTCGTTGCTTGTCTGCTTCTTCTCTTGTAAGCTCAGCCATTATGTCCTCCACATCAGTTTAAGGGCGGTCCAACTTTTACGTAGACTATACTTGGTACGGGGCCTTTACCTCTATCTATAACTCTAATACCAGGAAACTTTGTTTCCAGTTTAGAAATATATCTGTCTGCCTTACCTGCGTCATCGTCAGTTATGAAAGCAACAGTTTCTTTATGAACCATTACACGATGCCCTATTGTATCAATTCTCTTATCTTCGTCGGCATCAGCAATGTCTACAAACTTTGTCATTTTGTTACTTCTTTCCTTTCTCAGACTGCCCATGCCGCCACCATGCGATTTTGAATGGAGCGGAAGAATCTTCCCCAAAGTGCTTTTTCAAACCCTTCACCATATGCTCCATCCCAGGAGGTGCAACCGCCTGAATAATATCACTTGAAGACTTATACCCAGCCTTTAATGCCTTCTTATAGTCAGTAATTATTTTCCTAACATGAGCTGCACCTTTCAACTTATCAAACATTTCTGACTTGCTCGCACCTTTGGTCTTAGCCCTCTGCACTTCCGTTGCATCTGAATAACCTGAATAGCCTTGACCATTTAGTTTGCTTGCCATTTCAGACTTCGAACCACCTTTGGTCTTATCACTCATCGTTTTGGTTGCTGAACGATAACCAATATATCCACTACCTGCCGCTGTTCGTCTTACCTCTGCATCCGATTTTCCCTTCTTAATAAAATTAGATGGCCCTTTACCACCTCCGTATTTAGGAGACCGAACAAAAGGGTTACGATAATCATGCCCTACAACCTTGTTACGCTCTAATATCTCATCCGTTTTACTTTTACCACCGCCTGGGCGCCTGCCTGACCCTGGCCCACCAGCCGTCAATTTATTTTTCTTGGAACGTAAAGAAGGTATAGGCTTAGGGGCCCCAGACCCGTTTCCTAATGAAGTCCCCGGGCCGGCATTGCCCATTCCCGTACCAGTCGCATAGACCTGAATGCTGTGCTCAATTGGACCTACTTGCAGTTGCTTTGTCGACTTAATACCGGAAGCACTTATGCCCACATACTTTTCGACTACTTCTTCCGGTTCACCGACGAATACTACTTCTCTCTTTTTCTGGTTTGCTTTGTACTTCTGCTTAAAGAGATCACCATCATATGTGTACACAAAATAGTTCTCAAAAGGATAGCACTCTTTAATCCACGGGTACGGTCCACCTGGTGCTACTTGACTCATGCCATCAGCATTAGGTTTAAACTTTTCTCTTAACTTTTCTTGCAACTTGCTTTGCAATTCCGACGCACCGAATTGATGATCAGCATGAATTAATCCAAGTCTTGCGGCAGCCACTTGACCAACCCACGCTCTAATCGTTTCCCTGCCTTGCATCGAGACAGCCTTATGTCGATTCACACCATCTACGACTATAACTGGAGGGTAGAATCCTTTGGCTGTTTGCCCCACTCGTCGTTTATTCATGTCAACAACAATCGGAGCCATCGCATTTTCTGATGCTCCTTGTATCATACCAATGACTTTGGACTGGTCGGTTACAGAATGTGGAACGGCTACTAGATGAAGAGGGAGGTCTAAAAGTATGAACTTCTCAGACACCAACCACGAGGCTTGCCAATCTTTTGCCGTTACACCCCTGAACGGCTGACTGCACTCTTCAGCACGAGCAAATATGGTGTCTGTTATTTCATCTGCCGAAATGACTTGCGAAGGCAGTCTTTTATTTGGAACTCTCAGATCACTAACGTGTACCGCTTGTCTTATGTTCATAGCGCCTCTGCTCCGTGAAAAATCGGGTCATAACGGCAGCTCACAATGCAATTGCTGTTATACGCGCTAATTACAGCAAACTTTATACTATGAATTGCATAAAAGCCTTCAATGACGAAGATCAGCCTTTTTCTGCATTGTTTACTCATGCTGAAATTCCTGCCGCCTGCCATACCGCTTGCAACCCACCATTATGATAAATCGCACGCACTTCATCATCCGGTGAAACCCCAAACCTCCCCGTCAACTGGAAATGTGGCATATCATTCCATGCTTTGCCTGAAGTCAATCCTAATGCCTCACCCTTCTGAATCATCTCTTGCCACACCGGGTGAGCTTCATTCCAGTCGATATCCAGTATAGTAGTCGACTCATCGTCTGGGCCGATATCTACCGCTAGACCAAATTCATGCCAAGAATGCCCAGGCTTTGCATCCGTAACTTTATTATTATCTGCTGCACTTATTTTCGCCCAGCCCACCGCTAAACGAAGAGCATTGACATCCGTAACTTTCAGTCTACCTTGCGCCCAGAGAGCTAATTGCTCCTGACTCTTTCGCAAGGCTTGTACGACACTAATTGCTACCGTCATCTGACTTTCCAGCTGATACACCAGGTTAAACAACTTTGGGTGTACGAAAGTCAATCTATCTGCGCTTGTCGGCCCCACGTTATTTTGACTTCCCTTCGTTAACCGCTTTTACAACATCTTCTATCTTATCTATAACGAAGTACGGTGTATCTGAATCTGCTTGGTAGAGGACAGAACCTTCGTTCCCATTTTCGGTTGTTGCAATAATACGAACTAGGTCAGCCTCTATCCATATCGGCCTTTTGTTTGTCCCATCAGCTAAGAATTTGACTAACACTTCTTCCCCCAAGTGAGTAGTCTCAACTTATCTCCGTGAGCAACTGCATCCTGTACCAACTTCTTAATTCTATCTCTTCTTTCTAACACCATCCAATACTTATGTTGGCAGTTCCAACAACGCATAGGCATTAGCATCTGTACTTCCGTTATACCCAAGGCTTCTAATAAAGGGAACGGCGTCCCACAATCCATGCACTTCGGGTATTCCGTTTGCAGCTTGACTACTCTCTTTGCCTTTTGCTTCTTACTCTTATGTCCAGGTTTGCTCATCTCATATCACCACATGCAATTTCTTTCCGTCTTTTAACTCCACTTTCACCTGCGAACCGTCCACTTCAACATCCTCTATTGAAAACGGCTGGGCATGATTCTTATACACCGTTTCAAAAATGCCTTCTATCTGCTCTGGTGTAAAATGCTCTACCAGGTAATACATCCATTTTGGATGGCCTTCTTCTCCCGCAGCGTGAACTCCTAGTTTGGGTAACTTCTGTTTAATACCATACTTCTTGTTTAAGAATCCTGCAGCCTTCCCGAAGTTCTTAAACTTAAATGAATGGGCCACCGCCGACTTATTCAACTCATCATGCGGTATTTCATGCACCACTACTCTCTTGTTTGCATAGTCTCTGTGCACGAAGACTGTCTTACCGTGCCCTTCATACACATCCCCTCTTCCATACTTTGCATCATAAACCGACGCTAAACGACCGGTCTTATTACCCATTCTGTCTTTGCCTGCGACATCTTCCAAATTCATCCAGCGATTTTTATCCAGCTGGACTGTTGCAACCTTATACTGACCTTTCATACTGTCTGGTTTCTTTTCTATATCTTTTACTGAGTGTTGTCCTTTTGGCATGCCTTTTCTCGAAGGCCGATAGATAGTATAGGTCGCACCACCAGTAGTCTTAAACGACTGCGTTACACTCCTCGGTCTGCCACAATGTGGGCCACGACAGCCACTACCCGGCCCACCAGCATTTATCCAAAGAACCGGTGCCATCATATACTCAGCTAGAGTAAATAACTTACTCATGATGTCCTCAACCGCACTTCTGCTGGAATAGTAAGCAATACCACAATACCGGACTGTTCTGCTTGAACTTTTAATACATAACCACCACCCAATTTTGCATTGAACCCACTAGGTACCGTACCTTGATAAATTCCATTAGAAGCAGTAACGTAACTCAACGTAATGTTGTTCAGTACACTATCTGCAATTCCATGTTCGTTATAAAGTGTAGCTGTTACTGTTGCGGCATCTAAGAACTGTTCTGTAACAAGGTCTTGCAATCCGGTTATCGTAATAACTTGTGTGTTGCCTGGATACAAGTAAATTAGTGAACAGAGAGCCATGTAAATTCCTTATCCAGAATCAGCTACTCGAAAAGTTATATTAGCCATACTGACTGTTTCAGTTGGTGTTCCCGATATCAACCCATCTGATGATAATGTCAATCCCGCCGGTAACGTCCCCGTCAGAATGGACCAGGTATATGGTGGATTGCCACCACTCGCTTCTAATTGTACAGCATAGTCAACACCCATGGTTGCATCGGGCAAGGAATCAGTTGTTATTTGCAGCACCCCTGTCATAGTAAAATTATCTGATAATACCATTACATCCCCAAAAATTTGTTCAACATCCGGTCTTAGAATAGATGCAATAATTACGTCATCCAAAATACTAGATAACGTGTCATCAAAATTTCTATGTAGGTTGCCTGACAGGTCTACACCTATCAGCACCTCATAGTCCATTGTTACCAATCCCATTTTATGCACTTCCTTCTACTTCTACTGTTAGTCGTCTTACGCCACCTTCCGGTTCTGCATCGATTGCAGACACTACACCTTGTGGTGTAACAGTAATTCTGCGAATAATTATCTCACCTGGAGCAAACACCATGGCTGATAGTACACTATCAAGCCAGTTACCTACATTAGAGTCCGCTAATGCCAATGCAAGAACGCTAACCAAATTCGTATCCAGTTGGTCTGACAGATTAAGCTGGTCACCGCCTGCAATAAGAGCGAACAGTAATCTAACCTGCTCATCAAATACTATCTGGTCATCCAAGACCAAACCGTAGTTAATAATGGTTGCGAAAGCATCCAACATTGCCGGCGTAGCGTCGGCTAGCAGTAGGTTCATGGCTTCGATGAATACTGCCTGGTCGGTCATTGAGTTTTGGTCGTTCAATGCATTACCATAACCAGCTTGCAATTGCTCCTGCAAAGAGATAGTATCAGAGAAACTCAAATTTATACTCGGTAGTCCAGTAGTGAACTGAAAATTATCTAACCAGTTGGCTAATGAGTCTGATATTAGATTACCGTAGCCCACAGCTGAACCTTCGGTTATTATTAGCTGCTCCACAAACTGGTTTCCATAGCCTGCCTTTAGACTATCCAAGAAAGTCAGTGAATCAGCAAGCATTAGTGCAGCAGCTAGTAACTCTGTCATTGAATCAGTCAACGTAAAAGAGTCCCTTATAGCACTACCATAGCCTACACTACTGGAGTCAGAAAAGGTTATACTATCTACATTACCTTGACCATAGCCTATCGCTGTAGCATCGGAAAGAATAATTGTATCTGATATAGCTTCTAAGATCCCTAATATAGTAGTTTCTGAATCTGTTAAGGCAAATGAATCTGCAATCAAGTCTCCAAAACCGACTTTGTTACTATCCACAAAGGTTAAAGCATCTACTACACCCTGCCCATACCCAATAGCAGTTGTATCTGAAAAAGTTAGTGTATCGTTACTAAGCAGACCATAACCTATGGTCAGACTATCTGTTAACGTCAACGTATCTGAAAATAGTTGTACTATTCCAAGAACATTTATCTCTGCATCGAGAAGGTTAATTACAAGATTGTCACCATCTGACAATCTATCTGCACCGCCCAGTGTAGGATTCTTTGCCCATACATAAAAGAATGTATCTATTTGAGGCGCTATGGTTTCTGATAGTGCTAGACCGTAACCAACAAGTATAGTATCACTCTGCGTCAGGCTATCAGATAACTGCTCAGTCAGTTCATTCTGTCCGGACAGAATCTGCGAGTAGGCGTCTGTTAGTGCGAATGAATCCGATATTAGATCACCGTAGCCAATGGATGAGCTATCAGAGAAAGTTAATGCATCTACAGTACCTTGCCCATAACCCATTGCTGTTGAATCACTCAATACTATCTGGTCGGTAACGGCACTTCCATAACCCGCTTGCAAATTATCTGATAGTGTAACTGTGTCAACCAGCAGTTCAACGATACCTAACACCTCAACAGCAAAATCCGTCAAGGTTAAGGTATCTGTTATTAACGCCCCAAAACCAATAGCACTTGCGTCTGAGAACGTAAGTGTATCCACATTTGCCTGACCATAGCCAATAGTAGTAGAGTCCATCAACACTAACTGGTCGCTTATACTATTCCCATAACCAGTGCTAATAGAATCACTAAACGTTATCGCATCAGATAGAAGTTCATTTACTCCTAATACATTTCTCTCTGCATCTGTAAGAACTAGCTGATCACTCAGCAACTCATTGAACCCAAATACATTCGTTAGACTATCGCTAAGACTAATTGCATCACTTATTCCAGCACCATAGCCAATGGACGAACTATCTGAGAATGTCAGACTATCCACGCTGCCTTGACCATACCCAATAGCAGTAGCATCAGACAGTGTAAGTGTATCACTAAGCGTCTCAGCTATTGAGAACAGACTAGCAAGTGAGTCTGAAAGTGCCAGCTGGTCTATTATTGCAAACCCATAACCGGCTGAAATGGAATCTGTAATTGAAATAGTTTCAGTAACAAACTCGTTCAAACCGAATACTAATTTCGATGCATCAGTTAGAACAATTTGATCGCTTACCAGATTGCCATAGCCTAATAGACTAGAGTCGGAAAATACCAATTGGTCAGAGAACGTACCGGCTATAGACAGAAGAGCAGCCATGAAGTCTGCTAGAACTATTTGATCACTGACCAATGCACCATATCCAATTCCTGTACTGTCCGTGATAGTAATTGTGTCTGAGAATATATTCCCAACACCTAATACGGTAAAGTCTGACAAGACCAACTGATCACTAACTACGTTCCCATACCCTACTTTAATAGCATCTGTAAGAGTCAGACTGTCTGACAGTAGTTCATTTATCCCTAATGCATTGACTTCTGCATCGGTTAAGGTAAATAAGTCTGTAATCTGATCACCATAACCAACTGAAACATTGTCTGTAATTGTTAATGCATCAACATTTGCCTGACCATAGCCGATCGTCAAAGCGTCGGACAATACAATTTGTTCGTTGAACAGATCTCCGTAACCCAACAGGTTTGAATCTGAAAACACAATCTGTTCCGAAATACTATTACCATATCCTATCGCAGCTGCATCCGTCAGCACCAACTGATCCGAAAGCAGTTTATTCATGCCGAGAATATTCTGCTCACTATCACTCTGCGTCAAACTATCCGCAATTACATCACCATAACCTACCAAACTACTATCAGAGAATGTGAGTGCGTCTACCTGCCCTTGCCCATAGCCTATAGCTAGTGCATCTGTCAATGTGAGAGCATCTGCCAAAACCTCTGTTAGCAAACCCCCACCTGTTAAATTATACGCAAATGCATCTTGCCAAAGACTGCCCCAACTATGTTCGATTACGCTTATGAGTGATGGGGTAAGAACAAACTCAAAGTTTTCAAACGGTATTGCATTCCCTGGTCGAGCATTCAATGACCAAGGAGTGTAATCGCTTATTTCTGCCTGCGATGGTGTCTGTACAAAATCTATCGTGTCATTCCAAAGATTGCCCAAGTGGGGGCAGCCTAATGCCACAGCATACTCTAGTGATTCTGAAAATGCTGGATCTTGCCAACTGTTTATTGACTCAGAACCTGCCGTTCCGGTAATTACAGTATCATTAGCAACTGAATCTATTAAGTTGTAATCGAAAGAGCCACCGCGAATCTGTACCTTTGCAGCCTCACTCAGCGTCAATGTTTCTGAAATTAATGGCTGTGCTAACAACTCAACTGAGAAGGCTACGAATCTCCCGGACGTTGTGACCGTCAGATTAGTTGCCCCAAACGAAGCCACACCACCATTTGTATCCAATCCGTTTACTGTAGTCTGATTTGTTCTGTTGCTGGTAAGGGGGCTAGCCGTTCCGTTCATTCCGGCTGTTGCTGCTTTCTCGATAGCTCCTGCCACAACCCACGAATTTCCACTACCGTCTTTCAGCGTTAAGGCTGGATAAGTTATAACGTTCGAGTTTCCTACTCCCGAAGCAAAAGCCCCTTCAGCAAACGCACTCCTATAAATCAAAGCCACTATGTTGGTAGCATTTGTAAAGGCCGGAACTGAAGTTTCTGTTCCATCTGAAATTCTAATCGCTGCTACTCCAGCACATGCTGTCGTGGAGTTCGAACCCAGACTCTTATAAGATGCAGGAACTGTCGGTATCGTTGTGCTAGCATTGTTAAAGGCAAATACGATAATAACATCTTTGGATGCAGGCGTGGTAATCGCTACCGTGTTAGCGTTTGCTGATGCTGCGTTCCTGAACGTTATGGCCATCTTATCTTAGTTGGTACTTTCCTGTTATAGAAACTGTATCTCCAGCAACCGCAGGCTGATTCGAACTGATTAGCGTAACCATCATTGCTGCCCACGTATCGCTGCTTGCCAACGTTCCATCTGCTTTGTAAGAACCAGCTGACGTGACAAACTTGTCTTCCCAATAGTTCTGGTCGTTGACCAAATGCAGCGGGAAACGAACTATGAATCCCGACCCAGCTGTGAAATTCAACCCACTATTTTCTGCTGCCAAACCCGCGATAACTTCATTGGCATATAAAGTAGTTTTGCTTCCACTGTCGAAGGTATTACTACTTCCACCAGCACCAGAATGTTGATCTACAGGATTTGTGGTTATTCCATAGTATTCGACAACTCCTGTATTAATCCAAGTACCACTCGTCATGGCCACGCTGATAGAATACGGACCACCTGCAGCAATGTCCTTTGCTATATACGCGTAAATGTCAAAGTTATTACTACCCGCCACCGCAGTCTCAATTTGCGTATAACTGTTCGTTCCATCTGTCACGCTTGCAATGACCGCGCCATGTGTGACAGCAATCAACACCAGAATAGAATTGTGTGCTAGACTTGCCCCTCCAAGGGTATAAGGATTCGTCAGCGTATTTCCGCCTTGTTGATATTCAGGCTCTTGTGTAAAAGTTATATTCTCTGTAAACGTTACGAATGCATCTCCCGCCTGTGCTGAGTCATTATCTCCATAAACTATTTCAGCTGTTCCAACAGCCATCGTTCCAAAATTAGCTATAAAATACTTGATTACAATTCTGTCTCCAACAGCAAAGTCAGTAGAAGTCGGAGCACTATCCGACCAATTATACCGAGTCGTCGCAGTTGTCAGTTCTGCTCCCATCGAGGCCGCAGAGAACGGTGAACCTGCTTCTACTCCCCCTGAAAACTTATACAACTGAAATCTAAGCTGCGCATTTACCGTATCAGCGCTTTGCTTACCACTAATCTGTACCGATATTGCTCCAGCTATCGTTACCGCAGCTGCAAGAGGTGGAGAGACCCAGGCTAATATCTCTGGATCTCCTGCTACATATGTGCATTGAATCAGCGTACCACCAGCTGTAGTATTTGTATCTGCTAGATGCTGCACACCTAAGGGCCGGAACCCGGAAGCATAGTAGTACGCTCCCAAGCCAGAGCCCGAGTTAAGATCCTTCTTGAGATAGATCGTCGTTGACATTTACTGCTTCTCGAAGGCCCCTCTACTAAGAACACGGATCGTGCCAAGCATATCAGTGGAATTCGTTGAAATTGTCGTATTAATGTTTAACCAAGGAGAAACGTTACTTGTATTCGACGAAAGAAAATAGTCGCTGGGCTGCATACCAGTTGTATTAACGAACGGACTAGACGCAGAGCCTGCAACAACTGTGTGAGCACCAACATCATTTCCTGTCGGAGTTACCAGATAACTATTATAGTCGAACGCCGTATAAGAGTTAGCAACTTGTGACGCTGTCACAGAATTATACCACAAATTATTTTTGACAAAGATGTTGCTCTGCGTCGGACAGCCATCAGCACTACCGGGAATATTTATTCGTGTCGATAGTGACGATTGGATATTAGCGATGGTGTTATTTACAAAGTACAGATTAGATACAGAATTTCCATTGATGCAAGAGAGTACACCATTTCCCCATCCATGGCCCGGCTCACCGTTGTCGATATAGAATAAGTTTCCATGCACCTTCCAGTTATCATGTGAGCAAGAAGTCCCCGAGTTTAGCATTGTAATTGCTGCAGTGCCCTCAGTGTTTTCAAAAACACTGTTACCAACATCATAATTATTTCCAGCGCAGACAGAAATGGCCTCCGCGTGAAACGTCGGATTCGCGCTATTTTTATTCATCCATACATGATCAACAGTTAGATTGTTATGATTACGCAGCTTAAAAAACGTGGAACTGCTGTCATGAAGAAAGGCATACTGGACAGTAAGGTCGGTAGTACCGCCCACAGCGCGAAAGAAGTCATCCACACGATTAGGCGATGAGTTTATTCCTGCAGGCCCATGACCTTTAACCTCGATATTCTTGACGGTAAAGAAGCTACCATCTTCACCATTGCTGACGCTAATTGCCCAACAATTTGTAGTACTACATCCTGTAGAATTATCAATATAAAAACCATAACCGAGAAGTGTATTACCGGTCACCCACCAGTTGCCTGCAGGGTGGTAAGCTCCATCCACAATCCAATAACGTGTAGTGTGATAAATATTTGGAAATGTAGCTGGCCCTGCCGGCTGCCCCATTGTCGAATCATTATACCCAGCGGCTATTGAAGGCGGGCAACTTTGTCCGTGATCACCACTTGTAGGCCGTGTAATTTTGATCTGTACAGCTGCGCTGTTAGGTGTCTGTAAGTCTAACGTTGTGGAGTAGGTTCCAGCGACAAGGTAGTAAGCATGCCCACGCACCCAGGCTGTATTAGCGGGGCGAGCCATCAAATTGCTAAAATCAGCCCCTGATCCCGTGCCCGTCGCGGTTGGACCAACAGCGTGACATGCCAGAGGCGTAAATCCAGAACTCGGGTTAACAGTAATTGATAACGTCTTCGTAGCCGTTTGCTGTTGCAGCCATTCTAGCGGCCACAGTACTGCTCGCAGAAGCTGCTCCTGCCCGGCATAGGATGGTAGAGAAAATATCGTTAAGACGGCCAACCAAACTGCTAGGCATTTTCTAATCACCGATTTCATTAGTTCCTCCAAATCGTAACTTTTCTTCCAAAGATATTTAAACTACCGAACGTTGTTCTAGCCGATACACCGGTTGAATCCGTTACTTGAATTGTAAACGACGCGGTCGCTGAACTGGTTGGTGTTCCCGAGATCAATCCACTCGTCGATAACGTTAGACCAGTTGGTAAACTTCCCGTAACAATCGACCAAGCATAAGGGCTTGTCCCGCCACTTGCTGCCAACTGAACCGAATAGGGTTGGCCCAGCGTGGCTGCCGGCAAGGAAGTTGTCGTAATTGTTACTGGTGCTATTACAGGTCCACTACTTAATCCCACACTTATGGAAGTACTGAAACTGACTGCCGTCTGCGATGAATTTCCAGCTGCATCCACTGCCGTCGCCGCCACTACATGCGATCCCAATGCAATCTTGGTAAGGTCTGAAGCAAAGGTATAGACATTTGCACTAATAGTTGGTGTTCCTAGATTGGTGCTATCCAATGTTGCAGTAACAGTTTTTACCCCAACATCGTCTGTAGCCATTACCTGCACTGCTGTCAAGGTTTGAAAGATCTGACCAATTTTAGGAGTAATAATACTAACTACAGGTGGTATGGTATCGTTTACTTGAGGAATTAACTCTATTGCATTCACCGTAGGATTGTCGACTGACCCATGCACAAACACCACAGTCAACGTTCCATTCGTAACAGATACTTGCTGGCTTTTAGAAAAGGCTATATTCTTTCCAACCGTTGCAAAGATGTCCAGGTTAGAAATTGCAACTGTACCATTTTCCTTTACCGAGAAGATTCTTTTTCCGGCCGCACTGAAATAACATTCGTCTGTATAAATGGTCACAGTATAAGTACCATTCACCAGATTCTTAAATGTGTAGGTCAATTCATTCGAAGCTGTTGTACCATAACGTCCAGCCTTGTAAAGACCTAGATCCGCTGTTCCAGTTGCAGTGCTTATACTCGCACAACCAGACAGGTTAGCGGCTCCGGTGAACAATCCAGTATCAG
>Ga0137403_10003889_pt1 | contig 17757 bp, 18 predicted proteins | sample CZOMad2_1_16fung_FD_122057 | JGI IMG/M metagenome (GOLD analysis project Ga0137403, IMG submission 122057) | Vadose zone soil fungal communities from Angelo Coast Range Reserve, California, USA - CZOMad2_1_16fungal (Hybrid Assembly) | ecosystem: Environmental > Terrestrial > Soil > Vadose zone...
CGATTGGCGGCGAGCGTGGCTTCGAGTGCTTCGAGATCGATGCCGAGCGAGCCGCCGGGTTCGGCGTGCGTTTGCACCGGAACGCCGAGGCAACGAGCTCGCGCGCCACTAAAAATGGCAACGGCACCCGGGTACGTGGGATTTTCCAAGATAACGGAGTCGCCCGGGCGAACAAAGGCTTTACTGATTAAATCGAGCGACTGCTGGCAGCCGTCCGTAATCAAAAGATTTTCGTCGCGCGCGGTGATGCCTTCCTGGCGCAGGAAATCGAGGAGCGCCTCTTTGAGCGGTCCATAGCCATCCGACGGCCCCAGATTTAGAACCTCGGTAGCTTCGCGGCGCAGAACGGCGTTCACACAGATTTGCAGCTCTTCAATGGGAAAATGTTCCGGGGCGGGACGAGCCATTACAAACGAGAGCGAATCCACTGGCGCGCTGGCGGTAAGGCGGCTGAGCACTTCGTCACCACGCTCATCGGCAAAGAGCAGTTCCCAGCGAATACTGTCTCCGCCATTCAGCACGGGAGGCGCAGGAGGCGTGATCCTGAGGCCATTGCCGTTGCCGCGGATAAACGTGCCGCGGCCGACGTGGCCTTGAATCAATCCTTCCGATTCGAGCTCCGCATAGGCGTTCGCAACGGTGGTGCGGTGAACGCCAAGCATTGTCGCGAGTTCGCGGCTGGCGGGAATGCGGTCGCCGGGCCGCAAATCGCCGGCGTGCACCAGCGCGCGCAACTGATCGCGAAGCTGGATGTAGAGCGGAACGTGACTCTGGGGCTGGAGATGAACTGGTAGCATTGGCCGTCTCCTGGAGCCAATTCTACCAGACATTGGACTGGTACAAGAGCCAATTTGTCTTTCGGCTTATTTTTCGTTTTCGGGTTGGCCTGGCGGCTCCGGGTCTTCGGTCTTGTTCCCTGCCCGGAGCGGGTCGGCGCACAAAACGGTCCAATCGGCGTTGTCGCACTGGTAGATGGAGACGAGGGGAAGGTCGTTCGGCTGGACAACGTAATCGCCGCTAGACATGGATTCGGATTTGTCCGCGTCGTCGCTGACGACGCGGCTGCCAGGAAGAGCGCGCACACGGAATTGACCGGAGGACGGCTCATAATTCGGATAACTAAAGCAATGGCCGATACAGGCACGGTCCACGGAGTGCGCGATGAACTGCACCCGCCAGTCGTCCGGCGCGGAAACAACCGGTACGACACGCGTGCCAGCGGGCAGGTTGGCAATGAGGGCCTCCGCGTTGGCTTCGACGCGGGAAACGTGGGCCGTGTCCTGATAATTCCACGCGAAGAAGACGAATGCGCAAACAGCAAAGCCGACGGCTTGCCACTTGCGCAAAGGAAGGAGACCCAGGACGCACAAGCCGAAGATGGCGGTAATCGTGGTGAGCCGCGAAACCAGCAAACCGATCCAGCCAGCGAAAAGGTCGCTGTGGATGTTTTCCGGGACGAAGGCGGCGGCGGTGAGCGCGACAAGATAAAGTTCGACAGGTAAACGGAACGAACGGATTGCGTTTTGTCCTTCACGCCATTTTGCCGCGAAGGCAGGCAGGAAAGAGAGGATTCCCCAGGCCAGGGCGAGGCGAGCCAGGATTAGATAGCGATGGCCGAAGGTGATTAATTGATCGGAACCGTTCATCCAGTAGAAGGGATCTTCGCGCCAGTCAGTTGCGATGTCAGGATTGTTGGTGAGATGCAGGCGCAGAACGAAGTAGGCGACCACGGCTAGCGCGGGGAGAATCAGCCGCCAGTATTCAGGAATGATTCGCCACAGCGTCACGTAAATGATCGTGGCGACGAACCACAGGAAGCCGATTGGATGCGCGAGAAGAATGAACGGCGAGAGCGCCGCGGCCGTAAGCCAATTCCCTGCCCCGCTTCGCCAAAAAGCAGCGAGGGAAAAGCAGGCGAGGCCAATGGAGAGGTAGTAGTTGAGAAAACCCATGCTGAAGGAATAGCCGTAGGCGAGCATGGCGAAACATGGAACGAGGAGCCACGGGATGCGTTTCGTTATCGCGGAAACGAAACTGAAAACGCCCCAGAAGAAAATCAGGACGCTCGCGGAGACGGTGAGGATCTCCGCGGCGTGCCAGCCGAAGAGTCTTGCAGATTGTTCGAGTGCAACGTCGAACAAAATGTTGTTCCATTGGCGGGCGACATAGACGCCGGGAGCTTGGCCATGCTCAGCCAGTTGGGCGAGCCAGGCGTTGTACACATGGCTGCCCAAATCTCCGGCTTGAATGTGGGCGTGCCAGATGCATGGAATGAGCAAGAGAAACGAGAGAATCGCGACGACGGTAAAATTGTGCCGCAAGAAGTTGATGGCAGCTTTGACGGCGAGCCGCTCGACAGGTTCTTCGGCAAGGTTGGATTGCATCGGCATCAGAAGAGACGCCACATTCTACACGGGTAGGCTGTCTCCCTTCCAAAGCGTGCTTTGTGGTAGAGTTTCGAGCCGCCAACAAGCTGGAAGGATTCTCTCCCGTTTTTCCTGCAAGGAGCCAAGAAAAAATGCTGCAGTCAATTCTCGTGGCACGCTCTACGCACTCGATGCTGCGTCGTTTCGGTTTATCCGTTTTACTTTCCATTTGCTGCGGGGCTCTTCCGGTGACGCTTGCGCAGTCTCCCGCAGCGAAGTGTCCGCCAGCGACGGCCGTGAAGGTGGTCCATGACAAGTACGGAGCCGTCGATGTTGCCGATCCATATCGCTGGCTTGAAGATCAAGGGAGCGCGGAAACGAGGGCGTGGATTGCCGAACAACAGGCTTGCACGGAGAAGGCGCTGTCGCCGCTTGCGGGCCGCGCTGCGATTGCCAAACGACTCTCCGAACTGCTGCGCACAGACACTTTGAACGCGCCGACGGAACGGGGCGGTCGATACTTTTTCACCAAGCGATTGGCGAATGAGGATCTGGCGAAGATTTATGTGCGTCGCGGGAGCGATGCACCGGACGAAGTTCTTGTGGACCCGCTGCCCTGGAGCAAAGACCATTCGGCGAGCGCGACGATGGAAGCTATTTCGAAAGACGGAAAGCTCCTTTTTTACGGGCGGCGCGAGGGCGGGCAAGACGAAGTTACCGTGCACGTGTTCGACGTCGACAAAAAGATGGAGCTGCCTGATGAGTTTCCCCGTGCGGATTATTTCAGCGTGGAAGTGACTCCCGACAACAAAGGCGTCTATTACGTTCGCACCGTCGAAGGAGCGCCGCGAGCGTACTACCACGCGATGGGGACGGATACCGCAACCGACAAGGTGATTTATGGCGAGAACCTTGGCAAAGACCGAATTCTGGCGGCGGGACTTTCCGACGACGGGCGCTACCTCTTCTACCTGGTTGTTTATGGAAGCGGGTCGGAACGGACCGATGTATATCTACAGGATTTGAAGAGCGGCGGGCCGGTGCGGCCCGTGGTGAACGACGTGGTCGCGCAGTTTTATCCGTTTTTCGGCGGCGACACTCTTTATCTGCAGAGCAACTGGAAAGCGCCCCTTTCCCGCGTATTTGCCGTGAATCCGAGTGATCTGGCGCGGGAGCATTGGAAGGAAGCGATTCCCGAGAAGGCAGTGCGGCTGGAATCGGTGACACCAGTGGGCGGGAAACTCGTTGCCGTTTACACAAAGGATGCTTCATCGGAAGTAAGAGTGTTCGACGCCGATGGAAAAAATGAAAAGCAGTTGCCGTTGCCGTCCATTGGGAGCGCCTATTCGTTCTCTGGCCGTTGGGAAACGCCGGAACTTTTCTATTCGTTTGCTTCGTACAACGCGGCGCAGACGATTTACCGGTACGACCTGGCAAAAAACGAGCAGAACGTTTGGGCGCAGAATCGAGTGCCGTTTGACGGCTCACAATTTGCAATTGAACAGGTCTGGTACGAATCGAAAGACAAAACGCGCGTGCCGATGTTTCTGTTTCACAAGAAAGGCATGAAACAGGATCCAGCGACGCCAGTTTTGCTGACGGGTTATGGCGGATTCGATTCGAGCGAGACTCCGTTCTACTCGGCGTTTTATTTGTACTGGGCAGAGAGCGGCGGAATGCTCGCCGTGCCAAGTTTGCGGGGTGGCGGCGAATATGGCGAAGCGTGGCACCGTGCCGGCATGCTGGAGAAAAAGCAGAACGTGTTCGACGACTTCGAATACGCGGCGCAGTGGCTGATTGACAACAAGTACACCAGCGCTGCGCGACTTTCGATTTATGGCGTGAGCAATGGCGGCCTGCTGGTCGGCGCGGCACTGACGCAGAAGCCCGAGTTGTTCCAAGCTGTCGTCTGCGGCTATCCGCTCGAAGACATGTTGCGGTTCCATAAATTCATGGATGGGCCGTACTGGGTTCCCGAGTACGGTAGTTCGGAAAATCCGGAACAATTCAAATATCTCAGGGCGTATTCGCCTTACCAGAATGTCGAGAAGGGGGAAAAATATCCCGCGGTGCTTTTCATCACGGGAGACGGCGACACGCGTGTTGCGCCGTTGCATGCGCGGAAGATGTCGGCAATCTTGCAGGCGAACAACGGATCCGACCGACCGGTTTTGCTACTGTACGACACGAAATCGGGACATTCGGGCGGAAGGCCGGTCAACAAAATCATCGAGGAAGACACCGATATCCTGAGCTTCCTGTTCTGGCAGCTGAAAGTTTCGCAAGGCGGTCAGTGAGGAATTATCTCGAGATCTGATCTTCGCCCAGGCGCTTCAGGCGGTCGCGCAAGCGCCGCTGGAGCGGGGTCGGCGTGTTCGGATTGAACGCCACAAGATACCAGAGCGGCTGGCTGCGGTCTCTGCTCAAGTAGGTGAGCGTCGTCGCGTCGGCATTCGGATGGCGGGCAACGTTTTCACGAATCGCACCGTACGCGTGTTTTGCCAATTTGCCGAGAGTCTTGCCATTGGCGCGCGGATGCTCGCTGATCAGGCGCAAAAGGTAGAAGTCGGTTTCCGGCGCCTGTTTCACTAATTTTTCCAACATCTCAGGCTTCGCGTCGGCGCTTAGAACGAGGCCGATCTTTTCGTCCCATGCCGTATTGATATGGTTCAGTTCGCGGGTGCGCGCGTGAATAAGCTCTTCAAGCGACCGGCGCTCCTGCTGGGCACGAGCGATCGGCAGGTCGGTGCCTTCAAGTGAATCAAGTACACGCAAAAGATGCTGGCGTTCGCCGAAGACGATTTGCGAAGTGCGCGTCACTTTGCCCTTTTCCTTTTCTTTGTGCTGCACCAGATCCGAACGTCGCATGGTTTCTTTGCTCCAGCGGCCCCGTGGTCTTACCTGTCGGGTGCCGTGTCTCGCCTGTGTTCCAGAGAGGGCTGCGCTATTCGCTCAGCTTTCTTTGATGGCTTAATTGCTACTTTTGCGATTATGTTCCCCATGGCAGGTGCGGTAAAGTTGCAAGCGGTTCGTTTGTGCCCGAAGTGCAACGTTGAATTGCAGCGCAAAAACTGTCAATTTCGAAGCGAGTGAACCGCATGTCCGCGTTTAATGAACACAAGGAAGAGCTCGAGCGTTACGAGCAGATGTTTGGCCGCGACCGAGGCCGCCTCGCGGTTACTCTCGATCGGTTGACGAACGCGCTGGTGCTGGTGGGGCAGCATGGCGTCTACTGCACGAGCCAGCGCAATCCGACGTTGCCCGCGATGGACCTGCGAATGATCGTGCAGGAGCTCACCCACGCCAAGGAACTGCTGCAGTCAGTGATGGAAGAGATGCGGCGCGCAGGCCAACCTTCGTAACGAAGATTATTTGTTGGTCAGAAACGGATTTGAGCAGCGTTCCTGGCCGATGGTGGTGGTCAGTCCGTGGCCGGGATGCACGATCGTTTCGTCGGGCAACGCCATCACTTTATTCACCAGTGAATCCATGATTTCGGCGAACGAGCCGCCCCATAAATCGGTCCGGCCGATACTGCCGGCAAAGAGTGTGTCACCGGCAAAAAGTTGCGGCGCGGTCAGCTGCACTTCACCTGCGCCAGCGGGAAGAAAGAGACACGAACTCCCTGGCGTGTGTCCCGGCGTGTGCATCACTTGGGCGTGCAAATTGCCCCAATTCAGAACGTCGCCATCGCGCAGCATTTGGTGAACTTCGCCAATCGTCGGCGTGGGAACGCCCAGGAACGCGGCTTGCTCCTCCATGCCGTGATAGAGCGGCAGGTCGGCGCTGTGCATCAATACCGGGGCACCAGTGTAGGAGTGAAGTTTTTGCAGGCCGCCAACGTGATCGATGTGTGCGTGCGTGCAGACGATGGCTTTCACCGTCAGCCTGTGGCGTCCGATGAGATCCATGATGCGGCCAATTTCGTCGCCGGGATCGAGCACCAATGCCTCGCGCGTTACGGGATCGCCGATAATCGAGCAGTTGCATTGCAACATGCCGACTGGCAGGGAAAGATGAATCAGTCCGGCGGGGCTTGCGCCGTTTTCTGGGGCTTGGCCGACCATATCTTCCCCGAGTATATCATTCAGAAGAATCGCGGCTGAGCGGCGCGCGCGGCCCGCTCTGTTAAACTGGTAGCATCGCTATGGATACCGCTGCCAAGAGTGAGACGCTTCCCACGCCTTTGCTGGAACTACACCGTGCGGCGGGCGCAACCATCGGCGAATGGTTCGGGTGCCAGCTACCTTCGGATTTCGGCGATTGGTTGACGGAATACCGCTGCTCCCGCGAGACGGTGGCACTCCTCGATAAGAACTATCGAGCTTATCTCGCGTTAAGCGGTCCGGACCGCGTGCGATTTCTGAACGCGATCCTGACGAACAACATCAAGGATTTGAAAGCCGGGCAAGGAATCGTTTCCCTTTTCCTCAATCCGCAAGGCCGCATCCAGGCGGAAATTGAGACCTACGCCGAAGAGCAACGGCTGCTTTGCGCCTCTTTTGCGGAGATCCGCGAGAAGCTCATTCCGGCGCTGGATCACTACATCATCATGGACGATGTGACGCTGACCGACGAGACGGCGCGGTATGGCACGCTGGCGTTGGAAGGGCCGCGCGCGGCGGAGACCGTTAAACGGCTGGCGAGCGTTGACTTAATCACTCTGGCGGAACTGGAATGGCGGGAGTCTTCGGTCGGAGCAATTCCCTGCCGCATCGTGCGCCGCTCGCCGAGCGGTCACGCCAGCGCCGAGTTTGTTTGCGAGCAAATCCATCTGCAACAACTTTGGAAATTGCTGCGCGACGCTGCGCAGTCCGCCGGCGGCGGGCCAGTCGGATACACAGCGCTGAACTCGCTTCGTCTAGAATCCGGAATTCCGTGGTTCGGCTACGACTTCGGCGATAAACAGATCCCGCACGAAGCAGGCCTCGAGAAATCGCACATCAGTTACACGAAAGGCTGCTACACGGGCCAGGAGATCGTGGAGCGAGTGCGCTCGCGCGGACAGGTGAATCGAGTGCGCGCGTTGTTCCACACTTCGTTGTCCGAACTGCCGAAGCCAGAAACGCCAATTGTTTTCAACGGGAAGGAAATTGGATACGTCACCCGGGCTGCCCGGTCGCCGCAACTCCAATCGATCCTTGCAATGGGTTACATTCGACGCGAGCAGAGTACGGAAGGAAGCGAAGTCGAAATTGGTGGCGCGAGGGCTAAAGTAATTTCGCCGCTTTAACTAGAATTCGCGGCGCGGGACGGATTGTTCCGCGCCGACGCGGCCGGCGGTGACCTCGGCTTTGTGGTAGTTTTCGCCTTTGATGGGGCAGCCTGCCATGCGGCGGAGCATGGCGATTTGGCCGATGTGTGTAAGCGAATCCGCGATGGGGCCCTGGAATAGCGCGGCAGCGGTCTCATGCATCTCGTTGCCCGAGGCTAGATAATCGTCGAAGTTTTTCAGCGACGCGAAAAAACGCTCCACTTCTTTCTCCCACGGTAGCGGCCGCGAATCCTTCCATACTTGATTGCCCGAGACGATGCTAAGCGCCCAGTCATAGAGATCGCCCACATGGGCGAGAATCTTTGCCGGCGTGCGGCCGTTTTCGCCGCTCGAATAATTCGCGAATGAGTCTGGCGCTCCGCGCACCGCCTTGCCGCCACGGTAGGCAACCGTTGCCAGCGTATGGCGCAGCAGCGTAAGTTCTTCCGCGCCGATTTTCTTCGCTCCAGACATTTCAAGGATCCTTTCGCCCAAAGACTACTGTTTCGTGTAAACGCGGACGTAGTCGACAAGCATTTGCTGAGGAAATGGCGTAGTGGCGTCCGGCGATCCTGGCCAATTACCGCCGACCGCTACGTTCAGGAGAATAAAAAACGGATGGTCGAAGACCCAAGTGCCGCCCGCCGGCCAATTCGCCTTCTGAAACGTCGCGTAGTTGTTCGAATCGACGTAGAACCTGACTTCGGCCGGCTCCCATTCGACGGCATAAATATGAAAATCGTCGGCAAAGTTGGCGTTGCTCGGCAATTTGAAAGTGGAGGTTTCGTCGGACGTGGGCGCTGTCGAACTTGGCCCGTGCAGCGAACCGTGAACCATGCCCGGTTCGCGGCCAATATTTTCCATGATGTCAATTTCCCCGCACTTGGGCCAGCCGTTCGTCGCAATGTCGTTACCAAGCATCCAGAATGCCGGCCACATTCCTTGCCCTGCGGGGATTTTGATTCGCGCTTCGAAGCGGCCGTAGGCTTGGGCAAAGAGGCCCTGCGTTTTTAGGCGTGCGGAAGTGTAATCCCGCGAAATTCCATCCGTCCCAGCAAATGTTTCTTTTTGCGCGGTGATCACGAGGCTGCCGCTCTTGATCTGCGCATTCACGGCACGATTGGTGTAAGTCTCGAGCTCTTGATTGCCCCAACCGCCGCCGCCAAGATCGTAAGTCCATTTGGAACCATCTGGAGTGGAGCCATCCGCGCCGTTAAATTCGTCGCTCCAACTGAGCACAAATCCGGTTGAAGGAGGAATGGGAGGAGGGACCATCACACCGCCACCGCCGCAACTCAGCGGAAACGCGGCGAAGGCGAACAGCAAGACAATCGAGATCGGCGATTGGCTACGCAAGATTCAATGCGCGCTTGAACGAACCTTTTTCGTTGTCGATCTTTTTTTGCAACTGAAGGATCGCGTAAAGCACGGCTTCCGGCCGCGGCGGGCATCCCGGCACGTACACGTCCACGGGAATCACCTGGTTGCAGCCCTGCACAATCGCGTAGTTGTTGAACACGCCGCCCGAAGTCGCGCACGCACCCATCGAAATAACCCACTTCGGTTCGGGCATTTGATCGTAAAGCAGGCGAATGACCGGCGCCATTTTTTGCGAAAGTCTGCCGGCGACAATCATTAGATCCGCTTGTCTAGGCGACGGACGAAATACTTCGGCGCCGAATCGCGCCACGTCAAACCGCGCCGCAGCCATGGACATCATCTCAATCGCGCAGCATGCCAAGCCAAATCCGAGCGGCCAGATGGAACTGCGCCGCGCCCAATTCACGGCCTTATCCAGCGTCGTGAAGATAATTCCTTCGTCTTCCAGCAGCTTGCCGAAATCTTCCGGCTTTGTCAGCGTGATGTGTTTGCCCAGGGTTGTGCTCATCTTGCCCTCATCGCAATAATTCTCGCATAACCGGAAAGGTCAGACAAATCCTCTTCTGCTTTTCGAAACATTGTGCCTGAGCGTCGATGGCAGGGTGGTTGAGATTCTCCACCAACCGTTAATAGCCTCGAAATCGGTACGGATTTTTGTCGTCCGTTCGCCTTTTGAGCCGATGCCGGAACCTTCTAAGCAACTCGGGGAACAACTTCCATGCTAATGCGCCATCGAGGGGCGGAACCGGGATTAGATTCAACATCGCGAACCCGAGACTCATGTAACCCCAGATTCCCAACCCGACATTCAGCGCATCGAACCTCGAATAGCCAAATATGGAAAGCCAAACAACGATCGGAATCGCCACCAGCGATTGAGCAACAATCCCGGCCCAAGCGATGACTGCGCGATCATACTGGGAATACGGCTGCTCAAAACACACTAGGCCCAGTATCGGATAGAGTCTAATCCAGTTAACTCTGCGCCCTTTTCGCTGGGCTGCAACCATATGACCGCACTCGTGGAGCAAAATCACGCCGTAGTAGGAAAACAGAGCCACTAACAATTCCAATGGTCGTTCAAGCGCGCCGACGAGAAACAATCCACCGATCGCGAGGACGGACCAGTGCGCGTAAACCTTCACGTGCCGAATCTCGATGACTTCCACAAAACTGTTCATTTAGGCTTCGCTGGTTTGACCTGCGTTGCGTTTGAGTCAAAGTCAATTTTCCGACACGCTCGCACAAACGCGGAAGAAATCGTATTTCTCAGGACTTAAGAAGCAAGATGGCTCGCTGCCTCTTGGTTCGGTACGCCTAAAGTTGTCCCGGTTCGCCGCCCCAGTCGCGCGGATCAGCGTCCGCGATCGACTGGGTGAACGTCCAGACGTGACCGGCCAGGTCCTCGACGTTGTATTGCCGTTCCCCGTAGGGATGATCCGCAGGCTCTCGCACGATTCGCGCTCCACGCTGTCGCGCTTGCTCGCAATGGCGATGAACATCCTCCACTCGAACCATCACGTATCCACATGATTCATTCCCGCCGCGTGGCTCCATCAGCACCACGGCTCCATCTCCAACGTTCAGCTGCGCGCGATGACTTCCCATTCCAATCCGAAGCGTGAATCCGAACACGTCGCAAAGCCATTTCGCGGCCTTCTCCACGTCGGGATAGACAAGTTGGGGAATTACGGTGCATCGCGGGATAGATCGATTCGCTAACATTCTCGTTCCTCTCAAACTTTCAGAACAACTTTTCCAAACTGCGCGCCGGATTCCAGATACTCGTGCGCGGCGCGGCACTCCGCAAGCGGAAAAACTTTGTCGACGACCGGCTTCAGCTTTCCTGCCGCCACGAGCTTCAGTACTGTAGCAAACTCGTCCTTCGTCCCCATATACGAACCCAGAATCGAAAGCTGCCGCACGAACAAGAATCGAATGTCAATTTTAGCGTCGTGGCCTGTCGTGGCGCCGCAGGTCACGAGCCGCCCGCCGGGAGCGAGGCTCGCGACGCTGTCTTCCCACGTGGCCGTGCCGACATGTTCGAACACCACGTCCACGCCCCGTTTGGAAGTCATCTTTCGCACGGCCTCGCGAATCTTTTCTTTGTGATGATGGATTGTCTCATCGGCACCGAGCTGTTTTGCCTTTGCCAATTTTTCGTCGGAGCCTGCTGTTGCTATCACGCGACATCCAAAAAACTTCGCAATTTGAACCGCTGCCGAGCCAACGCCACTCCCGGCGCCAAGCACCAGCACGTCCTCTCCCGGCGCTAGTTCCGCTCGCGCCACCAACATGTGCCACGCCGTCTGAAATACCAGTGGCACGGCGGCGGCTTCCTCAAAGCTCAAATTCTCCGGATAAAGAAAGCAATTGACCTCGGGACAGCGCACAAACTCCGCGCAACCGCCATCGAGAATGTAGCCGAGATTGCTGAACTCTCTGCACTTGTTGTCCTGCCCGGCGAGGCACGCGGCACAGCGACCGCAACTCACGCCGGGCGCGAGTAGAACCTTTTGTCCTACGCTGACGCGTTTCACTTCCGCGCCGACCTTTGCTACTTCACCCGCGATGTCGCTGCCCGGAATATGCGGCAACGGGATTGGCACGCCCGGTAATCCGCCGCGTACCCACAAATCCAAATGATTCAGCGCACAGGCCCTCACGCGCACCAAGACGTCCCGCGCCCCAAGCTGCGGCTCCGGCGCTTCGGTATACTTCAACACCTCCGGACCGCCATGTTTTTCAAATACGATCGCCTTCATCCCCAACACCTCTCCGAAATGAGCCCGGTAATGCTAATTCGGCCGACAACAACTGTCCACTCGCGTTCACGTTGACAGGACCGGTGGCGCGCCGTAGGCTGCCTTCATGGACATATTCGAAGAAATCGTTCGCATGCGGCGCGATGGACAGCGCGGCGCCTTGGCTACGATTGTCCACACCAACGGCTCCATTCCCAGCTTTGAAAGCTCTCGCATGCTCGTCCGCGAAGATGGCGGAATCGTTGGCACGATTGGCGGCGGCTGCGTCGAAGCCGACGTCTGGGCTGCGGCGCGCGACGTGATGGAACGCGAAGCGCCTCGCAAAATGATCTTTAATTTGAATAACGAAGCGAGTTTCGACAACGGCCTCATTTGCGGCGGGACGCTCGAAGTTTTCGTCGAGCCGATTCTTCCGCAGCCGATCGCATACCTCTTCGGCGGCGGCCATGTGTCGATGGCTGTTGCAAAGGCCGCCAGTGCTGCTGGGTTTAGCGTCGTCGTCATTGACGACCGCGAACAATTCGCCAATCGCGACCGTTTTCCGATGGCCGAGCAAGTCTTTACCAATTTCGAGGGCGCGTTCGCGCAGCTGCGCCCGAATGGATCGTCTTATCTGATTATCGTCACGCGCGGCCACAAGGAAGACATGCGCGTGCTTTCCTGGGCCGTGCGCACCGATGCGCGTTACATCGGCATGATCGGCAGCAAACGCAAAGTGCTATCGACGTACAAAGCGCTTGAAGCCGACGGCTACAAGCCCGAAGAATTCGACCGCGTATTCGCACCGATGGGCCTCGAAGTCGGCGCGCTATCGCCGGAAGAGATTGCCGTCAGCATCACGGCGGAACTCGTAGCCGTACGCCGCAATGCCGCGTCCGCTGCGCACAAAAAACTCCAACGCGAGCGTCCACAGGTTGCCGCCTCGCGCTAATTTTCTTACGTTTGTCGTTTCACTGGGTACCGGAACCATTTAATGCTCGCCGCCGTAATCCTTTCGGGCGGTGCTTCGCGCCGCATGGGCTCGCCAAAAGCTCTGCTTCCCTATCAGGGCCGCCCGTTCCTTGAGCACTTGCTGGACATTGCCGAACATCCGCGAATCGGCGTTCGTCGCGTGGTACTCGGACCCGATGCAGACGCCATCTCTGCCAGAGTGACGCTCACTAAAGATGAAGTCGTGATCAACGCTGAATGGGAGCGCGGCCAGATTAGCTCGATCCAAGCGGCGATTCGTTCGCTCCCGCCGCAGACCGACGGCATTCTTCTTTGCCTGGTTGATCATCCACTGGTCAGCGCCGCGCTCGTCGGTGATTTAATTGAAGCCTTCGACAAAAACCGTCCGGCCATCGCGCTGCCGATTTACGAAGGCCGTCGCGGCCATCCTGTAATTTTCGCCGCGCGCTTGTATGGTGAACTATTGAATGCGCCGGAGGGCAAAGGCGCGCGCGCCGTCGTCTGGGCGCACGCCAACGAAATCTGCGAAGTCGCCACGAATGAAGAAGGTTGTGTGCTGAATTTGAACGACCCAGAAGCCTTTCTGAGAATTACGAACCCTTAGCGCTTTTTCAACAGAGCTTTCACCGCATCCGCAGCCAAAACCGCTCCGTGCCGGGTCTCTTCCGGTAATCCCCCGAGCCCCGCGGCAATTGCATCGGCTCCAACGCTGTGCGCTTCTTCGAGCGAAATCCCGCTGATCCGCTCCGTCAACCATGACGCGCAGGCAATCGCCGTCGTACAACCTCTGCACAAGAATCGCGCCTCGCGGATCTGTCCATCCTCCACGCGAGCGGCAAGCTGCAAGACATCGCCACAAACCGGATTCGTGACTTCCACACGATGCGTCGCACTAGCGAGGTCGCCCGAATGGCGCGGATTCCGAAAGTGCTCCAGCACGGCTTCTGAAAACGCGGCCATCACTTCATCTTCGCCGGCAAATACTTCTTATCGATCGACGCGATCACCACGTAGTTCGGGTCCACCATCTCCGTCAAATGCAGCTTGCACACCTTCGAACAAAGCTCGTACGCGTCAAGTTCCGACAATCCATAGTCGGCGTGAACCCAGTGGATCAGTTCCGTTACCGCGATCCGCACCGCGTCGTCCACCGGACGGTAGATTCCCGCGGTCATCAGCGTGGTTTCATTTTCGAGCCGCGGCCAATCGATCTTTTTTTTCTTCAGCAAATCAATGCGCAGCCGCGCCTTCATCGGCACTTCGACCGCGCTCCCCGCCACTTCCCCGTCGCCCATAGCGGCATGTCCATCGCCAAAATAAAATAGCGCGCCCGCCACATTCACCGGCAAATAAAGCGTATTGCCTTTGCTCACCTCCGGCGCGTCCATGTTCCCGCCAAACTCCGCCGGCACGATTGAACTCCTCGCCTCACCATTTGCTGGCGCCACGCCAATGCATCCCAAAAACGGATGCACAGGAAAACTCACTTTGAATTTCGAATCCAGCGCTTCGAACGTCGCCGTATTCTTTTCGTGGTCGATCGGGTAGTACCAGATTCTGTCTTCAAGCGGCTTTGCTTCCAGCACCGGCGTGTAGTGCGTGTTGTTGACGGCGCCGAATCCCGGCGAAAATGTTCCAACGCCTTGATTACCATCCACCTGCAAATCCAGAATCTTCACGACGAGTGTATCGCCAGGCTCCGCGCCATCGATAAAAAACGGCCCAGTCAACGGATTGTCGCCCTTCACCATCGCCATCGTGTCGCCCGGTTTTTGCAACGCATTCCCGAAACAATCGAGCGAGTTCGCATCCAGAATATTGCCAGGCTTGACGTGCGCCACGGGCGCAGCGGGGCCAAAAACGAATTTCACGTTGTCGTTTGTTGCATGAAACTTGACCACCTCCGCCTTCTCGTCTGAAGGGGCCTGCGCAGAAAGCGACGGTACAATTGCACAAAACAAAATACACAAACGCCAGTTCATACGATTCCCTTTCGATAGGTTCAGCTGGAGAGTGCACCACAGGGAGCGAGCAGCGTCAACCGCAATCGCCGACGCTATCGACCCTCAAAAGAAAACGATTCGCCTCCTGATGCTATGCTTTTGGAAGAATGCGTCCAACTGGCGCCTCAAAGAAACTCCGCATCGTGTCGCTCGCTCCGAACGCTACATCCATTCTTTGCGCGCTGGGCGCTCGCTCGCAGCTTGTCGGCGTCACTCGCTGGTGCCCCGATGTCGCTCCGGTAAAGCACCTCCCTCAATTCGGAGATTGTTGGAAGCTCGAATCCATCCCACGAATCCTCAAGCTCAAACCCGATCTCGTGATCGGTTCCGTTCCTTTCAAAGCAGAAACGCTCGGCAGACTCCTTGAGAGCCCTCTTCGATTTCTTGCGCTCAATCCGCGAAGCCTCGAGGACATCGAATCCGACATTCGCGTCGTCGCGGGACTCGTCGGCCGGCGATCTGCCGCGTCACTCGTCATCCGCAAGATGCGCCATTCGTTCGCAAAGATTCGTCAAAAAACACGCGGGAAGCGCGCCTTGCGCGTCTACTCCGAAGCCTGGCCCAATCCCCGCATCGCTTCCCCGCCGTGGGTCGCCGAACTTGTCGCCCTCGCTGGCGGCGAGATGGTCGTTCCTGCGGGCCAAAAGATCTCCCACGAACAAATCGCGCGAGCCAATCCAGACATAATCATCCTCGCATGGGCTGCCGCCGGAGATCGCGCAAAACCCGCCAGGGCTTACGCGGTCGAGCAGTGGCGCAACGTTGCCGCGATTCGCAACCGCTGCGTCTTTGTCATCCGCGATGAACTTCTCAACACACCCGCGCCCATTCTCGCGCAGGGCGCGAAAGAACTGGCCGGACTCTTCGCAAAATGCCGCGCGCAATCGGAGAGCCCATCGTGAGAACTGTCGTCGCCGCTGTTATCGAGCGAACCGACCGCCGCATTCTCATCGGCCAGCGCCGCAAGCGCGACTCCTCTCCTCTGAAATGGGAATTTCCCGGTGGAAAAATGGAAGAGGGAGAAGGTGCGGAAGTCGCTCTCGCTCGCGAACTTCGCGAAGAGCTTCGCGCCACGCTCGTCAAATCAGTCGAACTCGGGCGAGTTCAACACAAATATCCGGACCGTGACGAGACACTCGAAATCCGCTTCTTCGCCGCCGCAATCGCCAACGACGCCGTCGAGCCAGTCGCCTTCGAGCAAATCGCCTGGGTTCTTCCGCGCGAACTCGCCCAGTACGATTTCCTCGCCGCCAACAAACAACTCATCGCCCAACTCGCCACCGGTCGCATCAAACTCGCTGAACTGCTCGACGCCCTGTAGCGTACGCTTTAGCGTGCGTTTCCGCGGGCCGCGCCACGACGTAGCCCGTCGATGCACAACGCAACAAGAAAAAAGGGCAGTCGCAGCCGCCCTTCTCCATTTTCAATTTTATTTTTCCAGTTTCTGGATTTTTTTACGAAACCACCGGATTCCACTTCTCCGGATTGATCCCTAGCTCCGCAATCGCCTTCTCCACGACCGACGCTTCAATCTTTCCATCGAGCGCCAATTCGTGCAGCGTCGCAAGCGCGATGAATTTCGCGTCCACCTCGAAGAAATCGCGCAATGATGCGCGCCCTTCGCTGCGGCCGAACCCGTCTGTGCCGAGCGTGGCCATTCGCCGCGGCATCCACTTGCTGATCATGTTCGGCAGAGTCTTCAAATAATCCGTCGCCGCCACAATCACGCCCGGCGCATCGCCGATGCATTGCGTCACATACGGAACGTGCGCCTTCTCCGTCGGGTGCAGCCGGTTCCATCGCTCCGCTTCGATGCCGTCCGTGTACAGCGCCTTATAACTCGTCACGCTCCACACGTCCGCCGCCACGCCAAACTTCTGCTCCAGAATTTCCTGCGCCCGCAGCGTTTCGTTCAGAATCGCACCGCTGCCGAAAAGCTGCGCGCGCAACTTCGCTTTCTTGTTCGAGGCCGCGCGGAATTTGTACATGCCCTTCAAAATTCCATCGCGCGCTCCCGCCGGCATCGGCGGCATCACGTACGGCTCGTTCATCACCGTGATGTAGTAGAAGATATTCTCGCCGTCTTTGTACATGCGCTTGATACCGTCCTGCAGAATCACGGCAATTTCGTACGCATACGCAGGGTCATACGCCCGCAGATTCGGGACCGGCAGCGCCAGGATATGGCTGTTCCCGTCCTGATGTTGCAATCCCTCGCCGCTTAGCGTCGTGCGCCCGCTCGTGCCGCCTAGCATGAATCCGCGGGTCCGCATGTCCGCCGCGGCCCAAACGAAATCGCCAATACGCTGGAACCCGAACATCGAGTAATAAATAAAAAACGGAATCGTATTGATTCCGTTCGTCGAGTACGCCGTTCCCGCCGCAATGAACGACGCCATCGACCCCGCTTCCGTAATTCCCTCTTCCAGGATCTGCCCGTCCTTCGCTTCCTTGTAATAGAGCAGCGTGTTCACATCCACCGGCTCGTACTTCTGCCCCACGCTCGAATAAATTCCCACCGTCCGAAACAGCGACTCCATGCCGAACGTCCGCGCTTCGTCCGGCACGATCGGCACCACCAGCTTGCCGATCTCCGGGTCCTTCAGCATCTTGCGCAGCATGGCCACGAACGCCATCGTCGTCGAAACTTCGCGCCCTTCGCTGCCCTCCAGAAATTCCTTGAACAGTTCCGTGTGCCCGCCCGAGAGCGCCACCGCCCGCGCCTTCCGCTGCGGCACGTATCCGCCCAGCGCCTCGCGCCGCGCCCGCAAATAACGAACCTCTTCGCTGTCTTCCGCCGGGCGGTAAAACGGCACTTTTGCAATCTCTTCATCGCCCATCGGAATCCCAAAGCGCGAACGGAACTCCCGCAGCTCTTCTTCGTTCAATTTTTTCTGCTGGTGCGTGACGTTTTTTCCTTCTCCCGCCTCGCCCAACCCATATCCTTTAATCGTGCGCGCCAGAATCACCGTCGGCCCGCCCTTGTGCTCCACCGCCGCCTTGTATGCCGCGTACACCTTCCGCGGATCGTGCCCGCC
>Ga0137403_10003891_pt1 | contig 17748 bp, 15 predicted proteins | sample CZOMad2_1_16fung_FD_122057 | JGI IMG/M metagenome (GOLD analysis project Ga0137403, IMG submission 122057) | Vadose zone soil fungal communities from Angelo Coast Range Reserve, California, USA - CZOMad2_1_16fungal (Hybrid Assembly) | ecosystem: Environmental > Terrestrial > Soil > Vadose zone...
CGAGACTGTGTGAAAAGCTCCGGAAATACCATCGACGGCAGTGCGTGGATTGTTCAAGTCCAGCCTACGGAGAGAGCCAGGCGCTGCCCTTGTTTTGTACCCTTCTCCCCTCGCGGCGCGAGGGGAGAAGGAGATAGGAAAAACGGGAATCCCACGTGCGCCCCTGTGTAGGCCGTACCTGAACAATCCACCCACTGCCGTGGGTGGTATTTCCGGACTTCGCACACTGGCTCTCACGTGGGTATTTGGAGCATTTGGCGCCACTCTGGATCACGAATGGTTCAAGCCCTGGCAACCACAAAGCGAAGCCCGGCAATCAAAGAATTCTTGACTCCAACATTTGCGAGCGGGTATGATGAAATGTCTTTCCCAGACGACCCGTGGCGTTGCTCCGAGCAACATGAGCACAATCGAGATTGAACTTTTTGCAGCCCCGTAAAACAGGTACAACCTATGAAGCATGTTTTCACCGCGCTCGGTATCCTAGCCGTCCTCACAGTTGTGGCGCTGGCTTCTGACTCAACATCAAATTCTAACCTGATGCCGCTCGATCAGGTTCGCGCCGGAATGAAGGGCTACGGCATGTCCGTGTTTCAGGGATCGAAGCCCGAGCGCTTCGAGGTTGAAGTCCTCGGTACCCTCGAAGGCGTCCCCAATCCCAAACAAAGCCTGGTGATCGCGCGGTTGAGCGGCGCGCTTGTCGACCGCACCGGCGTGTTCGCGGGTATGAGCGGCAGCCCGGTATACATCGACGGCAAGCTCGTAGGCGCGGTGGCGTACGCGTTCCCGTTCGCGAAGGAAGCCATCGCCGGCATTACCCCGATCAAGTATATGATCGACATCTTCGAGCAGGGCCAAAGAGAAGAGCCCCGTTCGAGTCAGCACATCAGCTTCAAGACGTTGATTGGGCAAAGCGCGAGCACTTCGTTTGATTCGTTAACAGCCTTGCCTTCCGCGCAAATCGGCGCCCGAGCGGCGACCGGCGGGGAGCTTGCGCCGTACGTCGGCCAGACCATCGTACCCATCGCCACACCGGTTACTTTTTCAGGGATACCTCAAAACGTCGTGGACGCCTTCGCGGGCGATCTGAGAAAGATCGGCATTCAACCGATCGCCGGAGTGGGCGGTGGATCGAGTCTCGGGCCAATGGTTCCAGCGAACGAAAACACACTCGGCCCGGGGTCATCCGTCAGCGTGCAACTGGTGCGTGGAGACTTCACGATCGACGCCGCAGGTACGGTGACCCATCGGGACGGCGGCCGGATATACGCGTTCGGCCATCCGTTTCTCAGCTCAGGGGCGACGAGTTGGCCAATGGCCGAGTCCTCGATCGTCACTGTGGTGCCGAACCTGAACAATTCATTCAAGTTGTCGGCTGCAGGCAACCTGGTTGGCTCGATCAATCAAGATCGCGCGACGGGCGTCTACGGCCAGTTGGGCGAAAAGCCGCTAATGGTTCCTGTTCGGCTGACCGTTCACACCAGCCGGAACAAAACCGAGACGTACACCTTCGAAATCGTCTCCGACGCGTTTCTGACCCCGCTGCTCACCAAGATAACAATGTTCTCGGCAATCACTGCCACCGAGCGGCAGATTGGAAATCAGACGCTCAAGCTTAGCGGTAGCATCGCGATCAAGGGTCAATCGGACATCAGGCTCGACAACAGCTTCACATCGCCGAACGGGGCCGCGATGTTTGCCGTGAACGCCGTCGCCCAGCCGCTGGCGGTTCTGCTCAACAGCGGATTCAACGCGCTCGACCTGCGCGGGATCGACGTGGACGTAACGTCGACCGACACCCGGTCAAGCGGCAGCCTGAACCGGCTCTGGATAGACAAGACCGAAGTGCGCCGCGGCGAGAGCATCGAGATGCAAGCCTTTGCTCGAAACGATAACGGCAGCGAATTCGTGGAGCGCATCCCGCTGATGATTCCGGCCGACGCGCCAATCGGGCCGCTGGTTATTACCGTCGGCGACGGCGCTTCGCTCAATCAAGCGGACCGCGCTCAGCCGTCGGCTGATTTCACGCCCAGAGATCTGGGTCAACTGGTGCGCGCGATCAACAAGCTAAAGAGAAACAATCGGCTGTACGTTAGAGTGATGCGGACCGGGACGGGCGCCATCGTCAACAACGAAGAGATGCCTGTGCTGCCGCCGTCGATGCTGGCCACGCTCGGATCGAGCCGCACGTCGGGTGGCTACACGCCGCTGTCGGTGGCGACGCTCGCTGAACACGAGCTTCCGCCTTCGCAGTTTATCATCAACGGGCAGCAGTCGATAACGATTAACGTGATCAAGTAGCACGCGATTGGAACGAAGAGTTTGATTTGTTTTTCCACTCGCCCCGCAGTTTGGAGTTAGCGGTTTTGAAAAGGCCCGCGCTGGTTGCGGGCTTTTCATTTTTGGGTCGAGTTTCGTTTGCGAGGAACCGATCTTAGGAGAATGAAAGGGAGCTCAGATTGCAGATCTCAGATTTCAGGTGATTTCAGATCTTCGATAATCTCAGAGCTCAGATTGCAGATCCCAGATTGCAGATCTCCGATTTGAAACCTAAGAAATCTGAAATCTGGAATCTGGAATCTGGAATCTGGAATCTGGAATCTGGAATCTGGAATCTGGAATCTGAAATTATGACCTACGACTCTCGATTTCAAACCTCTTATTGAGTTTTGGGAACTCAATTAACGGCGATTTGATGAAAGGATTCAACATGTACAAATCACCTGCCCTAATCAAGACGGCTTTCACGTCGATGATGCTTGCGTCGACAATCCTTGCCTTACTGTGCGGTTCCGCGATTGCCGTGGGCCCGGTCTTCTGGGAAATCTCCAAGCAGGACGACGTCATCAAAGGAGACGCGCGCGGCGTGTCGATAGCCGAGAACGGCACGATCACGCTCGCGCCCGCACTCACGCTCGTTTACGACACAAAAGAGGCCTACATCTGGTCCAGCGCCACTGACGCAGCCGGGAACATCTATCTGGGCACGGGACACGAAGGGCGAATCTTCAAGGTAACGCCCACTGGCGAGGGCCGCTTGTTGTATGACGCCGCCGAGCTTGACGTCACGGCGCTCGCGACCGATCCGCAAGGCAATCTCTATGCTGGGACGTCGCCCGAAGGCAAGGTCTACAAGATCACTCCCGACGGCAAGGAGTCCGTGTTCTACGATCCGCCGGACAAGTACATTTGGTCGCTTGCATTCGACGCCGCGACTTCGACTCTGTACGCGGGCACTGGCGACAAAGGCGTGATCTACAAGATCGACTCCGCGGGCAAGTCCGCGGTGCTCGTGGACACAAACGAGACCAACATCGTATCGCTCGCTCTCGACAAGAACGGCAATCTGTTGGCCGGCACGGATCCGTCAGGCCTTCTTTTGCGCGTGTCCGCGAACGGAAAGCTCTTCGCGATGTTCGATTCTCCTATGCAGGAGATCCACAGTCTTTCGGTAACAGGCGACGGATCAATCTATGCGCTGGGCATCAGCCCGAAGGGCGGCACGGCGCAGCAAACCTCCTCAGTGGGGATTTCCAGCACGACCTCTTTATCAACCGAAGGCATCGTGACGATCTCGGCCGGCGAAGAGCAGGAAGAGAACCCGCGTGTCGAAGTCTCAGCGCCTACGAGTCCGAGTCAGAGTCGCAGCAGAACCGACGGATCCAGAAGCGCGTTGTTTCGCGTTTTGCCCGACGGAGGCAGCGAGGTTTGTTGGCGCTCGAACGACACCGTTGGCTTCGCCCTCAAGCCGCTGCCCGAGGGTGGAGTGCTTGTGGGCACAGGCAACAAGGGCCGCATTTATCGAATCGCGGCCGGCCGCTCGCAGACGCTGCTGATTCAATCGCCGGAAGATCAAACGTCGACTATCTTCGCGGCCGGCGACAACCTCTACGCTACGTCAAGCAATCTCGGGAGGCTTTATCGCATGGGCCGTGACTCAGTGAGCGAGGGCACATACGTTTCGCCGGTGCGCGACACCAGATTCGCGGGGCAGTGGGGCGTGATAACCTGGCGCGGCTCGCCGGGCGTCGAACTTCAGACTCGCAGCGGCAACACCGAGACTCCCGATGCGACGTGGAGCGATTGGTCGCCAAGCTACCGGAATGCCTCCGGCGATCAGATTAGCAGCCCGCGAGCTCGCTTCATTCAGTGGCGCGCGGTGCTTCGAAGCACTCCTGCAGCCTCCGCCTCGACCGCTCGCGCCGGTAGCGTGACTAAGCCCGCCGCCGGCCCACAGCTTCAGTCAGTGGTCGTCGCTTACCTGCCGCGCAACCAGGCCCCTGACATAACATCAGTGAGCGTCATGGCCCCGGGCGTGGCGTTTCAGGAGATGCCGCTGGCCGTCGACCCATCGATCGCGTCGTCCGGACTCGATCCCCAGTTGTTCGGAATCGTCATGAATGTGCCCCCGCGCCGCTTTTTCCAAAAGGGCGCGCGAACGCTGACATGGCAAGCAACCGATCCGAACGACGACACGCTTGCATACAAGGTGCTCTATCGTACTCTGGGCGAGAGCGAGTGGCACGTGCTGGCGGCCAATCTCGCACAGAACTACTACACGATCGATGGCAACCGGCTTCCGGACGGAACATATTTGTTTAAGATTATCGCGACCGACGAGCCAGGCAACACGAAGGAGTTGGCGCTCGCGGACGAACAAATCACCGACCCAATCGAAATCGACAATACCCCGCCCGCAATTAGAGTGACCGGCCCCTCGATCGCCGGCCAGAGTGCGGAAGTGGTCTTCGACGCTACCGACTTAACCAGCCGCATAGTGCGGGGAGAGTACAGCGTCGACGGAGGCACGTGGCAGTTGATCTTTCCGGAAGATGGCATCGCAGACTCTTCGCACGAAAGCTTCAAGGTCAGAGTTACTTTCGACAAACCAGGCGAGCATCTGATCGCATTTCGCTGCGCCGACTCGAGCTCGAATGTCGGGACAGCGAAGGTCACGGCGACGGTGCGATAGCGAAATAGAGGTGGCGTAGACTTAGTCCGTGGTCCTTGTGCGTCCACGCCCCAAGAGATCAAGGGGCACAGACTGAAGGTTAAGCCGCGATAACACGGTTCTTTCCTTCACGTTTAGCCCGTTTAAGCGCGTTCTCGGCGTGCACCATTCTTCTAGCGCCTCGCAAGAAGGCGCGCGCGGATGCCTTCCTGCGGAAAACGCCTCTCATTTTCGTCTCTGATTCGGGTGGTCTCGGCTTCGCGCTGGGAGAGATAGACATCAACTTCGGTGCGGTTATGCAAGTAATAGTTGACGACGGCGTAAACGTCACCGAGTTCGAGGCTGGGGTAACTCATTACAATCTCTTCGGGCGACGCGCCCTCATTGAAGGCGTAGACAACAGTATCGAGCGGCACGCGGGTTTTACCGACCCGCATCACGCCATGCTCATCGGTTCTCAGTGGCACGGGCGGGGCTTCAATTAGGAGGCTCATCGCTTAAATCCCTCTACTGACTTGTCCTGCTATCAGAAAGCAGGTGATTCATTTTGGCCGTAACCGTTGAGTAACGCAACCCGCGACGATCGCGAAGTCAAGGCACCTCAGGTCGCACGGCAGCGAGATTTCCAACCTGCGGGGCGCTCCACATAGACTTGCGGTGGCATTGCACCGCAACTCAAGTCAGCCGATTTTGCCTTCGCCACCTGCTTACTTCACTCGACGCGCACAATCATACACTTCAGATAATGAGTCTCAGGCATCGAGACCAGCACCGGATGATCGCGGGCCTGCGTGCGCTTCTCGACTATCTGAATACTTCGGCCCGCGTCCGCCGATGCATCGGCGAGCACGTTCAAGAATCCCTCTTCGCTCATATGATACGAGCAGGTTGAAGTGATGAGCGTCCCGCCGGGGCCAAGCATCTTTATCGCTCGCAGATTGATCTCCTTGTAGCCGCGCACCGCGCCTTCAATCGAAGCGCGATTCTTTGCGAAAGCCGGCGGATCAAGGTTGATCACGTCGAAGCGCTCGCCTGCCTGCTCCATCTCTCGCAGCAAATCGAAAACGTTTGCCTCGACAAACTCGATATTGGTCGCGCCGTTCAATTCGGCGTTTCGCTGTGCCTGAACAATTGCAGTAGCTGCAACGTCAATACCGATCACCTGCTCGGCTTCGCGCGCGAGGTGAAGCGCGAACGCGCCTTGATATGTGAAGCAGTCGAGCGCCCGTCCGCGAGCGTAGCTGCGAGCAGCAATCCGGTTCTCGCGCTGATCCAGGAACGAGCCGGTCTTCTGTCCTTCGACGAGGTTAACGGCAAGCCCCACACCGCTCTCTTCGACCACAAATTCACCAGGGTCCGAACCGTAAACAACACCGGTAGTGCGGGGCAATCCTTCGAGATCGCGAACGCGCGCCTCGTTGCGCTCGACTATGGCGCGAGGGGCGTATCGCTCGGCGAGCAGTTCAACCCACATATGCTTGAGCGCGTCCATGCCTTGCGACAGTGTTTGAATGACGAAGCAGTCGTTGTAGCGGTCTATGATCAGTGACGGCAGCAGATCGCTTTCGCCATAGACAAGGCGGTAAGCCGTCGTGTTTTGCACGACTTGCTCGCGCAGTCGTTCGGCTGAAGCGAGACGCGAGAGCCAGAACCTGCGGTCTATTTCAACGTCTTCAAACGCAATCATGCGAAGCGCTATTTGCGAACGCGAGCTGTACAATGCGTAACCCAACACCCGCTCGTGCGAGTCCATCACGCGGACGAGATCTCCTGCATCGGCGCCGCTGTGATCCGTTATGTCGCTGCGATAGATCCAGCTGTGGCGCGCGTGCACTCGCTGAGCGCCTCGCTTTGTTATGGTGACCGTTGTCGGCATCGCAGTGTGACTCTATGATAACGGGTGAACAATGACAAACGCCGACCGCTCAAATGAATCGGACATCGCCGTTTTTATCGGGCTCGGTTCGAACGTCGGAGACCGCGAAGCAAACCTTCGCGAAGCGATAGCTCGCATCGAGAAGCTGGGGCTTGCAGTCGTGCGGGAGTCCTCGATCTACGAAACAGAACCGGTCGGGCTCGCAGATCAGCCGTGGTTTCTGAATCAGGTAATTGAGACGAGGATTCTTGCTGGACTGACTTCGGAACACAGACCAGCTCTCGGTGATCCCGAGGCGATTGCCACAGTTCAAGCTGAGGCTCTTCTCTACGAACTGCTCAAGATCGAGCACGAGATGGGCCGAGCGCGAACAATCGCCAACGGCCCACGGGTGATCGACATCGACTTACTTCTATTCGGCGACAAGATCATCGCGCATTCAAAAGATGACGAAGAGTGGCCCTTCATAGACCTGACCGTGCCTCACCCACGAATGCACTTGCGCCGCTTTGTGCTCGAGCCGCTGTGCGAAATCGCTCCAGAAATTGTCCACCCTGTCCTGAGAACAACCTGCCGCGAGATGCTTGCTTCGCTTGATGATGATTCGCGGGTGCGGGTTTACCGGCAACGCAGCCCAAGCACGTAGCAACTCTCTTATGCTTACGGGCGCGTCTTCGATGGGCAGGAGCCTGAAACGAAGGAATCTTTATCGCCTCATTAGCTTCTTAATCAGATACAGCAAGCTCGCCATGTTGGCAGGCTTCGAAATGTGCGCGTTGTATCCGGCGGCGATCGCCAGCTCACGATCCTCTACTCGCGCGTAACCCGTGAGCGCGATCGCAGGAACCTGCTCCAGGCCCGGAGTCTCGCGCAACGTCCGCATCAACTCGTATCCATCTATTTCAGGCAGCCCGATATCCGAGATGATCAGGTCCGGCGGCGGCTGTTCGGTGGCTAATCTCACACCTTCTCTCGCTTCGGCGGCGATCAATACCTCGCAGCCGACTGTGCTGAGCCAGAGTTTCAACACATCGAGCGTATCGAGCGAGTCTTCGATTACCAGCACCCTCAACCGCAGATCGTGAATCTCGAGCTCGTCTGCGACAGGCTCGGAGTAATCCTCCTCTTCATCCGTCGACCGGCTGGTGGTGATCGGCAGCTTGACCGTGAACCTGCTTCCAAGTCCAGGACCGTCACTGTGAGCCATCACCCTTCCGCCGTGCAGCTCGACGATCGCCCTTGTGATCGCAAGCCCCAGCCCCAAACCCCCGAAGCGCCGGTCTATTCCCTGGTGGGCCTGGGTGAATCTTTCAAAAATAAACGGGAGGAATTCGGGACGGATTCCCATGCCCGTGTCTATCACCTCGATCACCAAATCGGCCGGAACGCCAGGGCCGCCGCCGTCTCGTTTCAGCACAACCGACGCCCGTCCGCCCTCCGGGGTAAACTTCACCGCGTTTCCGAGGAGGTTCGAAATGATCTGCTGCACGCGCATCGGGTCGACGGCGCTGATGATCGGCTCATCGGGCAGGCTTATCTCGACGGATATTCCGCGCGACTCGGCTTGCGGGAGCATTTGAGCAACGGCTGTTTTGACGAGCGCGGCGAGATCAGTCGGGTCGCGGTCAAGCTCGATCTTGTTACTAATGATACGCGTCAAATCCAGCAGGTCTTTGATGAGTTCAGAAAGCTGCTTCGCGTTGCGCTCGATCGTATCGATCCCCTGGGCGAGCAGCGGATCGTACCCGGCGAACGGTTTCAGCAAATGCGTCCAGCCGAGAATCGGGGTGAGCGGAGTGCGCAGCTCGTGCGACAGGGTTGAAAAGAATTCGTCTTTCGCCTTGTTGGCCTCGCGTAGCTGGTCAAGCAATCGCGCGTTGATGACGGCAGCTCCCGCCTGTGTTGCCAGGATCGCCATCGCATCGGTTTCAGTCTTGCTGTACCGGCGCACCGAGAGGGACCCGGCGCCGATCACCCCAAACACGTTGCCCTCGCTTACAAGCGGCAACGTCACTATCGAGGCTATTCCTTCCTTCTTCCAAACGGGGTAGTTCGGCGAAGTATTAGCAAACTCGTCGACATCTTCGATTATTAACGGCAGCCTGGTCGTCATCATCCCCGAAAGCGTTGGGTCGAGCCGCGTCAATTGCCGCTCTCTGACGTATTCTTCAGACAAACCCCTGTGCTTTAGAAGACGCAGTTCGCCCGATTCGTTTATGCAGCTGATGGCAGCCCTATCGGCTCGGCAAATGACCATCGCGGCTTCTACGATCGCATCCAGCGTCTCATCCAACGTCAGCGTCGCGCTGAGCTTGAGCGAGAGGTTCTGCAAGCTTGTCAGCGCGCGGAGCTGTTCGCTTACGCTGCTATCGGCGGTCATAAGACGATACCTCGGAGCTTGACGGACTTTGAGTGGCCAGAATTCTACACGAATCATCACGTCGCTCGCAAAAGAGGTGTGGATGGTCAAACTCTCTTCAAACGGTTGCCGGTCCGCGATATACTCACCGTGCGGAAAACCGCTGGTCGTAGGGTCGAATTATGTATTTCAAACAATTCTATCTCGGGTGTCTCGCGCATGCCTCTTACCTTATCGGCTCCGAAGGCGAGGCGGCAGTCGTCGATCCTCAACGCGACGTCGATCAATATATTGCCGAAGCGGAGGCTCAAGGCTTTAAGATCAAACACGTCATCGAGACCCATCTTCACGCCGATTTCGTGAGCGGACACCGCGAACTTGCCGGGCGCACCGGCGCCGAGATCATCTTTGGCGCAGAGTCCGGCGCCGCGTTCCCTCATCGCGCGGTCAAGGACGGAGAAGATCTCAACCTTGGCCGAGTCACGCTGCGCTTCCTCGATACTCCCGGCCACACGCCCGAGAGCATCTCGATTCTGGTGATCGACAACGACGTGTCACCACAGCCTCAGAAGGTGCTGACTGGTGACGCGCTGTTCATCGGCGATGTAGGCCGGCCGGACCTCGCCGGCGGGCGCGGTTACACCGCAGAGCAGATGGCCGCGACGCTTTACGATAGCCTGCACAGCAAACTAATGAAGCTCGACGATGCGGTCGAAGTTTATCCGGCGCACGGAGCCGGCTCGATGTGCGGGCGCAACATTTCGAAGGAGACTTCATCGACAATCGGCGAGCAGCGGCGCTTCAACTACGCTCTGAAGCCGATGTCGAAGGACGAGTTTGTCAGGATGATGACCGCGGACTTGCCCCAAGCGCCCGCCTACTTCCCGCGCGATGCCGAGATAAATCGCACGGGAGCGCCAACGCTTGACGAATTGCCGCGGCCTAAGGAGCTTGCACCGGCAGACGTGAACGCTCTTTCAAAGCAGGGTCACTTGCTTCTCGATGTTCGCGCGTCAGCGGCGTTCGGCAACGCCCACGTTCCGTCGGCATTGAACATCGGATTGAGCGGGCAGTTTGCGACCTGGTGCGGCACGCTTATCAGAATAGGAACACCGATAGTTCTGATCGCCGATGACGCTGCGGCGGTCGATGAAGCGGTGATGCGGCTCGCGCGCGTGGGAATTGAAAGCGTCGCGGGATACCTGGGCGGCGGGATGCGCGCCTGGGACCAGGCGGAGCTTGAAACCAACGCGATTCCACAGATGCCGGTCGACGAGCTTCACCATCGCATCTCAGAAAGCGCAGGCCTTCAACTGGTGGACGTGCGCCGCGACGGCGAGTACAACAACGGCCACGTTCCCGGCGCGATCAACGCGACGCTTGCGCGACTCGAGCAAGAAGTTTCCCGCTTGGACCCAAAACGTGCGACTGCCGTCATCTGCGCGAGCGGCTATCGTTCGAGCGCTGCGACGAGCATCCTTGAACGCCATAATTTCACCGAGATCTACAACATCGTCGGCGGAACGAATGGCTGGGTAAACGCCGGTTATGCCGTTGAAAGCTCGGACGAATCTCGGGGCAAGTGATGATGGCTGGAGTGAGTCTATCGCGTTCGGTAAAGGTCTCCGGTCATAACGCCGGCTCCCATCAACTTGAGATAGAAAAAAAGCTGATACTTGTGATTGATGAAGTGCTCGAGGTTCCCCAACATCACGGTCATCACTGCTTCGCCTTCGGCAACAAAGACAGTCGGAACGCGGCTCGCAAGATTGGCATCGTTGAGCACTGCGAAGCCCTCTCTGATGTGCAAGCCGTAATCGCGTATTCGCTCACTCGCCTCTTCGATTCCGCAACAGTGATTCACCGGCAGTTCGCGCAAACCAGAGAAGTGAACCAGGGGAGCTGAGTTCACCGCGTAGAGTGTCGCGCAGAATCCCGCCAGGCATTCGAGCAGGTGTCCCAGCAGATCGCACACGCGAAGCGAATCGGGCTGCGGCTTCCATTCCAATTTGTCAGGAGGAATCAGCGCGATCAGGTGCTGGGTTCGCTCGATCTGTTCTTCGAGCTTTGACAGAAAGAGGCTTGCGAGTGCGTTCGATTCGCCCATCACAGGTTCGCTATGCGCTCTTTAATTCTGGCAGTCCAACCCGAGACCGTCCCCACGAGAGAGATATCGCCGCCGATCGAGGTCTTTATTCTCGGGCTAAGCGGAGGGAAAAGTGGAACTGTGAACTCAGCCTCCAGTTCGTAATGAACGTCGAAGCCCCCGGCGACGACTGCCCACGCAACGCCAGGCAACGCCGATAGGTCAACCTTACACGGCAGTTCGAACGTCGCCCTCGATTGGGCGGGAACTTCGATTTCTGTGTCGTATTTCCCCTCTGCCGCTTGCTTCTCGTTCAACTTGAGCCGATAGCTTAAATCCTTCAGCTTGAAAGCCGGGCCGGGGTTTTCTATCGCGATCGAGAGTTCAGTCTGAGCGGTTCGGTCGTTCCAATCGACTGTCTTTATGGAAACGCTCGTCAGGTGAACAGCGGGTTTCTTTTCTTCGAGGGCGCGAGTGTGCGCTGACGAAACAACGACGAGAAGAACCGCAGCCACGACTCGGGGCATCGCCCCAACCACCTGCTTTCCACGAACGCAAAAAAACGCAGACAACACAGTCTGCGTTTCTTTGCATAGATGGCAAAGCGATAACCTAGACATCGAAGTACATTTGAAACTCGAGCGGATGCGGCCGCATTCGCATCGGATCGACTTCCTTGCTCCGTTTGTAGCCTATCCACCGCTCGATCAGCTGTTCTGTGAACACATCGCCCTTGAGCATGAACTCGTGATCAGCCTCGAGCGCGTCGAGCGCAACGTCCAACGAGCCGGGCAGCGTCGGCACATCCTTCAATTCTTCGGGCGATAGATCGTAGATATCCTTGTCGAGCGGCTCGCCCGGATCGATGCGATTCTGAACGCCGTCCAGCCCGGCCATCATCATCGCGGCAAACGCGAGGTACGGATTGCACGACGGATCCGGGAAGCGGACTTCCAATCGCTTCGCGCCCGCCGATTGCGAATACATCGGAATGCGGATAGCCGCCGAGCGATTGCGCCGCGAGTAAGCCAGGTTCACCGGAGCTTCGTAGCCCGGCACCAGCCGCTTGTAACTGTTCGTCGTGGGAGCCGCAAGCGCCGCGATCGCCGCCGCGTGCTTGAGTATCCCGCCCGCGTAGTGCAGCGCCATCTCCGAAATGCCCGCGTATTTGTCGCCGGCGAACAGCGCCTTGTCGCCTTTCCAGAAGCTCTGGTGGCAGTGCATACCGCTGCCGTTGTCGCCGAACATCGGCTTGGGCATGAAAGTCGCCGCCTTGCCGTAGTAAAACGCCGTGTTCTTGACTACATATTTGAAAAGCATCACGTTGTCGGCGGTTCCAAGCAGCGTCGAGAAGCGAAAGTCGATCTCACATTGGCCGCCGCTCGCCACTTCGTGATGATGCATCTCGGGTTCGATGCCGACCGACTGCAGGTTCTGGACGATGTCCGATCGCAGATCGTGCAGCGAATCAACCGGCGGAACGGGCACGTATCCTTCCTTGGTTCGAACGCGATAGCCGAGATTATCTTCGGTGCGACCGGAGTTCCAAATCCCTTCCGACGAGTCAAAGTGATAACCGGCGCTGTTCACCTCGTTGTGGTAGTTGACCTGATCGAAAATAAAGAACTCAGCTTCGGGACCGAAGTAGCACGTGTCGGCGATGCCCGTGAACTTGAGATAGCTCTCGGCGCGCTGAGCCACCGCGCGCGGGTCCATCTCGTATCCTTCCTTAGTCATCGGGTCGACGGCGTTCGCAAACATGCACAGCGTAGGCTCTTCGAAAAACGGATCGACCCAGAAGCGGCTGGCGTCGGGGATCAGCAGCATGTCCGATTCGTTGATCGACGCCCAGCCCCGCAGGCTCGACGCATCAAAGCCGATGCCTGAGTTAAACGATTCTTCATTGAATTGATTGATCGGCACGGTGACGTGATGCCAACCGCCGGGCAGATCTGTGAACCTGATATCGACGAACTTCACCTGCTCGTCAACCGCGAACTGCAAGACTCTCTTCGGGTCCATTAAACCGAATCCTCCTCAGTGTGGCGTCCAAAGAATTTATTATAGGGAAGCCTGATTTACGAGAGCTGAGCATATAGGCGCGCTATGGGAGTGTCAAGGAATCGGTTAGCGCAGATTAGTGTGTTACCGCAGTTGTCGGGCGGCTACGGTGTTTGGTACAGAACAGCAAGTATCAGCGATCAACCAACTTTATCTTGATCGGAACCTCGACCCGGTGGCCCTCATCGGTCTCTATGAGCACTACGCCGTCGTACGCCCCCGGCTTCAACGCCCTGGATGCATCGATCGTGATTCTGATGAGGTAATTGCTGCCGTCAACCATCGTCGCTTGCTGAAGCTTCAGGAAAGGCAGCGTTGAGGAGAGCGTCTTGATATGAAACGAACCGACTATCTTTCTTACGCCGACCCTTTGGATCGCGCCGCTCAAGCGCGTCAGAGTCAGCTCGCCGAAGTCCAGATCCCGAGGCGTCACCACCAGATTCTCGGTTGGCACAGTGACATTCAACTGAACGCGGATCTCACGGGAGCGGTTCTCGCCCAGATCCACAACCAGCGCCGCGGTGCGGGATTCGGACCCGACGCCGGCCCCGAGCGGAATATCCAACCAGTAATCGCCGGTCGTTTCGCGCCTGAGCTTCCACGACTCGGGCGCGCCAGGCCCAAGCTTCAGGCTCCCCGCGTCGGAGGCGAGCGCCCTTATCCTGAGACCGATGGTCAACCGTTCACCAGGCTCGATTGAGACTGCCGGTCGGGTAGTCGGCCATATTTGGAAGGCGCCGTTCGTCTCGCCGTGCGCGACGTCGGCGGTTGTTATGCGTTTTACATAGGCGGGCAGCGGTTTGACGTTGGCGACAATCGTCACCTTGATGACCGGATGCAGCGGGTCGTTGGTCGAAAGCTCGTAGCTGCCCTCGATCGGGCCAAGCTGGTCCGTGGTGTGAACCTTGACTAGGATGGTTCCAACCTGACCAGGCTGGACGACTTTCTCGAAGTACAAGTCACCGGGAGGGCATCAGCTAGGCGCCGCTCGCCTCGCAGCTACAGTTCGAGTGAGAAGGTAGTCATTCGCGCGCCACACCGCTGCTCTGAAGGGGAAGTCCGGCGCCGCTGATCGTGTGCCGAGCATCGACTTTCGCGAGAGCTCGAGCGGCTTTGTTCCGGCATTGCGCACCGGGAAGTTCTGCTCGAGTTCTTCTCCGGCGAACACATTGCCGAAATCGCGGCTTGTTGAAGACATCACGGCTTCGGGTCCATCGGCGCCGGCTCGGGCGCTGGACGCGAAAGCCATTTTTTGGAGCATCGGCAGCGTCAGGACCAGCAGCAATAGCTCACAAAACAACACGACTGCTCGCACGCGGAGCATTCGAGGTACTCGATGTTGATTTGTTCGATTTCGCGTCACGATGAACGGAGAATACTAACGGCGCGACTTGGACATTTCAAGGTTCTCTGCCGATCATTGGCTTCTCACATTCGGTTTTCGGACAGATCGAAACGCCCGCGGCTCGCCGGCGCCAACTACGCACTGTCCGCGTTTCCCGCGCTCACGTTAGTCGCAGAAGGCTGCGGCTTCCATATGCGGATGTCTCGAAGAGACAACAGTATGCCGGAATATGGCGCGAGCAGCAGAATGGTGAGCATTACCATTCCGAGCCACCATGAGAGGTCCGGGGAGACGGCTTGCCCGGAATGCTCTCTTACGAGTTCGATGGTCCAAGAAGCGATCGTCGCCAGCGGTGGCAACAACACCGAGCCAAGCCGGAAGAATCGGCCGGGTAGCGTTGCCAGAGAAGGATAGAGGCGTATCGCCGCAAGGATCTCGCTCGGCGGGTTTAGGGCAATCAGCGCGAGGTGATATCGGTGAATAGCGGACAGGGCCAGGGCGCCAAACACAAGATAGAGAGCTTGAGCAATTGCCCATGCTGTGGGCGCGCTCAACGTACCGCTGAGAATTGGAATTCGATCCGCAGTAGACTCTCGGAGGCCGATTGTGATTAGAAGACCGGAGAGTGCGGAGGTGGTTGCCCAAACGAGGCTGCGCTGGTAGAGAGCCAGCGCTTCCTTGATGTTGTCTAAGAGAATAGTCTCCCTGGAGATGCTCACGGCTGTCCTCTAAGCCTGACTTACCAGCGAATCAGGTTTGGGTTACTCAACTCGACGGTCAACCACAACGCTGACTAGCGGCTCAAAATGTAATCAAAGAGCCGGGACGGCAGCAATCGCTTTGCCGCCAGCGCGAAGCGCGCGTGTCCCGGCGCCGCGTAGCGCCTCCGGGGATTCCGAGCGGCCAGTGCTTTGAAGATTACCTCGGCGATGTCTTCCGGACGACCCGCCAACTTTCGCAACCGCTGAATTGCTCCTGCCACGTGGTCCAGTGACTCCGCGTATGGACCTGAGTGTTCGATTATCTCGCGCGCGTTCTCATCGGCTACGCTCAGAAACTCGGTGATGATGAAGCCGGGCTCGATCACGACCACCTTGATCCCGAACTGGGCGAGCTCACCGCGCATCCCGTCGGAAATGGCTTCCAGAGCGTGTTTCGTGGCATCGTACACCGATGACAGCGGACGTGCTATGCGGCCCGCGACCGAGCTGACGTTGACTATCCGGCCGCTTTGCTGCGCTCGCATTATCGGGATCACGAGCTGGGTCAGCGCGATGAGAGAAAACAGGTTGGTCTCGAAGTTCTGTCTGATGGCCTCAATCGGAACAAGCTCAATCGGACCGCGTTGACCGTAGCCGGCGTTGTTGACCAGCCCGTCTATCCGGCCGAATGCGCGCATCGTTTCCTGCACGAGCCGCTCGCGATCCTGCGGCGACGTAACATCTCCCGCTACGGCGAGCGCGCGCCCGCCCGCGGACTCGATCTCTCGCTTCAGCGCTTCGAGCCGGTCGGCGCGCCGTGCAGCGATCACTACAGTTGCGCCTTCGCCAGCCAACCTTCGAGCCGCAGCTTCGCCTATCCCCGCCGAAGCGCCGGTGACAATCACGATCTGGCTATCGAGCTTCCCCATCGATCCTCTATCTTCTATCTTCTATCTTCTATCTTCTATCTTCTATCCTCTCAATCTTTTTACTGGCGTCAGAACTTCGCTTCAAGATAGTGACGCATCATATCTCGCCAGGTCGGCCAGTCGTGCGGCATGTCGTATGCCCACAAGTCCAGCTCGTGAGGTATTCCCTTCTGAGAAAGAATCCCCGACAATCTGCGCGACGCATTCGGGTTCTCGTAGTTTCCCTGGCCGGTGACGATGTGTATGTGCTTTTTGTGGCGCAGCGCTTCAAGTGCCCACCCGTCGATGTTAGGAAGATAATCAACCGGATTATTGAAGTACACGTTGTCGTCGTAATAGTCGCCTTTGTAGTAGCCGCGAATGTCGAACGCGCCGCTCATCGCTATGCAGCCCGCGAACAGATCGGGCCGCCGGAAGAGTTGATTCGCGCAGTGAAACGCGCCGAGACTCGCGCCGGCGGTGATGATCCCGAAGCGCCCCTGGCAACTGTTCCAGATGTAAGGCACGACTTCGTCGGCGATGTAGTTGTTGTACTGGACCTGGCGCAGCGCTTTATATTTCGGATGCAGCTCGTCGTTGAGCCAGCTCTCCCGATTGATGCTGTTTATCGAAAAGACCTTTGCCTTGCCAGCTTCGATCGAGCCCTGGATGGCGTCCATAACATAGAAACGTTCGTACTCGAGAAAGTCCGCCGCCGCCGTCGGAAACATCAGCAGCGGAAAACCATAGTGGCCGTAGGTCACAATCTCCATCCACTTGTTCAAGCTGGGGCTGTGCCAGCCATCGATGAATCGTTGCATAAGATTTCTTCCTTTTGTTTAGCCGAATGAACTCGATTATTTGGCAAGCGTGTACGCTAGCGACATCGCCCGTGAATTTCAAGGTAAGAACTCTAATCTAATGGTAGTGTCCTAATTTGGTTTCTACTTCTCTTAGGCCCTTATTCCGGCGAGGTAATCGCCAAATCTGTCCGTTAATGGGTTAAAGCGCCGATAGAGCGTGCGGGTCTGTCTAATATTTCTCATATCCGTATAGCCGATCTCGACGATCAGGAACAGGCTTGTCGTCTGACTTCTAATCGCTTCAATCTCAGCTCCGCCGATTTCATCTCGACCTTCGTACTTAATGCATTTCTCAGCCCCAGAGGGATAGAACGTGTTTTCAGCATCCGGGCATTCGCGATCATGCACCGAGTTCAAAGTGAGCCACGTTCCCTTTTCTGGCGAATCTCCGACGGTCAGATGTGGTACGACAGACAGATGCCAAGCGGGAGTTTTGCCGCCATTCAAGAAAGTAATCCCAACTTGGGGTCGGCCACCGCCCTTAGTACCAGCGTAGACGTTATTCAGAATCCACTCAAATGTTATTTTGGTGATTCCAAAATAGGGCGCTTCGCCAACGTAAAACGATTGGCGAGCGATTTCAACGCTTTGTTCAGCA
>Ga0137403_10003892_pt1 | contig 17747 bp, 13 predicted proteins | sample CZOMad2_1_16fung_FD_122057 | JGI IMG/M metagenome (GOLD analysis project Ga0137403, IMG submission 122057) | Vadose zone soil fungal communities from Angelo Coast Range Reserve, California, USA - CZOMad2_1_16fungal (Hybrid Assembly) | ecosystem: Environmental > Terrestrial > Soil > Vadose zone...
GAGACTGTGCGAAAACTCCGGCAACACCCGCAACTTCAGTTTGGGGATCTTTAGGGTCAGCTACGTCGAAGCAGCAGGTCCCTCTTTATTTTGATATCTCTCGTCCGTCGCGATACCTATAAGGGGAAAACAGTAACAACGGGGGAGAGGGCGCGCTTCGACGTAGGCCGAAATTAAAAAACCCCCAACTGAAGTTGGGGGTGTTCAGACTCTTCACCCTCTTCACCCAAGCTCTGACGAGGTGGGGATGCAGAAATGCGAGGCGCGGCGCCGCGGTCTGTAGGCCAAAGCATCAGGGACCCACCTCTCACGTGGGTATGAGCGAAAACCTGTCGCGCATCTAATCAGACCGAACGTCCGCAGACTGGGCAATCTATGCTACATTTTAATGGCTTCAGTGGCGAAATATGACGGTACCCTCTGAACTTCCATCGACAGCTTCCGCTCGGGAGTCTTTTGTTCGGCTGCGTGGCTGCCAAGTTGGGCGCGCTAATCGAGACATCGGATTCCAGTAAGGTGGCCGCTCTTGCTTGACGGTCCCAGACGGCTGTGAAAAAGTGCTCTCGCGTACAGCAATTCAACCTAAGGGTGACTACTATGAAAACCAGCGCACTTGCTTTGATCGCAGCGCTGCTCTTGCTTGCATCCGTCAGCGCGAAGCCTGAGTCCGCCCCAGAGGCAGCCGATATTGTTTTCAAGAACGGCAACATCTACACCGTCGGCGAACGCCAGCCTCACGCTGAAGCGGTCGCCGTCAAAGCGGGCAAAATCATCTTCGTCGGCTCGAATGCGGACGTGAAGTCTTATGAAGGCAAGGGCACTCGGGTCATTGACCTCAAAGGCAACACCGTAGTGCCGGGCCTGACTGACTCGCATTATCACCTTGCCGGAGTCGGCGCGCGCGAGATGAACCTGAACCTCGAAGGAACCACCACCCTCGAAGCGTTTCTGGCGAAGGTCAAGGAGAGGGTCGATCGGGCGAAGCCTGGCGAGTGGGTGACCGGGCGCGGATGGATCGAAACTTTCTGGAAACCGCCAGTGTTTCCGACGCGCGGGGATCTGGACCAAATCTCGCAGAACAACCCGGTTGTTCTGACTCGTGCGGACGGTCACGCTGTAGTAGCTAACAGCGCGGCGATCAAGATAGCCGGCGTCACGCGGGACACCCCCAATCCGTTCGGCGGCGAGATAATGAAGGACAAACAAACCGGCGAGCCCAACGGGATGTTCCTCGATCGCGCCCAGGGTCTTATCGCCAGCCGCATCCCAGCAGGGGGCGCGGGTGACGCCGAGCAGGAAATACTCCTGGGCGTCAAGCGAAGCATCGAACTCGGTTGGTGTGAGATTCAAAACGCTGGCAGTTCATTCGCGGAAGTCGCTCTCCTGAAGAAACTCTATGGTGAAGGCAAGCTCAAGCTACGGATCTACGAAGCGATAGCCGGTCCCGGCCCGGACGCGGATCGCTTGCTGGCCGAGGGCGAGATGATCGGCGCTTTTGAAAATCACCTGACTGTGCGTCACATCAAGGTCGTGATTGACGGGGCGCTCGGCTCGAAGGGCGCGGCGCTGCTTGAGCCGTACTCCGACTACGACACCGCCGGCTTTTTGACTCAGAAGGAAGAAGTGGTCATGCCGATGCTCATCGAAGCATTGCGAAAAGGGATCCAGGTCGAGACCCACGCAATAGGCGACCGCGCCAACCGCACGATCCTCGATTGGTATGAGAAAGCACTTAATGCTGTGCCGCCGGATCAGCGCAAGATTCGCGACCCGCGCTGGCGAGTCGAGCACGCACAGATCGTGAGCGCCGTTGACATCCCACGCTTCGCGAAGCTCGGTGTGATTCCTTCCATGCAGCCTTCCCACGCGATCGGGGATCTGCACTTCGCGCCCAGCCGTCTGGGGATGAAGCGCCTCGAGGGCGCTTATGCGTGGCAGAGCTTCATCAAATCAGGCTCAATTATCGCAGGCGGCTCAGATGCGCCGGTGGAACGCGGTGAGCCGATGATTGAGTTTTATGCGGCGGTAGCGCGCAAGGACCAGAAGGGCTACTCCGGCGAAGGCTGGCATCCGGAGCAAGCGGTGTCGCGCGAGCAGGCTTTGAAGATGTTCACGATCTGGGCGGCTTACGCTGCATTCGAGGAGAAGTTGAAGGGCTCGTTAGAAGTTGGCAAACTCGCCGACCTGACGGTTCTGTCAGCAGACATAATGAAGATCGCAGCGCCCGAGATCTTGAAAACCCGCTGCGTGATGACGGTGATCGGCGGTGACGTGGCTTATGAAGGCGGGAGCAACTGAGCAACCCCTGAGGGCCGAGCAACCGGATCGCCGCGCTCAGCCCTCAGAGATAACAGCTCGATTCCTACTTCTTCTTCGCTTCCCACTTGCCGGTCATCTGACCCGCAAAATCAAAGTCGCCTGCGATCTTTCCTTCCTTTACCATCGCTGTAAAGGTTATCGCGCCGCCGGGGGTGTCCAACGTGAAGCTGAGCTTGTTCGCGGAATACGTGCCCTTGGTTAATGGCGCGGAGCCCTGAGACGACTCGGAGGAGCCGGTGACCTTGTCGCCCTCGAGCTTGAGTTTGAGAGTGAAGGGAAACTGTGTGCCGTTTGCGTCGGCGTTAGCATCCCACTCGCCGGAAACGGGATCGCCCGCCGCCGCAGGAGCCGGAGGAGCCGCCGGAGCCGCCGGCTTAGATGCGCCGCCGGCTGGGCTCGCCGGAGCGCCAGCAGTCATCGCAGCACGCTTCAACTCGAGCCCGCCCCCCTGACCACCGAGTTCCCACTTGCCGCTGATCTTGTCGCCATCAAGCGTGGCGGTGACAGTGCCTTCGTTGCCACCGGCATCGAACTTCATCACAATCTTACCGTTGTCGAAGGTTCCTCCAGTGATAGCGGCCGGACCCTGCGGGGTGTCGATCTTCCCGGTCAGCTTGCCGTTGTCGTTCTTGATCTCGACGGTCAATGGGATATCGCCAATCTGATCGCTCTTGGCCACGCCCTCGTACTTGCCTGACAAAGTATCTTTGTTTTGACCAGGCTGATTAGTTGATTTGTTAAATGAAGCTGCTGACGCGACCGCGGAAAGGGTCAACAGCGCGGCAACGAGCAGGGAGGTCGTAAGCTTTCGTGACTGCATGTTTGTTTCTCCTGATATGGATATTAGCGTTCCTGAACCCACGCCACTCTACGATGGTAGAATGACGAAAGTTCTGAGCCCAGTAGTTATACAGGAAAACCGGCGGGCGGGAAAGCTTGAACCGCAAAGAAACACCGATAACATCCGCCGAGCCACCGTCATCGCAGGACCTGGCCGCTGACAGCTTGGTCCCACGCAACTGCCCGAGCATAGGGTATTGTGATATTTATCACTGAGTGGGTGTCGGTTTGCTTCGAAGCGCCGGGAACCTTCCTTGGGACACCCCGCTCGGATCGAGCGGATCATGCTACGGGTTGGGGATTTGGGATTGCATTAGGATATCGAAGAGACGCGCAAGGTCGTCGCTTGAAGAAAACTTTATCTCCACGATGCCCCCGGTCCTTGCGAGCTTTATCTTCACCGGCGCCCCGAGTTTCCTGCTCAACTTCGCTTCCGCCGCGAGCACGTTTGCAGCGTCGGTATTATTACTCACCGACGGGCTTGTCCGGGCAGTGCGGGAGGATGTCCCCTGCGCTCTCTTAACAAGCCGCTCGGTTTCTCTGACTGATAGCGTCCGGCTCGCGATCTCTCGAGCGAGTGTGAGCTGCTGTTCCACCGAATCAACTGACAGCAGCGCCCGGGCATGTCCCATCGACAATTTGTTTTCTTCCACCAGCTTTTGAACTTCGAGCGGGAGCTTCAAGAGTCTGAGTGCGTTTGTTATTGAAGAGCGGTCCTTTCCGACCCGCTGGGCGACTTCTTCCTGGGTGAGATCCCGTCTTTCTAACAGGCTCTTATATGCATTTGCTTCTTCGATGGGATTGAGCTCTTCGCGCTGAATGTTCTCAATCAGCGAGAGCTCCAAAACATTTTCTTCCGGGACTTCCTTGACGATGCACGGAACCCTCTGTAATCCGGCCTTTTGCGCCGCCCGCCACCTTCGCTCGCCGGCGATTAATTGAAACCGTTCGCCGTTTCTCCTGACGACGAGGGGCTGTATGATGCCGTTGTGTCTTATCGATAGAGCTAACTCGTCGAGCTTATCCTCTCTGAAGACACCTCGCGGTTGCACGGATGCCGGGTCTATGCGGTCGATGTCCAGGTCCATCAGATCGTGGTCAAGTGCGGAAACCTGCGTGAACAACGCGTTAAGCCCCCTGCCCAGCGCCTTTCTTGACATTGTTTATCACCTCCTTCGCCAATCTAACGTAGCTCTCAGCACCCTTTGACCTTATGTCGTACAGGATGATCGGTTTGCCATGGCTCGGCGCCTCAGCCAATCTCACATTTCTAGGGATTATGGTCGTGAACACCTGAGACCCCAGGAAGTCTCTCAGGTCAGACATCACTTGGGTGGACAGATTAGTTCGCTCGTCAAACATTGTCAGCAGAAATCCCTCAACGGCCAAGTGTGGGTTTATGGTTCGGCGCACTCGGACCAGCGTATCCCACAGCTCAGAGACCCCCTCCAACGCGAAGTACTCGCATTGAATGGGGATCAAAACGGAGTCAGCAGCCGCCAGCGCGTTCAGAGTTAGCAAGCCCAGGCTTGGAGGGCAATCAATCAACACGTAGTCGAAATCCCGCGCAAAAGGGTCGAGCAGCGCCTTTAGTTTGAATTCGCGTTCGGGCAGGTCAACGAGTTCGATCTCGGCGGCAACCAGAGTCTTCTCAGCCGGGATGACCTTGAGGTTAGGTAACTCAGTGTCGAGACTCATGCCGCTGAGCGTTTCATTCAGAATAAGAGCGTGATAGAAGCTCCTCCGAGCTTTTCCCCGAAGTCCTAAACCGCTGGTGCTGTTCCCCTGAGGGTCCGCATCGATGATAAGCACCTTCATATCGGCGACGGCCAGCGTCGCTCCGAGGTTGATCGTCGTGGTAGTCTTTCCGACGCCGCCTTTTTGGTTCGCAATCGCGATTATGCGTACCATTGGCCGTTACAATACCACAAATCTTCCTCCAAACGAAAAGCAGGCGGCCGAAGCGGCCAAGCCCGAGGCCAGAATGTTTCACGTGAAACGTTTGGCCTCCTCGCCTCCGCAAGGATTGGCAATGGTCAGATAATCCACAGATGACGCAGAATCCACAGATACCGGTCGAGCGGCCACGCCCGAGGCCAGAATGTTTCACGTGAAACCCTTTTCGGCCGTCATTTCCACTGGGAGCATTGCTAAGACCAGTGCCGGCGTGCGTGCCAGTATCTGTTTAATCTGCGTCATCTGTGAATTATCTGAGCATTCCTAATTCTAGGTTGGTCTCGTCAAGGCGCGCTGGTTAGAATAGCAAAGAGATTCGGATCTCCATAAATAAGTGGCAAAGCGGTAATCACTGTGCTATTTTGTTTCGCTTTTGTTTGGAATTGAATCTTGCGGAAATCGTCTAAGGCTCGGGATATCCGCCTGGGCTCAATGGAAAAGAGGAAACAGGTAATGGCGAAAGAAGGAAAGGTTTTGCAGGTTATCGGGCCGGTAGTGGACGTGGAGTTTGAGGAGGTCGAGCTTCCCCCGATATATCAAGCATTGATAATTGTGAGCGACGGCTTTGAGGTTCCCGAACCCATAAGGATCACGGTTGAAGTGCAGCAGCATTTGGGCGAGGGGCGCTGCCGCTGCGTCGCTATGCAGCCGACCGAGGGGTTGATACGAGGCATGAAAGCTATCGATAGCGAGGGGCCTATCACCGTTCCTGTTGGACCGGCAACCCTCGGTCGGGTATTGAACGTGATCGGAGAGCCGGTTGACAAGCTGGGCGCCGTCGTATCCGATCAACGATATCCTATACACCGTCACGCCCCGCCGTTTCAAGATCAGTCAACCGAGCTTGAGATGTTCGTAACCGGGATCAAGGTGATCGATCTCCTTGAACCCTTCCTCCGAGGGGGCAAGATAGGCCTGTTCGGGGGCGCCGGGGTCGGGAAGACCGTGTTGATTATGGAGCTCATAAATAACGTGGCGATCAAGCACGGAGGCTTTTCGGTCTTCGGTGGCGTTGGCGAGAGAACGCGCGAAGGAAATGATCTCATTCGAGAAATGGTCGAATCCAAAGTGATTAACTTTGGAGAGTCGTTCTACGACCACCTGGAAAAGACCGGTGAGTTCGAGCTCAAGCACGTTGACATGGCCGCGATCCCTAAGTCCAAGGCTGCCTTAGTTTACGGCCAGATGACTGAGCCCCCGGGCGCGCGCCTGCGCGTGGCGTTGACCGCACTGACCGTAGCCGAGTACTTCCGCGATGAAGCCGGAACCGACGTGCTGTTGTTCATAGACAACATCTTTCGATTCACCCAGGCTGGATCCGAAGTGTCTGCCCTGTTGGGTCGAATGCCATCTGCCGTCGGATACCAACCAACACTTGCAACGGAGATGGGCGAGCTTCAGGAAAGAATCACATCGACGAAACGCGGGTCTATAACGTCCGTGCAGGCCATCTATGTTCCGGCGGATGACTACACGGATCCTGCGCCTGCAACGACCTTTGCGCATCTGGATGCGGTGACCGCTCTGTCCCGGCAGATTGCGGAGTTGGGGATTTACCCAGCTGTTGACCCGTTGGCCTCGACCTCCAGAATTCTGGATCCCAGGATCGTCGGAGAGGACCACTATGACGTTGCACAAGAGGTTAAGCGGATTCTTCAGCGTTATAAGGACCTCCAAGACATCATCGCTATTCTCGGGATAGATGAGCTGTCCGAGGATGACAAGCTGACTGTTGCACGCGCGCGAAAGATCCAACGGTTCCTTTCCCAACCCTTCCACGTTGCGGAACAGTTTACCGGATTGAAGGGCAAGTTCGTGGCGCTCGAAGACACGGTGCGGGGCTTCAAAGAATTGATCTCCGGGAAGTACGACGACCTGCCCGAGCAGGCCTTTTTCCTGGTCGGTGGTATCGAGGAAGCGGTTGAGCGCGCGCCCGCGATGTGAGCGCGCGAGGATGAGCCGATTCTCTTATTGACGGCGTGAGATCGAGAGGGAGAATGGCGGAACGAATTCACCTGGAGGTTGTAACCCCGGAGCGCAAGGTTTTCGAAGCTGACGTTGAGCGAGTCGAGGTTCCGGGTCTCAACGGCGAACTTGGCATACTTCCTGGGCACACGGAACTCGTGTCGTTGCTCAAGCCTGCCGGACTGCTAACGTACCATATCGGCAACGAAACTGGCGAGATGGCTGTTAGTGACGGGTTCGTCGAGGTGAGCGCCGACCGCGTGACAGTGCTCGCCAATAAGGCTACTCGCCCCGAAGACATCGACCTTGCCAGCGCTCTCAGGACGAAGGAGCGCGCTGAGCAATTGCTGCAACGCGCCCTCGCCGACCCCGATGCCGACATTGTGCGTGCCGGCATCGAACTCGAACGCGCCTCGGTAGAACTGCTCATCGCACAGAAGGCGCGCTAGGTCCTCGGACTCCGCTACGGTATGATTTATTACCGACACATCGGCGTTGAATTCTCAGAGTCCGTTGTGTTAGTCTTCGCCGTCCTTGATCTGGATCTTTCAATCGTATTATAGCGCCTCTCAAACAATAGGAGTTTCCGGTCGCGAAGGCTGCCTTGCGGTGTTGATGCGCTCGGGCCGGCTACCATTAACTGAGTTGGTTATTTGAAACTCGTTCTTCGCGTGGTTCCGCGTTTTCAAAAGTCAAAGCGGAGCTCCGTCTTCATGGCCCTACAATGCATTCTGATTTGCTTCCATCCATACTCAACGCCATCTCGAAACGGGTGAACCAGCAGAGCTTCAATATGTGGTTCAAGCCGATTTCGTCTGCCAGGAAGGACGATTCCAGTATCTACCTGGGCGTTCCAAACGAAGTGTTCCGCGATTGGATAAGCAACAACTACTTCGATGTTATCGAGGAGTCCCTTCACGAGCTTGATCTCGATAGTTACGAGTTGAGATTCGTGATCGATGACACGCCGGTGGCGGCGATTCGGCAGGCGGAGCCTTTAAGTGGTGTTTCCTCCAGAGCGAAGGTCTTTCAGAGCAATGACCAGGGTTTCGCGGCAGGCGTGGTTAGGGCGGTAGAAACAGAACCGATGGAACTCCCGCTTAATCCGAAGTACACCTTCGATACGTTTGTCGTCGGCTCCTGCAACCAGTTTGCACACGCCGCATCCCTGGCAGTCGTCGACATGCCATCGAAGACGTATAACCCTCTCTATGTATACGGAGGGGTCGGCCTTGGCAAGACCCATCTCATGCACGCGATCGGACAGGCGATAAAGCAACGAAACCAGAACTTGCGCTTAACCTACCTTTCGTCTGAGCGTTTCATGAACGAACTGATCAACGCCATCAGGTACGATAAGACCATCAAGTTCCGGGACAAGTACCGAAACATCGATGTGCTATTGATGGACGATATCCAGTTTCTCGCCGGCAAGGAACGAACGCAGGAAGAGTTCTTTCATACATTCAATGCTCTCTACGATGCGCAAAAGCAAATAGTTATATCGAGCGACTGCCCGCCGCGAGAGATTCCGACACTGGAAGAGCGGCTGCACTCCAGATTCGAATGGGGGCTCATAGCAGACATCCAGCCTCCCGATCTGGAGACCAAGGTCGCAATTCTGAAGAGGAAGGCTGACCTCGACAGGATCAACCTGCCGGATAACGTAGCTCTCTTTATCGCGAGTAAGATTAAGTCGAACATCAGAGAGCTCGAGGGTTCGCTGGTCAGACTTACGGCTTATGCGTCGCTCAAGGGTTTGCCGATGGACCTGGATTTAGCCCACGAAGTTCTTCGGACAATAATTGCAGAGGAGTCGAGCGGCGTTTCAGTTGGGCTTATACAAAAGACGGTAGCGGCGCACTACGGTCTTAAGGTGGCCGATCTTAAATCGAAGAACAACTCCAGGAAGGTTGCGGTGCCGCGGCAGGTTGCCATGTACTTGTGTAAGACGCTAACAAAGTCGAGCTTTCCTGAGATCGGCCGCGAGTTCGGTGGGAAGCACCATACGACCGTGCTGCATAGTGTTAACAAGATAGCTCAGCTTTACGCAAAAGATCCCGATTTCCACAAGGATATCAACACTCTAATTTCTGATTTAAAATGACTTCTATATCTTTTTCCACAGGTTGCGCTATGTCGCGGGTTGAGAATACTTTTAGGCCATCGCCCCGGGTCCTCGTCATCACACCGACTATGATATCCACGATCTTTTTTCCACAGTGCCTTCCACATCCCTATGATGACTCTAGAATTCTTCTTTTCAGTGGTATAGCCCAAGATATTCACTTTTCCACAGGCTCTACTACTAATACTAAGAATATGAATCAAGATTTTGTGTTGTCGTAGTTTCTGAGGCGTCAACACCGAAGAGAGAGGTGGGAAATGCAATTCAGCGTTAGCAAGAATGCTCTTTTGAAGGAGCTAAACCTTCTTCAGGGGATAGTCGAAAAGAAAAGCACAATACCGATATTATCAAACGTCCTGATTGAAACAGTGAACGACTCTACGATCTCGCTGGTTGCTACGGACCTGGATGTGTCTCTTCAAACCGAATGCGCGGCAGAATCGGGCCGTCCCGGGTCAATCGTTTTGCAGGCGAGAAAGCTGTTTGAGATTGTTCGAAATCTGCCGGACGCCGAGATAAACTTCGCGAAGGAAGAGAACGACTGGGTCAAAATCGTTTGTGCATCATCCGAATTCAGAATCGTCGGTCAGTCGAAGGAACACTTCCCCTCGACTCCTAAGGCAGAGAAGGCTGGAGTGACGATTCCGGCAGCGGTGCTCCACGGCTTGATCAACCGGACCGTTTTTGCAATCACCCAGGAGGAGTCGCGATATGCGCTCAATGGGGCCCTCCTATCTTTTGGCGAAGGGAGATTGCAGATGGTGGCGACTGACGGTCATCGACTGGCGTTGGCTGCTGCAAGCCTGGATCAGGTGGTGGATGGCGCAGATCCTTTGAAGGTGATCATCCCAAAGAAGGCTTTGATCGAACTCGCCAGGCTGACGGCCGGCGCGGAAGAAGATCTCGAGTTGTCTCGAGACGAGAATCATTTGTATTTTGAGATACAGAATAGGCATCTGACGTCGCGGATGCTGGCGGGCCAGTTCCCAAACTACGACCTGGTGTTGCCAAAGAACAACGACAAGTCAATCTCGTTGAACGTGGATAGGATAACACAGTCAATAAAGCGCGCGGCGCTGATGGCCGATGAGCGGAGTCATGGCGTAAAGGTCGATCTTGCGACTGGCAAGCTGAGCATAACATCACAGAGCGCCGACGTAGGGGAAGCCAAGGAGGTGATCCCTCTGGATTATACCGGCGACAATCTGAGTATTGGGTTCAATGCTCAATACGTCCTGGATTTTCTGGGCGTCGTTGGCACAGACGAAGTGTTGTTTGAGTTCAAGGACGAACAGAGTCCTGCGTTGTTGCGGCCATCCGGGGACGGACAATCAGATTACAAGTACGTGGTCATGCCAATGCGACTGTTGTGAGTCGGAATCGTCGCCTCAATTCATTCAGGAAATCTGATCCTATGCGAGGCATCTCTGGCAAGCGAATCCTAATAGTCGATGACAACAAATCGATCCGCACGATGGTAGCGGAATATCTCGGCGCCAGGGGCTATGATGTGCGTCAAGCCGCTGATGGAATACAGGGGCTCGAATACGGACTTTCTTCCGCCGCTAATCTTATAATCCTCGACGTCGTGATGCCCGGCATAGATGGCGTAAGACTGTGTAAGCTTCTTCGAGAAAAAGGTGTGACGACGCCCATAATAATGCTCACCGAAAAGGCCACCATCAGAGACAAGGAAGCCGGCTACGGGGTCGGGGTCGATGATTATCTCGCCAAGCCTTTCAGTCCCCGCGAACTCGAACTCAGAATCGAGTCGCTGCGGAAGCGGGCGCAGCCTGCTGTTCAGCACCCGGAGCAAAGGGTTCTCAAACGCGGCGAGATGGAGATCGATCTAACCAAACACATAGTCAGTGTTGACGGTAAGGAAGTAGTACTAACGCCAATTGAGTTCAGCATCCTCCGGTTACTGGCATCCGCTCCGGGGCAGGTATACTCACGGCAGGACCTGCTAAACGCCATATGGGATACGGCCTACGAGGGCTACAAGCGTAACATTGACCCTCACGTCAATCGTCTCAGAACTAAGATCGAAGGGAACCCGAAGAGACCAAAGTATGTACTCACCGTGTGGGGTATTGGCTACAAGTTTAACGACAACCTATTGTGAAATCAGATGTCTCAATCTGGACGGATCATTCTGAGTTCCACTGAGCCGTCGGCGGAGCGAGGCACGGGCAACCGAAACCTTACACCATCGTTGCCGCTATTAGTCCGATGCGGTATCCTTAGTGTAGCTTTTGACGCGTCAGAGGGTCTGGCTAGCAGGAGCGGGAATAAATTTCTGGGGATAAGCAATAGAACGTGATCGAGACCGCACCGGGCGATGTTTTTTGCGAGCGGACCATGTTAGGCGAGAACAATCCTAGTCAAGGAAGAGCGGAAGACGACGGTCTTGTAGACGGCGCTTTGGCTGTTACCCACGGGTCCGCGGGACACGGGGCTGCGGCTACGCTTGCGCCTTCCAGGAGCGGTGAGTCCGAAGCGGGCGCCTTGCGAGTGGTCAGCACCGATAACGGCGCCTCCAACATCGAGAATGTGTCCTGGGGAGCAACGGTACCCCGCGCTTCCACGGGCAGGCGTTGGTGGTTATTGGCGGCGGTCTCCGCGCTAATGCTAACAGCACTGACGGCGGCTGCCGTCTATCTCGTCACGAAGAAACCTTCGACCGTCGATCAACTAGTGATACTTACTGTGCCATCCGGCGCTGACATAAGGCTCGACTCAAAAGAATATGGGCATTCCCCCGTCAAGCTCGAGCGGTTGGCCATCGGAACTTACACGCTGACGATCTCCAAGGAAGGTTTTGAGCCCATCGTCCAGCCGCTCCCGGTTACCGAGTCTGCGTCATTAGAGATCAAGCTCAAACCCGTCCTGCCATCCGAAACAGTTAACCTTCCGGCCGAAGAGCAGATAAAGCAATTTCAACAGCAGGCGGAAGCCGCTTTTGCGCGCGGTTACTACGGAACGGTCTACGAGGGCAGCGCGCTCAACTACGCGGACATGATCAAGAGGCTTGATCCGAACAATACCTTTGCCGCGGAAATGCGGGAACGGGTTAGGAATGCCGCGCACCAATCGGCTCAGGCTGCTATCCCACGCGGCGATCTTGCTCAGGCTCAGGAGATCTACAACTTCCTCGTCGAGTACTACCCGGATGACGAAGACGCACACACGGCAGCCGCGCGGCTTGAAAATCAACTGTCAGCGCGACGAGGGGAAGTGCGTGAGCTGCTGCGCAAGGCCGACGAAGCGCTTCAAGCCGGCCGGCTCGCCGAGCCCGGTTCTCGGACGAGTGCTTACTACTACTCCAAACAAGCGCTCGCGATCGATCGCCAAAACGAAAAGGCACGCCAGGTTCGCAATCAGGTGAAAGAAACGCTTGCGGCAGCGGGCAACCAAGCCTATGCGCGAGGCGACGTCGAAGCCGCCATCAAACAGCTCGAGCAGGTCGGCCAGTTGTTCCCCGAGGATAAGCAGGCTCGCGCTCGTGTGCGCGAGATCCAGGCAAACCGCGCGACTGAAGCTACCAAAGCTACTGATCCTAATACCAGCCGCCAACGGGGACTCGATGCATACCGACATGGCAACTTCGAGGAGGCAATCCCAGATCTCGAGCACGCCGTCGTCAACAACCAGGGCACTCAAGCTGTTGTCTTTGCGCTTGCGCGTTCGTATCAACGGACCGGTCATCTCAATCAAGCAGAGCAGCTTTTCCGCCAGGTGCAGCCGGCGGTCGGAGACGATTCTTATCACTCCTCAGTGGCCGCTCTCGGAGACATAGCCCTCCAGCGAGGGGACTCGGCGACTGCCGTCGAGCGATGGAAGGAAGCCCGCCAGGCGGGCGGTAGCACCCTATACCCGGTAGCGATGCTCGAGGACAAGATAGAGCAAGTCGAAAAGAAGCAACGCGCAAAGGCTGCCGAGCCCAGCCCGCTTACCCTCCAGGTTAAACACCTTCACGGCGGACTGCTTGGCGGCTCATGCAGCGGAACCCTGACGATTAACGCGACAGGCGTGCGTTACGATGGACAGCACGTCTACGCATCCAATCTTGTCGGCGCCGGCCTGAGTCTGACCAAAGACGAGATGGTTATCACGTTTCAAGGGAACCCTCAGAAGTTCCGTGTCGCGCATGCAGACGCCGAGCGCGTTCGCGAAACGCTTGCCAGATACCAACAGACATATTCGCCTGCCAACAAATGAACCCCGATCTCCCTGGGATCATCACACGTCTATTCCGGCTGTGACTTACCCGCACGGGGAATTGACCACGTGAATACTTGTTGTATAGTTGCTGTCGTCACCCACGAGGTGACGAACGAGCGAAATCGAACCAGGCGCTCAAGCTTCCAATAAAGTTCCAATCAAGAGGGGGACACCTGGGTGCCACCCCCCGCTTGCCCGGCGTGATCGCTTATAAGGAGGGAGATCTGGTCGGCTACCTCGACTGGCACGCAGACGCGGTCGATGCGATAGCCGCGCATTCCTCGGACTACTTCTGACACTTCGCTTATTTCGCGTATCGAAGACTGCGGCCCTGCTTCAACGTATATCAGGCTCTTTGGGTCAACGCCCACCGGGGAATAGTCGCTGTAATAAGGGACGTCGGCGGCTCGATCGGTTATCAGGTAATACCGCGGATCAAAGGCCCCTCCCCGAACAATCTCACGCGCGGTTTCCCAAAATCCCTCCGACATATCCGCGCCGAGGTCGATAGCTTTGAACAACCTTCGATGCATCAGGCGCGTCGCCAGATCCGCCAGGATCTCGTCGTCGTCGCGCGACCATTCTTTCAATCGAAACATCACATCGGTGTCGTCAAGCTGAAGGTATTCGCCAGCGTTGACCTGTTCACCCGTAAGCATCTTCTCAAACACCGAGCCTGGCATGCGAAAGGCCAGGTTACCACGCTCGATCAGTAACCGGGCCCGACTCAGGGCCGAATTCAGCACGGCTTCCGCGGACCGCAACGTCCGATGAAAGTAGACCTGCCGGAACATGTAGTAACGCGCCTGAAGATACTCCTCAACCGAGTACAGACCCTTTGCCTCGACGTAGATTCGATCACACGGCTCATCTATCCTTAGCGCGTGCAGCACCCACTCCAGGTCATACAGTCCGTACTTCGCGCCGGTCATCAAGCTGTCGCGCAGGAGGTAGTCCATCCGATCGCAATCAAGCTGCGAAGAGACCAGCTGCGAGACGAACGCAGGCGTGTAGTTGTGCTGATACAGCGAGGCGAGCTTTTCCGGAAGCTGCCTGTCGAAGTTGCTGAGGATCTGGTTGACTTCAGTCGCGCCGTCCAGAACGATCCGCCGCGTCCAGTCTTCGTGGTGGAAGTGAAACACCTTCTCCACGACATGAGAGAGGGGCCCGTGTCCGAGATCGTGGAGCAACGCACCGGCACGCCCTACCACGCGCGCCTCGTCGCTTATCGCGTGATGCGAACCCAGCAGGTTCAGCGCGCGAGTCATGACGTGCATCACACCGATCGAATGGGTGAACCGGCTGTGCTCGGCGCCTTGATACGTGAACATCGCGAGCCCGAGCTGCTTGATCCGGCGCAGCCGCTGGAACTCCGCCGAGTCGATCAAGTCGACGATCAACCGGTCTTCCGGCACCGACTCGTCGAGCGAAATGATGTTATGAATTGGATCGCGATACTTTCGTTGGGACACTGTCGCCCTCGACCGATTTTTGATTATCCAGTCGAGATATTACCATAGCGAAACCTCATGCAAACGCTTTAGTCGGCGCTCGTATCAGTCTCCCTGACTGGGGAACCCGCCGGCGAAACCCCGTGCTTGCTTATCTCGTGCGCCAGGCGGCGAGCCATAACGCTATGCCTTCTCCCGTAGCCAAAGTAGATTGCCAGGCCTATCAACAGCCACACAAACAATCGCAACCAGTTTTCCGCGGGCAGCGAGAACATCAGCAGCAAACAAATCGCGATTCCCAGTATCGGTACGAGCGGAACAAGCGGAGCCCGAAACGGCCGTTCGGCGTTCGGGTGGGTGCGACGCATAATAAGCACCGCCGAGCACACAATGACAAACGCCAGGAGCGTCCCGATGTTCACCAGGGTCAACAGAACATCGATCGGAAGAAGCGCCGCCGTTGTCCCAACGAAGATGCCGGTGACGATAGTTGATTTCCAGGGCGTCCGAAAGCGTTTGTGAACCGCGGCAAAGAACTTCGCGGGGAGCAATCCGTCGCGCGCCATCGCAAGCAGTATCCGAGCCTGGCTCAGCATCGTTACCAACACCACCGACGTGATTCCGGCAACCGCGCCGAGCGAGATCAACAATTGCGCCCAGGTCAGACCCTTCTGTTTGAATGCGTCAGCCACCGGCGCGTTTATGTCGAGCTTGTTGTAAGGGACCATCCCGGTCAACACCGCAGTAACGGCGATGTAGAGCACCGTGCAGAGAACCAGCGAGATGATGATTCCCTTCGGCACGTCACGTTGAGGATTGCGAGCTTCTTCAGAATGCGTCGACACGGAATCAAACCCGATATAGGCGAAAAATATCAGCGCGCCTCCCGCGAGCATCCCCAGCGGCTGCCCCGCAGCGTCCGTTTGACCGAAGAGGGTCTTCCCAAAGAAACTGACGCCGGTCAGACCATAGGGCGAAAACGGATGCCAGTTCTTTGGATCAACGTAGAAGACGCCGACTCCGATCACCAAGAGAACGATAGCCAGCTTTAGAACCACCATCGCAGCGTTGAAGCTCGCGCTCTCCTTGATGCCGATTACGAGAATGACTGTCACTACCGCAGTCACTACAAGAGCCGGGGAGTCGAGCAGCGTTCCGGTCGCCACCCACTTGCCCAGCTTCGCATCGAAGTCGAACGGCGCGCGGCTCAGCGCCTCGGGCAGCTTCAGTCCGAAGATCCCGATCAGGTCCTGGAAGTAAGCCGACGCGCCGTGCGTCACAGTCGCCGCGCTGACCGCGTATTCAAGGACGAGATCCCAGCCGATGATCCACGCGAACAACTCACCCAGCGTCGTGTACGCGTACGTGTAAGCAGACCCGGCGACCGGCACCATCGCCGCAAACTCCGCGTAACACAACGCAGCGAACACGCAGGCGCTTCCTGCCACGACGTATGACAGCATCAATGCGGGACCGGCAACGTTGTGAGCTGCCGCGCCCGTCGCCACGAAGATGCCGGCGCCGATGATCGCCCCGACGCCGAGGCTTGTGAGTTGAACCGGTCCGAGCACTCGACGCAACCGGTGCTCGCCCGCCATCTCGTCGAGCAGCAGTTTGAGCGGTTTCCTCGCGAAGAGTCGATTCCCGGAGCGAGCAGTGGCGCCTTCCGCATTTGCGAGTTCATCTTGAGAACGGGGAGCCCGCACATCTACAGCCAACGGTGATTTCGGCATTCCAAATCCTCCACGGGGCCAGACATCCTGCCATACAGTTCCGCCAGGTTTGAAATGCGTGCACCGATGGTTGGGCGCGCTTCTAGCGGGGCTTAGAAAGGCTCTGATAAACGATGTTGATCCACATTTTGTTGTTGACGAAGCCGGCACCCCAGCTATTCCACTTCTCAGGCAGGCCTTCTGCCTGAATCTGCTCGAGCGTTTTGCCGGACTTCATCCGCTGGCGAACGAGGCCGATCGTTTCAACCAGCATCGCGTGAAACCCTTTAAGGTCGTCGATCGTCGCGAGCGGGCCGTGGCCCGGGATAATCTTCGCGCCTGGGGGAATCTTCGTGATCGCAGTTGCGACGTTGCGTACGTAGCCTTCGACGTCCCCGCCGCTGTTGAGATCGATGTACGGAAACATCCCGTTGAAGAAGTCATCGCCCATGTGAACGACATTCGAGCGAGTGAAGAAAATTATGCTGTCGCCGTCCGTGTGTCCGTGCGGGAAGTGGATCACGCGAATCTCCTCGCCGTTGAAGTGGACCGATAACGACTGATCGAACGTGATGACCGGGAGTGCCTCCCTGGGCGCAGGAGTCCCCGCGCCGCCGGGCGGCTTCAGCTCGCCGGAGAGCCGCTTGCGAACATTGTCGTGGGCGATGATCGGAGCTTCTACGCCGAACTGCGCGTTGGCGCCCGTGTGATCTCCGTGCCAATGCGTGTTGAGCACGTAGCGCAGTTTGCCCTCGCCCAGCTTCTTGAGGATGCGGTACCGGACGTGATCCCGGAGGGCTGCGGGCAGGTCGTCCGAAGCCGCGGACACGCCCCCCCGGCCCGCTCCTTCGGCCGCAAGGGTCGAGTTCGGATCGGAGCCGCGGACGCTTTCCCCCGACAAAGGAGGCGCGTCAGGCTGGTACGGTTTCGTGTCCATCGTTCCGGTTACCCAGAAGAAAAGCTAAGGGGAAAAGCTAAGGGGGAAAAGCTAAGGGGTCAAACCCCGATCATCCGTCCCATGAGCGGAGGATACAACCGGCAGCAGTCGGTCGGCAAGCAAAATTCAGACGAACGAGAGATGTCAAGGACGGCAAACGCCCGGCCAGGACTCTTCCACGTACTCAGTTCTGGATCAACTGGGTTTGCGAATCA
>Ga0137403_10003893_pt1 | contig 17745 bp, 22 predicted proteins | sample CZOMad2_1_16fung_FD_122057 | JGI IMG/M metagenome (GOLD analysis project Ga0137403, IMG submission 122057) | Vadose zone soil fungal communities from Angelo Coast Range Reserve, California, USA - CZOMad2_1_16fungal (Hybrid Assembly) | ecosystem: Environmental > Terrestrial > Soil > Vadose zone...
ATCGTGAAACATCGCTCCAACTGGCGAGAGCGGCGAAGGAAGGAGGCGCGCACCGAAAAGTCCGCCTCCTAATTTTTGTTCCTTTAACGCGATCCCGTGAGGTCGCCAAGGAAACGCATGAACCAGCCAAAAAAGAATCCACCAGCCGCAGTCCCCGTCATGGACGCGGAAGCAATTCGGCGCGGGCTGCGACGAATTGCGCACGAGATCATCGAGCGAAATCCACGGCTTGAGAACGTCATGCTCGCGGGAATTCCTTCGCGCGGCGTGGAGATCGCGCGACGCATCGCCGATTTTATTCGCGAGATCGAGAACGTTGACACTCAGACTGGCGTCATCGATGTGGCGATGCATCGAGATGACGTGGGAACGCGCCCGGAATTACCCGTTGTGCATGCTTCGAAGCTTCCGTTGCCCCTGGAAGGCCGCACGGTCATCATTGTCGACGACGTTTTTTACACTGGCCGCACCGTGCGTGCGGCGATGGATGCCATCAATTCATTCGGGCGTCCCGCGCGCATCCAACTCGCGGTACTAATTGATCGCGGCCACCGCGAGCTGCCCATTCGCCCTGATTACGTCGGCAAGAATTTGCCGACTGCCAGCCGCGAACAAATTCAGGTGTGCCTGCAAGAATCCGATAACAAACCGGACGCAGTCTGGTTGGAAAAATGATGAGTACGCGCTGGACACGCAAAGATCTGCTCGGGTTGCGCGAATTTTCGGCTGACGAAATCAATTTCGTTCTCGAAACCGCGGACGCATTCAAGGAGGTCGGGACCCGTGAGATTAAGAAGGTTCCAGCGCTCCGTGGAAAAACACTGGTGAACTTCTTTGTCGAGCCAAGCACGCGAACGCGCACTTCATTTGAGTTGGCGGCATTTCGCCTGAGCGCGGACGTGATCAACATCTCGGCAACGACCTCAAGTCTGACAAAAGGTGAAACGCTCAAAGATACCGCGCGCAATCTGGAGGCGTTACACGCGGATATTCTCGTATTGCGGCACAGCTCTGCTGGCGCGCCGCAGTTTTTGGCAAATCGATTGAAATCGAGCGTGATCAATGCCGGCGACGGAGCGCACGAACATCCGACACAGGCGCTTCTCGATCTTTATACGATCCGCGAGCGGAGACAAAAAATCGCAGGGCTGAACGTTGCGATCATTGGCGACATTCTTTTCAGTCGGGTCGCGCGTTCCAATATCTTCGGCCTGCGTAAGCTCGGCGCCCACGTGACGCTGGTCGGTCCGAGCACGCTGGTGCCGCGCGAATTTGAAAAACTGGGTGTGGAAGTTTCCTATAAGATCGAGGATGTGCTGCCGAAGGCGGACGTGGTCAACCTTTTGCGGATTCAACATGAACGCCAGCGGAGAGAATATTTCCCCGGTATTGGCGAATACACCCGGCTGTTTGGCCTGACCAAACAACGCGCAAAACTCTTAAAACCGGATTGCCTGATCATGCATCCCGGCCCGATCAATCGCGGCGTCGAGATCGACAGCGACGTTGCCGACGGATTGCAAAGCGTCATTCTCAATCAAGTCACCAACGGCCTCGCCGTTCGCATGGCTGTCCTCTACTTGTGCGGGGGAATTTCCACATGAGAAGTCTAGTCCGCGCGAACCCGGGGAGCGCACGCGTCTCGCGTGCTTGCGCGAGTCCGGCTCGGACTTCTGGCGTCGCGCCGAAGCAGGCTTTGCTAACGTATCGCCACCGCCCAAATTATGCGCGTAAAACAAAAGTTGGCGATCGCGAGGACGCGCTCGCCAACACGCAAGACGCGCGTGCTCCCCGGACATGACTGCGACCATCATTCGCAACGGACGTGTGATCGATCCCGCGAACAGGCGGGATGAAGTCGCAGATCTGTACATTGCGGGCAGAAAAATCGTCTCCCAATCTGAAATCCGAAATCCGAAAAATGAAACTCAGGAAATTGACGCCAGCGGACTGCTTGTTGCGCCGGGACTGATCGATATCCACGTCCATCTTCGCGAGCCGGGATTCGCTCACAAGGAAACGATCGAGTCAGGCGCACGCGCAGCGGCAGCTGGAGGGTTTACGACGATTGTTTGCATGCCAAACACTTCGCCGATTGCGGACAATCCCAGCACCATTGCGTGGATCAAAGACCGTGCGGCGGCCGTCGCTTGCGTGAATGTTTTGCCTACCGCCGCGATTTCAAAAAATCTCGCAGGTGAAGAACTCGCGCCGATCGGCTCACTCGGACAAGCTGGTGTTGTGGCGATCACCGACGACGGTCGTTGCATTCAAAATCACGAGGTGATGAGACGCGCGGTCGAGTACGCGCGCATGATTGGCGTGCCTGTACTCGATCATTGCCAGGATTACAATTTGGTCGGCAACGGCGTCGTGCACGAAGGCTACTGGAGCACACTGCTCGGATTGCCGGGCTGGCCCGCCGCAGGCGAAGAAGCGATCGTCATGCGCAATATTTTGCTCGCCGAACTCTGCGATCATCACGTTCATTGCCAGCACCTCACTACAGCCGGAAGTGTGCGATTGCTTCGTGAAGCGCGAGGGCGCGGCGTGAAAATTAGCGGCGAGGTGTGTCCGCATCACATCGCGTTAACCGACGAAGCGATCCAAAATTTCGATACGAACTACAAAATGAATCCGCCTTTGCGATCGCAGGCAGACGTCGATGCGCTGCTCGAAGGAGTCGCGGATGGAACACTCTCAATCTTGTGTTCCGATCACGCTCCGCACGCCGATTTCGAAAAAGAAGTGGAATTTGATGCCGCGCCATTTGGCATTGTCGGTCTGGAGACGCAGCTCGGTTTGTTCCTTGATCTGCTCGTCCACAAACACGGCACGATCGATCTAGCTCGCCTGATCGAGATGTACACAGTCGAGCCGGCGCGCTTGTTGAACATTGACGCAGGCACTTTGTCCGTCGGCGCGCGAGCCGATGTGACGCTGATTAATCCGGAGCTGGACTGGACCGTGAAAGTTAATCAGTTTCAATCAGCATCGCGCAATTCACCGTTCGACGGCTGGAAACTGAAAGGCCGTGCTGTCCGCACAATCGTAGGCGGGAAAACGGTTTGGAAGCTGTAGAGGTGTTTGTGTCAAACGCCGGGGCGCTTGGCACAAGCGCCTCTACAATCACCCCACGTATCCGCCGTGGATGTAGTGTTCCAGATGCGCGATAGCCGCGCTCTGGCATGAAATGACATGCTTAACTAGGTCCCCGATCGAGATCACGCCCACCACTTTATCGTCCTCGACTACGGGCAAATGGCGAATGTGTTTGTCCGTCATTAGTCGGAGACACTTCTCAACCGGCTCACCGGGGTGCGTGACGGTCACATTGCTGGACATGATCTCGGCGACTTTCGTTTCCCACGATCGCTTACCGCGCAACATTACTTTGCGTGTGTAATCGCGTTCGGAAATGATTCCCGCCAGCCGCTCCTGATCCATCACCAGCAGTGCTCCGACATTCTTCGCATCCATCATTTCGACGGCTTGGAGAACCGTTGCATCGGGTGAAATCGAGAAAACCTCATCGCTTTTCTGATTCAGAATCGATCGAATCGTGCCACTGACATCCATACGCAGGAGTTTCACGATAAGCTCACCCCGGCCTGCGATGCAAAACAATTCTAGCGGCGACCGGGTGGCTGTGCACCCCGCACGAACCGACCTGGGCCTTTCGATTCGACATACCTCCTAGGCGGAAGTTTAGGTGGGCGTCTTCCACTAACAATCGCTCCTGCCACCGCGATGTATGCGAGCTCTTGCCGATCCACAGCACACCGCAACAGCAAGCCGCCCCGGCTCATGTCACCGCGACCGACAAAGTCGCACGGGAATCGCAGCCGGTCACGAAAACTCGCCAGCAAAACGTCCACGTACTTGGCCGTGGCAATGCTGCCGAGAAGAATGACCTCGGTGGGCAGCGGCAGCTTCTTTGCCAGGCGCTGCGCGTCGCGCTCAATCGGTAGTCGATAGCGTGGATCGTCCTCGCGAATGTCGACGGCGGCAAATTCGCGCAAGTCTTTCAGGCCGATTCGCGTAGTTGCATCGACCAGACCGCGGGTGGGCGTAATGACGAGTACGCCCGGCATGCCCCGTGGCGGCCGCGCAAATGCCATCGCATACGCAACTTTGCCGCGAAAATAGAGGCCGCTAAGAAAAGTAAATACCTCCGCGATCGGAGCGCCCTTTCTGCCTCGCAATTTTCGGGCGAGTTCGAATTGCGCGCCATCGTTCAGAATCATCCGTGCGCGTTCACCGCCGGCGTAAGCAGGTGAAAGAAGAAAAATCCGATGATGGAGACCGTCGTCCATTCCTTGCAAGCTTCCGATTCATAAAGGGCAGCGCAAGTCCCTGCAGACCAATTGATCAGTTAAGCTCTGCAAAAGTTAGAGACAGGCGAAAACCTTAACCCGCTTCTTGGTCAACACGCGGCATAGCCGGTTCCTGTTCTTGCTTTTTGCGCGCAGGAAAGAAGATAATGAATAGGTGCGTTGGACCTGGTCATCCAAATCTCGCGTAGCTGACGACCACGCTGAGGAAAACTATCCCTCTTCGACGGGGGATGCCCAGCCCGATTTCATTTGTGTCGGTCCCCAAAAAACGGGAACGGGATGGCTGTATCAACAACTCGCTAGCCATCCCGATTTCTGGATGCCTCCTACAAAGGAACTGCATTATTTTGATCAACTCGGCAGGCCTGCGCTCGCAAATCCCGCGCGTCCGAGAGACGAGCGTGATCTTCGCTTTCTCAAGAGGTTAGAAAGCCTGAGCGCCCGACCTCATATCGATCTGAATAATTATGCTCGTTTGTTCGAGCCTAAGGGGTCGCTCCTCTCCGGTGATATTTCGCCAGGCTACTCAACACTGAGCGGTAAGATCATTCAGCGAGTCGTCGGATATTTCCCAAAATTAAAGGTTATTTTTCTGGCCCGTGATCCAGTCGAGAGGGCCTGGTCGCACATGTCCATGGAGGTGCGTTCTCGCCAGATGCAGCCGTTTGACGTAACTGATATGGACGAAGTAATTCGGAATTTGCGCCGCCGAGGGATGCTGTTGCGCTCGTACCCGAGTGTGATTGCAGCCCGCTGGCAACGCTATGTTCATCCGCACCTCTTTCGGATCTACTTTTTTGATGACCTGCAGAGGGACCCCGCCGGGCTCCGTCGTTCCATCCTCGAGTTCCTACATGCCGACCCGAACAAGCCAAGCGGCCGACTGACGGCGGATTACAATAGCAAGGTCGGAATGGAAAAGCTTCGGTTTACAAACAAAGTGCGTTCGCGACTGGCTCAGTTCTTTGAAGAAGAGCTAAAAGTGTGCGCGGCCAAATTTGGTGGACCAGCGAGAGACTGGCCGGCGCGATATGGTTTCTCGTTTCTTTTTGTTTTTTCTCTGCTGACCTATGATCTTGATCTGCATCTTTGGTTTGACGGGTGCCTCTGATCCAGGTTCCTATTCTTGCCTTTTGAGCGCGGGATAGAAAATAATGCGATATGCGTTGGACCCTGCCATTCAAACCTCGCGTCGGCGGCGACCGCAATGGAGAAAAACATCACTGTTCCAACGGTGAGGCGTGCCCGGATTTCTTGTGTGTCGGAGCTCAGAAAGGCGGGACCTCATGGCTTTATCGGCAACTCGAGCCGCATCCCGATTTCTGGATGCCCCCAGTAAAGGAACTTCATTATTTTGACGAACTGAGCAGGATTGCAGCAATAGCTTCTGCACGCCCACGGAATGACCGCGATCGTAGGTTTCTTGAAGGCATCAGGCACCTAAGCGCGCGATCCTATCTCGACCTGGAGAGTTATGCCGCTCTATTCGCCGCGAAGGACTCGTTACTCTCCGGTGATATCACACCGGCATACTCGATGCTGAATGACGAAGTTGTTGAGCGGGTCGTGAGTCGTTTTTCAAACCTGAAGGTGATTTTTATAGCTCGGGACCCTGTGGAGAGAGCATGGTCACAGCTATCGATGGGTGTGCGCCTTGGGATGATCACTCGCTTTGACGCTACCGATCCCGAGGAAGTGATTCGGAACCTGCTGAATCCGGGAGTGCTGGTCCGCTCGCATCCCAGCAAGATCGTCGCGCGTTGGAAGCGCTACGTTCGTCCGGAACACTTCCGCAGTTATTTCTTCGATGATCTGCAAAACAATCCCACCGAGCTGCGCCGTTCGATTCTGCTTTTCCTGGGCGGCGACCCGGATAAACCAAGTGGCAGATCAAAGCCAGACGACAATAACGATGCTGGCAAGGACAAACTTCGGCTCACCACCAAAGTGCGCGTCCGTATGGCTCAGTTTTTCGAACAGGAACTGAAAGCCTGCGCGTCGCAACTGGGCGGAGCCGCAAAGAATTGGCCGGCACGATATGGCTTTTCAGTAGTCTGTTTCTTCTGGCAGTTAGCGGATTACTTCGATCTCTTCGTGTGGTTTGATCTGGATTGCCTGACACTGTAGCCGCGGCGTTAACCCTGGTCGCGTTGACAATCGCTCGATCAACCGCGCTCGGCGCTCGGCGCTACACTCTTTGCCCGCGCGCGATTCGCCTGAAGTTCAGCCAGATGTTTTTCCGACCAGCGACAAAGCGCATGCAACGGTTCAATCAGGGTCCGACCCAATCTTGTCAGTGAATATTCCACTTTCGGCGGCACGACCGGATGAACAGTGCGGCGGACCAAGCCGTCGCGCTCCAGACTGCGCAACGTTTGAGTAAGCATTTTCTGCGAAATTCCGCCGATCGCGCGTTGCAGTTCGGCATAACGCATTGTTCCGCGAGCGAGGATCTGAATCACAAGCGCCGTCCATTTGTCGGCAATACGGTCGAGCACAAGTCGTGACGGACATTGCGGCTCCAAGACCGACGGAGGAGAAGGCGTTTTAGCCACGACTTCTTGTAATCCAAGCACGATTCGAGAGCAACGTTCTAAATGATATGTATACCTTAGATCGACCTGTAGTTGACGAACGGATTGGTCAGTCGAAATTTCGATTCTATGATAACGGCGAATTTCGAACGGGCTGCGCGAGTTGAACTTTTGTTTAACGACGCAAACTCGGAACGCCCCTCGCGTCAGGAGACGTCAACAGGGGCCGCTGACGCGGCGCTTTTAGACGAGTACTCGCGCACGGTCGTGAGCGCGGTTGAGCGTGTCGCGCCATCTGTGGTGAATATCGAAGTGCAACAACGGGGCAAAAATCAGCCGCGCGAGGTCGCGGGAAACGGCTCGGGATTTGTGATTACACCCGACGGTTTCATTTTGACCAACAGCCACGTCGTCCATGGCGCAATTCGCATTGTGGTGAATCTTTCGGGCGGAACCGATTACGCGGCACAGCTCATTGGCGATGATCCAGAAACCGACCTGGCAGTGATTCGGATCGATGCACCCCAACTAATTCATGTGCGCCTGGCGGATTCCGAAACCTTGCGGGTAGGCCAGCTGGCGATCGCGATTGGAAATCCCTTCGGTTTCCAAGCGAGCGTAACCGCTGGCGTGATCAGCGCGCTCGGTCGCTCGATGCATTCGCAATCGGGCCGTTTGATCGACAATATCATTCAGACGGACGCGGCACTGAACCCGGGCAATTCCGGCGGGCCCCTGGTTAACTCCGCAGGGGAAGTAATTGGCGTGAACACGGCAATGATTCGCCCGGCCCAAGGCATCTGCTTTGCCATTGCGAGCAACACAGCCAGACTTGTCGCCGGATGGTTGATTCGCGATGGAAAGATCCGACGCAGCTACATTGGTGTCGCCGGTCAAAATATGCCGCTGCATCGCCGCGTGGTTCGATTTTATGATTTGCCGCTCGAAACCGGTGTACTTGTTGTGTCAGTCGAGAAGAACAGTCCTGCCGAACGTGCGGCATTGCGCGAGGGCGATCTGATTATTGCGTTCGATGGCCAACCCATCGGGAGTGTGCACGATCTGCACAAGATTTTGGTCGGCGAACAAATTGGGGTCAGCGCCGCTCTCACGGTTATTCGCCACACTAAGAAATTAGAATTGCCGATCCTGCCTGCAGAATCGCCCTGATCAGGCGTTGACTGCAGCGGCAGGCTATTGCCTGGTATTTCGAGTGCTTTGCAGCCAACGCGGCTGCCTCTACAGTGCCGCTGCGATTGTTTGATTGATGAAAATTTTAGTCGTTGGCAGCGGCGGCCGCGAACATGCTCTTGCATGGAAATTGCGGCAATCTCCCCATGCGCGGCGCATTTTCTGCGCACCGGGAAACGCGGGCACTGCCGAAATTGGCGAGAATGTCGCAATCTCCGCGAGTGATTTGGATGCACTCGTGCGGTTCGCGAAAGAAAATCGTGTCGATTTAACGGTCATCGGTCCGGACGATCCGCTTGCCGCGGGAATTGTGGATCTGTTTGCGGCTCAAGAATTGCGCGTGTTCGGTCCGACGAAATCCGCCGCCCGCGTCGAAGCGTCTAAAATCTTTGCAAAAGAGCTGATGCGCGCGCAAAAAATTCCCACAGCCGAAGCCAGCACATTTTCCGACAGCAACGAAGCGCTTCGTTACTGCGAGCGGCTAAAATTTCCCGTGGTAATCAAAGCGGACGGCTTGGCGCTGGGCAAAGGAGTGATCATTGCCGGCGATGCCGCCACAGCACGATTGGCCATCGATGAAATGATGAATCAACGCCGCTTCGGCGAGGCAGGCCGCCACATCGTCATCGAGGAATTGTTACGCGGAACGGAATGCTCGGTGCACGCACTCGTTGACGGAAACAATTACCTGCTGTTGCAATCGGCCCGCGATCACAAGCGTGCGTTTGATGGCGATCAGGGGCCAAACACAGGCGGTATGGGGGCCTTCAGTCCCGCCAATAATTGGAACAGCAGATTGCAATCGCAATTCGAAACCGAAATCATGCGGCCGTTTCTGCACGGTCTTCTGCAAGAAGGAATCAGGTTCCGCGGCCTTCTTTACCCCGGCCTGATGATGACCAGCGAAGGCCCGCGTGTGCTGGAGTTTAATTGTCGTTTTGGGGATCCGGAAACCCAGGCATTGTTGCCCCGAATGAAATCGGATCTGCTGCCCCTATTGGAAGCAACGATTGACGGAAAGATCGATACGTGCGCCATCGAATGGGATACGCGGGTCGCGGTGACGGTCGTGCTGGCGTCCGCTGGTTATCCTAGTAAGTACGAAACTGGAAAACCAATTTCGGGGCTCGCGGAAGCAGCAAAGGTCGAAGGAGTTCAAATTTTTCACGCAGGAACAAAGCGCGAGTCCGGCGAAATCCGGACTGTGGGAGGCCGTGTCCTCGCGGTCACTGCGCTCGGTTCAACTATCGAAGACGCACGGGACCGGGTGTACCATGCCGTCTCCCGGATTCAGTTCGAGAAGTGTCAGTACAGGCGCGACATTGCTCTGAATGCTGTTGCGGCTAACATCGAGAGCTTGTCGTGATCCGTCGATTTTTGCTGGCCACCTTTGCGATCTTCATCTTCGTGGAGAACTTCGCTGCGCAGTCGCAATCGGGCACGGCACCGCAGGCCACCTCGAAATCGGTTGCGCTGCCACCGGCATCGCCGTCGGCCAGTCCTACTACGGAAGACGTGGTCAATTCGTTGGGTCCGGCCGATTTACAAGCGGTCACCACGCTGCTGAAAAGCAATTTCGTAGATCCCGACGCAATCACTGAAACGGAGTTGAATCGGGCAACTGTCGAAGGTCTGATGGTGCGGCTGCCGCGCGGTATAGCGCTCTTGCCCGGTAAGGAGAATAGCCCCACCGTCGCGCCAACCACCTTCTACAGCGAGATTATCGCAGGACACATCGCTTACCTGCGCCTCGGCTCATTGAATAGCGCCAATCTTCAGGCCCTGGACAAAAGTCTCAGCGTTTTCGGGGCGAAAAACGTGAACGCGGTGATCGTCGATCTTCGTGCTACGGGGTCGACAAGTGATTTTGGATTGGCCGCCGAATTTGCGAAGCGGTTTTCTCCCAGAGGAAAAACTATATTTACATTGCGCAAACCCGCGGGACGTCAGGATCGCGTGTTTCATTCTGAACGTGATCCAGCGTTTCACGGTTTGGTCATGGTGCTCGCCGATGGCGACACGGCCGGCGCAGCAGAAGCCATCGCCGCTGCATTGCGGTTTCATGACAAGGCTTTGGTTATCGGACAACCCACTGCCGGTCGCGCGGCCGAATACTCCGACTTGTCGTTGCCGAATGGGAAAGTTCTGCGTCTTGCCGTTGCTGAAATGATTTCGCCCGACGGGCGCTCATTATTTTCGGAGGGCGTGAAACCGGATTTACCTGTCGACATGTCAATGCCAGGCAAGCGGGAGATTTTTCAATTGAGCAGTGAAAAAGGGATGGCACAGTTTGTCTACGAAACGGGTCGGCCGCACATGAATGAAGCGGCGCTGTTGGCTGGAACCAATCCCGAGGTGGAAGCAGTAGAGGCAGCGCAGCAGCGCCGGGGTAAATCGCCGGAAAAGTCGCCGCCGCACGACCCAGTCTTGCAGCGAGCCCTGGATGTAGTGACCTCGCTCGAGGTTTATCAAAGCCGCTAAGCCGGATGGTCTCGTCGGCCAGGCTGTCTTGCAACAAGTTGTGTGCTCCCGAGGCTTGCCCTCCGCGCGCGAAACATAGTATTCTGGAAGCTCGCTGAGAATGACAGGGATGTGACACCGCTCGAAGAACGCATCGACTACAAATTCCGCAATTCGCTGTTGCTGGCGGAAGCACTGACGCACCCCAGCGTAGGCCATGAGGCGCAACGTTATCATTTTGATTACCAGCGCTTGGAGTTTCTGGGCGACGCAGTTCTCCAGCTGGTTATTACCGAATATCTATTTCGCAATTTTCGACTCGAAGCCGAAGGACAACTCACGAAATTACGTTCGCGGTTGGTTTCTCGCGAAGCATTGAAGATGCATGCCGTCACACTCGATCTCGGACGTTACATTTTGATGGGGCGCGGTGAAGAAGCCAGCGGTGGTCGGGAGCGAACATCTACATTGGCCGACGCATTCGAAGCGCTGATCGGTGCCCTTTACCTAGACGGCGGCCTGGAGGTCGCCAAGAAGTTTATTTTGACGCAGACTCGCGCGGATCTCGACGCGCTGGCGGAAAAACCGGTGGACATCAATCCCAAAGGCGATCTTCAGGAGTTGTTACAAAGCATTTCACCGAACAGTCCAATGTATGAATTAGTTTCGCAGAGCGGACCTGAACATGAAAAGACGTTCGTCTCGCAAGTCGTTTGGGAGGGAATTGTCCTTGGGCAGGGTAGCGGCCGCAGCAAAAAACACGCCGAAACTGTGGCTGCGCTCGAAGCGATGCAGTTGAAACGTTGGGAGAAGAAGCACGAAAAAGAGGGCCCGTGAGATTCACGTAGTAGGGGTGGGTCGCCGAGGCGGCCGGTGTGACGTTGCGGCGCGCCTCGGCGGTCGCGCCCCACCAATTCACTCAAATCGAATGACGCAGCGCATCGACCGTTTTGCCAGAGCGTTTCCACCGAAAACGTCGCGCGATCGCATTTGTCACGAATTGCTTGGCCCGCCTGATTGCCTCCTCCAGCGATAGGCCGGAGGCAATTCCAGCCGTAATCGCCGCTGAATAGGTGCAGCCCGTACCGTGCGTTGCAACGCCGCGGACAAACGGCTCCGAAAACTCAGTAACTGTTCCATCGGCAAAGAGGAGATCGATAGCATGGTCGCCTGTTAGGTGACCGCCTTTTAGGAGGATTGCAGTTGCGAATTTTCTCTCTAAGTCTTTGCCGGCGCGATGCATCGCTTGTGGGTCCTTGATTTTCGTTCCGAGTAACCGCTCTGCTTCATCGAGATTTGGCGTAATCAAGCTGGCGAGGGGGATCAATTGCTTCTCGTAAGCTTCGATCGCTGCCGGCTCGAGAAGCGGATCGCCGCTCGTGGCGACAATGACCGGGTCAATGACAAGTGGAACCCGTGGCCTATCGCTTCTGTGGATGCCCTCTATGGCCTTGGCGACGGCGAAAATGATCTCCGTGGAGCAAAGCAAACCGGTCTTGATCGCGCCGATCGGGAAATTTCTAACAAGCACTTCGATTTGCTCGCAAACAATTCCCGCGCTGACAGGCTCAATTCGCGAAACCTTACCGGGAATTTCCGCGACGATGCACGTCACGGCGGTCAATCCATAAACACCAAGAGCGGAAAACGTTTTCAGGTCGGCCTGAATACCGGCGCCAGCGCTGCTGTCGGACCCTGCAATCGTGAGCGCGATGGGAACTTTAGCGGCGCTCTGTGAGCGCCGATCGTCTTGCTTTCGCATCGGATTCGGCGGTCGCAGACCGCCGCGACAGGGTTACGTGCCGTCGTTGCCGATCGCTTCGACCGGGCAGCCTTCCATCGCTTCCTTACAGAGCCCCTCTTCCTCAGGCGTCTCTGGTTGTTTATAGACGTAGGAATGGCCGCCGTCATCGTTACGCTTGAAATTGGCGGGCGCGGTTTCGCGGCACAAATCGCAGTCGATGCATTGATCATCGACGTAAAATTTGCCCGGTACGTTTTCGGCGTATTTGTTCGCGGCGTCGGCCATGATTTTTCCCGTAAAAGTGAAGCGGAACGTTAGGAAGAAACGCTTGCTGCGCAATTAATTTGGCCGCTGATTAGCCCGCGTGCAACCCTCGCCAGGCGTTGGCGCTAAATCGTTGAAAGCTCAAGGCCGGCAGTCCACTATCGCCCGATTCAGCGGTGATCGAACGACGTCGTAGTCGCACCAATTCAACCCGAATGAAAAAGCAAGCTGCCAAGAGTCTGCGAGCCTTTGCCATTGAGCTGGCAGTCTATTCGGTTCTTGTCGTCATCTACTTCTTTCTGGTTCTGCACCTGCTTGGTCATTGGCTGTACCGGCTCGAAACACACCATCGCTACATTTATGCCGGGGTCGCCCTTTTGCTCATCGCTGGCCAGGCCGTCGTTCTCGATTCGGTGACGACGCTTTTATTTCGCGTCCTGCGAGGCCGCTGGAAATAACCATGTTTTTTCCGATCTCCAACACGGACATCAACCCGATTTATCTGGTGGTTGTCGGCTTTATTATTGGAATTTTAGGTGGGTTCTTCGGAGTCGGAGGAAGTTTCATTGCGGGCCCAGCGCTGCGCCTGATGGGAGTGGATTGGAATTACGCGGTAGGGACAGACCTGGCGCATATCGTCGGCAAATCGATTGTAGCAGCGAGACAGCACCGCACGCTGGGCAATGTCGATCTTAAACTGGGACTGATCATGGCATTGGGAACAATCGCTGGCGCCGAGGGCGGCGCGCAATTGATTCAGGCGCTAAAGCGCGCCGGCAACGTGAACACCGTTGTGAGCTTTGTCGCGATCGTCGTCTATTTCAGCATTTCGGCCTTCATGCTCTGGGAAAGCCGAAAAACCCTTCAATCAGACAAAAGAACATCGCAGTCCGGGGTTGTGAAAGGCGCGGCGTCCAAAAAAGACCGCTCTGCGTTCGGTCCTGTCACTCGACGCATTCAACGCATTGAAATTTGGCCGATGATCTCGTTGCCAACTTCGGGCATAAAAATTTCACTCTGGATCATTCTTCTGGTCGCCTTTGTTGGCGGACTCTTCAGCGGCTTTCTTGGAGGCGGCGCAGGTTACATTCGGATGCCTTCGATGGTCTATGTGCTGGGAGTCCCGACCCACCTCGCCGTGGGAACCGACCTTTTTGAGATCGTGATTTCAGCCAGTTATGGAACGATTACTCATGCGATCAAAGGCAACGTGGACATCCTGATCGCGCTCGTCATGCACACCGGCGCAGTCGTCGGCGCGCAGATCGGCGCTGTCGCTACGCAATATTTCGCCGGTCCGAAAATTCGCCTCGCTTTTGTTCCCTTGCCATTGATCGGCGCAGCTATCGTTATTTACACGCTCATAACCGGTCACAAATTTTAGCAATGAAAATTTTGATTTGCAGCGACGGAACGCGATCAGCTGAGACAGCAATCCATCTGGGAGGATTATTGACCGGAGCACTCAAGGCCGAGACTACGCTGCTTGGAATTGCGGAAACATCAAAGGACGAGCAACCCCTGCGTGATGCGCTCCAAAAACAGGCACAGTCGCTGCATGAACGCGGTGTACGGACGGACATCATTGTACAATCTGGCGAGCCAGTGCGGCAGATTGTTGATCAGACGTCCGAATCCAACTACGGCCTGGTCGTGGTCGGCGCGCGATGGACAGGGCCCGTGGGAGAATACTGGCGGTCAAAAAAAACCTACGAAGTGATAAAATCGGTTCAGCCCCCGGTGCTGGTGGCTATTGGCGAACGCAAACATTTGACGCGTTTTTTAGTCTGCACAGGCGGCAAAGAATTCATTGAACAGGCAGTGAAATTCACCGGCAAATTAGCCGCGGCCGTAAAAGCTTCAGTCACATTGCTGCATGTGATGGCAGAGCCGCCCGCCATGTACGCCGATCTCGTCCGTATGGAAGAGAATGTCGATCAGTTACTCGAATCGAAGTCAGAGCTTGGGACTAATCTGCGCCGGCAAAAAAGCGAACTCGAACGTCTCGGTGTTGCCGCTGAAGTGCGTCTTCGGCACGGCATCGTGATAGATCAAGTTTTCGAGGAAGTCCGCGAAGGCGATTACGATTTGATCGTGACCGGCACGTCGCAGGCGCGGGGACTGCTTCGCCACTACATCATGGGCGATTTAACGCGCAGCATTTTGAATCGCGCAAATGTTCCCGTGCTCGTAGCGCGCGCCGGCGCGCCTAAACCGGGTCGAACTCTCTGGAAAGCTATCAAAGGATTGTTTGGCGAGCGCTAGCTCGCGAGCGGGTTGCACGAACTCCGGGGAGCAAGAGCGCGCGATAGTTCCAGCGCTCCTAATTCGCTTTAATGCAAACACCTCAACAACCGACTCTGCGCACATCGCGAGTGCGGCGCTGGCTGGGTCATCTTTTCCGTGAATGGACGATCGAAATCTGGCGACCAATCGCTCCGGCCTTTGCCAAACCTGACCCTGCAAAATGGGGCGATGCGCAGGTCACGCTGGCGTGGCTCGGCCACGCTACTGTGCTCATCAATTTTTTCGGCGTCAAAATTCTCACTGATCCAGCGCTTTTCCCGCGCATCGGAATTCGCTTGCCGGGATTCACCATCGGTCCAAAACGACTGACCGCTCCGGCATTAGAGGCTGAAGAGCTGCCGAAGATCGATCTCATCCTCCTTTCGCACGCGCATTTTGATCATCTCGATCTGCGAACACTCCGTTGTTTTGATAAAAACACCGCCGTGATCACTGCTCGCGCGACGAGGGATTTATTGAGACGAACACGTTTTCGTGACATTACCGAGCTCGACTGGGGCGAAACCAAGAGTCTTCAGGCTGCTACCGGCAACATCGATATTACCGCTCTTGCCGTGAACCACTGGGGCGCGCGAAAACAGCGGGACACTTACCGCGGATACAACGGTTATCTGGTTGAGCGAAAGGGGCGGCGAATCATTTTCGCCGGTGACACTGCAATGACGGATACTTTCGCAGAACTACGAGGACGCGGCGCAATACATCTCGCGATCATGTCAATTGGCGCTTACAATCCATGGATTCATTCGCATTGCTCGCCCGAGCAAGCGGTGGAAATGGCAAATGCCGCAGGCGCGCGCTTCGTCATGCCGGTGCATCATCAAACCTTTCGGCTTAGCTTTGAGCCGTTTCGCGAGCCGATCGAGCGCTTCGAGGCCGCGCTGCGCAATACCCCAGAACGCATTGCGCTTCGGGAAATCGGCGAGACATTTGTTCTGCCGTGACGCAGACAATCGTGTCTGCGCATCCAGACTCGCAGGCAGGATTGCCCGCGCCACATGATTACCCATGTGCTTGCTCGCGCTGGCCAGGGATGCAATCTTTGCCCGCTCCGCGCCGACGTAGCTCAGCTGGTAGAGCAGCGGTTTCGTAATCCGATGTTTGCCCCTCGTGACACATTCACTCCCTCGAACAGTTGCGAACATGAGTGACGGTAAAAGAACAAAAATGACCGTGATACGGTCAACATGCCGTCAATGGCTCGCAGATTTTGCTTGTAGCGCGCGGCCGGACTCGTTAAGACAGCGCGCATAAAATCCCTATTTGCCGTCTCTTTGCCTTGCTGACAACACTAAAGAAGATCGGAGAATGGGCCGTAATTGGCTTTGGGGTTCTGTTGGGGATTGTTTTTGCTGGTTTTCTCGCCGGCGCACTAACCATCTTCTTGGTTAGCGAGTTAGTTCCTAGTTTTCCCGGGGAGTTCTTTGCGCCACTAGCGCACAACATTGCAGACTGGCGGAGCTTGGTGGTTATCGCGATAGGTTGCCTGTCTATTCTATGCTTATTCGTGATTAGGTCTCTTGTTTCGCGGCCACTGGGAAAGCTAATCGAAAAAAGTTTTGCCAGATGGGATGCTGTCTTCGCGCGCAGGCCGGGCGTGGCGTGGGTGGCACAATTCATTCTGCCTAAGCCATCCCTGGAAGAAATCCAAGCCGCCAGCATTTGGAAGCTTCGGAGCGATGACTTTGATAAAAGAATTTTTACTAAAGAATATTTGGTAAGCTATGAGGCCGACGAACACGAAATAATTAAGCATAAAAAATCGCTGCCCTCATATCCGCGTCTAAAAAAGGCCGGCAAAATACGAGCGTATTTTATAGGAATACCTATTTGTCTTTTTTTGGCTTGCGTTCTTTTTGCAACCCAAAACCAACCAGACGTAGGCGATCAAGAAACTGCGGACGATCAAGAAGTCGTAAACGACAACGCATCCGTTCGGTGGTTCGAGAATCCAGTGTTACGACACTGGTGGTGGAATATCACCTTGGTTTGCTCCGCCGTTGGCTTTTCGCTTTGGGCAATCAGTTGGCGCTCAGAAAAACGATATATGAAGATTTTAGGCGCGGATGCGACGTACGAGGAGGGGGACGACGAAATTTACGTTGCGGATCCTACTTCCTTTGAAAGCTGGCGGCAGGCGTTCATTGATCGTCACGGACATGATATGTCGGTTGAGCAAGAGAAAAAGCTGCGTGCGAAAGTGGACAAAGTGATCGACGCCTACGAACAAGAGCGTGCTGCTCTAAGGAAACTCTCCGAGAAAATCGACGAGATCTCCCAATGAGACGGACATTGTTAGCCGTAGGCTTCGCCGTGCTGGCGTCGCTGATGTGCTGCAATCGTTCACCGCCTCGCAACTGCTCCCATGAGGCGCTCCCATTCGTCCAGACTGCCGCGAAAGCCAAGCTCGCAAGCAGTATTGAAACTCAGCCGGGCGTTCATCTCGCGGCGCTTTCCGCTTTTCGTATCGTTGACGTTCCGATAATCGCGACGCGAGACAAAGATGTGTGACGCCAGCGGGTCGTGCTCGGCTTTCATCGCGGCGAGTTCGGTTTCAACGTGACGGAGCGCCTTCGTGAGCCGTTCGAGTGCGTCTTGAAGGCGTGCGATCCCCATAATGTTCGACTGAACATAATCTGTACTGAACGTCAAACCGTCACTCCACTCTCATCACCGGATGAATTTCCCACACAGCATAATCAGGCAGTCTGCGATCTGCGCTTGCGGCGAATAGCCTCGACAAGCTGGCGAGATTTCTCCCAAACTCCCCGAATATGAAACCCCCCTTTCCGCAAGTTCTAATCCTCACGTGATGGCACGTGCCTACCCAATCTACGAGGCGAGGGCGAAGGTGAGTGAGATTCTGCGTCGTGTCACAGCCGCTGCCAGCGTGACGACATTCTTCCTT
>Ga0137403_10003894_pt1 | contig 17744 bp, 15 predicted proteins | sample CZOMad2_1_16fung_FD_122057 | JGI IMG/M metagenome (GOLD analysis project Ga0137403, IMG submission 122057) | Vadose zone soil fungal communities from Angelo Coast Range Reserve, California, USA - CZOMad2_1_16fungal (Hybrid Assembly) | ecosystem: Environmental > Terrestrial > Soil > Vadose zone...
GGTGACGTTGTAACGGCGCTCTGCTGGCTGGTAGGGATCGGTAGCGGTGCCAATCGCAATGCTCTGGTTTGGGCGAACCTTCTTCAAGTCTTGGCGAAGCAGCCATGCGGCTTGTTGCTTGACATAGATTTTCTGCTCGAACGCCAGCGGGTCGCGCAGCTCCATGAACTCGTGGGTGTAGCGCGCATAGCAGTATTTGCAGCCGAATTCGCATCCGCGATAGGGATTGATCGCCCAATGGAAGGGCAGACGGCGCCCAGATTTTACGCGGCCTAGGACGGATCGAGCGGGGAGTGAGAAATACTCGATGTGGTGACCCTCGCGGAGAGGATCGGCGTGCGCGGCCAGGCGGGCAATGCCGATAAGAGGGGCGGGGCCGGAGTCGGGAAAGAGTGGAAGGGTGGGCATTGACATTCGCTTTTTATTCGCCTACGATAGCGTGCAAAGTCGATGCTGTCAAGCGGCTCGGGAGTAGACTCTTCGGGAGCATCAACGCAGGGAACCGGGAATGGAATCGGGAAGAGGATGCATGAAAAAGCTTTCGGCCTTGATGGTGGTTTTGAGTTGCACGGTTTCTCCAGTAGCTAGGGCGCAGGACAAAACTGCCGCGGATTGGCGCACGCCCACTGAAATCTGCGAATACCGCTGTACGCCGCGGTATGACGAGACGATGGCTTACATCCGCCGCATACAGATTGCCGCGCCCAAGCAGGTGAAGATCGAGCCTTGGGGAAAGACTGGAGAGGGCCGCGAGTTAGTGGGCGTGATCGTCTCCAAGGATGGCGTTTTCGACCCCGCTGCCGCTCACAAAGGCGACCGGCCCGTGGTCTATATCCAGAACGGAATCCACGCGGGTGAGATTGAAGGCAAAGATGCCTCCCTGGCGCTGTTACGTGACATGGTGGTGACTAAGACTCGCGCCAGTTTGCTCGACAGAGCCATCGTGATTATTGTTCCCGTCTACAACATCGACGGACACGAGCGCGCGTCGCGCTACAACCGCATCAATCAGAATGGCCCGGAAGAGATGGGCTGGCGAACGCAGTCGAACAATCTGAACCTGAATCGTGACTATGTGAAGGCGGATGCGGTGGAGACGCGCCAATTCCTCGCCTATTTCACGAGGTGGTTGCCCGATTTCTTCATCGACGACCATGTCACCGACGGCGCGGATTATCAATACGATGTGACTTACTCAATCGATTTCGGTCCAGATGTGGACCCGGCTTTGGCGGCGTGGCAGCGCGACGAATTGCGGCCATTCATTGAGAAATCAGTCACGGACAGCGGGCATTTGATCGGGCTCTATGTCGGGGTGGGTGAAGCGGATCCGATCAAGGGCTTGAAGATGGTGCAGGACGAGCCCCGCTTTTCGACCGGCTACATGATTCTGCAAAACCGCCCGGGCCTGCTTGTGGAAATGCACATGCTGAAGGATTACAAGACGCGCGTGCTCGGGAATTACGAACTGCTGCGCGCCATTCTGGAGAAGGTGGACACCGATGCCGGCAAGCTGATCCAGATGAACCGCGCGGCGGATGCTGCGATGATCGCCGGGGGAAAGGCGTATGATCCGGCGCGAAAGATGGCTCTGCGCACAGCTCCGAGCGACCGGTCTGCGCCCTTTCATTATTTGGGGTACAAACGCAAGCGCGTGCTGAGTGAAGTTTCTGGCGGGATATGGAATCAGTACACGCGCGAGCCGGAAAACATCGACCTTCCTGTGTATAACGACTTTCAGCCTACTTACTCCGTTGCGCCGCCCCGGGCTTACATCGTTCCCGCGCAGTGGACGCGTGTGATCGATGTGCTGCGTGCTCATGGCGTGCAGATGCAACCCACAACTGCGGCGTGGGAGGGCCAAGTGGAGACGTACCGTTGCGAGCCGCATTGGCGCAACACGCTGTTTGAGGGGCGGCATCCGATCTCGATCGGAGATTTTGCGGACATCAGCCACTATCAGCCGATGTGCAGAGCGGTGAAAGAGAAGCTCTGGTATCCGGCGGGATCAATGTTGGTGCCGCTCGATCAGCGCACGGCTAAGATAGCTGTTCACTGGTTGGAACCCGATGCGCCGGATTCCGCTGTGCAGTGGGGGTTTTTCGACGCCATTTTCGAGCAGAAAGAATATGGCGAACCTTATGTGCTTGAACCGCTGGCGCGCGAAATGCTGGCCAAGGATCCTGCGCTCAAGGCGGAATTCGAAAAGAGGTTAGCTGAGGATAGAGCCTTTGCTGGCGATCCTGACGCGCGGCTGAGCTTTTTCTATGATCACTCGCCCTATCATGATTCCAGAATTGGGCTCTACCCTGTGGGGCGTTTGGCGACGCTGGAGGGTGTGCCGCTGCGATGATCCTTGCCTGCCTTGTAATGGCTCCCGAAAAATTCAATTTCTTACCTCAAGCTTTCCCCAGCGGCTAAAGCCGACGAACAAAAACAAGGACTTATCGCAGGCCTGAAGGCCTGCGCCGCCCAAAAGGAAGAAGCCGTTGCGGCTTTTCCGCAAGCTGTTTAGCGAGTGAATTTGTAGCCGAGGCCTGCCACGGTTGCGATTAGCGACGGCCGCTTGGGATCATCTTCCAGTTTCTGACGCAGGCTCGCTACGTGGACGTCAACGGTGCGCGTGAACGTCTCTGTGCTATAACCCCATACTTCCTTCAGCAGGACGTCACGGGATAATGTTGTCCCCGCGTTCTCGACGAAATAGCGCAGGAGTTGGAACTCGCGAGCCGACAGGGGGACGACATTGCCATCCCTGGAAACCGAAGTGCCTCGTAAGTCCACCGTGACGCTGCCGAACTGATGGACGGCTCCCGCGGGCGAGCTGCTTGCCCGCCGCAGGAGCGCTTCGACTCGCGCCAAAAGCTCCATCGCATCAAAGGGTTTTGTCATGTAGTCATCGGCACCGATTTTCAATGCGAGCACTTTGTCGATGGTTTGGCCGCGGGCGGTCAGCATCAGGATGGGCACGAGGACTCCAGCCGCGCGGATGTCCCGGCAGACATCGAAGCCATTTTTTCGCGGGAGCATCACGTCCAGCAGGACAAGATCAGAAGTTCTTCGGGAAGCTTTCTGAACGGCCTCCTCGCCATCGACTGCGAACTCAACTGCATATCCCTCGGCTTCGAGACGATCTCCAAGGGCCATGCGAATGACTTCGTTGTCTTCCACCACAAGAATTCTTGTGCTCATGCTTTAGGAATGGGAGTCCACTTCCGGCGTCGCCAACGACCATGAGTCGCTGCGGCTGTCCTGAGCGGGTAAGTGTATCGTGAATTTGCTACCCTTCCCTGGCTCACTTGTAACCGTGAGCCTGCCCCCCATGGCTTCGACCATATTCTTTGCCAGCGGCAGTCCTAACCCACTGCCATGGATTTGCGCGGCTACGACCGCGGGGCTCCGATAGAAAGGCTCAAATATGTGCTTCAACTCCTGCGGCTCCATTCCAAGGCCGTGGTCTTCGACCGTGACCAGGATTTCCTTGTCCCGGTAAGGGTCGTTCGTGATCGAAGCTTCCACGCCGATCCAGCGGCCCGAGCCGCTATACTTCACGGCATTCGCAAGCAAGTTTTGCAGGCACTGCGTCAGGGCCATGACGTCGGCGGTTACTTGAGGCAAGCCAGGTTGAATCTTTCGGCGTACGGTAAACCCTGAAGAGTGGCCCAGGGTCGGCGTGCCCTTGACGCTGGCATCGATGACTTCAGCGACGTCTACGAGTTGCAGATGGTAACGGTGGCGATTCTTCTCCGTCGCGGAAAACAGGAGAATCTGTTCAATCAGATCGCTGAGTTGTTTGGCCTGACGCAGGATGGCCGCACCGTAGCGCGTCATCCTTTCCTGGTTGTCCACCAGGCCATCGGCAATGTTCTGTGCTGCCGAGACGATTCCTGTGACAGGGGTGCGGAGTTCATGAGAGACACCGGCGACAAAATCGACCTGGGATTGTGCCAGGCGACGGGCGCGCTGACTCGTGATGATGATCAATCCCATGGTGGTGGCCAGAATCAGTAGTACGCCAAAGTTGATTGTCAGATTTCTGCGATAGGAAGCCGCGACCGCCGCTTCCACCGAGCCCTCACGGTGCCTTGCCAGAACCGTCCAACCACTCTCCCCGGGAACGTAATGAATGGGATCGATGTGGGGTGGTCCTCCCTCATGGTTTTCAGGATTCGGTTTCGGGGGATTCGATTCGGGCGGTTTCGCCTGCCCACCGGGGCGAGCCGGGTGGGGAGGGGCGCTGAAGGTGAACATCCGTTCGAAGGGCAGCTGGCGTGTGCCAAGGACCGAAACCGGGGGACCGAAGAGATTGAGCGCGGCGTCGGCGGCCTCGTCTCCTGGCCTGCCAAACGTGCCGTCGGAGGAATAGATCGTGCTTCCCGAACCTTTGTTCGCGATCACCGCAAGCTTGTAGGCCGATTCGGAGTCTTTCCCGAAGTAGCGTTGAGCGAGTTCCGGGAAAATATGGTCGCCCAGGGTTTCCAGGTTTAGGCGGATGACAATCCACGTGAGCGTCGGAGACCCGCCTCCCCTAGGCGAGCGATTTTCGGTTTCCAGAACAGGATGCACTAGAGCAGGGATGCTTTCGTCGATCATCCATGGGAAAGATGGCGGTCCGGGTGCCGGAGGCGAGCGGTCGAATGCAGGCGCGTTATGCGCATTCGCGATTGCATTCGCTCCACCATAGCCCATGAACCGTGGGCTCATTTGGCGCAGCCGTTGCCGAAGAGGCGAATATGCCGCTGGCCAATCGTTTATTGGCGGATCCATTGGCGGATCTACTGGCAGATCGGCGGCCGCGACCTCGGGGCGTTTTCCGTTGAGCCGCAGGAACTCGGGGCTCTCGCCGTCGATCACCCGCCAGACATAGACCTCCGCGACTAGTTTCGGATGAGTGGAGGCTTGGCGCCAACGGTCAACCCGTCTCGCGTATTCCTGCGACGCCGTGGCGCGCGGGATTTCGTAGTCTGCCTGGAACTCACGGCAGAGAGGGGCCAGCTCGCGTTCGACTCCCTGGCGGAAGTCCATCAGTGAACCCTGCAGGCTGGCGCGCATCTGTTGGGTGGTGGCATCGCTCACTTGCCTGGTGGAACGGTACTGCAGCAAGGCAAGGAAGACCAACACCGCCGCAAGTCCCAGAACCAGGACATACCAACGCAGATTCTCGGATGACAGGAAGCTCAATTTGGTTCGCACGCGTTCACGCAGTTCGAAAACATCCGGATGCGACAGAATTATAAGCCGGCAGTATAGGCCGACCAGCCGCGGAGGCGGTGGATTGCGGGGAAGGGCCAGTACAAACATAGAGCAAGCGACCCCGCTGCCGTGTAAATTCCATGTAAAGAAAGCCCATTTACATCCTCCTTACAAAGTGTTTTCTCAGACTTTACTTTGACTTCCCGAGTTTCATGGTCTGCTGTGGATAGTCCCATGCATAGTTTTGGCGGCGGACCAGGCGGGCTGGTCTAACGATCACGCCAGGAATCAGGAGCGAAAAGCAAAATGATAAAAGATGTGACTCGGCGCGATGCGATTCGAGTTGGCGGCGTTGTCTTTGTAAGTGGTGCTCTCGGCGCGCTCCAAGCAGCGCTGACCGCATGCAGTTCGCCTGCGAGTTCGAGCAGTTCGACGAGTACGACCAGTTCGTCCGGTACGTGTGTTGCGTCCACCAACGTTACGCGTGGCCCTTACTTTGTCGACAACCAGTCCGACGCCAATATTCCCAGCGATGACGTGGACCCTTCGATTACCGAGCGCTCCGATATCCGCTCTGACTCGAAAGGTTCTTCGGGAACTCAGAGTGGACTTCCGCTCTATCTGACAATCAATGTCAGCTCCTACAGCAGCGGTGCTTGCACGCCAATTGCGAACGCTCAGGTGCACATCTGGCACTGCAATGCGCAAGGAGTCTACTCGGATGTGCAAGCCGGGTCGAATGACAATGGTGCGGATCTCACGGGAGAGAATTTCCTGCGTGGCTACCAGACTACCGACGCGAACGGCAAGGTGAGTTTCACCACCATTTATCCGGGCTGGTACAGCGGGCGAACTGTTCACATTCACGTCAAGGTTCGCGTGTTTGATTCCTCGGGCAACGTTACGACCGAGGCTACCACGCAGCTGTTCTTCGACGACACGGTGAGCGATAGCGTCTACTCGGCCAACTCCGACTACAGTCGAAGCGGGACTCGCGACGTGCTGAATTCCAGCGACTCCATCTACGGCGAGGAATCCCCGGCGCTCCTCGTGAGCCTGACCGGCTCGAGCCAGACGAGTTATGCCGGTACGATCTCAATTGCGATCACTTCTGGAACGATCTACGCCTGAGGCGGCATCGGGTTTGTAGTCCGACGAACGCTAGGTGTACTTCTGGGTCGCTGTGCCCTTCCGAGTGGCAAGTCCGGGCGCGAATCTGCGTTCTTTTCACAGACGCAGAGTTTACGGAAAGCTTACATACCGTTTACACCGCGGTCTTCCACTGCATCGTCTAATCAGCTAACGCTACTTGATGTTGAATTTGAAAAACCGAGGAGAAAAGAATGAAGACAATTTCCATATTCGTAATTGCGCTGGCTCTGGGAACGGGCGCGGGTGTGGCGCTCGGGAAGGGGCCTCATTGGAGCGTGGATGCCGCTGGCGCTACTGCGAGAACCACCGCCGATGGCGCCAGTAACGCCGCGTTTCGCGACGGACTCTACCAGGCAAAGCTTGCCCGCCAGCGGGGCAGTGGCGCCCATGTCGCAATAGGTCGCTGGAGATCCGATGAAGACCGGGCGTCGTTTGCGGCCGGCTATCAACAGGGCTTCGCGCAGGCCTCGGGTGGCAAACACCGGGCGAACAAGGAGGCCCTTCGAGTTTGATCGAGTGAGTCGAGCCCTTCCCCCACACTAAGGACCTCTCGCCAGGGAGGTCCTTAAGTTTTGCGCGCAAAATTCCAGCTTGCGTACAAAACAAAAGAGCCTCTCTTGCGAGAGGCTCTTTATTGGGGGAAGATGGCCGACTGAACGGCCTTGTACCGAGCGACTACTTGGTCTGCGGCTGATCCGCTGGGGCGGCCGGTGTGGCGCCGGACGCTAGCTGATCCAGATTATTCTTCAACAGGCTGACTTCGACGCGGCCACCGCTGATGCGGATGGTCTTGCCGTCGGCGTCTGTCTTCGGCGCGTTGCCCATGCCGACCACGAAGATCCGGTAGACCGGAATCTCATGATTGAGCACGAGGTAGCGGACCACGGCATCGGCCATCTTCTGCGAGTTGCTGATGGCGGTTTGTCCGTGACCGGACGAGAAGCCCTGCACTTCGACCACATAGCCGCGCTGGTCCTTCAAAGTGGTGGCCATACCGTCGAGCGCTTCCTTGGCAGCCTTGCTCAAGACGTTCTGTCCTGGGCGGAAGCGGATTTCAGCCTGGTTGATGGGATGATATTGATCGATGTTGCCTACGGCCGTCTCGACGCCAGTCAGGCGTGTGTTGGCGGTCTCAGCGGTGGTCTGGGCGGTATTGGCGCGGTTGCCGGCGTCGATCGCGTGCTGGTCGGCTTCGCTGGCCTTGTCAGCAGCCAGCTTGATGCCAGCCTGGGCGCGGGAGTCCGTGTCCTTGATGGAGCGCGTGTTGCCGGCGGTCAGCTCATCGAGTTCGTTGAGGCGATCGGCCACGGGGTGCAATTGGCGCTGCACATACTTCTTGCGGGCGAAGGGGTTGACCCGGCCCCAAAAGCCTTCCTTGGTTTCGATGGCCAGCGGGGCCTTGCCGGTGGCGTTGTTCGAGGCGGTGGCGGCCGGTGCTGCAGCGGCGGGGGTGGTGGTCTGGGCAAGCGCCGGCAGCGCAAACAGCGCGGCGAACAGGATAGCTACGATGCGGTTCTTCATGTGTTTCCTCCAAGGAGGGGAAGTCTGGAGAACCCCTCCGAAAGCCAGCTATGGCTATGATTTTATTACGGCAAGTTCGAGGTCTGGACGGAATTTTCGACGCCCGTCCTACCCCTTGTGAATAACAGGTGAACTGCCAAACCGGCGATCAGCATGTTCTCCCGTAAGTGCTTGGTTTACAAGGGGATTCTTGCCGGTACGCCGGTTGGTACCCTGAGAAAGGCTTTGCGCACGGTAATTTTGCCGGACACTGAATATAAAAAGTACGGATTGAAGGAAAGGGGGCCTCACCCGCAGAACTTTTTGTGTTGGGTCAGGATGAAGGGGTCGGTCATGCCAGCGATGTAGTCGCAGATTACGCGGGGTAGTGGGTCTTGTAGGGACTTTTCGCGGTAGGCGGAAGGGAGATCGCTGGGGCGGCGGAGCCAGTAGTGGAAAAGGTCTTGGATGACGCGTTCGGCTTCCTGCTTTTCGGCTTCGAGGGCTTTACTGAAATAGAGGTTCTGGTAGAGGAACTCTTTGCAGGAGACGCGGTCGCGCTCCAACCCAGCGTTAAAGCTGCCTAGGTCGAAGCCGACGCATCGCTTGGGGTGGCAGCGGACATCGTCGACGGTTTGGATGTTGGCAGCCGTGATGCGGGCAGTGGTGCCTTCAATCAGGCCCGTCACGAAGCGGTTGAGAAGGCGCTTCAGCGTCTCGTTGAATTTGAGTTTTTCTGGAGCGGCAGGATAGAGACTTTCTACTTCGTGGTAGAAGGCCTCAAACACCGGAAGTCCGGCGCGGATGGTTTTCAGGGTCAGCAGGTGGGCTTCGAAGCCGTCGTCGAGATCGGCGGTGTCGTAGGCAATTTCGTCGGCCAGGTCGATGAGCTGGGCTTCGAGTGGCGGGCGTTGATCGAGAAGATATTCGGCTAGTTCTGGATGGTCTTTTGTGCTGTAGGCGTGGGAGTGCTTGATGATGCCTTCGCGGACTTCAAACGTTAAGTTCAGTCCACGGAACGCAGCATAGCGCATCTCGAAGTCTTCCACGATGCGCAGCGCATGCAGGTTGTGATCGAAGAAGAGTCCGTGCTCGCGCATGGCGGCGTCGAGGGCGCGCTCTCCCGCGTGGCCGAAGGGCGGGTGGCCGACGTCATGAACCAGCGCCAGAGTCTCCACCAGGTCCACATTGAGGCCGAGCTGATCGGCGATGGTGCGGGCAATTTGCGCGACTTCCATGGTGTGTGTGAGGCGGTTGCGGAAGTGGTCGGAATAGCGGCGGGTGAATACCTGAGTTTTGGCTTCGAGGCGGCGGAAGGCGCGCGCGTGAATGACGCGATCGCGGTCGCGCTGGAAATCGTTGCGGTAGGGATGCGACGGCTCGGAGTAGCGTCGGCCCCGCGAGTCCTCCACGCGCACGGCGTAGGTGGCCAGCATGGGGTGAGTTTAGCAGTTGGCGTCCTGCGATTCGCCGGCGACTTCTGCCCAACGTGAAAACGTGAGCGATGACAACATCTGTCATCGCTCACGTTCGTTTTGATTTGGCAACCTCAACCTAGGGAACTGCAGCCGTGGAAACGCTGACCTGCGGAGCGCCAACGGCGATCGCCAAGCCCGCGGCGGCATTCACCAACTGGGAATTCGCAAACGTAGTCTGGTTCCAGGTGGAGCTTCCCGCCAGCCGGGTCGATATCGTGGTTCCGCCCGCCACAAAGGTTCCTGCCGGTGTCGCCACAACTTGCGTGCTGGAGTTGATCTGGACCTTGGGTTGGAAGCTTCCGCCCACTGGACGGTAGACCGTGTAGGTTCCAGGGCTGATAGTCGTTTGAACATATGCAGCCACCGCGTTGCCACTTCCATCCACTGCTACTCCGGCAACGCCACCCGCTCCGCTGGAAATCAGCGAGGCCGGAGCACTCCATATGCCGCCCGATCGCACCGAGTAACGGACTCCGGCGTTGACCAGGTAGACGAGTACAGCGGTACCCTCATTGCCCAGCCCTACTTTGGGCTGGCGTTGGCGGTAGACTCCCGATGCAGCGACCGTTACCGGCGCTGCCCAGGTTCCGCTGGCATCACGGCTGATGGCTATCACCGCGCCCGACAGAATTCCCGGAACGCCTTGCACCGCGACCGCCTGCCCGCTCGAGTTTACGGCCAGGTTTGTCCAGCCGAAACAGGTAGTGGCCGTGGAGATGGTCTGGGCTGAACCGAAGCCTCCAGCAGCACTGCCGGTCTCGGCCCTCAGGCTGCACGTGATCGGACTTGGATTGGTGATCTCTTCCCAAACTAGAGTGGCTTGGCTGTGGCTATCGAATCCGATGCCGGGAAGGCCGTTGCCGCTGCCGGCGCGGTAAGCGTTCGCCGAAATCGTAATGGTACTGCCCCAGTGTCCGCCGGTGTAGAACCGCGCCTGGACGGTGTTGGGGTTAAAGGTGTTGGTAGTACCGAAGAGCCACACGGCCAGGACGTCGCCGTTTGGAGCGACGGCGATGTTCGCTGCTGCGGTCGCCGACGACAAGGTCACAGGACTTCCCCATACGCCGCCGGACTGCACGGATGCTTGCAGACCTCCGGAGAGCGGGGTGAAAATGACGGCGGATGTTCCGCTGCCATTGGTTGAGACTGCTTGGCCGTTGCCGTTGGCAACGAGCTGCGGTGAACTCCAAGTCTGGGCTATTGCCATGCCCGATCGTGCAAAGGCACAGGCCACCACGAGCAACGTGGCTACATGGGAACGTGTACGGAAATCGTGCATTATTGACCCCCTGAGGCAATGGCACGCCATTCTGCCTCTTTAGATTTTTGATTTTGTTGATGAAAATCGCCGCGGGCGTTGCATCTTGGGACGTTCCGACGCAACCGGCGATACGGCGGGAAGGTTAGCGCTGATCCCGGAATTCCGCAAGTGCTTACTAGTACTTAGCCAGCGGAATAAAAGTAAAAAAATTGTAACGAGGTACTAGGAGCCCGCGCGGATGCGGGTCAGGATTTCGTCGGCTTTTGGAATGTCCGGCACGGTTTCACTGACGCGGCGCCATTGTTCCATGCCCTGGGTGTCGATTAGGAGGGTGGTGCGAAGAGCGAGGTCGTTGTCGCCTCTTCCGGCGGGGTGGAGTAGTCCGTACTTGCGGATGACTACAGTGCCGGAGTCGCTGAGGACAGGGAACTGCTTTTGAGCCACCTTTTCCCATACATTGCGGTTGTGCTCCACATCATCCACGCTGATGGCGACGATTCGGGTATCGAGCTGGTTGAAGTCGCCCTGGTGCCGCGCGAACTCGCGCAGTTGCATCATGCAGAAGGGTCACCAGTACCCGCGGTAGAAGATGAGAAGAACGCGGTGACCGCGTTGATCGGCCAAGTGAAATAGCTGGCCGGATTGGTCGGTGAGGCTGAAGTCGGGCGCCAGCTGGCCTGCCGCGGAGGCAACTTGCGGTTTGGGTAGGCGCATTTTGTAGAGAATGAGGCCGGCACCAAGGAGGGCCAGTACGAGGACTGCGATCAGGATGCGGAGACGGCGGTTGAAGAGCATAACGAGGACTGTTGTCGTCAGTATACCGCTCGAAAGCCACCTTCCGAAGGCAGCGGAACATCGCTCCGCAGGACAGGCGGGCGCCCGTCCCACACGAGTCTCGGCTGTTTAGTGGGATTCTTTGGCGAGTCTTACGCGGACGGCATCGAGTTTCTTCTGGATTCGCGCGACGTCAGTGGGGTCGACCTCGGCTTCGACGGTCTTGCCCCATTCGACGAGTGCGCGCTCCCAGTGCGTGGCGGCTAACTTGAGGCGGCCGGTTTTCTGGTAAAGATCGGCGAGGTGTTCGTTGATGGTGGGATCGGATTCCTGGCGTTGCGAAGCGCGGATCAAATTCTGTTCCGCAACATCATACTTTCCTAATTTGAAATAGGCCCAGCCCAGCGAATCGAGATAGGCTCCGTTCGCGGGTTCCAGCTCGACGGCTTTTTTGATGTACGCCAGAGCTTCGTCGAGGCGTACGCCCCGGTCGGCCAGCATGTAGCCCAGGTAGTTCAAGGTGTTGCTGTTCTGGGGCTCAGAGGCAAGAATCTTCTTGAAGGCCTCTTCCGCTTCGTCGTACTTCTTTTCGTGCTCGAAGATGGAGCCGGTCACGAAGTGAACGTAGATTTTCTCTTCGGGCTTGGGTGAGAGCGTGAGGGCCTTGGCAGCGGCTTCTTCGGCTTCAGGTCCGCGGCGCAGGCGGCTGTACATCTGCGCTAGAGCGATGTAAACATCGCGATCTTCGGCATCGCCCTTTAACAGGGACTTGACTTCGGCGACGGCTTTATCTGGCTCTCCGTTGTCGGCGAGCTGCGAGGCGAGAACCATCTTCAAGCCGCGGTCCTTGGGCATTTTGTCGACAGCTTCGCGGGCGGCCGCGGTGGCCTTAGGCCAGTCTTTTCCCTCGCGGTAGGTGTCAATGATCTGTTGGTACCCGCGAACCGCGTTTTCGTCGCCCAAGGTCAGCATCTTGCGGAACGTTTCAAGGGCGGCGTCGCTCTTGTGTTCGTCGCGGAGGATTGTGCCCAGCCGTTCCAGAAACACAGCGCGATTGTTGCTTTCGCCGGGCGTATAGCTGCCGTCCGCCTTCTCGGTGCGCGTCAGCAGCTTTTGCAATTCCACAATGGCATCGGCGTCTTTGCCCTGAGCCTGGTACACGGTCGCGACGCTATAGGGCACTTCCAGCGAGTCCGGAATCAGAGTTTCGGCCTTCTTGAGCGCATCCAGAGCCTGCTCGAACTTGCCGGTACGGCGGTAAATGTCGGCCATGCGGAGATAGCTCTGCGGGTCTTCGGCGTTGGCGTCGGCGATGATCTTGTATTGCTCGAGCGAAGCATCGAGTTGCCCGTCGTTGAGCAGGTTCTGTGCCAAGCCGCGGATGGCATCGAGGTTATCGTGATCGAGTTCGGTGGCCTTGCGATAGGCGGAAATGGCTTCTTTGTATTGTTTCTGCTGCTCGTAGGTGTAAGCCAGCGCGGAGTACAGTTTGGCGGAACGCGAGGCATCCGGAACGTTGGTCAGCGTTTCCACGGCGCGCTTGGTGTCTCCCTCTTCGTTATAGAGGTAGGCAAGCATGGTGGCAGCCTCTTCGGAATCGGGCTGAATCTTCACGGAGGCACGGAATTCGCTCTCGGCTTTTTGCAGGTCGTTGTTGAGGCGATACAGACGGCCGAGGAGAAGATGATCGTCGATGTTGTTGGGCTCGAGCCGCACGATCTGCTCATACTGGTCGATGGCGCTTTTTAGAACATCGGAAGAGCCGGAGCCGGATTGCAGATCACCGAGGGAGCGCAGGTAAATGCGCCCGAGGAGTTTGCGGGCTTCGAGGTTGTTGGGATCGCGTTTGATCATGTCCTGGGCTTCCAGGACAGCGTCGCGGATACGGCCAGTGCGGGCGTAAAGCTCGGCAAGGCCGGTGTTCAGATATTCGGAGCTTGGATCGTTTTCGAGGGCCAGGCGGTATTCGTCGATCGCTTTGTTCGCCAGTTCCGTGCGCCCATAAGCCGTAACCATTTCCTCATAGATGTGCGCCATGGAGTAGTGGTAGTAAGCGGCGGCTTTGTCGGGTTGTTTGGCCGGGGTGTCGGTGGCTGGTGCGTCCCTGGTTGGCGCGGCGGGTTGAGCGGCAGGCTGGGGCTGCGGAGCCGCAGCAGGCTGCTGTTGCCCGAAAGCAGGGACGGCCATCGCGGCCAAGACGAGCGCCAAACGTTGAAATCGAATCATTCGAAGGATACCTATTTTCCCAGAATCACAAGCCAGAATCAGGATATTAGATGCTATTTCGCCAACGCAGACTGCTGTATTTTACGCCGACAGCTTAGGGTACGGGCAAAAAGACGGCGCTGGAAGGGCACGGTTAGGCAATCCGTGGGACAAGTACCGCAGATTCTTCCCCTTTTAGTGATCCGAGCCTAGTGACGGAAGTGACGAACGCCCGTGAATACCATCGCAAGGCCAAGGCGATCGGCGGCCTCAATGACCTCTGGGTCGCGAAGGGAGCCGCCTGGCTGGATGATGGCAGTGGACCCGGCTTTCGCAATTTCTTCGACGCCGTCGGGGAAGGGGAAGAAGGCGTCGGAGGCGGCGACGGTGCCTTGCGTAGGGAGAACGGCCTTCATGGCTCCGATGCGGCAGGAATCGACACGGCTCATCTGGCCGGCGCCGATGCCGACGCTTTGGCCGTCGCGCGAGTAGACGATGGCGTTGGATTTAACGTGCTTGGCTATTTTCCAGGCAAAGAGCAGGGCGCGCATCTCTTCTGGAGTTGGGTGGCGCTTGGTGACAACTTTCAGGTCACTCGGTTGCAGGGGGCGTACGTCATTGTCTTGCAACAAGATTCCGCCGGAGACGTTTTTCAGTACCCACTTCTGTGGGACGCGCTTGATTTCGACTAAGCGAAGGTTCTTCTTGGCGGCGAAGCGCTCCAGCGCTGCCGGTTCAAAGCCAGGGGCGGCGATGGCTTCGACGAAAAGCTTCGCCATTTCTTCGGCGGTCGCGGCGTCGATGATGCGGTTCACACCGATCACGCCTCCGAAGGCGGAGACCGGGTCGCACTCGAGAGCTTTCTGGTAGGCGGTTGCGAGCGTTTCAGCGGTCGCTGTGCCGCAGGGGTTGGTGTGCTTGATGATGGTGCAAACGGTTTCTTCGTACTCCTGAGCCAGATCCCATGCGGCTTGCAAGTCGACGATGTTGTTGTAAGAAAGCTCTTTGCCCTGAATCTGGCGACCGTTGGCGACGCCTGTGTCCGAGCCATCGGTGTACATCGCGGCGGATTGGTGGGGATTTTCCCCGTAGCGCAGGTCCATCGTTTTTTGGAACGACATGCGCAGGGTTTGCGGGAACTTGCTTTCGGGATCGAGTTCGAATTCCTCCGGCGAGATGCGCTCCAGCGTCGAGGCGATCGCGGAGTCGTAGGCGGCCGTGGTGGCGAAAGCTTTCTGGGCCAGCCGCCAGTTGGTTTCCAGCGAGAGTGTGCCGTGCGAATTCTTCATTTCCTCCGCAATCGCGGCGTAATCCCTGGGCGAGGTGACGACGGCCACATCCTGAAAATTCTTGGCAGCCGAGCGGATCATCGAGGGGCCGCCGATGTCGATGTTCTCAATAATTTCCTCGAAATGCACCCCTGGTTTGGCTGCGGTCTTTTCGAAGGCATATAGGTTCACGACGATCATGTCGATAGGCACGATGCCATGCTCTTCGATGGAGCTAACGTGCGCGGGATTTTCGCGGCGATGGAGGATGCCGCCGTGGACCATGGGGTGCAGGGTTTTCACTCGGCCGTCGAGCATTTCGGGAAAGCCGGTGAGTTCGGAGATGTCTTTCACCGCAATGTCTGCTTCACGAAGGAGCTTGGCGGTCCCTCCGGTGGAAACGAGTTCTACTTCCATCGCCGCAAGTTGTTCGGCGAACTCGACAAGGCCGGTTTTATCGGTAACAGAGAGGATGGCGCGTTCTATTTTCGACATGGGGCCTCGCGGGAGGAGCGCAGATTCAAGCCTCTATGAAAGTAGCTTTAGATTCTATCAAGGCGCGAATTTCTCAGTCGTGATTTGTCCAAATGCGACGGTCGGCTTCGGTGCGGGCGGGAACGGAACTTTCCTAAGGGTGTGGTGTCCAAACCGATAGCGGCAAGCAAGGTGATGCCGCCGGTGGCCAGAGTTCCTGGTTCGTTTTTCAGGCGTCGCTATGAACTCTCTTAGCCTGATTGAGAATTCCGCTCCCGATCAGAATCCGAAATGGTTGCCGCCAATCGGCGGGTTGCTCGCCGCTGGAATGGTCGCTTGGCAGGTATGCCGGTTAGCGCTCCCCTTCCCGGTCTCTTGGGGCGGCTTGTTTCGTTCGGCTGCGGGGCGCGTCCTCGTAGTGTCCATTACAGGTGCGGTGGGGGTTTGGGCACTCGCCACTCTTCGACGTGCAGTCGGCGGGGCTAATTTACCCGACCTTATCCTGCGTATATCCGACAACGCGTTATGGCTCACGCCACTTGCGGTCTTGCTATATGCGAATTCATCATTGGCGATCCCTATTGCCGTTGTGTTCGCAGTGGGTGCCATGAGATCGCTACGGTCACTTCAGGACTTCCGACCTGAGGCACTTACCGTGCCGTCAACACTATTCGTGAGCAGTGACGCTCCGCGGAATGGGTCCGGGTTCCGGCGGCAGTTCCTAGCAGTCTGTGCCGCTCTGGGCGCTCAAGTTGCTTTTCTGTGCTGCCTCGCAGGGTATGTCTTCGCCGGAGTGGTCCTGGTGGCCGCCAGCTCCGCAATCTGGGACAGCTCGTTGCCGCTAAAGGCCTTCCGTAGGAAATCTCTGAGGGCAACGCTGCTTAATGCTACACTCGCGATCCTTGTTACCTCCGCAGCCCTGGTTTTTATTTATCGAGATCAAGTTGCATTCGGTCAGTTGGGCATTCCGTCTTTGAACCGCATTCGTCGCGAATCGCCAACCCAACCTGCGCCGGAGACTGCGGGACCGGCGCAGCCCGACCATGGTAGCTCCAGCGTTGAAGACGCCTATGAGGGAATTGTGCTTTGGCCCAAAGAGCAAGCGGTGACAAAGCTCGTGGCACCCACGGGGGTGTTTGGGCGGAGTTGGGTGAACAAGAATCAGATTTCGCAACCTTTCGTGATTCCCTTCAACGGAGTCTATTGGTACTTCAAGAAACCGGATGTTCGCCCTCCTCGAAGCTCGCGGGAAGCTCACGGAAGTCCCGAAGCGGTGGATATTGTCTCAACGGACCAGCGTCGCCTCTCCATGGAGGCCCATCAGAATTTTGCCACCTTGATTGACATTGATTCTTGCAGCAGGATTCAAATCGCAATCCGGAACGCCGATCCTTATCAGGGGACGGTGTCTTTGGAACTCATTCTGATCAACACCACTTTACCGGGGAAGCCGTCCCAGTCTCTGGGCGAGGCCATGGTCCAATCAGCTCGGCCCAGGCAGGGGTATGGAGAACGAGCTGTCACTAGTGAAGTATTAAACTTTGACGTTCCTTCGACCTCCTCTCTGCGACGCTTCGACGAAGTGACGATCGTCTTCAAGATGGAAGCCGGTCGCGCGGAGTCGGGCGCCAAGGTTGGGATTGATCGATTCGTCCTCGTTCCGCGAGGTTCGTGACTTGAGAGACTCGCTAAGTCTCCTGGGCACATTCCATAAACGTTGTGGCAGCAGCGATCGGAAGGTGTATTCCAATAATAGAACATGGAAACTGAAAACCCGGGAGGGTCAGGTGGGTCGGCGGTGTTCTGGCCAAATTGCGGTGACCGCAAGCCCCACTGCGATGCCGATGGAGACTTCCACGAAACGGTGCAGCGCGACAATCCAAGCTTTGTTCGCGCGGGGCACGAGCGTGATGATGGCTACCGCAACGCTGGCATAGCGGTAGGCGCTGCGCTCCACACGGAATCCAGCGCAGAGAATTCCCAGCAGGAACACCGCCACGCCGAATACGAAAGCATTGCCGGGAAAATATGCGGCGGCAAAGCCACCGGCGATCACGCCCAGGGCTGTCCCCGCGAAACGTTGCGCTGAGATCGGGAGGGCGGCACCCAGCGTCGATTGCATCACGATGAGCGTCGAAATCGAAGCCCAGTAAGCTTCCGGTAACCGAAAGAGTCGCGCCACAAGGAGCGAGACGACGGCCGCAACTGCCGTACGCGCGGAGTGCTCGAGTGTCGACGGGTTGTCTTTGGTGAGAATCAATTGTCCGAACTGTCCGGTGCTCATTTCTGCCCTTCCAGCAGTTTCACGAGAGTGTACAGCGCGTGATTTGCCGGCGTGGGCACGCCCAACTCCGCTCCTCGGCGCAGGATGTGGCCGTTCAGCGAATCGATCTCAGTGCGCCTGCCTCGGCTGAGGTCTTGTCCGGTCGACGAAAATTG
>Ga0137403_10003895_pt1 | contig 17744 bp, 18 predicted proteins | sample CZOMad2_1_16fung_FD_122057 | JGI IMG/M metagenome (GOLD analysis project Ga0137403, IMG submission 122057) | Vadose zone soil fungal communities from Angelo Coast Range Reserve, California, USA - CZOMad2_1_16fungal (Hybrid Assembly) | ecosystem: Environmental > Terrestrial > Soil > Vadose zone...
GCGTTGCGCACATCCGCCGCGTTCAAATTTGCGCGCGCAAGATCCGCTTTTTCCAGATGCAAGCCCTGCAGGAATGCTCCGGAAACGTCCACTCCGACCAGCGGAACGTGATCTTCATTCAGTTCCTGCAGCGCATCCAACCGTCCGCCATTGCCACCTTTGCCTTGCGCGGTGTTGATTACCTGCCAGGCTTGATAATGCTTCTGCTTCAGCCGGTCGCCGGATTCGGAAAAGTAAAACGCCACCGCTACGATAATTCCAAAGCTGCGCAAATAGTTCACCACATGCAGAAACTTCCAGTTGCTCAGCCGATAGGCCAGCCATTCTAGAATCCATTCCAGCGCCGCAAACGGCAGCGCCCATTTGTGTTTTGCGTTTCGCCGGGCTTCGGACCACGGCGCAGGTCTCGGTCGTACCTCGTGCAACTCCATGGAGCTCCCCGTAGCAAGGCGTGAGTGCTTCGCCATTCTAGGGCAAGTTCGCGCAGAACGCGCAGATTAGTCGTGTCGTGCGCCGTGGATGATCTGAACCGAATGAGGCAGCAGGGCCGCAATGGCCTCAAGAGATTCAACAGCGCCTTTGGGACTTCCCGGCAGATTGAGGATAAGCGTCATGCAGCGAATCGCAGCCACGCCGCGTGACAAGATCGCGCGAGGTGTGTGTGTAAGCCCCTTGCGGCGCATTTCTTCCGCCATCCCCGGTACCAGGCGTTCCTCGATGGGTTGCGTGGCTTCCGGAGTGGAGACGCGCGGCCCGGTCCCGGTCCCGCCGGACGTCAGAATCAAGTCGACCTTTTGCTCGTCGGCGAGTTTGCTCAGAAGCGTTTGTATTTGCGAAGGATCGTCCGGCAGAACATGCGACGACACAACCGTAAATTTCAGTTCCTGGCAACGTGCTGCGACAGCGGGCCCCGAATCATCTTGACGCTCGCCGCTGGCCACAGTGTCACTGATCGTTATAATCGCAACGTTCATCTCAATCAGGGAGTTTCAACTGCGTCGCGACTGGATTCATCCATCAGGCGCATGGCTTCCATCAGCAGCCCCGTGGTACCGCGCGTTGTGGTAGTACGCGAAGAGGCGCTGGCGGCGTTGAAGTCAATTTCAAATTCGCCGGCGGTCCACAAAATGACTTTGTAAACCGCGTCGTCGCCTTCGATGCCGCCAATTTGCGCGTCGCGGCACTGGCCGGAAGCAAAAAAAAGTTCGCCCTGTTCCCCGTCGTGCCGCACCACCAGCCGGCAGGACTTCTGCCCCATTTCAAGCGACTGCAACAGGTCGGTCATGCTCATTTCTTCCAGCCGCCCTTGAATAACGCCGGGACGCGAGGCACGCTTCTGCAATTTTTCCAGGTGAATGCGGTCGAGCACTTTTTTTGTGATGCGCACCAGATCCTTCACCAGAAACGGTTTAGCGATGAAGTCTTCCACGCCATCAATCAGCGGACGAAGCCGCTCTTCAATATCCCCGCGGCTCGCCATGAACAGAAACGGAATGTGCCGCGTCTGTTCGCGCCCGCGAAGTTTCTCAAAAAGCTGGCGGCCGTTCAGACCCGGCATTTTGTAGTCGCAGAGAATAACATCAGGCGGCTCGTCAATTACCTTCAGCAACGCGTCGCCACCGTCCTCCGCGATAACCACTTCGCAATGCGGATCAAGCCCCTTTTGAATAAGGTCGCGGACCAGAGGATTGTCCTCTGCCACCAGCAACCGAACCGTTTTTGCGGCGTGTGCAGTCATCAGCGTTTGGGCGAGCGGTTGATTCTCTAATCTTTCTTTTTCTTCCGCAGACGGTCGTCGCGACGGAAATCGCCACTTTTTCCGCCAGTCTTTTCGACGAGATACAACTCAACAATTTCGATGCTTTTGTCCAGCGCTTTGCACATGTCGTAAACCGTAAGGGCGGCGGCAGCGGCAGCGACCAGTGCTTCCATCTCGACGCCGGTCTGGGCGGCGGCGGTTACCTGCGTGCGAATCTCCACGCCATTTTTGCACACGGTAGGGTGCACATCAATGTGCGTGAGCGGCAGGGGATGACAAAGAGGTATCCATTCGGAAGTGCGTTTGGCTGCGGAAATCCCCGCAATGCGCGCGACCTCCAAGGGATCCCCCTTGGGATTTTCCAGTTTGCGCACTGCCGCGAGCACGCGCGGAGACATCTTGACGAAAGCGTGCGCCACCGCCGAACGATGGGTCACGCACTTGGCGGTGACGTCCACCATGCGAGCTTTTCCGCGTTTGTCGTAGTGAGAAAGTTTGCCCATCGAATAGAAATGATCGGTAACTAACCTCGCGGCAGAACTTGCACTCTCTGGCCTGCTTCTATCCTCTCGCGCTCCGGGGGCACAACCAACAAACAATTTGCATGGGCCATGGCCACAACGTCACCCGAACCCTGCCAGACAATCGGGCAGACATTGGGCGAGTCGTCGCTCCAGGTAAGCCGCGCAGGCAAAAAGTGCGTTAGACCGGGCTTTTCCGCCAGCGGCGCAGTAAGCGTCGCTTCAATGAACGGAAGCGGTCGAGGCTCCGCGCCGGCCAGAATATCAATGGCGGGTTGCACGAACAGATCGAAGGTGACCATGGTCGACACCGGGTTCCCGGGAAGTCCAAACACGGGCTTGCCCCTGCAAATCGCGAACACCATCGGTTTACCGGGACGAATGGCGACCGCATCGAAAACGAATTCAGCGCCAAATTCGCGCAGCACGGGTTCAACCAGGTCGTACTTTCCCATCGAGACGCCGCCGGATAGGATCAGCGCGTCGGCTTCGAGTCCCGCAGAAATCATCGTTCGCAGCTCATCGAGACGATCTTTTGCACTGCCTAAAATGACCGCCTCGCCGCCCAGCAGCGAGATTTGCGCTCCCAGCGAAACGGAGTTGCTGTTGCGGATTTGAAACGGACCGGGACTGGACGCGAAGTCCACAACTTCGTCGCCGGTCGACAGCACCGCGACGCGCGGCTTGCGCGTCACCACAGGATGGGACGCGCCAACTTGCGCGGCGGCGGCAATTTCCGCAAAGCCAATGCGCGTTCCAGCGGCAAGAACAATGCCGCCAGCGGATTGCTCAATGCCTTTGCGCACAACATGCTGCCCACTTCTAACAGCACGGTCGAGGGTGACGCTATCGCCCTCGCGCGAAGTGTGCTCGATCATGACCACCGCGTCCGCGCCATCAGGCAACGGCGCGCCGGTCATAATTTGCACGCTGCTTCCAGCAGAAACGGAAATGGATGGCGTGTCGCCAGCCTTAAGCTCGCCGATGCATTTTAGTTGCGCGCCAGGATGGGTGTCGGCGGCTTGAACCGCGTATCCATCGCGAATCGACCGGTCAAACGGAGGATAATCCCGGTCGCTCACGACATCGTGTGCCAGAACCCGGCCAAGCACCTCGCGCAACGGAACAGAGTCCGTCTGCAGAACACCAGCCAGCCCCGTCACCCTGGCGATGACCAACTTTCGCGCCTCTCGATAACCAATCATCGCTAGAGCTTAACGGAAACCGACCAAGGTGCAACATTGCGGTCGCGGATTGCCGGAGCCACCCATGAGTTTTTATGTGCTCAGAGCCAGCGCGCCAGCAGCGTGCCTTCTGGAATAATCGTAGCGTGGCGCTCCGGGCCGGTCGAAATCATGCCAATTTCTACCTGCAGAAAATCCGCGATGAACCGCAAGTAGTCGAGCGCCGCGCTGGGAAGTTTGCTCGCATCCTTCACACCGAAGGTCGGGTCGCTCCATCCGGGCAGCGTTTTATATTCCGGCGTGACATGCTCGTACTCTTCCGCCAGCGCCGGCATTTCATGAATGGCCATGCCCTTATATTTGTAACCGACGCAAACCTGAATCTCTCGCTGCGTATCGAACACGTCCAGTTTGGTAACCACCAGCGAATCGATCCCGTTAATCATTTTCGCGTAGCGCAATACCGCCAGGTCCAGCCAGCCGCAACGTCGCGGACGTCCTGTAACCGCGCCAAATTCCTTGCCGCGTTTGCGCACCTCTTCTGCGTCCAGGTCCGGCATTTCCGTTGGAAAAGGTCCCCCGCCAACGCGTGTGGTGTACGCCTTGGAAATCCCCAGCACGTGTTTGATCTTTGTGGGCGCCACTCCGGCCCCGGTGGTCGCCCCGCCAGAAATGGCGCTGGAACTCGTAACATATGGATAAGTTCCGTGGTCAATGTCCAGCATCGTTCCTTGCGCGCCCTCAAACAGCACCGACTTCCCCTCGTCCAAGGCGCGGTTCACCAGTTCCGCGGAATCGCAGATGTAGCCACGGATTTTTTCTCCCAGCTTCAGCGTTTCTTCGACTTCATGCGAAAAATCGATGTCCGCTCCGTATGCGCCTTTTGCCAAACGGTTCTTTTCCGCGACAACGCGCGCCGCTTTTTCCCGGAACAAGGCCGGGTCCAGCAAATCGCACATGCGCAAACCGCGCCGCGCCATCTTGTCTTCGTAGGCAGGACCGATTCCGCGCGACGTGGTGCCAATTTTGTTCGCTCCACGCGCGCTTTCTGCGGCGCGGTCGAGTTCACGGTGATACGGAAAAATCAGGTGCGCGCGATTGCTGATGTGCAAACGTCCGTTTACATCTATTCCGGATTTGGCCAGCGTTTCAATCTCGTTCACCAGCGCGCCAGGATCAACCACCACGCCCATGCCGATCACTGCCTGCTGCCTGGGACGCAGAATGCCGCACGGGATCAACTGCAGAATGTGCTTTTCTTTTCCGATGATGACCGTATGGCCAGCGTTGTGGCCGCCCGCAACGCGCACGATGTAATCGAACGAACCGGCAAGATAATCCACAACCTTGCCTTTACCTTCATCACCCCACTGGGCGCCGACCACCACCACCGATTTCATCGTTCAAACCTTTCCGTACCCACACCGTCCCCTCTGACCTCAAAAAGCATGCACTGTCGGGGAACGGGTTTCAGGGTTCGTAATTACGAACCCTGAGGTAAAGAAGAAATGAAATCGTACGATGGCGACGTTAGCAACGCAAGCGAAGCCCATCGGCGCTGACACCGGGCGCTCCAATTTGCAGTGTATACGAAGCAATGGGACAATAAATTCATGACCAAGCAAACCATCGTAGTGACAGCATTCCTGGCATTTGCACTCGCGTCGGCTGACGCGGCCTTTGCCCAACAGACTCCCGCGTCCGGCGCTGCGCAAACGCCTGCGGCAACCACCCCAGCGAAGCCATCCGGGGGCGCACAAACTTCTACCGCAGCGAAACCGGGGCAAGCGACCGGCGCGAAGCGCCCCGCGACGGCCGCGGCTCCTCTGCAGACCGCGAAGCAAAAGGCCAGCTACGCAATCGGCCAGAACATCGGAAAAGGCTTGAAGAAAGATGAAGTTGACGTGGACTCGGCAAGCCTGGCCCGCGGTATACGCGATGCGATTTTGGGCAACAAGTCGCTGCTTACCGACGAGGAAGCCAAGGCCGCGCTGATGGCGCTGGCGACGGAAGTTCGCGCCAAGCAACAGGTAAAATTGGATCAGACGGGCGCCGCCAACAAGAAGGAAGGCGATGCGTTTCTGGCCTCCAACAAAACCAAAGACGGTGTGGTCACGCTGCCGAGCGGATTGCAGTACAAGATCGAAAAAGAGGGCAACGGGCCCAAGCCAGCGACCGGCGACAAAGTCACATGCAACTACAGCGGAACATTGATCGATGGCAAAGAGTTCGATAGCTCCTATAAGCGCGGGCAGCCGGTTACGTTTTCCGTTGGCGAAATCATCAAGGGATGGAATGAAGCGTTGCAGTTGATGCCAGTAGGGTCAAAGTGGCAATTATTCGTGCCACCCGACCTCGCCTACGGCGATAAAGGCGCCGGTCAAGACATCGGACCGAACTCAACCCTGATTTTTGAGGTGGAATTGCTGTCCATCGCGCCGAAGACCGATGCCGCGCCTGCGGCAAAACCAGAGGCCGCCAAGCCAGACGCCAAGCCCAGCTCGAATTAGTCCGTGGCCGCCGGTCCTTAGCGAATGGGTCGGTTGAAGAGATCGCGTTCTGATCGAAGCTTACGATCGTAAGTTTCTTACAATTGTTTGTAACGAAAACAGGTCATCGCGTGATCGTTCACCATGCCGGTGGCCTGCATGAACGCGTAACAGATCGTTGAACCTACAAAACGAAAACCACGTTTTTCCAAATCTTTGCTCATGGCATCGGATTCCGCGGTTTTTGCAGGAACGCCACTTCGCGCACTCCATTTGTTGCGTTTTGGTCGACCACCGACAAATTGCCAAATATATTTATCGAAGCTGCCGAATTCTTCCTGAACTTGCAACAACGCGCGCGCATTGTCAATCGTCGCTGAAATCTTCAGTCGATTTCGCACGATTCCCGCATCAGCCAGCAAAGAGCGAACTTTCTTCGCGTCGTAGCGAGCCACACGCGATACATCGAAATTGTCGAACGCTTTGCGATAATGTTCGCGCTTCCTGAGAATCGTGTCCCAGCTCAGCCCGGCCTGCGCGCCTTCCAAGATCAAGAACTCAAACAGCAACCGGTCATCGTGGACCGGTACGCCCCACTCCGCATCGTGATAAGGAATATTCCACTCGTTCGAAGCCCAACGGCAGCGCGAGACCGACGATTTTGCTTGAGACTTGGGTCGAAGTGGCATGCTGTTCGCGGGTGAATGCCGGCCGGTTCCGTTGCTAGTTTCCTCGAAAGATCGAGGGGGGTTCTTCGCCGATTCTCGGTGACGCGATGACGATCCATCCGATCGCAGCGTAGAGGAACGTGTTCAACACTCCGATTATCGAATACATAGTAAAACCATCCCACCCGCTGACTTCGCAATCGATACACATGACCAAGAAGAGCTGAACGGGACAAAGAATGATCGAAAGGGACGTCACCAAGAAGCTGAACAAGCCCATTGGCTTGGTGGAATCGGAAAGCGCCCGCAGATAAGACGCACCGGCGAACGCCAATCCGAGGGCCGCGAAACCAGGAATAGATTGCCAAGGCTTCCACATGTCACATTTTGAGCTTTTTCGACCAGCTGTGGCAACGTCTCATTTGTGTGAGCTAGCGGAAACTGAGTCACACCCCGGACAAAAAGAAAAGGCGCGCAGGATCCTAAGTCTTGCGCGCCAAACTTTGATCAAGCGGTATCAGCCGACGTGGCGATCGATGGCTTTGGTGATCTGGTCTTTCGGCACCGCGCCAACGATCTGCTCGACCACTTGCCCATTCTTGAAAACCAACAACGTGGGAATGCCGCGGATGTTGTAACGTCCGGCGGAATTCATCGCTTCGTCGACATTCAACTTGGTCACTTTCAGCTTACCGGCGTAGTCGTGCGCAACCTCCGCGACCGTCGGCGCCAGCATATGACACGGGCGGCACCATTCCGCCCAAAAATCGACCAATACCGGCTGAGCGCTGCTCGCCGTAAGCACTTCGGCTTCGAAGTTGCCGTCATTCACCGTGAGAATATTATTATCTGCCATGTGGTTTGCTTTCAGTGGGTTAACGACGAAAACGCCTTTCCCACTGTCTCCTTCTCCCTAATTAGATGTTGCAACAGGTATTTGGTTTCGTGCCGGCTGGCTCAGGCCCCGGACCGCACGCGCCGCCTCATAGATCTTGGCGTATTCCGCAGCCGGAGCCTTCCAGGAGAAATCCTTGACCATGCCGTTCAACTGAATACGCTTCCAGATGCGCTCGTCCGCATAATGCTGCAGCGCCTGCTTCACGGCGTACAAAAACGCCGTTCCTGTGTAATCGGTAAATTTGAATCCAGTGCCGGTGCCGTGCTCGACATCGAAGTTTTCCACCGTGTCGTCGAGACCGCCGGTGGCCCGCACCACTGGGACGGTACCATATTTCAGGCTGTAAATCTGATTCAGGCCACAGGGCTCGTAACGCGAGGGCATCAGAAAAATGTCGGCTCCGGCCTCCACTTTGTGTGCCAGGGCATTGTCGTAAGCAAACTTGAAGCCCACTCGCCCGGGATAAGCATTGGCCAGCGCCCGGAATAGTTCCTCATAGCGCTTATCACCGGTTCCCAGTACCACCAGCAGCACCTCTTCGTGCAACATTTCGTGGGCGCGATCGGCGATCAGATCGAAGCCCTTCTGATCAGCGAAGCGCGAAACGATTCCCAGAACCGCGCGATGCGGATCGTCGTTCACCAAACCGAACGTATTCAGCAGATCCTGTTTGCAAGCCTGCTTGCCTGCCAGATCCTTCGCCGAATATTTCATGGCTATGAATGAATCTCTAGCCGGATTCCAGGCGGTGTAATCCACTCCGTTCAAAATGCCGACTACGCGGTCGCCGCGGCTGCGAATCACTCCGTCCAGTCCATAACCGAATTCGGGCGTCTGGATTTCCTGGGCGTAACGGGGGCTGACTGTGGTGAGATAGTCGGAATAAACCAAGCCGCCCTTCAATAAATTCACATCGCCGTAAAATTCCAATCCAGCCGGATTGAAAAGCAGTTCTGGAATCCCCACGCGCGCCATAACTTCACGGCGAAATAGGCCGTGATAGCCCATATTGTGAATCGTGAACACGACTGGCAAATCCTTCACCACCGGATCATCACCATAGACGGTTCGCAACAAGGCTGGCAGCAGCGCGGTCTGCCAGTCATGACAGTGGAATACATCCGTTGGCCAGACATGCTTTGCGATTTCAATCGCCGCGCGGCAGAATTCGCTGTAGCGTTCGGCATTGTCGGCAAAATCGCCGGCGGAATTTCCGTAAAGGCCGTCGCGATCGAAGTAAGCGGGATCATCGACAAAAAAGTAGCGAACGCCATTCAGCAGCGTGCCATCCACGATCGCCGGAAACCGCAAACGGTTGCCCATCGGCACGGTAAGGCTCGGAATTACTTTCGCACCGCCCGGAGTTCCCCGGTACCGGGGTAGCACCACGGCCACTTCATGACCGCGAGCAACCAGCGCTTTGGGAAGCGCTTCAACCACGTCGGCGAGACCTCCGGTCTTCGAAAAAGGCAGACCTTCCGAGGCGACAAAGAGGATTCTCATAATTTCGGTCGCAATTCCTGTACGCTCTAACAGCTACCGATTTTACAGATATTCAGGCGGCGGAGGCCCGTCAAGTTTAGCGCAGATTCGCAAGCACCGAAAATCCGCCAGGAGCGTGACGCGGCATGCGACTGATTTTCTTGTGGGGTCTGCCGGGAACCGGAAAACTCACGGTAGGGAAAGAGATCGCCCGGCTGACCGGCTGGAAACTTTTTCACAATCATTTAACGGTAGATTTGCTGCTGGCGGTCTTTCCGTTTGGCAGCAAGGAATTCATCGAGCTGCGCGAAGAGATCTGGCTTTCGGTATTTGAAGCTGCCGCAACGAGTGAATCTCCCGGCTTGATATTTACATTTAATCCCGAAAATACCGTGCGGCAAAGTTTCCTTGAGGAAACCCTCGACATTGTTGCCGAGCACGGCGGGCGGGTCGAGTGGGTGGAGATGTTCTGCGAAGAAAACGTGATTGAGCAGCGCATGGACACCATCGAGCGGCGCGCTCACAAGAAAATGGTGTCGGTTGCAGACTATCGCGAGCTACGGAAGCGCGGTGCTTTTGCTTCTCCGGTGATGCCAGCACCGCAGATGCGTGTGGACACCGCGCAGCAATCACCTCGCGAAGCGGCTGCGCAGATCGTGGAAGGACTTGGGCTTCCCTTGCGCGGCGAGCCAGAATAAACAGACCGAGTAGCTGTTACACTTGCGAAGCGATGGCGCGGCAACGGCTGGGACAACATTTTTTGCACAGCGAGGGCTGGCGGGAAGAAATCGCTCGCGCCATCCACGTTTCGCGCCACTCCGAAAAACATGTAGCCGCGGCCGGAAAGCCATTTTGCTGGATCGAAATTGGCTCCGGCCACGGCGAGATGACGGAATTTCTGGCCGCCACCGGCACGCCTGTTTACGCCGTGGAACTCGATCCTCCGCTGATCACTCATCTGCGCAAGATCAGTAAGAAATTTCCCAATCTTTCTATTGTTCCCGGAGATGTACTGGAAATCGATCTGGCAGCGATTGCCACAGGCCGCCGCATTCGCCTCTATGGCAATTTGCCTTATTACATTACTTCGCCGATATTGCACCGCTTTTTTGAAATTGCCGAGCTGATCGACGAAATTCACATCGTAATTCAACTGGAAGTCGCACAACGGCTGGCGGCGCATCCTGGAACGCGGGACTACGGCTATCTTTCCGTATTGACGCAATATTTTTCCAGGCCTTCGATCGTTCTGGAAATTCCACCGGAAGCCTTCCGTCCGCCTCCCGAGGTAGGGTCGGCGCTGGTCTCGCTCGAGCTCCCAGGAGACAAGGCACAGTTAGGTCTTCGTAATGACCGGCAATTCTTGGATTTCGTGAAGACTTGCTTCGCGCAGAAACGAAAAACGCTCGTCAATAATTTGCGCGGAATTGCGGCGCCGGAAAAAGTAAAGGAAACGTTGGCAGATTTTGGATTGTCGGCAGCGGCGCGCGCGGAACAGTTGTCCGTTGCGTTGTTGGCGGCGCTGTTTAAGAAATTACGTTAGCAGCTCGATCTCAGTTCTTGGAACGATCTGCGTCTTTCCGCCGCGTTAGTTCCAGCAACCTGTCTGGATAATCGGAAATAATCCCGTCCACGCCTGCTTGCACGAGCAGACGCATATGCCCGGGATGGTTCACCGTCCAGCAGACAACCTGCAAATCGCGCCCGCGCGCTTCCTTCAACAGCCGTGGCGTAACCAAGTCGCCGCGCACCACGAGTTGGCGCGCTCCAATTTCGATGGCTTTATCCAGCGGATTGGGAATGTGTCCCTCGAACAGCAGTCCAGTCATGAGCGTCGGTTCAATCTTACGAACGCCAGCCAAAATCGCGGCATCGAACGAAATTACAACTGTGCGCGCGATTTCGCCTGACTCCCGTAAAACGCTGATCAATGCGTGTTCGCCGCCCCACGAACCGGACGGCTTCATCTCCAGATAGAACACCACATCATGCTTGTTGGCGAACTCCAGGATTTCTTCGATGGTTGGGATGCGTTCGCCGGCGAACTCGCTGCCGAACCACGAACCGGCATCGAGCCTGCGCAGTTCAGCCAGCGTCATATCGTGTACTGCGCCCTGGCCATTGGTGGTTCGATTCACGGTGGCATCATGAATAGCCACCAGCCGCGCGTCGCGAGACAGTTGCAGGTCTGTCTCGATGAACCCTGCACCGAGGGCTATGGCGCGCCGAAACGCCGCAAAGGTATTCTCCGGCGCGTAACCCGAAGCTCCCCTATGCGCAATCGCTAGCAACGAGTATGCCTCCGGTGTTTATGGTACGCAGACTGCACCCTACCCGCTCCGCAACTCATCGCTCCGTAACCCCGGCCCCATCCTACCATTCCTTAACAAATCGCCGACCCCATCGCGGCCGGTCTAAGGGAGACGCTGCATTCCGTTTCCTCATATTCTGGCGATATACTGCGGTTGCCGTCCGCGCAAAAGGAGAAAGTCCATGCGTAGCATTCACAGCGTCGTCGGGTCCTGGGCTCTGGCACTCGCAATACTTATCGCTCCCATCAGCATGTCGGCCACCAGGCAGGATGCTGCTCCGCGCAACGAAAAGAAAATGCACGACAATCTGGTGAAGGAAGTGCGTCATCAGTTGCTGCTCCTTCCCTACTACTCCGTTTTCGATAATCTGCTTTATAAAGTGGACGGCGACAAGGTCACTCTGCTGGGACAAGTAGTTCGTCCTACGCTCAAGAGCGACGCGGAACAGGCCGTAAAGGACATTGAAGGCGTGTCGTCCGTAGACAATCAAATCCAGGTGCTGCCCACTTCGCCGATGGACGACCAGTTGCGTCGTGCGGTGTATCGCGCGCTGTACAGTGATACGGCTTTGTCGCGTTACGGAATGTCCGCGCTGCCTTCCATTCACATCATTGTGAACAATGGCCACGTGACGCTGGAAGGTGTGGTGGATTCGGAAGGCGACAAGAACCTGGCCAACATCAGGGCTAATGGAGTCCCAAACGTTTTCTCGGTGACCAACAATCTCACCGTCGCTTCTGACAGCAAAAAATAGGGTTCGCTTACCACACTTTGTAAATTTGCCCGGTTTGCCGGCCTTCAACGCTCTTGCTGTACGCGAGCGCCGCCTGGCTTGCAGGCACAGGTTTGTAGCCGCGAAAATAGGGTCCGAACGAGTCCAGCGACTCCTCAATCACCGTCGGGCTGACCACGTTGATCCGTAGACCGCGCGGCAATTCGATCGCGGCGCCCCGTACAAAGCTTTCCAGCGCACCGTTCACCAGCGAGGCAGCCGTTCCATATTGAATTGGATCGTCGCTCAGGATGCCGCTAGTCAGTGTGAAGGAACCGCCGTCGTTGAGAAATTCCTGGCCGGCAAGGACCGCATTCACCTGACCCATCAACTTGTCTCGCAGCCCGATATCAAACTTTTCTGGTGTCATTTCGGTCCACGGACCGAAGTGTGCGCTGCCTGCCGCGCAAACGATTGCGTCCACCTTCCCTATCTTTTGAAAAACGGATTCCAGGCTTTTCAGCTCGCGCATGTCGGCCTGAAAACCGCCGCTCTTTCGTCCTACCGCTACGATTTCATGTCGCGGCGATAGTTCCGTGGAAACCGCTTTTCCCAACGTGCCGCTCGCGCCAATCACGATAATTTTCATCTTTTCCCCCGTTTATTTCTGTTTTTAGACCACTGTTTCGCTTCTCTCTCGACGCATGTCTGGTGTCTTTTTGCGAGCCGCGCAAATCACGTTATAATTTTTCATGCGCTTCCGCACCGCCTTTTATCTTTTCGCCGCGATCGCCATCCTTGCTTGCCTTCCGTTTTCGCTCGCGGCGCAAGAATCATTCTCGCAGAACGATGAACTCGCGTGGCGAACGCAGCACGCAACGGACCTGCAAAAGCCCGATGGGTGGTTGTCATTGATCGGTTTGGAATGGCTCGAACCAGGCGAAACCTCGATCGGTTCGGCCCAGGACAACAAGATCCGCCTACCGAGCACCGCTCCCGCGCACGTAGGCATTTTGAAATTGGAGAACAATGCCGTCACGCTCTTGCCTCCGAAAGAGGGTTATCCTTCCGGTCTACAGATTGACGGTGCGCCCGCCAAACAACTTTCTCTACGCGCGGATCAGGACAAAGACAAGTTCAACTCTCACGTCACCATCGGAACGATTAATTTCTACATGATCAAACGCGCCGACAAATTTGCCCTGCGCATCAAGGACGCAAAGTCGCCTTCGCTGCTGGAATTTCACGGTCTGAAGTGGTTCGAACTGAATCCTGTTTATCGCGTGATCGCGAAATGGACGCCGTACGTCCCGGCCAAAAGTGTCTCGCTGTTGACTCTTGTAGGCACTGAGTATTCCGAACCCGTTCCTGGATTCGCGGAATTTACATTGCAGGGAAAGACTTTTCGGCTGGAGCCGGTGCTGGAAGATCCCAACAATCCGAAGCTGTTTTTCATTTTGCGGGATACCACCAGCACGGAAACCACTTACCCGGCATGTCGGTTTTTGTATACGACGTTTCCAAATCACGGCGTAGACCAACCGGGCGAGCTGCTCCTCGACTTCAATCACCTGGAAAATCCGCCCTGCGCCTACACGCCCTATGCGACTTGCCCGCTTCCGCCTGCCGGCAACCGTTTGCCGATCGCGCTGCCGGTCGGCGAACAGCGGTACCATAAATAACGATGACTTCGGGTTCGCCCAACGCGCTGCATCGTGAAGGTGATGACACCGGCGCACGCGAAAAGATGGTGGCGCTGCGCGGCGCGCTGCTCCGCCTGCACAAAGCGCTGCTGGAAATGGAGCGGCGCGACTACGAACGCGAACACGGAGTCGTGAATGTCGGCGAGTTATTTCGTTTGGTGGTAGACGATGCGCAATTCAGCTGGCTCCATAATATTTCGGAATTCGTGGTTCGAATCGACGAAGCGCTGACAGGAAAAGCTCCGGTTGGACCCGCCGATGCGGATACGGCATTTGACCTGGCGCGAAAAATGTTCACGCCCACAGAAAGCGGCGACGCGTTTCAGAAGCAATATTTCGCGGCAATCCAGCGTGATCCCGCAGTGGTGATGGAGCACGCCGAGCTAGCCCGCCTGTTTTCCCAAACCCTGCCCCAAGAAAAAAAGGAATAGTTGCCACACAATCGCAGGACTTGAAGCCACACATCTCAAAAGAATCGCAGCATGACAAACGCTCAAGACTTGCACTCATCAGACGTTTTCCACAATGTCGCGCAGCGACGCTTCGAACTGCGCGTTGGCGATGCTCTTTGTCTGATCGATTACCGCCGCGCTCCCGGCAAACTGGTCATTTGCCACACGGCAGTGCCGCAACCGCTCGAACGCCGCGGCTTTGCTGCGCGCATGACGCGAGCCGCTCTAGATTTTGCTCGCTCAGAGAATCTGCAAGTCGAACCGCGCTGCCCTTACACCGCCGCGTTCATGCAAAAAAATCCGGAATTCGCTGACCTGCTGGCTCCGCGATAACGGCGACGTTGATTGACCGGGTGTGAAGCGTAACTTATACTTGAAGTTCGATTTGCGGGGTGAGTTCTCGCCTAGCATACCTGATTTGCCCTGAACGGAATCAAACGTCGCAAAGGCGTCAGAAAGACGGGCACGGCCCCTATATATCTTCGGGCGAACATACCGTGCCGTCAGGGAACTAGAAAAGAGGAAAGTGGCATGGCTGAAGCAAGTTGCCGGCGTGAGTTGGACCTGGAAATTCCCGCCGAAGAGGTAACCAAGGCGACGGAGCGGGTGGCGAAAGAGCTGGCGCGGGTTGCGCGGGTGCCGGGATTCCGTCCGGGGAAAGCGCCAATTTCGCTGATTAAGAGGCGCTTCGCGGATGATATCAAGGGCGAAGTTCTGCAATCGCTGGTGCCAGAACGGGTGGAGAAAGCGGTAGTCGAGCAAAAACTCAGCCCGGTGTCGCAGCCGCAGGTGGACAAACTGGATTTTAACGAAGGGCAGCCGCTGAAATTCCGCGCGGTGTTCGAAGTTTTACCGGAGTTTGAGCTGGGAACGTATAAAGGTCTTGAAATCGAAATGCCCCCGATGGACGTAACGGAGGAAGATGTAAACAAGGCGCTGGAAGAGACGCGGGAACGGGCGGCAGCGTTTGCTCCTGTCGAGGGGCGCGCGGTAGAGAATGGCGACTTTGCGCAATTGAAGCTGGTCGGAACGCCGGCTGATGGTGGCGAACCAATCAACGCGGACAGCGTTCTGTGTCACGTGGGCGCCGAAGAGACTATGGAACCGTTCAACACGAGTCTGCGCGGAGCGAACATCGGGGAACACAAGGAATTCGACGTGGAATATCCGGCGGATTATCCGGACGAAAAGCTGGCCGGAAAGAAATTTCATTACGCGGCGGACGTAACCGGCATCAAAACCAAGCAGCTGCCAGAGTTGAATGACGAATTTGCCAAGGATGTGAGCGACGCGGCGACCTTAGAAGAGCTAAAGACCAAGATCCGCGAGAGCCTAGTACATCAGCGGGATCATCGGCAAAGAGATTTGCAGCGTGAACGCGTGATCGCCGAATTGGTAAAGCTTCACGATTTCCCGGTGCCGGAATCGCTCGTGGAATCGCAAATGGATGTGCGGCTGGAGCGCATGGTGCGTTCGTTGGCGCAGCAGGGCGTGGATCCGCGAGCGGTAAATCTGGATTGGTCGGCGCTGCGGGGGCGTCAGCAAGATCGCGCCAAGGACGATGTGAAAGCGGAATTGATTATTGACCGCATCGCCTCGACAGAAAAGATCGATGTAAGCGACGAAGAGGTCGAACACGAACTGGAACATGTGGCCAGCCATAGTGGCGAATCGGTGGAAGCAATTCGCGCCCGTTTGACAAAGCAGGGAGCGCTGGATAGGATGAAAGCTAAGTTGCGGAGCGATAAAACTCTCGATTGGCTGGCACAAAACGCCAATGTTCGTACCGCGGCTGCGGCAGCAAGCAGCTGACCATCAGTCGCAACAGCCTTAGCAAACCACTTCCAGAAAAACGGACCATCGCAAACAAATGAAAAACCACGAAGAACCCGTATATCGCGGCACAACGCTGATACCGATGGTGGTGGAGCAGACCAGCCGGGGCGAGCGCGCTTATGACATCTATTCGCGGCTGCTGAAAGAGCACATCATCTTCATCGGAACGCCGATTGATGACCATGTGGCGAACCTGGCTACCGCGCAAATGCTTTTTTTGCAGGCGGAAGATCCGGAGCGGGACATTCAACTGTACATCAATTCGCCGGGTGGCTCGATCACCGCGGGATTTGCCATTTATGACACTATGCAGTTTGTGAAGCCGGACGTGGTAACGACTTGCGTGGGGCAAGCGGCATCGATTGCCGCGGTTTTGCTGGCGGGTGGCGCGGCGAAGAAGCGCTTTGCGCTGCCCAACGCGCGGGTTCTGATTCACCAGCCGTGGATGTCCGGCTTGGGCGGACAGGCGACGGATATTGACCTGCATGCAAAAGAGATTTTGCGGATGCGATCGACGATCAATCAGATTCTGTCGAAACACAGCGGCCAGGCGGTGGAGAAGATCGAAAGGGACGTCGAGCGCGATTACATCATGAATCCCGATCAGGCTAAGGAATATGGGATGATTGATGAGATTATTTTCAAGCATAAGTGACGCTGGGATCGAAGAGGGAGTCCATGCCTGTGCCAGGCAGGCTCGCTGAGCTCGGAATGACGGTTTTTGGTGCTTTCGCTGGGCTGGGTTTATAGACCACGGACACGTTCCTAAAAGTTAGTAGTTAGTGCGGATAATTTTTTGGCACGGAGGCAGATTCGGCCTAGAATGAAATGGAAGAGCTCCACCGCAAGTATGGCGGAGCGGAGGCCTTCACACCCGTGAAACAAAAGTACAATCCCGATGAGCCGCTGCGCTGTTCCTTCTGCCATAAGACGCAGGAACAGGTCGAGAAGCTGATCAGCTCGCCTTCGGACTACCCGCGTGCCTACATCTGCAACGAGTGTGTGAGTGTTTGCGAGACCATTCTTGAAGACGAAAAGCGCGAGCAGGCGGCAGCTCCGGCGAAACGGCTTCCGCGTCCCCCCGAGATCAAACAATTTTTGGATGGATACGTCATCGGGCAAGACCGCTCAAAGAAAAAACTGGCGGTGGCGGTTTATAACCATTACAAGCGCATTTTCCTGAACAAACAGCCGGGCGACGTGGAATTGAGCAAATCGAATATTCTACTGATCGGGCCGACCGGAACGGGCAAGACCTTATTGGCACAGACGCTTTCGCGCATGTTGGAAGTGCCGTTTGCGATCGTGGATGCGACTACGCTGACCGAAGCGGGCTACGTTGGCGAAGACGTTGAAAATATCATTTTGAAGCTGCTGCAGGCCGCGGATGGCGATGTACAGAAAGCGCAGCAGGGCATCATCTATATAGACGAGATCGACAAGATCGCCAAGAAGGACGAGAACCCTTCGATCACCCGCGATGTTTCCGGCGAAGGCGTGCAGCAGGCGCTGCTGAAGATTCTCGAAGGCACGGTGGCCAATGTGCCTCCGCAGGGCGGGCGCAAGCATCCGCACCAGGAATTCACGCCCGTCGATACGACGAATATCCTGTTTATCTGCGGCGGCGCTTTTGTGGGCCTGGAGAAAATCATTGAAAGGCGCGCGGGCCGGCGCTCGCTGGGATTTCATACCGACGCCACTCCGACCACGCCGCAGCGCCGCAACACG
>Ga0137403_10003897_pt1 | contig 17734 bp, 16 predicted proteins | sample CZOMad2_1_16fung_FD_122057 | JGI IMG/M metagenome (GOLD analysis project Ga0137403, IMG submission 122057) | Vadose zone soil fungal communities from Angelo Coast Range Reserve, California, USA - CZOMad2_1_16fungal (Hybrid Assembly) | ecosystem: Environmental > Terrestrial > Soil > Vadose zone...
CCAGTTGGGGACGAACCTCGAGACGAACGCGCACCGCGTCGTCGACGGGCAAGGCCTCGTGCTCGCGCCCGCGTTCGTCGATCCGCACGTCCACCTGCGCACGCCTGGCCGCGAGGACGAGGAGACGATTGCTTCCGGCACCGCCGCCGCAGCAGCCGGCGGTTACTGCGCGATCCTGGCGATGCCGAATACGGAGCCGGTCGTCGACTCGGCGGCCGTGCTCGGCTCGCTCGCCGAGACGGCCCAGGCAGAGGCGGACGTGCCGGTCGGCTTTCTCGCAGCGATCACGAGAAACCAGGGCGGGGCGGAGCTGACCGAGATGGCCGAGCTTGCCTCCGCAGGCGCTGCGGCTTTCACCGACGACGGGCAGCCGGTGGTCGCGCCCGGCCTGATGCGGCGCGCGCTCCAGTACGGCGCCGTCACCCGCAGACGGCTGGCGCTGCACTGCGAGGAGCCGACGCTGTCGAAGGGCGGTCAGATGCACGAGGGCGCCGTCTCCGCCGAGCTCGGCTTCGAGGGCTATCCCTCCGTGGCCGAGAGCCTGATGGTCGAGCGCGACCTGGCGCTCGCCGCCTACGAGCGACAGCCGCTGCATCTCCTGCACCTGTCGGCGCGCGAGTCGGTGGAAGCGCTTTCGCGCGCCCAGGTTGCCGGCGTCGCCGCCACGGGGGAGGTGACGCCGCACCACCTCTGCCTGACCGACGAGGCGGTTCGCTCGCTCGACCCGAACGTGAAGATGAACCCGCCGCTGAGAGCCGAGGAGGACCGGCAGGCGCTGATCGCCGGCCTCCGCGACGGCACGATCGGCGCCGTTGCGACCGATCACGCCCCGCACGCGCGTCACGAGAAAGAGGTGCCGTTCGAGGCAGCGCCCTTCGGCGTCACCGGGCTCGAGACCGCCTTCTCCGCGCTCTACACGCATCTCGTCGAGCCCGGGCTGCTGAAGCTCGAGACGCTGCTCGAGCGGATGTCCGCGGGGCCGGCGCGCGCGTACGGCCTGGATGCGCCGCGGATCGCCGTCGGCGCGCCCGCGAACCTCGTCCTGCTCGACCTGAAGGCGAGCAGGCGCGTCTCCGAGAGCGACTTCCGTTCGCGCTCGGCGAACTCGTGGCTGCTCGACCAGACCGTCAAGGGCAAGGTGCGGCTGACGATCGTGGCCGGGAGGGTCGCGTTCGAGGGGTGATCGCCGTGGCTCCGACATACCTGGACGCCGCCGCCGAGGCCTACCGCGCCGATGTCGTTGCCGCGATCGACGAGGAGGTAGGGGTACTCGATTCGTTCGTGCTCGGCTCCGGACTGGTCGGCGGCTACCGGCCCGGCGAGAGCGACCTCGACCTCGTGGTCGTCGTCGATGCTCCAATCCAGGGCGAGCCGCGCCGCCGCGCGATCGAGCGGATCGCGGCGCTGGAACGGCCCGGGCGGAGGCTCGAGTTGGCCGCCTACGTGCGAGGCCGGCAGCCGCCCGACTTCGACCTTAACCTCGAGGTCGACGACGACGGTGCGCGGGAGGCGCCCGACGAGCTCGACCACTGGTTCGTGATCGACGCGGGCATAGCGCAGGAGCGGATCCCGGTGTGGACCGACTACTTCGAGCCGGTTCCCGAGGAGCGTCTGCGCGAGGCAGTGGCGGCCTCGCTCGCCTGGTCGGAGGAGCAGCCCGACCTCGAATTCGCCCGGCTCAACGCCGCTCGTGCGCGCCATTACCTCGAGCACGGCGAGTGGCTCTCAAAGCAGGAGGTGAAGCGTTGAAAGGCTTTCTGGCGCTCGAGGACGGCACCGTCTTTGCCGGCGAATCGGTCGGCGCGGAGGGCTTCGCCTTCGGCGAGGCCGTGTTCACGACCGCGATGACCGGCTACCAGGAGATCGTCACCGACCCGAGCTTCGCCGAGCAGATCGTCACCTTCACCGCGCCGATGGTCGGAAACTACGGCGTCGAGCAGGCGCGCTCTGAGTCGGCGGCGCCCCACGCGCGCGCGGTTGTCATGCGCGAGGCGCGCGGGCCGGCCTGGACGGACTGGCTCGTGGAGCACGGGCTCGTCGGCCTCTCAGGGGTGGACACCCGGACGTTGACCCTGCACCTGCGGGATCGAGGTGCGATGCGCGCTATCGCCGTCGCAGGCGGCGCGTCGGTCGAGGAGGCGCTGCGGGTTGTCGCCGAACAGCCGCCGATGGCGGGGCGCCCGCTTGTGGCTGAAGTCTCGACCGATGCGCCCTACGTCGCTAGCGATTCGGGCAGGGCCCGAATCGCGGTTGTCGACTACGGCTGCAAGCGCTCGATCCTGCAGCGGCTGGCGGCGGCCGGCGCGGCCGTGACCGTGTTCCCGCACGCGGCAACCTTGCGAGAGCTGCACACCTTCGACGGGATCCTGCTCTCGAACGGGCCGGGCGACCCGGAGCCGCTCCACGACGAGGTCGAGACCATCCGGGCTCTGCTCGGCCGGGTGCCGATGCTCGGCATCTGCCTCGGCCACCAGCTGCTGGCACTCGCGACCGGCCACGAGACGTACAAGCTCCCGTTCGGGCATCGGGGCGCCAACCATCCCGTGCTCGACAAGCGCTCCGACCGAGTGCTCGTGACCAGCCAGAACCACGGCTTCGCCGTCAAGGCAAGCGCGGCCAAAGAGGTCACGCACGTCTCGCTCTACGACGGCACCGTCGAGGGCCTCGACTTCCCGTGGCTACGCGCCCGGTCGGTGCAGTTCCACCCCGAGGCCGGGCCCGGCCCCCACGATGCCTGGCCGTTGTTGGAGGAATGGGTCGGAGGGGTGGCGTATGCCAAGGCGGCGTGACCTCCGTTCGATCTGCCTGATTGGCTCAGGCCCGATCGTGATCGGCCAGGCTTGCGAGTTCGACTATGCAGGGTCGCAGGCGCTGAAGGTGTTGCGCGAGGACGGCTTCCGCACGATCGTCGTCAACTCGAACCCGGCGACGATCATGACCGACCCCGGCTTCGCCGACCGCACCTACCTGGAGCCGCTCGACCTGCACGGCGTCGCCGACGTGCTCGGCCGTGAGCGCCCCGATGCGCTGCTGCCGACGCTCGGCGGCCAGACCGCGCTGAACCTGGCGCTGGAGCTCGTTGCCGCAGGGGTGCTCGAGGCGCTCGATATCGAGCTGATCGGCGCCGGGCCCGACGTGATCCGCCGCGCCGAGGACCGCGAGCTCTTCCGCGAGACCGTCCGGCTCGCCGGGCTGAAAGTGCCGGAGTCGACGATCGTCACCGATCCCGCCGACCTACCGATCGACTTGAGCTTCCCCGTAATCCTGAGGCCGGCCTTCACCCTCGGTGGCCACGGCGGCGGCACCGCAAGGTCCTGGGCCGAGCTCGAAGGACTCCTCGAGCGGGCCCTCGCCGAGAGTCCGGTGCGGCAGGTGTTGGTCGAGGAGTCCCTGCTGGGCTGGGACGAGTTCGAGCTCGAGGTGATCCGCGACCGCCGCGACAACGTCGTCATCGTCTGCTCGATCGAGAACCTCGACCCGATGGGCGTTCACACGGGCGATTCGGTCACGGTCGCGCCGCAGATGACGCTCTCCGACGAGGCGTACCAGGAGCTGCGGGACGCCGCCGCGGACGTGATCCGCGCCGTCGGCGTCGAGTGCGGCGGCTCGAACATCCAGTTCGCCCGCCATCGCGAGAGCGGAGAGCTACGAGTGATCGAGATGAACCCGCGCGTCTCGCGCTCGTCGGCGCTCGCCTCGAAGGCGACGGGCTACCCGATCGCCAAGGTCGCCGCCAAGCTGGCGGTCGGCTACACGCTCGACGAGATCCCGAACGACCTGACCGGCACGACGCCCGCGAGCTTCGAGCCGACGCTCGACTACGTCGTCGTCAAGGCGCCGCGCTTCGCGTTCGAGAAGTTCCCGGGCGCCGAGACCGAGCTCGGTACGCAGATGAAGTCGGTTGGCGAGGCGATGGGAATCGGCCGCACCTTCACGGAGGCATTCCTCAAGGCGATCCGCTCACGGGAGCTCGACGGCGGCGCGGTCACGCCCTGGGAGGCGCTCGACACAGTCCCGTCGGGCGTCCATCCCTGGTTCCGGCGGGAGCTGGAGAGCGTGGTCTCGGCCCTCGCGCGCGTGCACTCGCTCGACGACCTCGTCGCAGACGACTGGCTCCGCCTGAAGCGGCTCGGGCTCTCGGACGCCGACATCGCCGCCCGGTGCGGAACGACTGAGGAACAGGCGAGAGCCAAGCGCCGTTCCTGGGGCGTCAAGCCGGCCTTTCGCCGCGTTGATTCGTGCGCCGGTGAGGTCGAGGCGGGCTCGAACTACCTCTACTCGACCTGGGGCGAGCAAGACGAGGCACCGCCTGTGCCAGGCCGCTCGGTCGTCATCCTCGGCTCCGGCCCGAACCGGATCGGCCAGGGAATCGAGTTCGACTACTGCTGCGTCCACGCGGCGAAGACGTTCCGCGAGCTGGGCTACGAGGCCGTGATGGTGAATTGCAACCCGGAAACCGTCTCGACCGACTACGACACTTCTAACCGGCTCTACTTCGAGCCGCTGTGCATCGAGGAGGTGTTGGCGATCTGTGACCGGGAGCGGCCGGCCGGGATCGTCACGCAGTTCGGCGGGCAGACCCCGCTGAAGCTCGCGCGGGCGCTCGAGGCCGCCGGCCATCGCGTCCTCGGCACCTCGCCGGAGGCGATCGACCTCGCCGAGGACCGCGAGCGCTTCGGCGCACTGCTGGACGAGCTGCAGATCCGCTGCCCGGACTGGAGCACCGCGACCGGGCCGGACGAAGCGGTCGCGGCGGCAGAGCGGATCGGCTACCCGGTGCTCGTTCGGCCCTCCTACGTGCTCGGCGGACGTGCGATGCGCGTCTGTTACGGACCCGAGGAGGTTCGCGCGGCCATGGCGGGCACGCAGGGACGCATCCTGCTCGACAGGTTCCTCGAGCAGGCGCTCGAGCTCGACGTCGACGCGCTCTGCGACGGCGAGGACACGTACGTCGCAGCTGTCATGCAGCACGTCGAGGAGGCGGGCGTCCACTCCGGCGACTCCGCCTGCGTGCTGCCCGCGCCGGCGCTGAGCCCGCTCGAGCGGACGTACGTGGAAGAGGTCGTCCGGGAGCTCGGCGCGGCGCTCGGCGTCGTCGGCCTCCTGAACGTCCAGCTCGCGATCGCAGACGGCGATCTCTACGTGCTCGAGGTCAACCCGCGCGCCTCGCGGACGGTTCCCTTCGCGAGCAAGGCGAGCGGGATCAATCTCGTTGCCTCGGCCTGCCAGCTCGCCGCGGGTGCGGATCTCGGCGAGCTCGATCTTCCGGCCGACCCGACGCCGACGCAGGTAAGCGTCAAGGCCGCGGTGCTTCCCTTCGCGCGTTTCCCGGGCGCCGACCCGGTGCTGGGGCCGGAGATGCGGGCGACGGGAGAGGTGATGGCGACCGCGGCCGACTTCCCGACCGCGTTCGCAAAGGCGGAGCGCGCCGCCGGCCGCACCCTGCCGGTGGGAGGGACGGCTTTCATCTCCGTCTGCGACACGCACAAGGAGGCGATCGTTCCGGTCGCCCAGGCGCTCGTCGGGCTCGGCTTCGACCTCGTCGCGACCGCGGGAACCGCGCACGTGCTCGCCGCCGCCGGCCTCGCGGTCGAGTACGTCCGCAAGGTGACGGAGCCCGGAGACGGGCCGACGGTGGTCGACCTCGTTCGCCGTGGCCGCTGCGACCTTGTGGTCAACACGCCGCAGGGCTCTGGCGCTCGGACGGACGGCTATCTGATCCGCGAGGCCGCGCTAGTCGCCCGGGTTCCTTGCATCACGACGATCTCCGGCGCCGCCGCCGCGGTCGAGGCGATCGCCCACGCCCAACCGGAGATCTCGGTCTCCCTCCAGGAGCGAATCAGTGCAGCGCGCGCGAGCTAGGGTCACCGGCGCCGAGCAGATCGGGCCTTACACGCTGCTGCGGGTCGCCCGCGGCGGCCTCGAGCCGGGAATCCCGGGCCAGTTCTTCATGCTCGAGGCGCCGGGACGGCCGCTGCCTCGGCCGATGAGCCTCTGTCTCACGCCGCCGGGCGAGCTCGCCTTCCTGATCGATCCGATCGGCCCGGGCACGCGGGCGCTCTGCGCGTTGCAGCCCGGCGATCGGCTTGCAATTCTCGGCCCGCTCGGCAACGGCTACCGCCTCGACGTCGAGCGGCCGCTGCTCGTCGGCGGCGGCATCGGAGCCGCGCCGCTCCCATACCTCTCCGACGCGCTCGGCCATCCACCCGCGATCCTCGGCTTCCGCAGTGACTGGCACGCCGAGGCGGCGCAGCTCGTTCCGAACGCGGAAGTCGTGGTCGAGCCGACCTTCGTCACCGAGGCGCTCTCGCCCGGCCACGACGTGTTCGCCTGCGGCCCGGAGCCGATGCTCGCGGCCGTCGCGAAGCTGGAACCGGCTGCCCAGCTCGCCTGGGAGGCGCCGATGGCCTGCGGCCACGGCGCCTGCTATGGCTGCGCCGTCCAGATTGACGGAGAGATCAAGCGGCTCTGCGTCGAGGGGCCCGTGCTCGCGGCGGAAGCGGTGGCCGCATGAAGATCCTGAACGCCTCGGGCTGCCTCGATGCCTTGACTGCGCCGGCGGTGGCGCGCTCCTTGGATGCGTTCGTCACGAAAAGCGTGACGCCGCTGCCACGCGAGGGGAATGCGCCGCCCCGGATCGCCGAGGTCGAGCACGGAATGCTCAACTCGATCGGGCTGGCGAATCCTGGGATCGACCGCTTTCTCGCGCACACGCTGCCACGGCTGGGAGAACTCGAAGTGCCGATCTGGGTCTCGGTGGGCGGCTTCGCGGTCGCCGAGTACGCAGACCTCTGCGATCGCCTCGACGACCGGCCGGAGGTCGAAGCGATCGAGCTCAACGTCTCCTGCCCGAACGTCGACGATGTCCCGGCGAGCGTGGGGGAGATCGTCGCCGCGTCGCGGGCGGCGACCCGGAAACCGCTCTACACCAAGCTCTCACCGGCCACGGCGGACATCGCCGAGGTAGCCCGTGCCGCCCAGAAGGCGGGCACGGACGGGCTCTCGCTCGTCAACACGATCCTCGGCCTCGCTCTCGACGAGCAGACCCTGAAGCCCCGCCTCTCCCGCGGCGCGGGCGGCCTCTCCGGGGCGGCGCTCAAGCCGATCGCGCTGGCAGCCGTCTATGCGTGCTACGAGGCGACGGGCCTCCCGATCGTCGGGATGGGCGGTATCACCTCGGGACGCGACGCACTCGAGCTCGTCGCGGCTGGGGCCGCGTCTGTGGCGCTCGGCACGATCCTGTTCGCCGACCCGGGCGCGCCGGCGCGGATCAGAGCCGAGCTTGCAAGCGAAATTGCGAACCTCGGCGTTGGCGAGATCGACAACGCAATCGGCCTCGCGCACGCCGAACCGGCCGCGATTTCCAAGACTGCTGGGCGCTCCGCAGCGATGTCTGTCCAGTAAACACCCTGCAAATCGAGACCTTTCTTCCTGGTTGACGGCTTCGCCCCACTTGTTAGTATGCGGCGTTCGTGCCAGCGCTCAAGACTCAGGCCCAGGCACCCCTCCGCTCGCTGGATCAGCGCATGGAAGCGCTCAAGCGGGCGAACGACATACGCGTCCGCCGGGCGCAGCTGAAGAAGGACCTCAAAACTGGCGCCGCCAACATCGACGATGTCTTGGGGAATCCGCCGGACTACGTCTCCACGGCCAAGGTCTTCGACATCCTGATGGCCGTGCCCAAGTTCGGCCGCGTCAAGGCCGCCCGGTTCCTGAATCAGTGCCGGATCAGCCAGTCGAAGACCGTTGGAGGGCTGTCTGAGCGCCAGCGCGCCGAGCTCATCGGGCTCTTCAACAGGTAAGCGCCCGCCCGTCTTCGTCATCACCGGGACCTCCGGCGAGGGGAAGAGCACCCTTGCGCGGATGCTGCTCGAGCGTGTCCCGGAGCTGGAGCTGGCGGTGTCCGCGACAACACGTGCGCGCCGGCCGGGGGAGGAGAACGGCCGCGAGTACTACTTCATCGACAGGGAGGAATTCGACCGCCGGCTCGCCGCGGACGAGTTCCTGGAGTGGGTCGAATGGCCCTGGGGCGAGCACAAGCGGGCGGGGACGCTCTGGTCGGAGATCGAGCGGATCACGGGCAAGGGGCGGCCGGTCCTGTTGGAGCTCGAGACCGGCGGCGCCCTGGCCGTACGCGACCGGATCCCCGGCAGCATCACGATCTTCATCACGGCCCCGAACCGCGAGGAGCTCGAGCGGCGTCTTCGCGCGCGCGGGACCGAAAGCGAGGGCGAGATCGAGGAGCGGCTTGCGCAGGCGCTCGAGCAGAGCAAGCTGGCCGGCGAGTTCGCCTACACGGTCGTCAACGACCAGTTGGAGCGTGCGATCGACGAGCTCGAGGGCATCGTCCGAAGAGAAATTGCCGCCTCGCGCGCCTGAAGATCAAGACGATCGTCCCGCCCAACACTGCGGTTTATATGGCCGCACCGGCAAAGCCCGCACGGCCTCTAGAGCGGCACCGCAAGCGGTGCCGCTGGCTGCAGGTACCATCTCCGAACCATGATCCATCCCCGCATCGACGAACTGCTGGACAACGTGGACTCGCGCTACGCCCTCGTGATCGTGGCGGCGAAGCGGGCCCGGCAGATCAACAACTACCACCACCAGCTCGGCGAAGGCACGTTCGACCAGTTCCTGCCCCCGCTCATCGAGTCGCGCTCGAAGAACTACCTGACGATGGCGCTCGAAGAGGTCTCGGAGGGCAAGATCAAGTACGCGTACAAGAAGTAGCGCCGGCGAGAGCCGCAGCCACGCGCGCCTCGGCGCACGACGTGCCAGCGCTAGTTCGAGCCCTAGTAACAGTCTGTTACTAGGGCAGTTCGGCCTGAACATGCGCTTCGTCCGGGCGCAAGCGGCTGTGCGGGCCGTGTCTTTCCTAGGAACAGACTGTTACTTGCCGCTACGGACCGAACGTCGGCACCGCCTCGGCTTGGCTTGCGCCAAGCGGCAGAATGTTCCTATGGCCCGCGTTCTCGTTGGCGTGACGGGCGGAATCGCGGCCTACAAGGCGGCGGAACTGGCACGCCTGCTCGTCAAGGCCGGGCACGAGGTGACGCCGATCCTCACCGACGAGGCGGAGACATTCGTCGCCGCGAAGACCTTCGAGGCACTCGCCAGGCGTGAGGCGCCGCGCGAGCTGTACCCGCACCTCGTCCAGGCCGACCTGCTCGTGATCGCGCCGCTCTCGGCGAACACGCTCGCGAAGCTGGCGCACGGGCTCGCCGACAACGTGCTCACCCAGACCGCGCTCGCGTTCGAAGGGCCTGTGCTCGCGGCTCCGGCGATGAATCCGCGCATGTGGGCTCACGCGGCCACCCGCGAGAACGTCGCCAGGCTGCGCGAGCGCGGAGTCGTGCTCGTCGGACCTGACGAGGGCGAGCTGGCCGAAGGCGAGTGGGGCGTGGGGCGGATGAGCGAGCCCGAAGAGATCTTCGCCCGCGTCGAGGCCGTGCTCGCACGCCGTCACGAGCTCGAGGGCAAGCGGGTGCTCGTCAGCGCCGGCGGCACGCGAGAGCCGCTCGACGCCGTGCGCTTCCTCGGCAACCGCTCCTCGGGCTGGATGGGAGTCGCGCTCGCGGAGGAGGCGAGGCTGCGCGGCGCGGAGGTGACGCTGGTCGCGGCGAATCTCTCGGTGCCGCCCCCGGGCAAGGTCGAGCTGGTGCCGGCGCCGACGGCCGCGGAGCTCGAGCGTGAGGTGCTCGCGCGTTCGGACGCCGACGTCGTCCTGATGGCCGCCGCGGTCGCCGACTACCGGCCCGCAGAGCAGAGCTCCGGCAAGCGGCCGAAGAACGAGCAGCCGTGGACGGTGACGCTCGAGCCGACGGGCGACGTCCTTGCCCAGCTCGGCGCGCGGCGCCGCAACGGGCAGGTGCTGATCGGCTTTGCCGCCGACCACGGCGAGACGGGGCTTGCCCGCGCGCGCGAAAAGCTGGAAGCGAAGCGGTCCGACCTGATCGTCTTCAACGACGTCTCAAGAGAAGACATCGGTTTCGACGCCCCGGAGAACGAGGTTGTGCTCGTCTCGGCGGCGGGGGAGCGGCGAATCCGGAAGGCGCCGAAGGAGCGAATCGCAAGTGAGATCCTCGACGAGATCGTGAAGCTGGTGCCGAAGTAGTGCCCCATCCAGCATTACAGGCCGGCTTCTGGCCCGCGATCACGCGGCGCCAGAGTCCACCCTCGCTCTTGCCAAGGCTGCCAGCCTTGGCTGCGAGCGAGTGCGGCCTCTCGCTTGGTGCTCGCGACCGAGAAACTCGGCGGCATTACTGGAAGGGGCACTAGTGGACGACCCGCTGCGGAGCGCCGCGACCAGGATCGGCTCCGACGAGGCCGTCCGGCGCATCGTCACGAACCTCGGCGGCGTTGTTCATGCGTCCGACGAGACACTGCAGCTGACCGTCCTCTGTCTGCTGGCGGAGGGCCACCTGATCATCGAGGACCTGCCGGGAGTGGGGAAGACGACGCTCGCAAAGGCGCTCGCGCGCTCGATCGACTGCTCCTTTTCTCGGCTGCAGTTCACGCCAGACCTGCTCCCGTCCGACGTCACCGGCGTCAACGTCTTCAACCAGCGCTCGAACGAGTTCGAGTTCCGGCCCGGCCCGGTTTTCACGAATCTGCTGCTCGTCGACGAGATCAACCGCGCCTCGCCGAAGACCCAGGCGGCGCTCCTGGAATGCATGCAGGAGGACCAGGTCACCGTCGACGGGCATTCCTACGAGCTCGGGCGGCCGTTCATGGTGATCGCGACCCAGAACCCGGTCGAGTACGAGGGGACCTACCCGCTGCCCGAGGCCCAGCTCGACCGCTTCACGATGAGGCTCGCGATCGGCTATCCGCCGCTAGCCGGCGAGGCGCGGATGCTGACCGAACAGACCGTCGACCCGCCCCTGGAGACGCTGGAGCCGGTCGCGACGGGCGGTGAGGTGCTCGAGCTGATGGAGCAGGCCCGCGGGATCTTCGTCGAGGAGAGCCTCAACCGGTACGTGGTCGCGCTGCTTCGCCAGACACGCCAGGACGAGCGCCTGTACGTGGGCGCAAGCCCGCGGGCCGGAATCGCTCTGCTTCGCGTCGCGAAGGCGCGGGCGCTCGCCGCGGGACGCGAATTCGTCGAGCCCGACGACGTGAAGGCGATTGCCGAGCCCGTGCTCGCGCACCGGTTGATGCTGGCGCCGGAAGCGCGCTCGGCGGGCCTGAGTCCCGGCGAGCTCGTCCGCGACGCGCTCGAGCACACCCCCGTTCCCGTATGACAAGACGGGGCCGCGCACTGCTCGGCCTCGGTCTGCTGACCTACGTCGCCGCGCGCGCGTTTGGCTCGAGGCCGCTCTACCCGGTCGCGCTCGGACTCCTGTTCGCCCCGCTGCTCGCTTGGCTCTGGGTCCGGCTCGCGCAGGGGCCGATGCGGCTCCACCGTGAGGTCGAGGCCGGTGAGCAGTTCGAAGGTGACGACGTCGACGTCGAGCTTCGTCTCGAGCACAGCGCACACCTGCCGCCTCCGTCCCTCATGCTGGTCGAGAACGTGTCCGGGCTCGGCGAGCGCCGGACGTCGCTCGACTCGAGGCACGGGCGCTACACGCTCCCGGGAGTGCGCCGCGGGCGCTACCTCTTCCTCGACGTCCGCGCCGTGCTTGAGGACGCATTCGGGCTCCAGCGGGCCGAGATCCCGCTCGCCGCTCCCTGGACCTTGCTCGTCTACCCGCGCCTGGTCGAGCTCGACCGTCTCTTCTCGGAGGGCGGAACCTACGCCCAGGACGGACGACGCCTGCTGCTGCGCCGCCCAAGTGGCTTCGATCTGCACAGCGTCCGCGACTACGAGGAGGGCGAGTCGTTGCGCAAGGTGCACTGGCGCTCGACCGCGAAGCGTGGCGAGCTGATGGTGAAGGAGCTCGAGGACGCGCCGCGCGATGAGGTCGCCGTCCTGCTCGACGGTGAGGCAAGCGCGGTCGTCGGCGAGAGCTTCGACGTCCAGGTTCGTGCCGCCGGCTCGCTTCTGCTCGCACAGGCTCGGCGCGGACGTCGTGCCGTCCTGTTCGTCAACGGCGCCCACAAGACCGTCCAGCGTGTTCATTCGTACGAAACCGACTGGCCGCAGGCCTACGACCTGCTCGCGGCGGCCGAGGCCGACGGCCACGCGCCGGCGGCTGCGTTGCTCGGCGACGAGGCGAGCTCCGTCGCGCGTGCGCTCGAGCTGACGGTCGTGACGGCGTCGCTGTCGCCGCAGCTCGTCGAGCGGCTGCTGCGGCGGACGCTCGGGCAGCAGCGCGCCGCGCTCGTCTACGTCGATCCGGCGAGCTTCGGCCCAAACGGTGCGCATCCGGGGCCCCAGCCCGCGCTGCTCCGGCTGCAGGCAGGCGGCGTCCCCGTTGCGCTGATCCGGCGAGGCGATGATCTGGCTTCCAAACTGGGGACCCGACGCGCCACTGATTCGGTTCGGGGAGGCGTCCTGTGACGTGGCTTAACGGCCGCGCGAGTGAATCGCGCGGCCTCTCAACCGGCATCGCAAGCGATGTCTCGGCGGGACGGCGCCGCGAAAGGGCGCGGATGGCTAGGACTGCCGCGCTCTACGCCGGACCGGCGGCGCTGCTGGCCTGGAGCTGGCTGCGGCTCGGGCATCCGCACGCCGGCGCCTCGACGGCGCTCTGGCTGATGGCGCTCGCGGTCGCGCCGGCGCTCTTGTCACGGCCCCGCTGGCGGGCGGTCGCGACTGTCCCGGCAGCTGTCCTCGCGCTGCACTCGGCGCTCGGTGTCTGGATCATCCATCCGATCAGGCTGCTCGGCCGTTTCGGCGGCGGCTTCCTCGAGTTCTACGACGTCAGGTTGCCCTTCTCCGCGGTCAGCCACCCGCGCATGGACGGCGTCATCCTCGTTGCCCTCTACGCCTCCTGCGCCGCCGTGGCGATGGCGATCGCCGCGCGCAAGCCGGTGCTCGCCTCGGCTGCGGTGGTCGTGGCCGCGGGCTGGCCGGCGACCCTGCTGACCGGTCCCGACGACCTGCTGCGCGGCGTCGCCCTGCTCGCTGCTGTGCTCTCGCTCGTCGTCGGCCTCGGTGGGCCGCTGCGACCGCGGCGACTTGCCGTGGGGGCGCTCGTCGGCGGTACGGTCGTCCTGGCGGCGTTCGCGGCGTCCACCTCCTCCGCAGTCGCGAGCGGCCAGGTTCTGCACTGGCAGGGGTGGGACTTCTATACGAAGCCTCCAAAACCCGTGACCGTGGAATACGTCTGGAACTCGAACTTCCGCGGCCTCCATTTTCCGAAGAAGGTCACGACAGTCCTGACGGTCAAGGCTCCGAGCAAGCCTACGTACTGGCGGGCGACCACGCTGGACGAGTTTGACGGAGGCAACTGGTACGAGAGCAACGGCCCCTCGGTCGCGCCGACACGGATCAACGGCCGCGACGAACTGCGGAGCGACCCCGAGCTGCCGGCGGCCGCGAACGACTCGAAGCGGTGGGTTCGGCAGGTGGTCACCGTCGGAGCGCTGAGCGACAGCCACCTGGTCGGAGCAAGCGTGCCGGTCGCGTACGCCCCGGGTCCGCACGCCGTCGATTACAGCGACGGCGGCGTCGCCCACCTGCAAGACCGGCCGCTCGCGCGCGGAGACCGATACAGCGTCTGGAGCTACGGGGCCCAGCCGACGCCTCGGCAGCTCGCCGCCCTGCCGGCCCGCTACCCGGAGCAGGTCCGGAAGACGGATCTCTATGTCGAAGCGCGTGTGACCGCGCCCCCGTTCGGCGCGCCGGATCGCGAGCGGCGGGTGGCGCAGATCTTCGCGACCTCCTACCGCGCCCGCCCCTACGAGGCCCTCTACAGGACGGCAAGGCGGATCGTGGGGGACCCCTCGAGTCCGTATGCCGCCGCGCTCGAGCTCGAGGCCTGGTTCCGGTCGGGAGCGTTCACCTACGACCCGACGCCGCCGCAAAGCTCGACCCTGCCGCCGCTCGTCGCCTTCGTCACCCAGACGCACCGTGGCTATTGCCAGCACTTCGCCGGCGCGATGGCGCTGATGCTCCGCTATCTCGGGATTCCCGCCCGCGTCGCGGCAGGCTTCACGAGCGGCGTCTATGACAGCGGCAAACGCGAGTGGACCGTGACCGATCACGACGCGCATACCTGGGTCGAGGCCTGGTTCCCGCGCTACGGCTGGCTGCCGTTCGATCCGACGCCGGGCCGCGGCTCCCTGAACGGGACCTACACGTCCTCGTCCCCGCGTTTCGACCTGACGGATGGGCTGTTTGCGGTGACCCAGAACTTGAAGAAGGCCGGTGCGTTCAACCTGCGGACGCTGCGGGCCGCTCACGGCAATGCCACGGGCGGCGGGACGGTGCTCAAGATACGGCCGAAGCCGGGCCCGGCGGGATCGAGGATTGGCTCCCTGCTTCGACTGCTCGTACTCGTCGCCGCCGCGCTCGTCGTGTTCCTCGCGGCGGCAAAGCTCGTAATTCGCAAGCGCCGCTATGTGACGCGCGATCCGCGCAAGCTCGCGCGCGCCTGCGTGCGTGAGCTCTCAGACTTCGTCAGCGACCAGGGCGCGAAGGCGCCGCCGAGCGCGACGCTCGGTGAGCTCGCGAAGCTTGTCGAGGCGGAGCTAGGTGTTTCGGCGTCCTCATTTGTCTCGGCTGCGGCCGAGGCACGCTTCGGGCCGACTACGGCGGCCGGCGAGGCCGCGCACTCCGCACGGCGCGAGCTGCGGTCGCTGCGCCGGGAGCTGCGCAAGGCGCTGACGCGCACCGAACGTGCGCTCGGCCTCGTCTCGCTCCGCTCGCTCGGCCTCACGGGGTAATGGAAGCGATCGTGATGGCCGCCGGCGAGGGCCGGCGGCTCCGCCCGGTCACGGAACGCTGGCCGAAGCCGATCCTGCCGATCGACGGGCGGCCCGTCGTCGCGATGGTGCTGCGCGAGCTGCGCGCTGCCGGCTGCGATCGGGCCACCGTCGTGACGGGGTATCTCGCCGAGCAGGTCGAGAGCCTGCTCGGAGACGGCTCCGGCTTCGGCGTGGAGCTTCGCTACGCGCGGCAGCCGCGGCCCGACGGCTCGGCGGACGCGGTCTCCCGCGGCTTGGCTGCAGGGGCGGAGGCGCCGCTGCTCGTCGCGACCGCCGACACGGTCTTCCGGCCGGGCGATCTGGCGCGCTTCGCGGCCGCGTTCGCGGAGGCCGGAACGCCCGGCGCGGTCGCGATCAGGCGCGATCCGCCGCCGGGGCCGCAGCGGGCCGGCGTCGAGGTCGAGGACGGCGTCGTCAAGAAGATCGTCGCCGCCGGCGAGACCCCGTTCGCTCACGCGTCGCTCTGGGGCCTCGGGCCGGAGCTGACGCCGTATCTGGCAGACCTCGGAGGCCCACCCTTCGAGCTTGCCGAGGCCTATCAGCGGGCGATCGAAGAGGGCCTGCGCGTTTCCGCCTTTGAAGTCGGGCCGACGCGAGACTTGACGGACCCGCTTGACTTGGTGCAGGAGAACTTTCTCTATCTGAGCAGGAGCGAATGAGCGACACCTACAACCTCTTCCAGCAAGGACGCACGCACCTCCGGGAGGGCATGGCCGCCCAGGCCACCGTCCCGCTGGAGAAGGCGAAGCGCCGCGAGCCCGAGAAGGCCTCGATTCGCGAGGCGCTCGGGATCGCTTACTTCCGCATTCACCGCTACGAGGAGGCCGAGAGCGAGTTCCGAAAGCTGCTCGAGCTCGCGCCCGCCGACGACTACGGCCACTACGCGCTCGGCCGCTGCCTGGAGAAGCAGGGGCGCCAGACGGAGGCCCAGGGGCACTACAAGCTCGCGAGCTCCCTCCGGCCGGCGAGCAAGCACTACTCGTCCCGCATCCGCGACGTCGCCTAGCCGGCGGTGCGCGCTGTGGTTCAGCGCGTCCTGCGAGCACGCGTCGTCGTCCGTGGCGAAACGGTCGGCGCCTCCGGCCCCGGCCTTTGCGTGCTCCTGGGAGTCGCGGCCGGTGACGAGGTTTCCGATGCCGAGCGTCTGGCGGAAAAGGTTGCCCGGTTGCGGATCTTCGAGAACGAGGCGGGCAAGTTCGATCTCAGCCTGCTCGACGTTGGCGGCGAGGCGCTCGTCGTCAGCCAGTTCACGCTGATCGCCGATACAACACGCCAGAGGGGAACTCGACCAGACTTCTCCCGAGCCGCGCCTCGTGAGCAGGCCGAACCGCTCTACGAAGCGTTCTGCGAGGCAGTGGCGGCGTTTGGCGTTCGCGTCGAGACCGGCATCTTCGGCGAGCGGATGCAACTCGAGCTCGTCAACGACGGGCCGGTCACGATCGTCCTGGAGTTGTAGCTCAACCAACCCCCGAAGCGGCGGCGCCTGCTAGGGCGAGGACGGCAGGCGAAGCGGTCCATGGCGTCGACCACTAGGACCGCTGATCCGGCGGCCGAAGCAGAGGCCATGCCCTTTGCCCTTAGCTCGGCGACTCGCTCGAGACCGCGGCCGGCTCCGGCTCGGTCTCAGGCTCCGCGTCCTGCGCAAAGAGCGAAGCAACGCTCTCGTCGAGGTCCTCAACGACGAAGTTCTGGGCGCCGAGCGGCTCGAGCACCTGCTTCGCCGTGTCGATCGCGTCACCGGCGATCTCCACCACGACCGCCGAGGTGTTCGGCTGCAGCGACTTGCCGAGCTGGTCGAGCTGGTCGTTCTTGAAGCCGGAGTCGCGCAGCTTCGAGACGAGGGCGCCGATCGAACCCCCGGCCAGGATCCCGATCGGCCCGCCGATGATGCCGATCGCACCGCCGAGTAGCGCGCCGCGCCCGGCGCCCCAATCCTTCGACTCGACGAACTTCGCCTTGCCGTCCGGCCGGACGAAGAGGACGGCGGTGTTGCCGATCTCGTCGCGCATGGCGCCTCCGAGCGCCCCGGCGGCGACTGTAGCTCCGGCGCGAGGACGGTCACCGTGGCCTCATCAGAACGGCGAGTGGTGGCCGAAGGCCGGCAACGCTTGATAAGGCCGGGCGGCGAGCCGAACGCCGAGCGCTTCGGCGGTTCCCGGCCCGAGAGTCAGGCTACGCCCCGACTGAAACGCTGCCTAGTGGCCGTTTCGGACCGGTTGCGCTAGTAGCCGCTGCTCGTTGTCGTCGGCATCGTCGTGGTCTGCGTCTTCACCGAGGAGACGACGTGCCAGGTGAAGCTTCGGCCGCCGAACTGGTCGGAGGCGCCGTTGCCCGTTACCTTCCCCGGCGAGCCATCGGGGGAGAAACGGTAGAGCGGTTTGCCGTCGAAGGTGACCTGGCTCTTGCCATCGGGGCGCATGACCGTGCCGAGCTTCGACATCAGGCTCGACGACGCGGTGGGAGCGCTCACACCCTTCGAGAGTGTCAGTGGAACCCAGATGGCGGTGCAGCTGCCGATGCAGCGGACGGTGCCACTCTTCTCCTGATCCGGGCTGTAAAGGGCAAAGCCCTTCGAGTCGACGAGGACGGCGCCGACGCCCGAGACCGACTTCAGCGAGACGGTATCGCCGGTCGCGGCAGGCTTCGAGCCGCTCGAGGCGCTGCTCGAGCTGCTGCTCGAGCCCCCGCAGGCGCTTAGGCCGACGGCCGCGGCGGCGGCAAGCCCGAAAGCGGCGGCATAGGTGGCGATCCGATTCATGTCTTCAGATACGCGCTGGAGCGGCGGCCGGATTTCCTGCGCCGGGCAGAGCGCTGAGTCCGGCGCTAGGGCAGCCGGCCTGTTCCTGGCGGGGCGGGGGCTCCGCTGCGAGCGAGAGCGCCGGCGACAGTCGTGGCTCAACGGCTTCGCGCGGCCACCCAC
>Ga0137403_10003898_pt1 | contig 17734 bp, 24 predicted proteins | sample CZOMad2_1_16fung_FD_122057 | JGI IMG/M metagenome (GOLD analysis project Ga0137403, IMG submission 122057) | Vadose zone soil fungal communities from Angelo Coast Range Reserve, California, USA - CZOMad2_1_16fungal (Hybrid Assembly) | ecosystem: Environmental > Terrestrial > Soil > Vadose zone...
ATCGGCATGGGCTTCGTCATCGCCGCCGCGGTGGTGCATCCCGACAAGCCGATCATCTCGGTCTCGGGCGACTCGGCGATCGGCTTCTCCGGCATGGAGATCGAGACAGCCTGCCGCTATCAGCTACCGGTCAAGATCGTCGTCTTCAACAACGGCGGCATCGGGCCCGGGCACGCGACACCGCCGGCGAACCCGCTTCAGAACATGAGGCCGAACGCGCTGATCTATGGCGCCCGCTACGACAAAATGATGGAGGCCTTCGGCGGCAAGGGCTGGTTCGTCGAGAACCCGAAGGATCTGAAGAGCGCGCTGGAACAGGCGACGGCCTTCAAAGGCCCGGCTCTGGTCAACGTCATGATCTCGCAGGAGTCCGCTCGCAAGCCGCAACAGTTCCGCTGGCACAGCTGATCCGCTGAGGCCTCACGCTTAGGGGCCGCTCCGCAAGGGGCGGCCCCGATGCGCTCACCGGAGTAGGATCGAGACTCAATCTCCCATCGGAGGACTGCCGATGCGCCTGGCCGGAAAGATCGGGATCGTGACCGCAGCAGCCTCGGGTATGGGACGCGCCGGGGCCCTGCGCTTCGCGCGCGAGGGCGCGCAGGTCGCCGTTGTGGACGTGAACGCCGAAGGGGTGCACCGCGTGGTGGGCGAGATCACGGCGGCGGGTGGCATCGCTCATGGCATCGCGGCGGATCTGACGAAGGACGAGGATTCGCGTCGGATCGTGTGGGACACGGTGAGCCGGTTCAAGGGCCTGGACTTCGTCTGGAACCACGTCGGCCATCCCGGGCCGGCCGCGATCGAGGGCATCGACATGAGTGCCTTCAATCTGGCGGTCGACCTCAACCTTCGCACGGTGCTGATCACGACCGAGGCAGCGATTCCCGAGATCCGCGCCCGGGGTGGTGGGAGCCTCCTCTATACCGCATCGACGTCCGGGCTCGTGGGGTCCGGCTTCAGCCCGGTCTACTCGATGTGCAAGTTCGGGGTGGTGGGCTTCGTCAAGAGCCTGGCGTTGCGGCTGGCCTCCGAGAAAATCCGCGTGAACGCCGTCTGTCCTGGCCCGATCGACACGCCCATGCTGCGGGTGTTCGTTTCCCGGCCCGATCAGAAGTCGACGGCTGGAATGGATCCGGAGGAGTTGGTGCGCAAGCGCGCCCACGGCTCCGTGCCGCTGGGCCGCACCGGCCTGCCCGACGAGATCGCCAATGCGGCGCTGTTCCTCCTCTCGGACGAAGCGTCGTTCGTGACCGGCGTCGCGCTGCCGGTCGATGGAGGCGTCACGGCGGCCTGACTCACTCAGCGGCATTGCGCGGAACAGCGGTTCGACGAAATCAGGACGCGAGACAACGGAGAACGTCATGACCAGGGCCGAATTCGAAGCCGAACTTCTTCGCGACGGCTATGAGGTCCATGAAGGCGAGATCAAACCCAACGTCCACCGCGAGGCGCACACCCACGGATTCGACGCGCGAGTGTTCGTGCTGGCCGGATCGATCTCACTCGTCTTCGGTGAAGAGCGGGCCACGTATCGACCGGGCGACTCCTGCAGCATCCCCGCAGGGACCCTGCACGCAGAGCACACCGAAGCTGACGGCGTGCGCTATGTCTCCGGGCGGCGCTCGCGTCGACAGGGCGTTCAGAGCTTCCTCGGATGAATTTCAGGGCGAGCCGGTGGTGGTCGAGCTCCGGCGCCAGTACGACCACGACATGCCAACGGCCAGGATGGCGGCGACGCTGAACAGGCCGAGCCACGAGATCGCCGCGACGTTCTCGATCGGGAGCCAGCCCCAGCTGGCCACGAGCCAGTAGAGCGCGGCCAGGAAGGCGTTGGCGAGCAGCAGGCCGAGGCCGCCCATCGAGCGCAGGGTGAGCCGCAGGCAAAGGAACCATCCGATCAGCAGGACAACACCGACAAACACAGTCGGTGGACGCCACTCGAACCCGGTGCTCTTCGCCCATGCGTAGTACGAGTAACGAGTCGGATTGTAGGTGGCACCGGCCACGAGCAGCGCGAAGGCGAACCGGGCGAGGAAACCGCCGAGCGTCAGCCGGGCGCTGGCGACCATCGCCGCGATTATACCGCCCGCTTGACGGACCCTTTGACCGAGGCTAGCTTGACCTGGTTCGATAGCCTCGTGAAGAGCCAGGGGCTGCGCCGCGCGCTCAGGCGAGGCGTCCTCGAGGCCGCGCATCGCGACCGGGCACCCGCGATCGTGCAGGCCATCGAGGGGTGCCAGTTCATGGAGGGCAGTCTGGAGCGTGTCGGCGAAGTCCACCGTCGCGGCGTACGACATCTTCAGCTCGTGCACTTCATGCGGAGCGACCTGGGAGACAACCAGACCGAGTCACCGACCCGGGGTGGTCTCACCCCGCTCGGCCGGGGCGTCATCGTCGAGTGCAATCGACTTGGCATCGTGGTGGACGTGGCGCACGGCACGCTGGCCCTGGTGGAAGGGGCCGCCCCGGCCAGCCGCACGCCGCTCATCCTGTCCCACACCAACATCGCCTCTCGCAGGCTCGATCCGTTTACGCGGCTGATCTCGGGCGATCACGGCAAGCTCGTGGCGAGCACGGGCGGCGTGGTCGGTATCTGGGCCAGCCCCACCTTCGCCTCGCTCGCCCGCTACGTCGACGGCGTGGCGCGCGCCGTGGAGTCCCTGGGGGTGGATCACGTGGGGTTCGGCACCGACAACTCGGGCTTAGGACAATCCCAGGCCGTGTGGACCGACTACGCGGACTTCCCCCTCGTCGTGCAGCTGCTGCGACGCACCGGCTTCGCCGCTGCGGACGTCGGCAAGCTGGTCGGTGGTAACTACGTGCGGGTGTTCAACCAGTCGGTGCCGGCATCGGGTTAGAGCCCGAGGTCGAATGCGAAGGGGTAGCCGAATTGAAGACCGACCTTGACCCGATTCTGGTCGGCATCGAAGTCCGGCGTCGTCGACGCACTCCCGAGCCGCTGGCGCAGGAATGAGTACCCGCCAAACACCGTGATGTAGGGGGTGAGCCGATAGGCGGCTCCGAGGTTCAGCGTGAACACGGTGACATCGACGTGCTGAATCTGCCGGTCGCTCAGAGACTCCGCCTTGGTCCACATCGGATTGAAGATGATGATGAGATCCCGCCAGGTCGGCATCACGAGCGTTCCGGAGACATTCTGGACGTCGGCCGGGCCACCGAACCCACCCGCGACGGCGACATTTCGAGAGTAGTACACGCTTGCGGTACCGAATGGCAGCCGTTGTACGAAGCCGGCGTTGAGGGCCGGGGTGATGAAGCTCTCGTCACCAAGCTGGGTGAACGCCGGACCGCCGTCGGCGCTGATGGTGAGCGTCGGGGTCACGCGAAAACTGGCACCCACCGTGGGATTGTGCGTCGTCGCGTTGTCTCCATGACCTGATCGCAAGTCGAGATACGTGAAGTTGTACCCGATCAACCCCGTAAGGCGGAGGGTGAACGCATGGCTGAGGTTACTCAAAAATAGATAACTGTCCGAGTCGATCCCCGTGCCTTGCCCTTCGAAACGCAACACGCTGTAGCTCGCCCCGACATCCAACCGTGTGCGCGGTTGCAACTGCCATCCTACGGCTGGATCGAACGTGTTGCTCCACGCCCCCTGGCCGCCGAGGCTGAAACCTCCTGAGGTCGCGTCCGGGCTCTGGTCCCGCAGAAACGTCTCGGTGGCGGTGAACCTGAGCTGCGGCGTCGGCTCGTAGACCGTGCCGGCGATGAAAGTCTGGCGAGCGAAGCCGTCGTTGGGGCTGCTCCCGCGTGCGTACACGTCGGACGAGTTCGAAAGGCCGGCGGCCAGCTGGAACCGAGGACGATTCGCCAGCAGCATGATGGAGGGAGTGAAGCTCGTGATGAATTCGTACCGCTTGTTGTTGTTGTTCATGAAGATGTTGTCGGTGAACTCTTCGGAGACGGCTATCGAAGGCAGTAGATTGATCTCGCGACGCTCCAAAGGAGACATGAGGAGCCCGAGCAGCTCGAGGGGATAGTTGGAGAGGCCGGGATATGTCGGAGCGAGCGTTGGACCCAGGGTCGGGATTCGCAGGAGCGGCGAAAACCGTCGCCCATCCTCTTCCGCCTCCTCGGGCTCTGATGGCTGTGGCCCGGCGGGGCGAGGTCGAGGCTCCTGGCCCCAGGCGTGAGGCGCTATCGCGCACAGGGCGAGGCCAAGGATCACGAGCAGGCGGATCATCCGAGACAAACTCTACTACGATGCCCGGTCGCCCGCAAAATCAGGTGAATCCCGTAGCGCAGCCCAAGTGAAACCCTGAGCTCCAGTGAGGCCGGCCGCGAACCTTGACTCGCCGCCTCGGGGCATAATAGTGCGGTCACGACGGCGATGGTCAAGAACTCGCCCCTGCGCGCGTTGTTCTCCTACTTCATCAACGATTTCCCCGGGCATCCGGACGTGGAGCGCCTCACGCCCGACGATTTCGATCTGGCGCGCATCCAGTTGAAGGAGCCGGGGCCCATTCCCGAAGCGGAGGCGCGCTGGGCGTGGGAGTGGATGGCGAGCTGGGCGTGCTCGACGGCGCGTTCGATCCGCGCGCGCCGATCAACAAGGCTGTCGAGCGCGAGGCGCACGCGCGCGCGGCGGTCGGTTTGGCCGACTGAAGATCACGGCGCGTTCTTGCACCGATACACGTCGGCGGTCGCGTAGTCCTGGAGCCCGAAATACCCACCCTTCGCCCCGCGCTGGGGCGTCAAGAGTGCGACGTTTCCTCCCAGTCGAGCCGCCTTCTTTTGGAGGTCCTCGAACTCATTGTCGGCGACTGTCCCGAGCACCTGGCAGCCGCCCACGAGCTTCGCATCATTGACGACGCGTACCGTGGCGGGTTCGGCTTTCGCGATGCTTCCGGACGACGACGCGCAGCCGCCCGCCAGCAGCAGAGTTGCCATCCACGCCCAAGCAGTCCGTCTCTTGTCCATCGCCCGGTCTCCTTTCGACCGTATTCAAGTTCATTGTATTGAGCAAGCAAGCACCGCTCGAGAGATACAAACCAAGCTTGACTGTCTCGGGCGCTGCGGTTGCAAGGCGCGGCCGAGCAAGAGCGAGCCGCACGACCTGGTCGAGATCGTGCCGCATGCGCACGGCCCGGCGGCAGCGCCGCTCACCGCGGCCTTGACGATCATCTGTCCCGGGCGCACGATCATCGCCGCAGGAGTCGGACCGCGCCGGTCTCGGCTCCCGGGAGCATTCCAAGCCTGCGTGAATGCGAACCGCCGTCAGACATAGGGGGAAGGGGTATGGCACAACCCGCAAAGTCCAAGACCGGCCGGCGTGATTTCCTGAAACTTGCCGCCGGCGCCGCCGGGGCCGCAGGTGTTGTCGGGGCGCCCTGGATCGCCAGGAACGTCCAGGCCAAGCCGACCACCATCACGTTCGCGCGCGAAAGCTCGTACGTGAAGAACTTCGACGAGCACTTCCAGAAAGTGCTGGTGCCGGCCTACCAGAAGGCCACGGGCATCAAGATCGACTACCAGATCCAGGCCGCCGGTGGCAGCGCGGTGCCCCAGCTGGTCTCGATGGTCGAGAACAAGTCAGGCGCCGACCTGGCCTGGGTCCAGCAGGAGTGGCTCTACCGCGATGCCCTGGTCGACGTGTCCGACATCGCCGAGGCGGTGGGCAAAGAGCAAGGCGGCTGGTACGAGGAGATCAAGGGCCTGTCCGTCGACAACGGCAAATGGAAGTCGGTGCCCCAGGCGAACATCGGCCAGGTGATGGTCTACCGGAAGGACTGGTTCGACGAGGCCGGGATCAGGCACTTCCCCGAGACCTGGGATGAGTTCCTGGAAGCCGGCATCAAGCTCAAGGCCAAGGGCCATCCATACGGCATGTCGATGGGGCATGGCTTCGCCGACAACTACTCCTGGCTCTACCCGCTCCTGTGGTCCTACGGCGTGACGGTCATGGACAAGGCCGGCAAGAAAATCGCGCTCGACACCACAGAGACCGCGAAGGCCGTGGATTTCGTGCGCAAGCTCTACAAGGAAGCCTGCATCGAAGACTGCGTCGGGTGGCTCGATCCGGCCAACAACAAGGCCTTCCTGACCAGCCAGATCTCGTGCACCAACAACGCCTACAGCATCATGGTGTCGGCCAAGCGCGACCTGCCCGAGATGGGGAAGGTGATCGACCACGCGCTGAATCCCAAGGGGCCCACCGGCCAGCGCTACCATGCGCTCGTGCCCGTCACGCACGGCGTGTTCGCTTACGGCCCCGATCCGCAGGCCGCCAAGGATTTCCTGCGCTGGATCATGGACCCCAAGCAGTACCGCCCGTGGATCGCCTCCGGCGATATGTATTTCGCTCCGTACCTGCACGCCTTCGACAAAGTGCCCGAATGGGACATCGAGCCGCGGGTCAAGCCGTTCCAGAAAGTCCTCGAGACCGGCAAGCTCACGTCGTGGCCGGCGCCAGCCAGCCGCGCCCACGGCGCCGTGATCAATCGCTGGGTCGTGATCGACATGTTCTCGAAGGCCTGCACGGGCGCTCCGACCAAGACGGTTATCGCGGAGGCCGTCGCGCAGCTCAAGCAGATCTACGGGTAAGGAATGAGCCCAGTCGTCGAGGCATCGCGGGCAGCCGCGCTCGAAGCACGCGCCTACCGGCCGTTCGGGCTGCGTCGGCTCCGCGAATTCGTGGAGCGAGAGTCCGTGTTCAGCTGGCTCATCCTCACGCCGCCCTTGCTGTTTCTGCTGGCCTTCCTGGGCTACCCGTTCTTCTACGGCGTGTACCTGAGCTTCTTCCGCCGGGAGGTGGCCGGCCCCGCCACCTTCGTGGGCCTCGGCAACTTCGTCACGCTCGCGAATGATCCGATCTTCTGGCAGTCGGTCGGCAACACGGTCAAGTTCACGGGTGCCGCCACCCTGCTGAAGGCATTCGGCGGGCTCGGCATGGCCCTGGTGATGAACCAGAACTTCCGGTTCAAGGCCATCACCCGGGCTTTGCTTCTGCTCCCGTTCATCGTGCCCACCGTGCTCAGTACCGTGGCGTGGCAGTGGATCTTCGATCCCGGTCTGGGCCTGTTCAATCGCGTGCTGGTCGAGAGTGGACTGGCGACCACGGGGCCGTCCTGGCTCGGCACGCCGACCATGGCCATGGTGTCGATCATCATGGTCAACACGTGGCGCGGCTTGCCGTTCTTCGGCATTTCGATCCTCGCCGGGCTGCAGACCATTCCGGTCGAGCAGCACGAGTCGGCGACCATCGACGGGGCGGGCACCTGGGATCGCTTCCGCCACGTGACCTTGCCCTCGCTGCTGCCCGTCATTCTCATCGTCACGACGTTCTCGATCATTCTCACCTTCTTCGACTTCCAGCTCGTCTACGTCCTCACCGGCGGCGGCCCTGCCAACTCCACGCACCTGATGGCCACCTATGCCTACAGCCTGAGCATGGGCGCGGGACAGATGGGACTCGGTTCGGCGGTGGCGCTCAGCATGGTGCCGGTGCTGGGTCTTCTGCTGGTGCTGCTCACCTACTACGTGCGGAAGGACTGATATGGTCGGCGAACTGACGTGGCGCCGGCGTCTCCTGGGGCTGTGGGTGCCGCTGTCGCTGTTTTTCGTCGTGGCGCTGTTTCCGTTTACATGGATGGCCGCCACTTCGCTGAAGACCAATGCCGAGCTGTACGACCCCAAGGCCATGCCGCTGGCCATCCGGCATCCGTCGCTGGTGCACTACATCGATCTGCTCCGGGAGACCAACTTCCTGACCTGGATCGCCAACACGATGCTGGTGGCCGTCGTGGCGACCGGCATCTCCCTTCTGCTCGGGACCATGCTGGCGTACCCGCTGGCCCGCATGCGGTTTCGCGGCGCTCCGCTGCTGGCCATCACCGTTGCCGTGACCTATCTGGTTCCGCAGTCGCTCCTGTTCGTTCCGATGGCCGATCTCATCGGTCGGCTGAAGCTGGGGAACACGCTCAGCGCCGTGATGTTGACCTATCCTACCTTGCTCGTGCCCTTCATCGCGTGGCTGTTGATGGGGTACTTCAAGACGGTGCCGAAGGAATTGGAGGAGCAGGCACTGATCGACGGCGCTAGCCGCTGGCGCGCCATGACCCGCGTGATTCTGCCCCTCTGCATGCCCGGCTTCATTTCCGCTGGCATCTTTGCCTTCACCCTGGCGCAGAACGAGTTCCTCTACGCCTTGCTGTTTCTCAGCCGGTCGAGCGTGCGAACCGTGCCGATCGGAGTCGTAGGCGAGCTGATCCGCGGCGACGCCTTCTACTGGGGCCAGCTGATGGCCGGGGCGCTGCTGGGCTCGGTGCCCGTCGCCCTCATCTATTCGTTCTTCGTGAAGTACTACGTCGCCGGTCTCACGGCCGGCGCCGTCAAGGGCTGACGCCGCCGGCACCCCTAGCGGGCTCACCGTCGTGGCTGATCGATCGACCACGTCCATCTGTACCGGTCTCGTGATACAGTGCCTCCGCCAGCCACTGTGGCCCCAAGGGTTGACGCGGCAGCGCGCGTCGAGCCCCGGTGACGAAGGCGCCGATCTCCTTGCGCGGCTTGGAGTGCACGATGCAAACCATCCAGGATCGACTCAGCTTCCTGCTCCGGGCGTACCGGACGATCCGCTTTTGTGACGCGTGTCTGGCGCTGAAGATGGGCGCCTTTCCCCGTGACGTGCGCGAAGCAGTGGTCTTGATCGGCGACGGCTTTCAGATTTCCCCGGGTAGGTGTTCCGAATGTCTCCAGGAGAAGACGGTCGTTCGTGCCCTTGCGGCCTGAGCTATTCGCGCGCGCCGGCCGATCGGCCTAGCGCCCCAACGCGCACCGCCCTCGTCATCGGGGCGCACCCAGGTAGATCGACATGAAGCGCTCCCGCTCCGACTCCAGAGTCTTTCGCCGGTCACGTTCCAGCGTGGTCTTTACCTGGTGACTCGAACGCGCGAGGCACGCCTCGTAATAGCGCCTCAGGCCTTCGGTACCCCCGGTTGCCAGTGCGCTCTCCGCTTGCTCTTTCAGCTCCCAATCCGGGATGAGATCCTTACCGCCTTCGTAGATATCCATGACAACCGCCAGCATCGCCGCCCCTCGGTCCATTTCCGCCTCCTGGTTTCATCGAGCGATCAGCCATGGCATGGGAAGCAGGAACGTCCAACCATCGTGTTCGGAACGCGCCTGGTTTCACGCAAACGAGGAGGATCGCAAGACGCGCGAGACGCTGCGGCGCGCGGACAAGGTAGAACGCGAACGCCCGCCCGGGCGACCGACACCTCGGATCGAGGCTTCCGTCAGCTGGAGTCGCGGCGTGCAGTGAGTCCGCCCGAAGGTGGCGCGGACCCATCGCCTCGAGCCTTTTTCAGATCGGCCACCCGCCGCCGCCTGGCTAGTCGGCGGAGTCGCTCAATCGCTCGATTGGTTTTCGAGTGCGTCGCCATAGAGCCCCCTTCCAAGACGCTATGTCTTGGTCTTCGCGAGCTCCTCGGCACACGCGGTCGCAAGTCCGGAGATCGCCGTCTTGTCTCCGCGCGGAGTGGCCCATCCGCCGGCCTCGATGAACTCCCGCTGTTTCCACGACTCGATCTTCTGAAACTCTGCGAGCTTGGCGGCCGCGCCGGGCTGCTGCATGAATCCGGTGACGCAGGAAGGGGTGAGCGCGACGACCACGGCGGCACTGGTTCGTTCTGCGGCCATCCGCTCGGCGGTGCTGCCGAGGGTCCAGCCTAACCAGGAAAAGCCGACGATCATGGTGGCTACGGCGCCGACGATCACGCCCCACGCAGCGGGCTTGAACCACGGTACTTGCAGTTTCATGTGACACCTCTCCGGTTGTCGAAGTAAGACATCTTCGTGCCGCGTTCGTTCGTGATCCGAAGGCCCGGGCTCACCCTCATGAACACGCGCTGGCACCTGTCGCCCCCACAAAATCGCTCGGAGACGTCGGGAAGTTCTGCCCCACACGTCTGGCACTTCGCCATGGTCTCGCTCAGGCCGTCCGCCCTACCAGCGCCCTCCGCGTGATCCGCCGAAGCCCCGCGAAGATCCGCCACCCGCGCTCCGAGTGCCGCCAGCCGAGGCCTTCTCGACCCTGAGCTGACGGCCGTCGAGGTCCTTGCCGTTGAACTGGGCGATCGCCTGATCCGCCTCTTCCGCCGTCGACATCTCGACGAAACCGAAGCCGCGCGAGCGACCGGTCTCACGATCGGTCACGACGGCGGCCGATTCGACCTGGCCGGCCGCGGTGAACACCTCACGAAGCCGCTCCGTCGAGGTGGAGAATGCGAGACCGCCGATGAACAGTTTTTGCGCCATGGAAGCGCCTCCTTTGCTACGTCCACGCGATGAGTTCATGCGCGCTCCAGAGGCACGTGGATGACGCTGGAGTCATGGCCTGGCGAAACACGAGAGTTTCAGCGGGTGAGACCGACGTCAGGCGAAATGAACAGTATCATAACTTATATAAAAAATAAATAGTATACAATTAGTGTGGAGGCCGACACGGCATGGTCGACAATCGCACACGCACAGCCCTCGCGGGCGTTGATCGCTTCGACGGGTGAGCAAGACCTTCGACGCGGTCGCGATGGCGCTGGACAGCATTCAGGGCTTCGCCGACGACGAGCGCGAGGCGGTGGTCGAATTCCTCAAGGTCGGCCGCACCCGCGTGGCGGCCCCTCGCGAGGGGCCGCCGGCCGTGACCGTCCTCGGGGATCGCGGCTTCACCTGGCCCGAGTTCGATCGCTGGCAAGCCATCTTCGCCGCGAGCGGCACGTTCCCCACCCGTTGGAAGGGCTTGCATGAAGTTCCGTCGTCCTGCACGTCGCCGGCCGCGAGCACGGCCTACCGCCTGCGGAAACTGGATCTCCTTCTCGAATGGCTCGACACGCTCCGCCGCGGGGCCACGGCGCTGCACCACTACACGAGGCAGGGGATGCGGGCGCGGATCGTGCAGCAGGGAGACGGCCTGCGGTGCCAGGTGTGTGAGCGGTTGAACGGTCGTGAGGTGCGGAAGGGGAGTGACGTCATACCGCCGATTCACCCCGGCTGCCGCTGTGTGCTCATGGCGGTGCCCGCGGCGACGCTCGAGGAGCAGGCGGGCCCACGCGCTCGACATCGCCTGCGCTCGCCTCTCTGAGTTCCTCGGCTGATCGCTCAGAAGCCCTTGCGTCGCATGCAACTGCGGTACGCGGCCTGATAGGCGGCGTTCCTGGCTCCCTCCGCGCTCATTCCGTGGATTTGCGGATCTGACGACTCGATGCCCGGGCCCTTGTCACCGATCGAGCTCGGAGTCGTGATGTCGCCCCGTACGGTGTCGGCCCGGGCGAGGTCGCCCGTGGTCGGTGACGCGGTTCCCGCCTTGACCGCCTTCGGCGCTTCCTGATTGCAGGCGGCGAAGTCGGCGGTGGTCGGCACCTGGGCGTCGGCTGAGCGCGGGGCGGTCAACGAGACGATCGCGCTCAGCGCAAGCGCACTCGCAATCTGGTACGGCCTGGCCATCGGAGCTCCTTTCAAGGGCTGGTGTCGCCTATTCCCATCTCGTCGGTGCCTCTCGGTCACAGCGAATGGCGTATGCGCGCGCGATGACGTTCTCGTCGTCGTACTCGACGACCAGCTCGAGGTAGGAACCCAAGTCCGGCGCCGAGCGCCGAATACGGAGCCGTGCGCCCGGGGGCTCGGGGCCGATCGCCTTCCGCAAGAGGGCCTCGTAGCGCTGGCACTCCTCGACCGCGCGCGCCGCGTAGCCAGTCTCCCCGACCTGGGCACACGACTCGCGAGCCGGAACGGCTCCAAGCGAGATCACGCGCTCGGTCATTGTGCGATGGCTCTCTCTTTCCCTGAGCGGGCTCTCGGGTTCCGCCGGGCCGCGTCCCCGCCCGATGGCGGCCCGTGAGATCTTGCTTCCCAGTTCTCTAGTATAACTTATATAATAGCTTAAACTACTAGACGCCGAGACGCTGATCGGCAAGGAGACGAGGTGGGGATGCTCGAAGACCGAACCTCAGTTCTGCTCATTCTCTCGCGAGGGGTCCTGGACCGCGCGCGCGTCGTCGCGGCGAAGTCGACGATCACCCTCAAGCTCCCGGTGAGCCTTCAGATCGTTCTCCGGGCCCTCATCGAGGAGGGGCTGAAGCGCGGTGGCGATCCGGTTTTTCTCGCCAACGTCGAAAGCCAGGCGAGGGCGGTGCGTCAGCAGCGGAGCATGGCGCGTCGGCGAAGGGCCGAGGAAGACGGAAGGAATGTGCGGTCGGGGAATCCGCGCCAGAACGATCGGCAGCCCGCGCGCCGCCGGACCTGACCCAGAGCCCTGGCGCCCAGGTCACCGTCGTAGAGCGAGCGGATCCTCCGGGTGCAGGCTCAGAGTCCACTTGAGCCCGATGCGTGACAGATCGGGCGCGAGCACGTCCTCGCCGGCCGGTCGCACGCCGCGCTCGACCCACGCGACCAGATCGTCGAACGCCTGCTCGCGCGTCTCGCCATCAAATCCACAATGACTCGGGGCGCGCATGACCCGCTGCACGAGCAGGTGGTTGGTGCCGGCGGCGATCGTGCGGCGCCGGTACGACTGCTCGAGGCTCAGCGGGACCCAGGCATCGCCGGTCTCGTGCAGGGTGATGAGCGGTGCCCTGAGGCGGCCGGTTCGTTCCGCGTACACAGGGTTCGCGCTCGGTGAGCGGGAGTCCTTCGCCGGGTGCAGTCGCCGGACGCGCGCGTTGAGTTCGTCTTCGGTGAGACCGAGGCCCGGATCGATCCGGTACCGGATGTGAGCCGTGCTGCCCGCGCGCAGGCCGGGATTCGGCTCGTTCTCGAGGTCGCGGGGGCGGTACATCATGTTCAGAAGGTAGCGACGCCGGAGACCCTGAAGGCGCAGCGGCAGATCGTTGCCGGCCCGATCGGCGCCCATCAGGTACTTCACGACGCTGTCGAATTGCCGTCCGCGCGCGGTGTACGCGCCGGGCGTGCCGAGGGCCGGCACCACGCGCTCGTTGAGGACCCGGGCGAAGGCCTCCTTGTCGGGGGTATCGAGCATCGGCACGCCGGAGATCAGCTCGGCCGCAGCCGTGTACGCCATCAGGTAGTCGGCGATGCTGATGCCGTCCACGAGACCGCATTCCGCCAGACCGCCCTGATAGACACCCGGGTGCAGCTCCAGTGACGCCACGACGATGTGACCGCCCATCGACTGGCCATAGATGATCGTCCAGCGCGGCTGGCCGATCTCCTTCAGGAAGAGCTCCCGGAGAGCATTGAGGTCCTCGATGAACAGGTGGGGTTGATACTCACGCGCCCGGTAGCCGGACGCGACCCATGCGTGCCCCCCGGCGAGAATGTGACTTCCGATCGGGGGCGCGCCGGCCGCGCCCGGCCCCGGACCCCGCTGGATCCCGTGCGCGAACACGACGAGACCACCTTCCCATTTCGCCGGCGCTTCGATGAGATAGCTCGCTCCTCCGAGCACGCCGCTGCGGCTGATCGCCGCGCGGTCCGACTCGGCACGCGGCGCGCTGGACCACGGCGCGCGCGTCACGACGAGCGCCAGGCTCAGCGCGATGAGAGCGACGAGGGCGCGTCGTGGCGACACGCGGGGACTTTTCCAGCGCGCGGTCAGCATCGTGGCTTCCTCCAGTGAGCGGTAGCTTAGCGCCAGTGCGAGGCCAGTGGAGCCCCGTTGTGCCCCTGGCCGACCGGGCCGACGCCTTATCGCCCGGCGAGCGCGCGGTTCTCCAGCCGGCTCAAGAGCCGCACCACGGGCCACAGCATGAGGAAGTAGAGGGTCGCCGCCACCACGATGGGCGTCGCGTTGTAGGTGAGGCTCTGCGCCTGACGCGCCTGGTAGAGGAGCTCGGGCACCGCGACCACGCTGCCGAGCGCGGTGAGCTTCACCACCTCGAGCGTGTTGGAGAGCAGGTCAGGTAGCACGTTGCGCACCGCCTGAGGCAACACGACGTAGGCCATCGCCTGTAGCCGCGAGAGGCCGGTCGAGCGCGCGGCCTCGATCTGGCCGGCCGGCACGGAATCGATTCCGGCTCTCAAGATTTCGCCGTAGTAGGCGCCGGTGTTGAGGAAGAAGGCGATGGCCACACAGACGAAGCCGCCCAGCTCCAGCCCCGCAAACGGCAGTCCGGCGAACAGTAGGATCAGCAGCACCAGGGGTGGGAAGGCGCGGAAGAAATCGACCCACGCCATCAGCGTCCAGCGCACCATGGGATTCCTCACGCTGGCCAGCAGCGCCAGGATCAACCCGCCGAGCAGGCCGAGCGGCACGACGAGCAACGACAGCAGCACGGTGTTCCACAGGCCGGCCAACACGATCGGCCAGGACGCGGCGATGATCTCCGGGTTGAAGAAGCTCTGGATCATCGCTTCCACGCGAACTTGGTCTCGACCCAGCGGGCCGCCACCACGACCGGGAAGAACAGCACGATGTAGGCGGCGGCGCCCAGCATCAGCGGCGACGGATTGTAGGAATTGGACATCGCCGAGCTCGCCTGGCCCAGGATCTCGGTGACGGCGACGACGGTGCCCAGCGCGGTGCCCTTGGTGATGGCGATGGTGCGGTTGGTGAGCGGCGGGATGGTCAGCCGGAAGGCCTGTGGCAGCACTACGTGCATCAGGGTCTGGCCGAACGACAGGCCGGTCGAGCGCGCGGCCTCCCACTGGCCCTTGGCCACCGAGGTGATGCCGGCCCAGAAGATCTCCTCGGAGAAAGCCATCAGCACCAGGGCAAGCGACAGCCAGGTCGAGACGAAGCCGGACGGCGAGAGGTCGACGCTCGGCAGGCCGAAGTAGATCAGCACGATGACGACCAGCGGCGGCAGCGAGCGGAACAGGTCGACGACGCCGATGATCAGCCAGTTCAGCGGCCGGATACCGAGGCTTCTGAGCAGCGCCAGGACCAGGCCGGCCGCGATGCCCGTGACGACGACGAGGACGGCAAGCTCGATCGTGACCACCACGCCGGACAGGATGTCCGGCAGGTACTTGAGCATGACCTTCGTGTTGAAGAACGTCTCGATGAAGCGGTCCAGGTTGCCTCTCAGTGCCGCTGAATCTGGCCGATGAAGGCGCGCGTGCGCTCGTGGGCGGGATTCTCGAAGATCGCGGCGGGCGGCCCTTCCTCCACGATGGCGCCCTCGTCCATGAAAAGGACCCGGTCGGCGGCGTTGCGGGCAAAGCCCATCTCGTGGCTCACCACGAGCATCGTCATGCCGCTTTCGCGCAAGGAGCGCATGACCTCGAGCACCGAGCCCACCAGCTCGGGATCGAGCGCGCTGGTCGGCTCGTCGAACAGCATGACCCGGGGCTCGAGCGCGATCGAGCGCGCGATCGCTACCCGCTGCTGCTGGCCGCCCGAGAGCTGGCCCGGCGTGTGGCCGGCGCGGTCGGCGAGACCGACCCGCTCCAGTGCGGCCCGGCCCAGCGCCTCGGCACTGGCGCGCGACTTGCCCGCGACCTTGCGCAGCGCGAGCGTCACGTTGCCGAGCGCCGTCATGTGCGGATAGAGGTTGAAGGACTGAAACACCATGCCGATGCGCTGGCGGGCGTGGTTGATGTCGGTCCGCGGGTCGAGCATGTCGATGCCGTCCACCACGACCGTGCCGGAGGACGGCTCCTCCAGCCGGTTGAGGCAGCGCAGCAAGGTCGACTTGCCCGAGCCCGACGGCCCGATCACGAACACCAGCTCGCGTTCGGCCACTCTGAGATCGACGCCCTTGAGAACGTGAAGGGCCCCGAAATGCTTGTGCAGCCCGCGCGCGTCGACGATCGGGCCGTTCATTCGCTCAAGTCAGTTGCAATGGAGCTCGTGCGGCGTCGGGTCGTAGCCGGGCATGCCCGGCGGGCCGTAGCCCGCCGTGATGACGACCTCGAGGGCGTCGGCCGCCGGCTTGCGGCCGAACCACTTCTCGGACAACCTCGCGATCGTGCCGTCCTTCTTCATGCAGTCGAGCGCGTCCTGGAGCTCGGCGCGGAGCTTCGGGTTGTTCTTCGGCACCGGCGCCGCCCAGTGGGCGCGGGTGTCCTTCAGCTCGAGGTCGGCCACGAACTGCGGATTCTTCGACGCGGCGTACACGATGGTGGTGTTGCCGCCGAGGGTCGCGTACGCGCGACCCGAAAGGACGGCCTGAGTGGCGTCGGGCTGGGTGTCGTAGACCTGCACCGTGAAGCCGTGCTCGGCGCCCTTGGCCTTGGACAAGGTCTCGTAGGGCGTCCCCTTGTTGACGGAGACCGACTTGCCCTTGAGGTCGGCCCAGTCCTTGATGGGCTCCGAGCCCTTCTTGATGCCGAACTGGTACGCGGTCCACAGGTAGCCCGCGGTGAACAGCATGTTCTCCGCTCGCTCTCTGGTCACCGTCGTCGGCGCGGCGATGAAGTCGTAGCGGCCGGACTGCATGCCGGGGATCAGGGTCGAGAAGCTCACCGCGTCGATCGTGATCTCGCGCTTCATGCGACGCGCGACCTCGGTGAAGAGGTCGATCTGGAAGCCCTCGATGCCGCCGCCCAGCTTGGGCATGGCGTGCGGCGCGAAGGTGCCGTCGACGCCGGTCCGGAGCGGCGGAAGCTTGTCCTGGGCGAGCGCGGGAGCCGCGCAGAGAAGCGCGGCTCCGGCAATGGCGGCAAGGCGACGGCGCATCATGATGAGCCTCCCAAAGAGCTCATGGTCTTCGTGCGTGTCGGAGCCCCCGTTGCCGGAGGGCAGGCGCGGATGCGGGTGTGCGCGAATCGGTGCGTCAAGCTCGCGGCGATCCTGGCAGAGCGTGCGGGACAAGTCAAACCGGAACCGCGAGGGGGCGGCGCTGAGGCACGTGAGCTACGCGCCGGCCTCGTGCCTCGTTCAGCGTGCGCTCGAGAAAATGTTCGTCGGTCGTGTCGTCCACGATCAGCACGCATCGGTCGAACGGCACGTTCTGGGCCGGATAGCGGAGCTCGTGAATGCACCCGGCGTGGCTCGCGGTGAAGCCGCGAAGATCCATCAGAACCGCGTCGCCCTCCTCGGCGAGCCGAGGTAGCGCGTCGCCATCGTCACGATACCGGGCCTGTTGCCCGTATTCGGCATATCCAGGCAGATTCCTCGAGAGGAAGCGCTCCTCGTCGAGGAGTCGCCAGATCAGCAATGGCACCATCGCGGCGATCACGACCAATCCCCAGTACGCGCCGAGCGCCAGCGGCGTGCCGAGAAAGAGCGCCGACACGACCATCAGCGCGATGAAGCCGAGCGACGTGCCCAACATGATGAGCTTCTGGACCGGCCGCGTCTCCCCCGTCGGACCGCCCCGCATCCGACGCTCGAGCAGTGCGCGGTCCGTTCTCAAGAGATAGAACGTCGTGAGAGCCGATGCGGCCGTGAAGATCGACAAGTACACCCATGCTTGCCAATAGCGAACGGTGCCCGCGGGAACGAACAGCAGCAGAGCCATCGCGATGGCGAGGGCCGCGACGGCCGACCACGCCTTGACGCCGAGGTTTTTCATCGGGGCACGCCGAAGGCCTGGAAGACCATCCCGATGAGAGGCGCGTAGAAGAACACGAGGAACGCCAGATAGGCGAGCCACCCGCCGGCGAAGGCCAGAAGCGCCGGGGCCCAGCCGAGACGATGCAGGGTCCGCAAGGCCTGAGCCATCGCGGTCAGCAGCAGGCCCCACAGGACCGTCGCCGCGACGAACGACACCACGACGCGGAGCGACCCGAAGATCCCGAGACCGGCGGTGAACGCCTCGAGCTGTGCGAACGCCTGCGCCGGCGTCCAGGTAAGGTCCGGCGTGCCCTGCAT
>Ga0137403_10003899_pt1 | contig 17732 bp, 6 predicted proteins | sample CZOMad2_1_16fung_FD_122057 | JGI IMG/M metagenome (GOLD analysis project Ga0137403, IMG submission 122057) | Vadose zone soil fungal communities from Angelo Coast Range Reserve, California, USA - CZOMad2_1_16fungal (Hybrid Assembly) | ecosystem: Environmental > Terrestrial > Soil > Vadose zone...
TTTTTACGTCATTCTCCTGCTGGCTGTCTGCGTGATTCCGTTCGCGCTAGCCCAGCGAAACACATCCAACCGCAGCATCGTCAAGCCAAAGGCGACTGCGAAGCTGGCTGCTGCTGGAAAGCAGACCGGTGCGCCGGCCTCCCTGGTTGGCAAAGGCCCTGCGGCGGCCCCAGGTACCAATCGCTTCACCAGAGTTCCCGCCGGCCGGGCTCCTAAGGCCACGATCACCCGTCCCGACGGTACCGCGTGCGCATACGACTTCACCGTCGGCAAGGATACTTTCGTGCCAGGCGTGGATGACATCGGTAACCACACAGACGACGGCACGACGTTCATCAGCCTGCCCTTCACTGTTAACCTCTATGGCCAGGGCTTCACCGGTGTCAACGTAGCTTCAAATGGCGCACTGCAATTCGGAACACCTGACGCCAGCTTCCAAATCACCTGTCCTACGGGAATTGACGGTACTACCTTCGTGTTGGAACCCTATTGGGGTGACCAGTGCACCGGAGCGTGCAACACCACCCTTTGCGACGGCTGCGGAATCTTCACCACCACCACAGGCAGCGCGCCCGACCGAATCTTTTACATCGAATATCGCACCAACTACTACGGAATAAGCGGGCAGAACCAGGACCTGTTAAATTACGAAGTTGCCCTGTTCGAAAACGGCAGCCCGCCCTTCGAATTCATCTATAGCAACATCGAAGCCGCATTCGTAGCCAACGACAGCCAGCTAACGGTAGGGCAGAAACAAGATGACGTCTGCCTCACGGAATACGGGTGCGATCCCGACGGTGGGCTTCTCCCACCGGTCTTCTCCGGCTTGGTGCTGGTCGGTGTGCCGGTGGGAGGAACACCGACACCGACGCCAACCTGCCCGCCGGGAAATCCCACCGGAGCCGGCGCATGGACGGCAGGTAACCCGTATCCGACAACGATCGTGCGCTATGGTTTCGTCCAGACCGCCACTGACTTCTACGTCTTCGGCGGCGTGGATAACGGTTCCATCACGAACGCCGTCAATGTCTACAACATCGCCTCAGGAACCTGGACACCGCTCTCGCCGATGCCGTTTTCCGGCGAAGCACCTACCTGTTCCCTGATGACAGATACCGGTATCGTCTATTGCGCGGACGGAACCGCCGGCAACGACTTTGCATCCTACGACATCGCCAGTGACACTTGGACGCCATTGGCTTCCGATCCCTTCGCTACGGATCACTACGGCTCTGCATCGGGTGCTTTCACCGGCAAGGTGTTTGTCGCGGGCGGCACCAGCAGTATCTTGAGCCAAGTAGATGTATATGACGTAGCCAGCAATACGTGGTCGGCCGGGACGCCGGCGCCAAGCGCCTTCCTGCTGGCAGGCTATCAGCAGGTAGGTCAATTCCTCTACGTAGTGGGCGGCTTCGAGCCGACTTTCGTTAACAATGCAACCACGTGGCGTCTGGACCTGAGTTCAGGGACGTGGGACGTAGGGCCGGCGTTCACCCCGCAACTGGCAGACTTCGGCCTTGCCTACGACGCGGGAACGAACAAGCTATACTCGCTGGGCGGAGACCTGCCAAATGATGGTAATCCCTTTAACTCCACTAACGTGGTGAACGAGCTCGATGTGTCAGGCTGGCCTGGTGGAACCTGGAACCCATCGCCTCCCGACCTGCCATTGCCCAATCGTCAGGCTAATCAGGCAGGGTTCTTTGGAGCCGGTCAGATCTGGAGTGTAGGAGGCCTGGACGGGTTTACCTTCCAGTTCCTGAATGAGGTATGGTCCCGCACTAACGGCGGTTGTGCCGGTCCGTGCGTCCTTGGGCCATGGAACATCGTCGCCGATTATCCGTTTGCCAGCGAATCGGTGTCAGTGTCCAGCGACGGCACCTTCGCCTATGCCGTGGGCGGCTTTGACCCGAACATTGGCCCAGTGGATTCCTTTAACCAGTATGATCCGGCTAATAACGCATGGACTCCGTTGTCGAACATTCCGACCGGCTTCTATGATGCCCCGTCGGTTTACGCCCCGAATACGAACCGCGTTTATGTATTCGGCGGATTTGACACTAGTTTCGTTGTCCGGGACATCGTCCAGATCTACGACGTGGCCACCAACACCTGGGTCGCCAATGGCACTCCCATGCCAGATCCCGCTGGCAGGTATTTCGCCGGCGCGGTGTATTATCCTGGTGACGGCAGGATCTATGTCTTCGGCGGGTTCGATGGCGTCACCTTCAGCGAGCAAACCAACACTTGGGCGTACGACCCGGTCACGGATACGTGGGATACCTCGCTCCTACCGATTCCCGTCGGCATTGGCGGCGCCGGTTACAGCATTGTAGGTGATTTCGCTTATCTGCAGGGCCACTGGAACGGCGGCTCGGGATCGACCGACAATTACCAGTACGACATTCTAAACAATAGCTGGACGACCAAGGCGCCTGTGCCTGTTAACATCTATCGACCGGCCTCGGGAGCCATCGACACAAACACCTACCTGGTTGGTGGAGGTGATCCGTTCGTAGCGTCCGGACGCGCCAAGGGGTCGAAGGTGCCAAAGGCGCTGCATCCTTCGGCGCAGTCACCGGCTACTTCCTTTAACAGCACACTCGTCTATGACACGTTAACTGATTCCTGGAGCCCCGGGCCAAATACAAACGTGGCACACTCCTTTACCGGAGGAACGGCACTCGGGAGAAGCTTCCTCGTTGTAACTGGATATAATGGCTCCAACGACACCGCCACCGTCGAAAGGTCGATCTGCGGCGGAGGCGGCGGAGGTACGCCGACACCGACGCCAACACCGTCGCCGAGTGGCACTCCGGGAAGTTGTCCTCCCACCATTACCGAGTCCACAAGCCAGGAGATTGTCTCCGGCAACTCAGTGGCGTGCAACGACGGCTTTGGCCACACCGACAACAGTTACTGGCGCGCCTTTAACATGAGCACGTTCACCGGTGGCCAGCAATACGATGTCACTTCGGTCGACTTCGCGATTGAGCAGGCGACCTCTGGAGGCGGCACGGGACAACCGGTCAGGGTTCGTCTGTATGCCAATCACGGCTCGCCATTCCCAGGCGGCGACTGGCAGTCGAACATGATCGCAGATTCGGGAGACATCAACATTCCGGATCAATCGCTGACGATCTTCAATCTGCCCATATCGGTAACAGTACCTGCCGGGACGCTTGAGTTGGTGTATGAACTGTTCACACCAAATGGCCAAGCAGTTGGCAACCTGTTCTTCGTCGGGTCCAATCCCGATGGGCAGAGCGCGGACAGCTATTTGAGCGCCGCGGATTGCGGTGTGACGGTTCCGACGCCGACACAGGATATTGGATTCCCCAACATGATGATTGTGTTTAACGTGAATGGCAGTTGCCCAGGAGGTGTAACCCCGACTCCAACACCTACGGCTACGGCCACGGTGACGCCGCCGCCGGTATCCCCAACGCCTACAGCTACAGCAACGGCGCCACCAGCGTCGCCCACGCCAACAGCGACTGCGACGCCGACAACCACGCCGAGGCCTACGCCGACGCCAAGGCCGCGGCCCACGCCGTATCCTCGTCCGACGCCGTAAGCGAATGGGCTAAAAAACTAAAAGAGTTAAAAAGTAATCGGGAACTCGCGAGGCAACTCGCGAGTTCCTTGCTTTTTGTAGCTGGGGGCGCTGACTTCGGTGAGGGCCGGCCTGATGCGAGTAAGAGGATGGGCAAGAGCAACGCGTCCACCCTCCTTACACCCTAGCGCGGCAGCCGAGTAAGAGTAGGAGCAGCTTAGAAGGCGCTGGTAATTCAACCACTCGACTGTTGAATGCCTTAACGCGGCAAAGCCATCCGCGAACCGAGCTGATGGAATCAGCGAGATAGAACACGTCGCGATCGGGAATCGCGCGGGTAGACGGCAATGCAGCTAGGGTAGCTGGCGCGAGCAGGGGGCAGTGCGAGTGATCAAGGTAAAGCCGCAACGGGTAGCGGCGAGCGAGCCGGGAAAAGGAGCGAGTTTCAAATCCGGGGTTAAAAATTATCCCAAAAAATTGTTAAGAAAAGTGTCTTGACTGGTTTTCGGTTTTCTGACTAAAAGGGGACCCCCCCGCAGCCACAACCACCAAATGCCCCTCCATGAAAAAACAAATAAACCCCACTATCAAAGCGCACCTTACCCGGAGCGCTTTTTACGTTCTTTTACTTCTCGGTGTGTGCGTGATTCCCTTAACGCAAACACAACGAAACACCACCAGGCGAAACGCGACCAAACATAGCCTGGTCGCGCCTCCCGCAGTCATAGGGCAGATTGCGGTCTCCTCCACCGGCGCGATCGACGGCACCGTCGGCAATCCCGCCAAACCGGCTGCCCTAAGGGCTTCTGAAATAGCTCGCTCGCGAGTTGGCAAGTTACTTGCTCCTGTCGCTCTCCGAGGGCAGGCGAACGCCCGGAACCAGCTTCGGCACAGCGCTGGGTTCGTCGAAACAGGCGGCCAACCGAAGTCCGAGCTACCCGCTCCGAAAGCCCCGGCGGTGGTGCTATACGATCAGTACGATAACTTCGACGACAACGCGTTCGAGTCGAACTTCCACGCCGATGATCCAACCTTCGTCGACTACATGGCTGACGATTTTGTTGTGCCCGCCGGCGAGGCCTGGAGCATCACAGAAATTGATGCCATGGGCATACAATTCGGTGTGGGCGGCGCCACCTTTAACGTCGATTTCTACACTAATGGGGCGGACAATCTGCCCGACACCCAGGTTTACACCACTACCAACGGCACCTATACCACTAACGGCACCGATTGGGTGATCACCATCCCGCCAGCGGTCCTAACGGAAGGCACCTACTGGGTGATGGTGCAAGGCAACGGCAGCAATAACCCGTTTAATTCATGGTTCTGGCAAGGGCGCCTGGCGCAATCGAATGACACGGCAGCCTGGCAGCAGCCGGGTAACGCCTACGGTCGCAATTGCCTTACCTGGCAGCGCAAACCCGTCTGCTTTAGTGAGCTTGCCGATAGTCTCGACCAGGTGTTCAGGCTGGTAGGGACAACAGGGGGAGGTGGCACACCTACGCCAACGCCGACATCGACGCCGTCGTGCATCCCGGGCTGGCAAAACGAGCCGTCCATGGCCAACGGGCGTCGCAACGCAGCCACGGCGGTGGTCGGCCCTAACCTGTATGCCATCACCGGGTTCAATGCTGCTCCCGACTACACTGACGCAAACGAGAGGTTCGACGGTAACAGTTGGACTGGCATGGCTCCTATCCCGGTCAAACACGCGCAGAGTAGAGGAGCCGCAGTGGGCGACAACATCTACGTGCCGGGTGGATTCAATAGCGTTCAGTTCGGCGGCCCGCTCAACACGATGCAGATTTACTCTGCCACAGGAGACACCTGGAGCGCAGGCATGCAACTGCCCGGGACACGCTCCGGTGTGGCCACTGCAGCTTTCAACGGCCTGGTGTACGTGATCGCTGGTTATACGGACCCGTTCCCGACGGTAGCCGACACTGTATATATCTACGACCCGGGGTCGAACAGCTACACCAACGGGGCACCGATGCCCGCAGGTCAAGGCAATGTAACTGGTGTGCTGTTTAACAAAGAAATCTACGTGGTAGGTGGCGGCACAGCCCCAGCAGCGCACTATGCTTACAACCCGACGACGGACAGTTGGCGTACCATCGCGCAGATACCCACTTCGGACACTACTTGTCAAAGCGACAACGGATTCGTTTTGAACGATGAACTGTGGATAGTAGGGTGTCTAAATCTGCCCATCAACGAGCAGGTGTGGATCTACAATCCGGGCACAGATACCTGGAGGGCAGGGCCGCCGTATAGCCTCAACCACGATGGACCCGGGGCTGCGCTGTTCAACTCCCGGGGCTTCGCAGTAGGCGGTGGCCCTGATTTCTCCAACGCCGTCGAGTCGGTCGGTGCGTGCCAGCAGGGAACGCCAACGCCCACGCCGACAGCAACACCGGGGGGATGCCAATTCCACGTGCTCATCATCTATTCGGATAACGGTTTGCCCAGTCAGCTTCAATCGGAGATCCAGGCTGAACCCAATGTGGTAGCGGTTGACCTCTTCGATGGGCAAGTGGGGACGCCTGATCTGACTCTACTGCAGCAATACGAGATTGTTGTTCCTTACAGCAACTTCCCGTTTGCCGATCCGGTCGCGCTTGGTAACAACCTCGCCGATTACGTCGATGGAGGCGGGATCGTGGTACAGCATGGATTTGCCTTCGAAGATTCCACTTATGGGATTTTCGGCCGCTGGTTAACTGACGGTTACAGTCCCTACGACTACTCGCCGAACCTCCAGTTTGCTGACTTCTCCCTCGGTACCTTTGACGCGGGGCATCCGCTGATGGCTGGTGTTACCTCACTTAACAGCAACTTCCAGAATGTGGTTACACCGAATGCAGCAGCGACAGAGGTGGCGCAGAATAACCTCGCTCAGTCGCTGGTAGCCTTCCGTCCTGTCAGCGGGGGGCATACCACTGTGGGTGTTACAGCTTACGTCGGGACGGAATCTGACCAGAGCGGAGATTGGGGCCGAGTGATCGTCAATGCAGGTAACTGGCTGCGTAATTGCCAGGGCGTAACGCCAACACCAACCCCAACTTCGACACCGGTAAGTCCGACGCCAACGGCTACAGCAACTGCTACATCTCCTCCGGTAAGTCCGACGCCGACGGCTACGGCTACAGCAACCATCACACCACCTCCATCAGCTACGCCTACGCCGACCGTGACGGCGACAACCACGCCGAGACCTACGCCGACGCCAAGGCCACGGCCAACGCCGTTCCCACGCCCGACGCCTTAGCTTTAGCTGGGAGTCGATAGTTAATAGTTAATAGTTAATAGTTGATAGTTTCAAGCAGCCGGGTCGAGAGACCCCGGCTGCGTGTTTTCCGGGACGCCACATCTTCAAACCATTTGCCCACGAAATACACGAAAAGACGCCAAAATTTCAGAGGCGAAGACAATGGCGTAGGTTTCGTCCTTGATAATCAGTTCCGTTGTTTCTTCTTTGGTGTCATTTGGTGTGTTTCGTGGGTCAGAAATCTTCGAGCATGAGCATGAGCCTTCGCGGAGGCTACGGCGTGGCAAATGAGCAGGGAGCATGATCGCGAGCTGAAACGGCGAATCGGCGAAATCTGCTTCAACGCTTTGACGTGGCAAAGCCATTCGTGTGTATTCGTGTCCATTCGTGGTTCAGAATTTGTCCCTGGAAAATCTTGACACGCCGCTGGGTTTTTGATTAAAAGCGTTGCTCCGATATTCATTCCCCAGCCCGTCAACTAACCCTATCCCCAAGTCTATGATTAAAAATGCCCATCGCACATTCACCGCGTCGCCATGGCGGCGTATTTTTTGTTCACTGTTCCTTGTGGCAGCAATTGCAGCGCTCGTTTCTGCTCTCGCTTCTTCCGACGCTGTTGGCCAGCGAGTTGGCGGCAACGCAGTCAACATCGCGAACAAGATCGCGCCATGGGTGGTCGAACACACGGCTTACGGACAACAGGCTGAGTTTTTTGTTGTGCTAGCCGACCGGGCTGACCTGAGCGCGGCTGCTAATCTGCCAACCAAGACCGAAAAGGCCCGCTTCGTTTATCAAACCCTGTCAGAAAAGGCGCAAAGAACCCAGCGCCCAATCCTGCAATGGCTGCGCGACCGCAACATCGAGCATCAATCTTTCTATATCGTGAATGCCATCCTGGTGAAAGGCACGCGACAAATCGCCGACACGCTGGCGGCCCGACCGGACGTGGCGCGTGTCGAAGGCAATCCGCGCATCCAAAATGATCTTCCCCAGCCGGAGGCTATCAATGAATCGTCTAACAGCTCGGGCGGACGTCCGGCGGCTATCGAGCCCGGCATTGCCTATACGCACGCCCCTGATGTCTGGGGGCTCGGATTCACCGGGGAGGGCATTGTCGTTGCAGGCGCCGACACCGGGATTCGCTGGACGCATAACGCGCTCAAACCGCACTATCGCGGCTGGGACGGTCAAAACGCCGATCACGATTATAACTGGCACGATTCCATTCATGACAGCGTCGGCAATCCGTGTGGAAACGATTCCGCTGAGCCTTGCGACGACGTCGGTCACGGCTCGCACACCGTCGGCACCATGGTCGGCGACGACGGCACCGGTAACCAGATCGGCATGGCGCCCGGCGCAAAATTCATTGGTTGCCGAAACATGGACGCGGGCGTCGGCACCCCGGCCCGCTACATCGAGTGCATGGAATGGTTCCTGGCTCCTACCCGGATCGGCGGCGGCGACCCGGACCCCACCAAGGCGCCTGATATTACCAACAACTCCTGGCATTGTCCGCCGGATGAAGGTTGTTCGTTTGACACGTTGCAAGCTGCTGTGGAAGCACAGGCTGCCGCTGGTATCATGATGTGCTCAGCCGCACAAAACGCCGGACCGGGTTGTTCCACTGTGGAAAATCCGCCCGGAATTTACGAGGCAACCTATTCGGTGGGCGCGCTGAACACTGGCACCGACACGATTGCTTCCTTTAGCAGCCGCGGTCCGGTTACAACTGACGGAAGCGGACGGATAAAGCCTGATATCGCTGCTCCAGGTAACCCCACTCGCTCGTGCACCAACGACACTGATAGCTCTTATGCCGCTTTTAGCGGGACATCCATGGCTACTCCGCATATTGCCGGAGCCATGGCTTTGTTATGGAATGCCATTCCGAGTCTGCGCCACGAGCTTACGGCCAGTCGCGACGCGTTGAACAACTCGGCTGTGCATATCAGTTCCACCCAGTGCGGCGACGCCGGACCGCCAAATAACGTCTATGGCTGGGGCCGGGTAGATATCTTTGCGGCGGTTGGCGGCGGCCCATCGCCTACGCCCACGGCGACAGCAACTGCTACTCCGCCGCCGAGTCCGTCGCCTACACCGACGGATTTTCCTCCACCCACACCTACGCCGACGACAACTCCGCGGCCTACTCCAACCCCCAGAGATCATCCGCCATCAAGGGCCCGGCCGACACCACATCCTCGGCCCTGAAGATAGATTAAAAGACGAGGTAATCGGGAACCCGTGAGTTCCATTCTTTAGGTGATCGACTTCTCCTGAAATGCCAGTCCGGCTCGGACCGATGGTAGATGGATCGCCGGAGGCCCAATCCGCCTGAGGCGGATCAGCCGGTAACGCCGCGTCTTTTGTCAACGCGTTGAGGACAACGCGTTCCACCTCTGTAAGCCAACGCGTTGAGGAGTCGCCGCGGCGACCGTTCCATCTTCAGCAAGAATTAAACTTCGTGTAAAATGTTGACACGACAATGCGCTCTGGTTTAAAAGCGTCGTTTCTGTCGTCGATTCGAAACCAAAAAAGAAAACCCGCCTCGGCGGGCCATAACGTACCAGTAATTCTATGATTACAAATCCAAAACCAACATCCTCATTCACGTCATGGCGGCGTATTTTTTGTTCATTGTTTCTCGGGGCAGCTGCTGTAGCGCTCATTGCTGCTGTCGCTTCGTCTGATGCAGGTGGATCGACTTCTCCGAAGGCGATGGGTCAACGCGTTGAGGACAACGCGTTCCACCAAAAGATCGCGCCCTGGGTTATGGAACACACAGCTAACGGGCAGCAGGCTCAATTTTTTGTCGTGCTCGCAGACCAGGCGGATCTAAGCCCGGCCGCTAGTTTGCAAGCCAAAACCGAAAAGGGGCGTTTCGTTTATCAAACACTGCTGGACAAGGCCCAAAGCACACAGGGGCCAATCCTGCAATTGCTGCAGGATCGCAACATCGAGCATCAATCTTTCTACATCGTTAATGCAATCTTAGTGAAAGGGGACCGCCAGCTTGCCGAAACATTCGCGGCTCGCCCCGACGTGGCGCGCGTTACAGGCAATCCGCATATTCAAAATGACCTTCCTCAACGAGGTGCGATCGAGCAATCGCCTTTGCAACCCCGCGGCCCCGCTACCCCGGCGACGATCGAGCCGGGCATTACTTACACACACGCTCCTGATGTCTGGGCGCTTGGGTTCAGGGGGGAGACTGTCGTCGTTGCCAGCGCTGATACCGGTGTTCGCTGGACGCACAACGCGCTCAAGCCTCATTACCGCGGCTGGGACGGAGTCAACGCGAATCACAATTTTAACTGGCATGACAGCATTCATTCGGGTGGCGGCGTTTGCGGCCCTGACTCGCCAGAGCCTTGTGACGATTTCTTTCATGGCAGCCATACTACGGGCACAGCGATCGGAGACGATGGCGGCACCAACCAGATCGGCATGGCGCCCGGCGCAAAGTGGATTGCTTGCCGAAACATGGACCAGGGCAATGGCACACCGGCCACATATATGGAGTGCATGGAATTTTTCCTCGCGCCCTATCCATTGAATTGCACGCCGAACGAAGGCGACCCGACCAAAGCACCCGATATTACAATCAACTCCTGGGGTTGCCCGGTCTCGGAGGGTTGTGTTGTCGGCGATGAGTTGCAGGCCGCCGTCGAAGCTCAAGAAGCTGCCGGTATCCAAATGGTAGTAGCTGCAGGTAACTCCGGCTCCAGTTGTTCCACAGTGTCCGATCCGCCGTCGTTTTATGAGGCGTCCTACACGGTAGGGGCGTTGAATACCGGCACCGATACGATCGCTGGCTTTAGTAGCCGCGGCCCGGTTACCCGGGATGGCAGCAACCGCACAAAGCCGGACATCACTGCCCCGGGAACTAACACGCGCTCGTGTGACAACTCCGCCGATAACGCGTATACGACTGCCAGCGGCACATCCATGGCTACTCCACATATCTCGGGCGCCATGGCGCTATTATGGTCGGCCATTCCGAGCTTGAGGCACCAGATCACTGCTAGTCGCGACGCTTTGAATAGCACGACTGTTCAGATCCTGGACCCGCAGTGCGGCGACCCGACACCGCCAAATAATGTTTTTGGCTGGGGCCGAATCGATATCGCTGCGGCTGTAGGAACGCCTGCGCCAACCCCGACTGTTTCGCCAACACCTGTGTCAAGCGCTACGCCGTGCGGGGTGTCAACGCCAACAGCTACTCCGACAGCTTCAGCCACAGCTACGGCTACCGCTACGGTGCCGCCGGTAACCCCGACACCTACCGCGACACAGACGCCACCACCTACGGCGACACCGACACCGAGTTCACCGCCGCAGTCGCCCACGCCTCCGCCCAGGGTAACACCAAGGCCTCGTCCGACTCCGCATCCGCGGCCGTGACTGCAGTGCTAGTTGATAGCTATTAGTTTGGCATTTGCCTGTCATGCCGTAGCCAGCATTTTCCAAAGCGGCGGAACACCGCTGCACTCCACAACGCAAGCGCGAAACGAGCTCGCAAACACGGTCACGTTTTGGAGTGCGCCAGTGCTCTGGCGCTTTAAAGAATGCAGTCCGATCTTGGGTTGTGGTGCGACTTCCCTGCGGTATGTTCGTCTTTGCTTAGTTTTGCTTCGGATTTGGAAATTTAAGCATGAGCAGGGATCGTCTTCGCCGATTCGCCGATTCGCCGCTTCGCCGGCTCGTGCTTTTATTGCTTGCCGAAACCTGCCTCGTCGCCATGGCTCAAGGACAATCTCTGAACATGATCGGCAGATGGAATGTGGAGATCAATTTCGCGGACGGGAACAAGCGTTCGCTGCGTTTCGACGCTCAAGCCGACGGAAAAGGCACTTTCCTGCTGCTGGATCCAATGTTGAGTCGGTGGGGCCCCGCGAAACCTTCGGAAGCGAAGTGGACGCCGGGCGATCAAAACTCAGTGACGTTTTCCGGCGCGGTGGAATTTCCGCTCGGGAACGTGGGCCGCGACGCGGGAATATTGATGTTTAAGGGAAAGTTCGAAACGCCAGACTCGATCACAGGCGAGGTGGAATTCGCTCCACTTGTCGGCGAGAGGCCGTCGAAACACGGCACGTTTAAGGCCACCCGGAAATAAGCGGCAACTGCGGATTGCGCGGATGACACGGATAGGCAGGAGCCGAAACGGCGATTCGGGGGAAGCGGCGAGGTTTTCGCGCGCGCAGTGCGCTTTGGAGTCCGGCGGCTTGACGCCGCTTTTCGTTTTTCAGAGCTCTAACGTGGCGAAAGCCTTTCGCGATTTTCGTGCGTTTCGTGGACGAAAAAAAAGCGGCGCAGCAGCGCCGCACTCCAAACATCCGTGAAATCTGCCTAATCCGTGGTGCCCAGAAAAATTTTTACAAAAAAGTATTGACATACTTTTGCACGTTCGGCTAAAAGGTGCGCCTTCGCTCGCCTTGGCGTGTAGTGCGGCAGGCGAACTAACTACGGGTAAAAATAAAAAATCGGGAAAAAACAGAAAAAAGTGTTGACGCGTTTTTGGCATTTCGCTACAAGCGCGCTTCACAACTTGTCCGCCGTAGCCTCGGCGAAGGCGGATTCAAACTCCACTTACTTCATAATCATTCATGAAAAAGAAATCCACTTCGCAATCCGCATTCTTTAATCTGCGTGTCTTAGCCGGTCTGTTTGTAGCCCTGGCTGGGGCTTCGCTGCTCGCCTTGGGCGCGTTCGCCACGGCAAATCCAGCCGCGCGCGCCGCGCACGCTAAGCGCGTTGTCGCCCCATCGCCGGGCAAATATAAGGTTACAACAAAGTCCCCCATTAGCCCGCTTATTCCTCCAATGTTCGATTGTTCCAAGATTCGCCAGTTCGGCATCGATAGGATGGAGAATTTCCGGGCCGGCGCGATCATGATTCACTGCGGCCTGGCAAAGGGAGGCGACCCTGAAACAGGTTTGGCCAATTCCAGTGCGTTCTCCAAGCTGGTACGAAACCTGACGGCGCCGCTCGTGTATGGCAGCACCGACGTGGATTTGGTTACTGGCACTGAAACCTCTCCCAACATCACTCAATCAGAGACATTCAGTACCGCTAACCCAGATGACCCCAACGAGATCGTGGTGGCGTACAACGATTCACGAGGCCTCAACGCCAGTCCACTCGTCATCTCCACCGTATCGGTCTCCACGGATGGTGGCACCACTTTTACGCGTGTTACCAACGCCAGTGGTCAAAGTCCTTTTCCCAACACCTTTGGTGATCCGGTTGCTCTGTACAACAAGCCAACCCAGACTTGGTTTACTGTCTGGCTGGATGGCAACGCGGGCTGCACCCTGGGCGGGTTTAAGTCAACCGATCCTTCGGACCCAGATAGCTGGACACATTTTTGCGTTCACCCGAGCGGCGGCGACGACCGCGAGTCTGGCTGGGCAGACAACAACCCGGCATCTCCCTTCTTCGGAAACATGTACATTTCGTGGAACGACTTTAACGTAGGTGCGGGCGCCTTGGTCGTTAGTCGCTCCACTGACAACGGCAGCACGTGGAGCAGCGCGATAACGGTGGCCAACACTGGCACTTTCATCCGCAACACCCAGATTACAGGTGACATGTCCGGCAACGGGAACCTCTACATCGCCGGTATGGACGAAGGCGGCGGAGGTTTCCCGCATAACGACACCAATCTGATCTACAAATCCACCGATGGCGGTGCCACCTGGAGCAACACCTACACCGGGACACCGTTCCCTGGCCCAGGCGTGACTTCTGCAGGTTACTTTGCCTGCATGTTTAATGATATCAACATAGGGGCCTACTGGCGGCACGAGGGCTGGGGTGAGCCTGCTGCGTTCAACGATATCGTTCACCTGGTTTATGCACAACAGGGCGGGGCGGGTGATGCTGGTGACGTCTATTACATTCGTTCTACTGACGGCGGTGTGACCTTTGGTACGCCGTTGAAGTTGAACACCGATTCCACGACTCGTCCTCAGTGGCAGCCTAACCTGTCGGTCAGCCCGACTGGGACGCTCCTGGCCACGTGGTATGACGCGCGCGAAGGCACGGACTGCGTGGTGGGTGACGAGAACACCCCGTGTTACCGGATGTGGTCGCGCAAGTCCAACGACAACGGCCAGAGCTGGCTACCTGACGATATGCTCTCGGACGTGGTCAGTCCGTTGCCGGCGCAACCTGATCCGGGCATCGTGTCGGTCTACGTGGGCGACTACGACTACGGCTCCGCGATAGCCACCAAGCATGTGACTTCGTGGGCGGACGGGCGAGTGGCCATCAATAGCCAATCACAGCAGGATGCTTTCACTGACAGGGACCTGGTTGGTTTTGCGGTCACCACGGCTGACCCGGCCTGCGGCAGCCTTGTTGTCGGTACCGCGCCCACTGTGTTCACTGTCGACTTGAGCGATCCTGTGGATCCGAACACTGTGGACGCAACCGATTTCACGGTGAACGGAACTCCCGCGGACTCGGCTGGCTTATCAAACGGCGACCAGACGATAACTTTTACATTCGACACGTCACCGGTGACATCGGGCGAGAACACAATGCACATTGATGCTGGGGCCTTTAACCAGGCTTCCAATAACGACCCGGTCTTGGAATTCAACTGCACGTTCCGTTTTACTGAAGAGCAGTTGGCGGTGACTGATACCGATCCGCCGGTTGGTGGCACATTCACACCGCCGGCCCCAGGCACCTATACGTATGACGTGAACTGGAACGTACCTGTTGAGCCGGGTTCAGTTGCGACAACGGATCTGCACCTGAGCGGCAATGCTGGCGCCAGCGTAACCGCGGTCACTGTGACCAATGGAAACATGACCACCGAGTTCACGCTGAATATCGCATTCGGTGGGAGCGTGACTGCGGAGATTCCCGCTGGGGCGATCACGGATGCGGATGGCAATCCTAACGCGGAGTTCTCAGGCAATTACACCGTGGAAGGTTGCCCTCCCAGCCAGTACGTCATAGCTGAGGGCGTCGACACAATTGTGCCAGGTGACACGGATATCGGCAATCACACCGATGATGGCGATACGTTTGTCGCCCTGCCGTTTAGCTTCCAGTTATACGATCAGAGCTTCAACGGCGTGAACGTCAGTTCCAATGGGCGCTTGGACTTCGTGACGGTCAATGAGCCAGGCGGCTACCAAACAGCCTGTCTGCCTCCGCCGCCTAACGTCGGGCCTTCTGACTTCAGCATCTTCGGCGTTTGGGAGGACCAGCGAACCGATTTCGGTCTGAGTGGCTGCGCGAGCTTCCCCGGTGGAAACTGCGGTATCTTTACCTCGGTGTCGGGCAGTGCACCTAACCGCATTTTCAACATCGAATGGCGCACAGTGCTGTTCAACGACAACAACGCGACGCAGAATCATGAGGTTCGCCTGTATGAGAACGATCCCAACCTGAAGTTCGAGGTCATCATCGGCACGTTAAATCCGCAAAACGCCGATCAGACGTGGGTGTCAGGCGTACAAGGCAACAGTGGGACCGGGTTCTTTACCCAGGACTTCTGCATTCCTGCCGGTGGCAGCCCGCCTACGAACGTCTCGCGCAATTACGAGATTCCACCGTGTGCATCGCCTTCGCCAACGCCGACGGTTCCGCCCGCATCGCCGACGCCGACGGCTACTGCGACTGCGACTGCGACTGCGACTGTTACGCCAAGCGCAACACCGACGGTTACGCCTCCACACCATCCCACGCCCAGGCCGCGGCCGACCCCGCATCCTCGGCCGACTCCGTAACGGCTAGCTAAAAGATTAAAAGAAAGTAATCGGGAACTCGCGAGGCAACTCGCGAGTTCCTTGCTTTTTGGGAAGGCACACCTGCTGGACGTGCTCTTTTCAGCGGTGGCCGCAGGACGGTATTGTCCGCGCAATCCGTGTAATCGGCGGTTTCAAAAATCGAAAAATAGTATTGACATACTTCCGCATTCCACTAAAACGGCAGTCCACTCCCGGGCCACCAAGGAAAAAAAATAAAGAAACAGCGTTGAAACGCGCCCGGCGTTTCAACAAAGCCACAGGTAGTCCAAGCTCCGCCTCATGAAAAAGAATTCTGCTCCTCAGTCAGCGCCTGCCCGCCGTAGCCTCGGCGAAGGCGGGTTTTTTAAGCTCCGTGTTTTAGTTGCCGTTTTTCTGTGCTTTGCCGCAATCACGCTCGTGCTTTTTGCATTTGGCAAGGCATCGGCGCAGCCCAGACCGCCGACGCCGAATCAGCAGCCGCTCGTCCGTGCCCAATATCGCGGTGTGATGCCGGTGGTGAAGTTCGATATCTCGCCGCCATTGCGCACCATCAAGCCGTTGCTTCCAAAGGGATGCACACTGCGGGAGAACGAGGAGGAAGGCCCCATTCCGCTCGGGCCTGTCGGTCGAGTTGTTCGGGATCCGGTCGTGCAGCGAGTGCTCGGTAAAATTGGCATTCCGGCCCCGCTCATCAGTTTTGACGGGAACAGCAATCTTTGCGGCTGCTCGCCGCCTGATCCCAATGGAGCGGTCGGTCCCAACAATGTGGTGACGATGGCCAACTTGCATTTCCAAATCTTCGACAAGAGCGGCAATTCGCTCTTTGGTCCGGCCGCAAACAACACCCTCTGGGCTGGATTTGGCGGCCCCTGCCAGACTGAGAATGCGGGTGATCCAGTCGTTTTATACGATCAGTTGGCCGATCGTTGGATTCTTACGCAGTTTACCGCCGGCGGGCCGACCTTCTTCGAGTGTGTCGCAGTTTCGCAGACAAATGATCCGACCGGATCGTACTTCCGCTACGCGATTTCGACCGGAAGTAATTTTCCGGATTATCCGAAAGCTGGCGTGTGGCCTGACGCCTACTACTTTAGTACGCGCGAGTTCCTGCCTAATAACAATTTCGCCGGTGTGGGCGCATATGCACTGGATCGGGCCCAGGCTCTGGCCGGTAATCCCAACCCGACTATCGTCGGCTTTCTCGCGCCGCCAACTCCGGCATACGTGGTCGGCGATGGCCTCTTGCCGAGCACTTTGGATGGCCAGACACCACCCCCTGTTGGGAGCCCTAACTTCTTCGTTGGTTCACAAGATAACAACGGACCTTATGGCGCGCCATCGGATGGATTGACGTTCTGGAAGTTCCATTATGATCCAGCCACTCCTGGTAACTCAACCTTCGCTATGACGACCACCCTCCCGACGCAGCCGTTTAACTCAATTCTGGGTTTATGCGGGGGTAGCCGTAATTGCATTCCGCAACCGAGCACAGCCAACAAGATTGATCACTTGGGCTATCGGCAGCGGCCGCTGTTTCGACTTGCATATCGCAATTTTGGCGACCACGAATCGCTGGTAACAAACCAGTCAGTGTCTGCCGGTACGGGGCCAAATGGCGAAGTGTCAGGGATTCGCTGGTGGGAGCTGCGCGATCCCAATGGAGCTACTCCGGTCATCTTCCAGGAAGGCACTTATGCACCTGGGCTTACCGATGGGATTCATCGCTGGATGGGTAGCATCTCGATGAACTCACTTGGAGATATAGCCCTGGCTTTCAGTGCCTCTAACGGCACCAGCCCGTCGGTCTTTCCAAGTGTCTTCTATACGGCCCGACATCCGGGCGATCCACCGGGCGAGATGACACTTGGCGAGGGATCCATCAAGGATGGGACCGGCTCGCAGACCGGCAGCCAACGCTGGGGCGATTATACGGCGTTGGTGCCTGATCCTACTGACGACACGACTTTTTGGTACATCAATGAGTACGTTCCCACGACTAGCGCGATTGGATGGCGATTAAGGATCGGCGCGTTTAACCTGACTGCAGGACCAACGCCTTCCCCAACACCTACAGGAACACCAGCAACGCCGACGCCAACACCTACGGCGACGCCTGGCGGTTGCCAGTACACCTTTACCACAGGAACCGATC
>Ga0137403_10003900_pt1 | contig 17730 bp, 15 predicted proteins | sample CZOMad2_1_16fung_FD_122057 | JGI IMG/M metagenome (GOLD analysis project Ga0137403, IMG submission 122057) | Vadose zone soil fungal communities from Angelo Coast Range Reserve, California, USA - CZOMad2_1_16fungal (Hybrid Assembly) | ecosystem: Environmental > Terrestrial > Soil > Vadose zone...
CCGCTGACGATGTCGTAACCTTCCTCGAGCTTCTCGAGGAAGAGCGGGATGTCGTTGGGATCGTGCTGCAGGTCGCCATCCATCGCGATGACGTACTCGCCGCAGGCATTATCGAAGCCGGCTGCGAGCGCTGGGGTCTGGCCGAAGTTGCGACGGAGTTTGACCACAACCACGCGGCGGTCGACGGCTGCAATCCCCTGCAGGTGGACAAAGGTAAGGTCGCGGCTGCCGTCGTCGACGAAGACCATCTCGAAGGTCTCGCCGGTCGTCTCCATGACGTTTTTCAGACGGTCATAGAGTTCGGTGACGTTCTCCTCCTCGTTGTGAAAGGGCACAACGATAGAAAACCGAACCGGCGCGTTGGTCTGTTCAGTGCTCATGGGAACAGATACCCATTATACCTTGTCACCGGAAATGGGCAGCTCCCCCGGTACCTTCGGGGACAAGGGCTCGGGCGAGCGGAAACTCCTTGTTATGATGGGATTCGCGGCCCCGTAGCACAAATGGATAGTGCACCGGTTTCCTAAACCGGCAATCCCAGTTCGATTCTGGGCGGGGCCTCCACTTTTATTCCCTCTCGGCGGCGGGTAGATTTAAGATAACGGCCTCCCGCGCACGACCTATGTCCACTCCGACAATTTCGCCGAATGGTCAATTCAATCAATCAGGCATCGGCTACTGGATGGAGCGCGTTCTCGCGGAGCGCGAAAAGGTGCAAGCCGATCCCTCTTCTGATCCGGTTCATGACCTGCGCGTTGCGCTACGCCGCTGCCGTTCCATGGCCGAGACCATGAGCGAGTTGGACCCGGAGCCGGCGTGGAAGCAGATGCGCAAAGCCGGCAAGCAGCTATTCAAAGCTCTGGGACGCCTTCGCGATACGCACGTCTTGATCGAGTGGACGGAAAAACTGGCCGATACCGAAGACCATAGCAAGGCAGAGCTGCTGGCACATTTCGGAGCGGACGAAGCGGCGCTGAAGCAAGAGCTGATGCCTGTGGTCAGCAACTTCGACGTTCCGCAGTGGGAACAATGGCGCGAATTACTGAGCCAGCGTGCAGCCAAGGTGCGGGTCGGCAGCCTGGCCTTCCAACACATGGCGCTCGAAAAATGGGTGGCCGCCCGCGAACTTCATCGCATCGCGCTCCGGAACCGCAGCAAAGTTTCCTGGCATCAATTGCGCATCGGCATCAAGCGGTTCCGGTACATGCTGGAAAACTTTGTCCCCGCACTGCATTCGCAGTTCGCAAGTGACCTGAAGGAAATACAGGACCTGCTTGGAGACGTCCATGACCTGGATGTGCTGTGGGAGACTGCGTTCAAGAGCGGCGCGTTGCAGACCCCGGACGACCGGCGCTTCTGGCGGGCGCGCATCACGCACAAACGGAATGAATTGATCGCAAAGTATCGCGAGAAGATGGTTGGAGAAGGATCGCTGTGGCAGACGTGGCGAGAGGGCTTGCCCGAAGGCGCGCTGCTGGAGCGCGCCGGGATGGCAAAGGTGCAGGCTTGGTCGCACTACCGCGACCCGCGTCCGCAACACTCGAAGCGCGTGCAGCAGATCGCGCTCGGGCTCCACCACCAGCTAGCGCGCCTCGGAATGGTCCGCAACGAAGACCGGCGATACCGGTCCGTGCTTGCGGCGGCTGCCCTGATGCACGATGTGGGGCGCTGGGCGGCGAAGTCGAACCATCATAAAAAATCGTACAAGCTGATCATGAAATTTCCTCACCCATTAAGTTGGGAGCCGGAGATGATCAACGTCGCCGCGTTTCTGGCGCGTTATCACCGCGGTTCCCTGCCGCAAACCAATCACCGGGCGTTTCGCGAATTGCGCGCGCATCAACGCAAGCTGGCACTCTATTTGGCGGGCATCCTGCGCATCGCGGATGCGACCGAGGAAGACAATGGAGCGCCGGCGACGCGAATCCGAGCGGAAATATTGCAGGGTAGCGTTCAGCTCTTGATCCCCGACTTCAACCCTCTCTCTAGCAAGGCGGCGTCGGTCGCACTGGCGAAGCACATGCTGGAGTCTGCTTGCAAGAAGCCGATGCTAGTGAAGTCGGTTAAGCCTGAGCGCTCCACTTCGCTGGCGAGTTCGGCATAGCCCAGACGCCAGCTAGATCATGCGGCCGCCGGAGGCAAAGCGTAGGAGTTCGCGCAGGCGCGCTACTTTCTCGTTCTCTTCCAGATTCTCCGCGTCGAACTCTATCCCGTAGCGATAACCCGAACGATTGCGCACCAGAGCGGGAACGCGCAGCGGCTCGCTCGAATAGGGCGGAGTGAACTCCACCCACAGGCGCTCTCCGAGCCTGGCTTCCATGCCGACAAAGATGGCGAGTCCGCCCTCGCTGACTTCATTGCCGCGCCCGTTCACGATCAAAGTTTTGGTTTCGCGCTGGGCGACGACGCGCACCGGCACGTCGAGTCTGAAGCGCGGCCAACGGCGCTCGGCGGCGTAGCTGTGCGTGCTTTGGTGTCCGATCTGGGTGGCCATGCCGGGATGGTACGACGTTCGTGGCCATGGGAATAGTTACAGAAGTCCCCATGACGTGGCCATATGGACAGTGTGAAGAGAGTACTTGGTACTCGGTAAGAGATTTTTTATTTCGCAAGCCTCAGTCCCAAACCTACTGAATATGAGGGAGTTGTGACGAAAGGCGCCATGAACAGCCAACCGAACGTAAGGCAGCGACTTCCAATCGGATGTGTGTGCCCGGTGCGATTCCCGATGAACAAAATCCTGCTTCGAACCCTCTTAACATTCAGTCTGTGCTCAAGCGCCGCGGCACAAGTCTCAGTCACAGTTCGGCCCAGAACAGCGGGGCTGACTTTCACCCAGACACAGCAATTCACAGCCACGGTCACCAACACTACCAACAAATCCGTCCGCTGGAGTGTAGATGGCGTCACCAGCGGCAACAGCACGGTTGGAACCATCTCGAGTTCCGGGTTATACAAGCCGCCGCACGCGTTGGGAACACACACGATAAGGGCAACCAGTCTGGCAAATACCACTAAGAGCGCGACCGCCAAGGTCATTATGACCAACTACGATGGCCTCTTCACCTGGCACAACAACAACTCACGCAATGGACTGAATACCAAAGAGCTCGTCCTCACGTCCTCTAATGTGAAGTCTTCACTGTTTGGAAAGCTATTCTCGCGCAACGTCGATGGCCAGATCTACGCGCAACCGCTCTATGTTGCGAACCTCAGCATTCCTGGCCGCGGACCGCGCAACGTAGTCTTCGTCGCCACTGAGCACGACAGCGTCTACGCGTTTGATGCTGACGGCAAGAGCACCTCGCCCATCTGGAAGCGAAGCTTTATCGATCCCGCGAACGGCATCACCACGGCGCAGAGTTCCGCAATTCCCGAGACCAACATCACGCCGGAGATAGGAATCACCGGGACCCCCACCATCGACGGATCAGGGAAAACTCTTTATGTAGTCGCGAAGACGGTGGAGAATGGCAGCTACGTGCATCGCTTGCACGCTTTGGATACTGCCACAGGAGCAGAGAAATTCGGCGGGCCGGTGCAGATCACGGGGTCGGCGCCGGGCATGGGATTTGGAAGCGTCAACGGGATGATCCCCTTCGACAGCGATGCCTCGCGCTACGCCCTGCAACGTGCGGGATTGGCGTTATCCAACGGCGTTGTCTATATCGCCTTCGCTCTGCATCTCGACCACAATGGATTTCACGGCTGGTTGATTGGATACGACGCCACCACGCTGGCGCAGCGATTCATCTTTTGCGATACACCGGATGTTCACAACGACATCAACACCGACGGCAAGGGCGGCGTGTGGATGGGAGCCGCTGCTCCCTCCGCGGACGGCACCTACGCATTCGTGATCTCGGGCAACGGCAGCTTCAATGCCGACACGGGTGGCCGCGATTATGGCGACTCAGTGATCAAGCTGACCAGCGGCGGCGTGGTGAACGACTACTTCACACCGTTCGATCAGCAGACATTGAAGATCCAAGACAAGGACTTGGGATCGACGGGAGCTGTTCTCGTGCCTGGGCAGACGGCGGCCCATCCCAATCTGATCGTCATGGGCGGCAAGAATGGAAAGCTTTATGTGCTCGATCGCGGCAATCTCGGCCAACACCAGGCCACCAGCGATAACCAGATCGTGCAATCGCTCGCGATCGGCAACGGGATCTTCAGCACTCCTGCGGTGTTGAACAGCACGTTCTACCTGGTGCAGGCTGGCGATGTGCTGAAGGCCTTCCGCATGGCGGGGAATCTTCTGCCGAGCACACCCACTGCCAAGGCTGCGGTCACATATTCGTTCCCCGGTGCGACGCCCTCGATCTCCGCTAATGGGACGTCGAATGGGATCGTTTGGACGCTGCAGCGAGTCTCGGGAGGCAATGCAGTGTTGCACGCCAATCTGGCTTCCAATGTTGCGACCGAACTCTACAACAGCAATCAGGCAGGAACGCGGGACCTTCCGGGCACGGCGATAAAGTTTGCGGTCCCGACAGTAGCGAACGGAAAAGTATTCGTAGGCACGGCGACCAAGCTCACTGTCTACGGGCTGCTGCCCTGATACCGGTGCGAACAACTTAACCTCGGCTTAGGGTGCGTTCTCCGCAAACCCGGAGTCGCTCTCTGCCATCCAAAAGAACTCATTTCAAGAAAAAAGGAGACGAGCCATGGCTGACCAGAAGGACGTGCAAAATATTCTGCAAGAATTGATCGAAACCTGCCGCGACGGACAAAATGGATATCGCGATGCGGCCGAACATACTAAGGACGCGGAGATCCGCTCATTCTTCCTGGAGCAAAGTCTGGAGCGCGCGCGCTTCGCAGGCGAACTGGAAGACCTGCTGCGCGAATTCGGCGAATCGAATCCAGATCGCTCTGGTTCCGTGGCGGGCGCGCTGCACCGGAAGTGGATCGATGCCAAATCTGCTTTGGGCGGCGGCGACCACACCATCCTGGAATCGGTGGAGCAAGGTGAGGACTCAGCCAAGAAAGCGTATGAAAAGGCGCTCAACGCTTCCCTGCCAGCCAACGTGTTGGAGGTGGTGCGGCGTCAGGCAGAGTCGGTGCGAGCCGCTCACGATCACGTGAAGCTGCTGCGCGATCGTCTTAAGAAAGCTGCTTAAATCTGATCTATTCCGCGGCCGGCGGTGGGATGACCTTCATCTTCACCGCCGTGCCGGCGGAGAGAAGCACGACGCGCGGCAGTGCGCCGTCACGGCGACGGAAGCGGGCGAGATCACTCACAGAATCAAGACCTAATTGCCGAAGCAGATTGTGTCCCGGGGCGTCCTCTGGCTCGTAGAGATCACCAGGCAGGAAATAGGCTTGCCCCGCGAGGAGCAATTCGCGCTCGCTGCGAATCTCCTGGTTGAGATCGGGATCGAGAACGACCACCCAAAACACGTCCCACTCGGTGACCTTGTCGCCTTCATCTTCGGCTGAATTGATGAGGACAGCGTGGTTGAATTCATCGGCTGGCGGCGGTGCCTGGTCCTGAGTCCCGGGCGAGATCACATACAGATTGAAACGATGATCGCTGGCCTTGTCATCGTGAACGACCGAGCCCAGGGTCCACGGACCGTAGTTAAACGTTCTCGAACGCGGCTCGAGTACCGGCTGTACATGAACTTCCTGACCCGAGACGTACGCCGTTGTAACAGGATGCTGTTGCCGCTTTTCAGCGGCAAATAGAGCTATCGCGCTGACCAGCACAAGAGTTGCGGCAAAAAATAATGGAACTTTCGATGTCTGCATCATGCGCGGTTGGATTATGGCACAATCGGGAAAAAGCATCTGGCAGGTTTGAATCGCATCAAAATCGAGTACTCTGAATAAACTCCATGCACAAGATCTTGCAGCACAGGCCGCTACGATTCGTCTTCCTCGCCAACATAATCTCCATGTTCGGCAGCGGCATGAACTCCGCCGGCGTTACCTGGTACATCCTGCAGAAGACGCACTCGGAAATGTCGCTAGGGTGGCTGCTGGTGTTGACCACGCTGCCGGCGATGGCGGTGCTGCCCTTCAGCGGCGTGTTGATCGATCGCGAAGACCGCCGGCACATCGTGATGTTGCTCGACGCCGGACGCGCACTGATGATCCTAATGGTGGCACTGCTTGCGATCTTTCACCCGACCTCGCTGCAACTTTGGCATGTCTACGCCATGAACATCGTCGTGGCGACAGGATTCTGGATGTTCTGGCCCAGCATCACGGCCCTCATCCAAGAGCTGACCCCACAGGCAGAATTCATTCATTCCAACACGTTGCTGATGGCCGGGGTGCAAGGTGGATGGTTGATGGCGGGAGCGCTGGTCGGCTTCATCTATAACCATGTTGGTCTCGGCGGAGTACTGCTGATCGATTGCGCCACGTATGTGATCTCCTTTCTTTGCTACCTGGCGGTGAGAAGCGGAAGACAGGTGGTGGCGCGTCCGGCACTATCGGCGGAGGCGGCAGCTGCAAAGGCGGAGGGCGCGCTGGCGCATTTTGTTCACGAGATGCGCGAAGGTGTGCGCAGCATTCAGGCGAACCGCTATTTGAGATTTGTCGGGATCACCTGGGCGCTGTTTCTGGGGGCGATGCTGACGCAACAGGTGATCACCGCTCCACTAAGCGACCGCATCTTGCACGGCGGCGCGGTCGGGTACGGCTGGATGAACGGAGGATGGGGCGTGGGTGCATTCCTGAGCACGCTGTACACGCCCTGGCTCGTCCGCAGAATGCAACCGCGGCTCGCGGTGGCAGTGTGCATGGCCGCCATGGCTTTGGGAATGATTCTCGCGCCCTACACGCTAGTCATTCCCATAGCGGTGCTGGTGTATTTCGCCGTTGGATCAGCGCGCGGGGCCGGCGGCGTGGCCCTCTCCAGCGCGCTGATGGAAACGGTAGCTCCCCACTTTATGGGTCGCGTGCAGAACACTTTTTATTTTGCGGGACTGTTGATGCAGTTGGTCTTGGGCATTTCGGTGGGATACGTCGCCCACAGCTATAGCCTTACTGCGGCCTTCGCCATGGTAGCGGCGGTATTCGCGATCTCGTTCGTGACCTCGATCTGGCCGGTGGAGAGACCTGCGCTACCGGAAAGCCCAGTACCGACGATTGCACCCGCCGCAGAGCCAGCGGCAGAAGAGGCACGGGTCTGACCAGTCGCATTTGATATCCTCTTTAATTCTGCGAGGACGATGAGAATGTCGAATGCGATGCAGGGCCGGACGGCAGTGGTATTCGGGGTCGCCAACAAGCGCAGCATCGCGTGGTCGATCGCGCAAAGGCTGCAGGCCGCCGGCGCCAAGCTGGCCGTCACTTACCAAAATGAACGCCTCAAGGAAGAAGCTGACGATCTGATCAAGTCTCTTCCCGGCGCCGAGGCGTTCATGTGCGACGTCTCCAGCGACGAGCAGATCGCTTCCCTATTCGCAACCCTGAAAGAAAAGTATGGAACGCTGCATACAGTGGTGCACAGCGTTGCGTTTGCTCCAGCGGATGAACTGAAGAACGATTTTGTGCAGACCACCCGCGAGGGCTTCCGCATCGCGCTCGACGTCAGCTGCTATTCACTCATCGCCGTGAGTCACGGGGCGGCTCCGCTGATGACCGATGGCGGCAGTATCGTCACGCTGACGTATTACGGCGCCGAGCGCGTGGTGCCGCACTACAACGTCATGGGCGTAGCTAAAGCGGCGCTGGAATGTTCAGTGCGATACCTGGCCTACGATCTTGGCAAGCAGAAGGTCAGGGTGAACGCGATCTCTGCCGGGCCGATCAAGACGCTGGCGGCGCGCGGCATCTCTGGATTAAGCGACATGATGAAAGCCCACGCTGAGCGCGCTCCGCTGCAACGGAATGTGGATGTGAACGAAGTAGCGGAGACCGCGGTCTTTCTTTCTTCCGATGGCGGGGCTGGTATCACGGGCGAGACAATCTATGTGGATTGCGGTTACAACATCATGGGCATCTGAAACCGTTTCTCGAGTGGCCACTTCAACTTGCAAGCCTTGCGTTACCGCGTCGTGAAAGTAATCTTCCGATCGTTCTCTCCTATTCGCTCGATACGGATCTCAGCATCCGCTTCGTTGCGAAAGCGCTCGAATTTTTCGCCCCACTCCAGCAGGATCAGGCCGCGCTCGTCGCGCAAATCGTCCAACCCTAGAGTCTCCAGCTGCCGCAACGAATCCACACGGTAGAGGTCGATATGGTAAAGAGTGACGCTGGGCCCGCGATATTCGTGCACCAGGGTGAACGTTGGGCTGGTGACGTTCTCTTGTGATTCTACTTTAAGTCCTTCTGCTATTCCTTTGATAATAGTAGTTTTACCGGCCCCTAAATCTCCCGTCAAAACTATGACTCTGGGCGGACGCAGCCGCGCGGCCAACTCGCGGCCCAGCGTAATGGTTTCTTCGGCCGAGTGAGTTATGTACTCCATGCGAGAAGGTGCCATCATCCCACCCGGATGTAGCGTTCTTGCGCTAGCGCCGGAACGGAGCGAAATGCGGCGGGCAGATACTTCAGCAGATCGGTCGCGATCAGCGAGTGCTCGCCGAGGTGGTCGCGAGCCAGGTCGCCCGCGAGGCCGTGCAAGAAAACGGCGCCCAGAATGTGCAGAAGCAATCGGCCGGAATCCTTGGCGCCGGATCCAGCCACCGCCTGCCCGACCATTGCCGCAACCATTCCAGTCAGGATGTCCCCGGTGCCGCCCGTAGCCATGCCAGGATTACCGGTGGTGTTGATCCATACCACTCCGTCATGGTCAGCGACGACGGTGTGCGCGCCCTTCAAGATAACGATGCAACGATGGGAGGTCGCAAAGTCACGCGCGATCTTCACTCGGTCTTCCTGAACTTGCGCGGTAGAAAGTCCGGTAATCCGCGCCATCTCTCCCGGGTGCGGAGTGATGATGAGCGGGCGATTGCGTCCGCTGAGTTCGCCTGCTTTGCCTTCGAAGGCGTTTAACCCATCAGCATCGATGACGAGCGGCAGCCTGCACTTGGCGGCAAGCAAGCGGACGAATTCCGCCGTATCGGCGTGCCGCGAAAGGCCGGGGCCGACGGCGACGACCGATTTGTTTTCTTCCATCCCCTCCAGTTGTCCCAGTGCATCCAGAGCGATGGTTCCTTCAACAGTCTCCGGCAGACCTTCGGTCATTAATTCCGGAGCAAACCCAGCGACCGAACTGAGGACGGAACGCGGGGTAGCGATGGTCACCAGGCCCGCCCCGCTACGCAGAGCTGCCATGCCCGCCATCGCAGCGGCGCCGGATTTTCCGAGCGATCCTCCGACCACGAGCACATGACCGAATGTTCCTTTGTGCGAGTCCGGTCGACGGGGACCAACAACTGTCTCAATGTCGGCTGCGGTAATAGCGTGCAGGCCAAGCGATGACTGGATGGCCTCGGCCGGACTTCCGATCTTCGTGACGACAGTGGGACCGGACGAGAGATTCGGGCTCACATGCACCCGGCGCGGAGCGGTGAAGGTCACAACAGCAGACGACGGAGCTGAGGAAGAAGCGTTCTTAGTTGCCTCGCCATCCGAATCGGCCCCGGATGGGATGTCCACCGAGATCACGGGCCTTGCCACGCCCAACTCGCTATCAGGCTCAACGGCGGCCTTTCGCATCAGTTCGATGGCGCGCGCGGCCAAGCCGCTCAGCGGTGGGCGAATGCCTGTGCCTACGATTGCGTCGACCAACAAGTCAGAGGCGAAGACGGTCTGGACAGCAGCCTGCTCCAGATCTGCTTCGGTCCTCGCCGTCATAGGCGGCGTGGGCAGTCGACGAAACATATCCGCAGCATCGCCGCTCAGATCCTTCGGATCTGCCAGCAGAAGGACCGAGACGATCCTTCCCTCTTCGTGAAGCTTGCGGGCGACCACGAAACCGTCGCCGCCGTTATTGCCCTTGCCACAGATCACGCCGATGGATTGTGCGTTCGGATAGTGCTCGAGAATGTAGTCGGCGACAGCAGCCCCGGCGTTCTCCATGAGGACGCGGGTAGGCACACCATATTTTTCGTCGGTGAGACGGTCGATCTCACGCATCTCGGCGGCAGAGACGATTTTCATGAGCGGTATAAAAATCCCAGTGACTCGGGACGAGCGGCGATTGTAAAACAAAAGCCCTGCAGCGAGGGTTTCGCGACAGGGCCTGTGTCGTTTTAGCCGCGGTTAATCGCCTGCCACGCGGACCTTATTCGCCAGTGCTCGCTGCACCTTGCTGTGCTTTCGGCCGTAGGTGAAGTAGATCACCATACCGATCGCCAGCCATACTACCAACCGAACCCACGTCATGGCATTGAGGCCAAGCATGAGCGCCAAAGAGACAAGAATCCCCATGACGGGGGTGAATGGCATCCACGGGGTCTTGAAAGGTCGGGTGAGTTCCGGTCGGCGCTTCCGCAAGATCATCACTCCAGCGCACACGATAATGAATGCCAGAAGGGTGCCGATACTTACTAGCTGACCTAACTGCCCAATAGGCACCAGAGAGCCAACCGTTGCGACACAGACACCCACCACTGCAGTCGACTTCCATGGAGTCCTGAACTTGGGATGAATATCGCCAGCCCACTTCCACAGAAGACCGTCATTGGCCATGGAATAGAAGACACGCGACTGTCCCAAGAGCATGACCAGCATGACCGTACTCAATCCCGCCAACGCGCCCGCGTTCACGATGTAGCTTCCCCATCGCACTCCGGTCTCGCGCATGGCAAGCGAGACAGGCGCACCGATGTTCAGGCGTTCATAGTGGACGGTGGCGGTGAGTAGTCCTGAAACCAAAATATAGAGGACAGTGCAGATCGCCAGGGATCCCAGAATGCCCTTGGGCATATCCTTTTGAGGATTCCTAGCTTCCTGGGCCGCAGTGGAAACCGCATCAAAGCCGATGTAAGCGAAGAAGACGACGCCGGCAGCGCGCAACACACCCGACCAGCCGTAGGAACCGAACGTCCCAGAATTGGGCGGAAGAAATGTTTTCCAGTTCGCTCGAGCAATTTCGGGATGCTTGATCACGAATGCTCCCGCGACGGCGATGAACGTGAGGACGGCGAATAGTTTGACGAAGACGACGGCGGTGTTGAAGTTCGCCGACTCCTTGATGCCGATTATCAGGATGGTGGTTACGGCGAGGATTGCCAGGAACGCCACCAGGTTGAAGCTCGTCGTAACGTGCTGCGTCGCATGCGCCAATTGGTCGGGGCTGAGCGCCGTTTCCGGGCTCCAGCGCCCGTCGAAGAGCGCCCACTTGGCGCCGGGCACGTCACAAATCTGCGGCGGCAGGCTGATGCCGTAGTCCTGAAGGAAGGCGACGAGCGTCGAGCTCCAGCCAGATGCGACGGTGGCGGCTCCAAAAGCGTATTCGAGGATCAAGTCCCAACCGATAATCCAAGCGAAAATCTCACCCAGCGTAGCGTAACCATACGTGTAGGCCGAGCCCGCGATGGGAATCAGAGAAGCAAACTCGGCATAGCAAAGTCCGGCAAAGGCGCATCCTGTGCCGGCCAGGATGTAGGACAGCATAATCGCAGGGCCGGCGTATTGAGCCGCAGCCGCCCCGGTAAGAACGAAGATGCCCGCACCGATGATGGCACCGATGCCCAATGTGACAAGATTCACCGGACCCAAGGCCCGTTTTAGACTGTGCTCACCTACTTCGCTCGCCTCTTGCATCAGCATGTCGAGGGGCTTCGTTGCGAACAGATTGGCCATTCGTTCTCCTAAGTGACTGAAATGGTGGAAGCCGCTTGCTTCTTGGACTGCCGGGACCAGATGAAGTAAACCGGAACTCCGAGTAACACGATGACCAGTCCGGCCATGGAGTACTGCGTTTTGTAGCGCAACAATACTATATCGATGAAAATCGCCAGCAGGATATAGATAGCCGGCAGCACTGGGTATCCGAAGGCTTTATAGGGACGAAGTGCGTCTGGGCGCTTCTTTCGCAAGACGAAGAGGCTGAAGATCGTGAGGATATAGAAAATCAGGACAGCGAAAACGATGTAATCGAGCAGATTGTTATAGGTGCCGGAGATGCAGAGGATGCACGTCCAAACCGCCTGAATGATCAAGGCCATCACCGGGGTCTTATAAGTAGGATGCAAGTTCCCCACCGATTTGAAGAACAATTTGTCCTTGGCCATGGCGTAATAGACGCGCGCGCCCGAGAGGATAAGCCCGTTATTGCATCCGAAGGTCGAGATCAGGATGGCGATGGCCATGATGGCGGCACCTGTCGCGCCGAACATCTGCAGCATGACAGCGGTCCCGACACGGTCCTGATTCGCGTACTGGATGCCGCGCGCCATGTCGGAGAAGCCGTACTTATCTCCGTGCAGTGGCAAGACCATCAGGTAGACGAAATTCGCCAGGATATAAAGGGTGATCACGACGCCGCTCCCCATCGCGAGAGCCAACGGGAGATTGCGGCTAGGGTTCTTGACCTCGGCGGCGGTGAAGGTGACGTTGTTCCAGGCATCGGCGGAAAATAGTGATCCTGTCTGTGCGACTGCGATCACAATCAGCGTGCTCACGAAAGCAATGCCGGCGCCGGGCATCTCGATGGGATGCAGCGCGCCCAGCGAGCCATTTCTCCAGAAGTCGCCAAAGTTCTGGCTGATGGCCTGTGAGTTCGCGCCAACGAATATGGCCACAACGATCAGCAGAGCCAATGACCCAACCTTCGCGATGGTAAAGACGTTTTGAACGAGAGCGCCGGTGCGGACCCCGAATACATTGATGAAAGTGAGAAGAAGAACGATCACGATGCCGGCAAGGCTCTGGGTGGTCAGTCCGACCTGGTCGAACGCCAAGGTGCCGATGTGGAACGAGGGGATGCGGAAGATCCAGTTGTCTGCAGATACCGAAGGAAAGAAATAGCCAAGAAACTTTCCGAACGCCACCCCGACGGCTGCGATGGTACCGGTCTGGATGACCAGGAACAGCGTCCAACCATAGAGGAAGCCCCACATGGGGCCGAGTGCTTCGCGCAAAAAAACGTATTGGCCGCCCGCCTTGGGCATCATGGCCGCCAGCTCGCCGTAGCAGAGCGCACCGACGATGGTCATGAATCCGGTGACCATCCATGCCGCGATCAGCAGCGCAGGCGAATCCGTCATGCGAGCAATATCGGCAGAGACGATGAAGATACCGGAGCCGATCATGGAACCCATCACCAGGGTGGTAGCGCTGGTGAGTCCAAGTCCTTTGATGAGTTCGGGATTTTGCGCGGGCTGGGTGGCCTGAGAGTCCATAGAGTCGGTAACTCTTTTTACATTAAAACGCTAATAAAATCCTCTACTGTTTTCGCCGGTGACGCTAGCAAGCTGGAGATAACGGCTACAGAGTCCGCGCCGGCGTCGATCACAGACCGGCAATTGTCGATCGTGATGCCACCGATCGCAACCAGCGGCTTGCGAGTGGCGGAGCGGACTTTCTTGAGGCCGTCCAAGCCGAACACAGGATCGGGCCGCTCCTTGCTTTGGGTCGCAAAGATGGGGCCAATGGCGATGTAGTTGGCAGACGTGGCGTCAGCCGCGACCGCTTGCTGCAGGTTGTGGGTGGAAACTCCGACCCACTTTCCTGCCTTGACCACCGAGCGAGCACCTTCAGGGGAGAGGTCGTCCTGGCCGAGGTGGACACCGTCGAAGGCGGCGGCGAGGCAAAGATCGGCGCGGTCATTCATGATCAGTCGCACGCTCTCGCCCGCTAAGACTCGGAGTTGCCGCGCATGGCTAAGGCACTCGCGAGCGCTTCCCTTCTTGTTGCGATACTGGATCAAGGTTGCTCCGCCGGAGACGAGCTGGCGCGCGAAAGCATACAGCTCCTGGGAGGCTGCGAGGTTTGCTGCGTCAACGATGGGATAGAGGCGGGGCAGCATGGGCAGGTGACTCACACGCCTAAAGCGGTACGCTCCGCGATGTGCTCATGACGGCGGGCAAGAAAACGCTCCATGAACTTGGTATCGAATTTTCCGGCTTGGAAGTCCTCGTCTGCAACAATCAAGCGGTGGAGAGGGATCGAGGTCTGGATGCCTTGAACGATGAACATCTCCAGCGCCCGCTTCATACGGGATATAGCTTCCGCCCGATCCTTGCCATGGGTGATGAGCTTCGCAATCAAAGAATCGTAGTACGGCGGTATCACGCCCTCGGCGTAAGCAGCGCTGTCAACGCGGACTCCCGTGCCGCCGGGCGCATGAAAAGCGGTGATCTTGCCGGCAGACGGAGTGAATTTCTCAGGATGTTCCGCGTTGATGCGGCACTCGATAGCGTGACCGCGCATCTCGATCTTCTTGGGAAGCACGTTGTCCATACGCTCGCCTGCCGCAACCAGAATTTGCGACTTCACAAGATCGATGCCGGTGACCATCTCAGTGACGGGATGCTCCACTTGGATGCGCGTATTCATCTCGATGAAGTGGAGGCTGCGGTCTTCGTCCATCAGGAACTCGACCGTCCCCGCGGTGACGTATCCGATCTCACTAAGAGTGGAGATAAGTTTCTTGCCGATCTCTTCGCGAAGTTCGGGGGTCACCTGCAACGACGGCGACTCTTCCAGAAGCTTCTGATGGCGCCGCTGGATGCTGCACTCGCGCTCCCCGAAGCTGACCACGTTGCCGTATGCATCGCCGAGGATCTGAAACTCGATGTGACGAGGCTGCTCGATGAACTTTTCCATGTAGAGATCGCCATTGCCGAAGGCGTTGGCGGCTTCCGTCTGGGCGGCATTGAACAGGTTGGGCAGCTCGGCCTCTTCACGGATCACGCGCATGCCGCGCCCGCCACCGCCGGCAGAGGCCTTCACGATCACCGGATAGCCGATCTCTTGGGCCCATTCCTCAGCTTCTTCGACATTCTGTATGACACCTTCTGAACCCGGAAGGATCGGCACACCCGCCTTCTTCATCGCCATTCGAGCTTTTTCTTTTTCGCCCATCAGGCGGATGACTTCCGGAGAAGGGCCGATGAATTTGATGTGGCTGGTCTCGCACACCTCGGCGAAGTTGGCGTTCTCGCTGAGCAGGCCATAGCCGGGATGAATCGCATCCACATTGCAGATCTCGGCGGCGCTGATCACGGCGGGAATGTTGAGATAGCTCTCCGACGAGCGCGGCGGGCCAATGCAAATGGCTTCATCAGCGAAACGCACATGGAGTGAGTTGCGGTCGGCTTCGCTGTAGACGGCGACGGTCTTGATGCCCAGCTCTTTGCAGGCGCAGATCACGCGAAGGGCGATCTCCCCGCGATTAGCGATGAGGATCTTCTTGAACATTATCTCGGCCGGATGGCAAACAACGACTGGCCATACTCGATGGGCTGGTTGTTAGTCACTAGGATCTTCACCACTTCGCCGGCAACGTCGGACTCAATCTCGTTCATAAGCTTCATGGCTTCGACGATGCAAAGCACCTGGCCGACCGTAACTTCGTCTCCAACCTTAATGAAGGGCGGTGAACCCGGCGACGGAGCCTCGTAGTAGGTACCGACGATGGGCGACTTGACGACGTGCAAGCCGGTTTCTTCAGCAGGTTCCGCTGGCGCTGCAGGAGCTGCCGCTGTCGTGGAGGATGCAGGAGCCGCGGGTGGCTGGGAGGCAGGCACCACCTGCATTTGCGGAGGAGCCGACATGGCAGGAATCACGACCGGCTCAGCGCCCCGCTTGACGCGCACCTTGACGTCGCCCCGTTCGAGCTCGAATTCGGTGATGTCCTTCTCGACCAGAAAGTCGATCAGTTCCTTAAGCTCTTTTTGATTCATGCAGTCAGTGGATGTGCTTCAACCGTTCCTTAAAGGATGATCAGCTCTTTTGAGGTGGGCGTTAGTACCTGGCAGCCCGTCTCGGTCACCAAAACCATGTCCTCGATCCTGACCCCGCCCAAACCGGGGATATACGCGCCAGGCTCGATGGTTATGACCATCCCAGCCTGCAGTAGCTCAGTCTGACCTTTGCCGAGCCGGGGAGGTTCATGTATTTCGAGTCCCACTCCGTGCCCTGTGGAATGGGTAAAGTAAGAGTCAAAACCAGATTTTCGTAATACTTTCCGTGCTGCCTGGTCCACTTTGCCTGCTTGCACCCCGGGCCGCACCACGTCGATTGCAGCCAGCTGCGCATCCAAAACGGCTTGGTAGAGGTCCCGTTGCTTGCGTCCTGGAGGGCCCACGTGCACGGTGCGGGTCATGTCGGAACAATAACCTGCGAGTATAACACCGTAGTCCAGGACTACGAACCCTTGGGCTGGGATTGCCTGCTCGGAGGCGACCCCGTGGGGCATGGCAGAGCGCGGGCCCGAGGCCACGATAGTCTCGAACGACATCCCCTGCGCACCGGAGCGGCGGGCCACATATTCCAGCTCCGCAGCCACGTGGCTCTCCGCTATTCCCGGCGTGATGCCGTGCAGCAATACCTCAAACAGGCCTGAGGCCAACATGACCGCAGCTTTCAGTTGCATCACTTCGTCGGGCTGCTTCACCATGCGGGCGCGTTCGACGAGGCCGGAGAGCGGCTTGAACCGCACTTTAGGAGCTGCTTTGGAAAGCGCATCCATTTGCGAGACGGTAACGTGGTCGGCTTCGATACCCACGGTCTTCGTAGCGCGGCCGATGCTAGAGATCGCCGCCGTAGAGGGACTTCCCTTCGCGATCCGCACACTCGCCGCATGAGTCTCCTGCCGAGCCTGAACGGTATAGCGACCGTCTGCGAACAACGTCGCCCTGTCAGGGGCCAGTACAAGCGCGCCTGAGCTGCCTGTGAAGCCACACAAGTACCGCACGTTAGGCATGCGGGTGACCAAGACTGCATCGACGCGCTGACCAGCGAGAGCTTGCTGGAGCCTCCTGACTCTCGATTTGAAGTCCATGGCCATGGAAAAAGAAAGCCCCCGATCGCGACCGGGGGCTTAATCCTACTATTTGGTTGGTTACGTAGTGATGATCTTCGGAGTGATGAAGAAGATCAACTCTTGTGTCTCCGTGGTCACGCCGCGGCGCTTGAATAGGTTCCCTAGGAGGGGGATATCGCCCAGGAGTGGCACCTGCTGTACGTTGACGGAGTTCTGGGTCTTGATGACCCCTCCCAGTACCACTGTGCCTCCATCCGTCACCAGCACCTGCGTGGTCGCCTGTTGTGTTAACAGCGTCGGGTTACCCGAGATGGTGCGGCTGAAGTCGGGCGACGTATTTTCCACGTCGACGTTCAGGAAGATTGTGGACTCGGACGTGATCTGTGGCGTTACAGTGAGGCGCAGGAAGGCGTCCACGTAAGTGACGGTGGGTGGACCGCCCAACTGAGCCGAGGTCACGACTGGGATCTTGACACCCTGCCGAACTACAGCCTGAATATTGTTCTGGGTAACAATGCGCGGCCGTGAAAGGATCTTCAAGAGTCCGCGCGATTCAGCCATTGTCAAGATAACATCGAGACGGTAGGCGTTGGAGAAGTTAGAGAAGCTGATGCCCGAGGTTTGTCCGCTTGCGGCAACGGGAAGGTTCGAAAACAACGGGATTGCTGTTGGACCGGTAGTTGCGGTGCCCGAGGTGAAATACTGGGGCGCGCCGGTCGCGACCTTGAGAGGCGAGTCTCCAGCGGCTCCACCGACTGCGCTTGTGCTGTTACCCCATCCGAAGCCGACCTGTATGCCGATATCGCGAGCAAAGTTGCGGGTTGCGGCGACTACGCGAGCTTCAATCTCGACTTCCGGAGTCTTGCGGTCCAACTTGGTCAGCAGATCGT
>Ga0137403_10003901_pt1 | contig 17729 bp, 9 predicted proteins | sample CZOMad2_1_16fung_FD_122057 | JGI IMG/M metagenome (GOLD analysis project Ga0137403, IMG submission 122057) | Vadose zone soil fungal communities from Angelo Coast Range Reserve, California, USA - CZOMad2_1_16fungal (Hybrid Assembly) | ecosystem: Environmental > Terrestrial > Soil > Vadose zone...
CGTCCACCCCCGAGATTGTGAAACAGGCGGTTCTTGCCCCCGTTGGTGGCGAACTCGAAGCTGTTCTCCATGATGCGGGTGGTCTTCAGGTGCCAGAAGTCGATGTCGGAGCGGTAGTAGCCTGCCACGTAGAGGTCGAGCAGGCCGTCCCGGTCGTAGTCGAACCACACCGCCCCGTTCGCGTTCATCCAGCGGCGCAACCCGGCGCGCTCGGTCACGTCGGTGAAATGGAGGTTGCCCATGTTCTTGAAGAGCTGGAGGTAGCCCCACTTGTAGATCAACACGTCCTCGAGACCGTCGTTGTCGAAGTCGCCCCACACCGCTCCCATCGACACGCCTTCGCCGGGGCGGTTCACGTCCGCCAGGCCGGCCGCGCGGGCGGTGTCCACGAAGGTGCCGTCGCCGCGGTTCAGATACAGCGCGTTGGGATACCCGAACCGACTGTTCGTGAGGTAGAGATCGGGCCAGCCGTCGTTGTTCACGTCGGCGACCGAGACGGACGCGCCCAACGAGCCCACGAGCGGCGCGATGTTGTCGATCTTCGGGTCGAGGGTCGGTCCGTGATGCACGAAGGGGATGCCCGCCTCGGTCGCGATGTTGGTGAGGTGAAACCGCGCCGCGCCGGAAGCATCGCCGGCCCCGGGCGCACGGCGGTTCAGGATGGCGACGAGCGCGATGGCGGCCACGAAGGACACGCCAACCGCGATGCGGCGCTGGAACGGGGAGGTCACGGCGTGAACCATACCATGCCCCGCGCGCAGTTGCCAGCGGGAGCTGAGGGCGTAACTTCTTGACATGACGCGTGTTGGATTCAAACATCTGGTTGCATTCTGTGTCTCGCTACTGCCGCTCGATGCATGCGGCCATGAGAGGCAGCCCGGGCTGTTCAAGCAGCTGACCCCGGGTCACACCGGGGTCACGTTCGCCAATACCATCACGACCAATGATCAACTGAACGCTCAAACCGACCCCTACGTGTACAACGGCGGGGGAGTGGCTATCGGTGATATCGATAACGACGGCCTGCCGGACCTTTTCTTTACCGGCAACATGGTCTCGAGCCGCCTGTACCTGAACAAGGGCAACATGCGGTTCCAAGACGTCACGCAGCCCGCCGGCGTTACGACCAACCGGTGGGCCACCGGCGCCACCATGGTCGATATCAATCACGACGGATATCTGGACATTTACGTCTCCGTTTCCGGACCCGAATGGTCCAAGCCGGAAGCACGGGCCAACCTGCTGTTCATCAACAACGGAGACCACACCTTCACCGAGTCCGCCGCACGGTACGGTATCGCCGATACGAGCTTCACCACCCACGCCGTCTTCCTCGATTACAACGGGGACGGTCACCTCGACCTGTTCCTGCTGAACAACTCACCCGACGACTTTGCGCGTGGTGAGGCGGAGCACCCCGCCGGCATCCGCGGCGCGAGCCCTCGCAGCTACAACGAGCTGTACCGCAACAACGGCGACGGCACGTTTACCAACGTTTCGCGCGAAGCAGGGATACTACGGGGGTTCGGATATGGGCTCGGCGTGGTCGTCGCCGACTTGAACGGTGATGGCTGGCCCGACATCTACATCTCCAACGACATCACGCCCAACGACGTCCTGTATATCAACAACGGAGATGGAACGTTTACCGACAAGGCTGCCGCGTGGCTCAAGCATACCAGCTTCGCAGGGATGGGCGTCGATATCGCCGACTACAACAACGACGGCCGGCCCGACATCCTCCAGGTCGACATGATGCCGCCCGCCTTGAGCGGGCGGAAGCGGATGAGTGGCAACCTGACCTACGGTGGCCAGATGAGGCTGCGCAGCCGGGGATTTCGTGCCGCCTACGACCTCAACTCCCTGCAACTGAATAATGGAGTCACGAGCGACGGCGCTGTCGTCTTTAGTGAGATCGCCCGCCTGGCGGGGGTCGCGTACAGCGACTGGAGCTGGAGCGCTCTCTTCGGAGACTTCGACAACGATGGCTACAAGGACATCTTCATCACCAATGGCTATCCCAAGGCCGTCAACGACTTCGACTACCAGACGGCCGTATTCAGGGCACGTCAGGTTGGAGACACTCAGCGAGCCCTGGAACAGCTGAGGAACCTGCACAGTTACCAGGTGCCGAACAACGTCTTCCGGAACGAAGGGGACCTGACGTTTGTCGACCGAACCCAAGCATGGGGGCTGAACCAGCCGAGCTTTTCGTACGGCGCCGCCTATGGCGATCTCAACAACGACGGCCGGCTCGATCTCGTGGTCAACAACATCGACGCTCCCGCCTTCATCTATGAGAATGTTCAACCGCAAGGCGATACGAATCACTATCTACAGATCAAGCTGGAGGGAGAGTCTCCGAACACACAGGGGATTGGATCGAAGCTGATTCTCACTGCCGGGGGACAAAAGCAATACCTCTACCATTCGCCGTACCGGGGGTACATGTCGACCATGGACGAACGGGAGCACTTCGGGCTGGGTCGAGCCACGCGCGTGGACAGCCTGGAAGTCACCTGGCCCGATGGGCGCTATCAAGTACTGACTGGTCTGGAGGTCGATCGGATGGTGACGGTGCGGCAGGGAGACGCGAGTAAGAAAGGAGCAACCTCCACACCCTCCACCAACCTCCACAACCTGCCTCAGCCGTTCCAGCCTATGGATGCCGGCCGGGCCTTGCGGTACAGGCACCAGCCGGGGACGCTGGTCGATTACAGCGTCCAGCCCCTCTTGCCCTACGAGCTTTCCAGCCAGGGCCCACCGCTCGCGGTGGGAGACGTGAATGGCGATGGTCTGGATGATGTCTTCATCGGCGGCGCGGCGGGCGTCCCCGGCAAGCTGTTCGTGCAGCGGAAGGACGGCAGCTTCGTCGAATCCAGCCAGGGTCAACCCTGGGTGGCCGACCGCGACTACGAGGACTGGGGAGCCCTGTTCTTCGATGCCAACGGGGACGGACTTCTGGACTTGTACGTGGCGAGCGGCGGCTATCAGCTGGCACCTGGCTCCCGTCGGTTGCAGGACCGTCTCTATGTCAACCGGGGGGGCGGCAGATACGCGAGGGACAGCCGGGCGCTGCCGGACATGCCGACCAGTACCGCGGCGGTCGCGGCCGGCGACTTTACCGGTGACGGACGATTGGATCTGTTCGTCGGTGGCCGCCTGGCCCCGCGAAACTATCCCGCTCCGACCCGCAGCTATCTGTTACGGAATGACGGAGGTCATTTCACGGATGTCACGGAAACAGTCGCCCCGGACCTGGTTCAGCCTGGGGGAACGATCACCGCCGCGGTGTGGATCGATTTTGACGGCGACGGGCGATTGGATCTGGTCACGGCAGGAGAGTGGATGCCGCTCCAGTTCTATCACAACGATGGCGCCCGACTGCGCAACGTCACGGCATCCATGGGCCTGCCGCCGCTGCGAGGGTGGTGGTACAGTCTCGCGACCGGCGATTTCAACCACGACGGCCGTCCCGATCTGGTGGCCGGGAATCTGGGCTTGAATTACACGTACACGATGTCCGAGCAGGGCAGGTTCGGGGTCTATGCGGCCGATTTCACCGGGAACGGGACTTCGGGCGTCGTGCTCACCCAGGAGATCGACGGGACGGAATATCCCGTTTTCGGTTTGGCGAAACTGGGGCCGGCGATTTACCCGCTGGCCGTGAGATTCCCGAGCTATCGGTTGTTCTCAGAAGCATCGGTCTCGCAGCTCTTCGGTCCCTCCCAATTGCAGCGTGCCGTCCATTACCAGACGGATACTTTCGCCAGCGTCTATCTGCAAAACAATGGGGATGGAACGTTCACGGCGTCCCAGCTGCCGAACCTGGCGCAGATCTCACCGATCCGAGGGATCATCGCCCACGACGTGGACGGCGACGGCAATCTCGATCTGATTGTGGCGGGGAACCTGTACGACGCCGAGCCGAACACGCCCAGAGCCGATGCGGGCAACGGCCTCTGGCTGAAAGGCGACGGCCATGGGCACTTCACCCCGGTGCCTCCGGTGGAAAGCGGCTTTCTCGCTCCACTCGACGTTACCGGTCTGGCGCTGATCAAAACGCCCACAGGGAACGCCGTGCTGGTTGCGAATCACGGCGATTCCCTGCGGGCGTTTGCAATCACGCGCCGGTAAGCGATCGGCTACCAGTCAGGATTTTGCTTCAATGCGCCCTTGCTCAACTCGATCTGGATCTGAGGGATCGGATACAGATGATGACGAGGCTGGAAGGGAGCCGCGCCTGCAAGGAAGTTTACCCGGTTTTTCTCGGTCGCCAGGTAGTCGGGGATAAAGGTATCAGCGGCCCCCCAGCGGCGCAGATCAAAGAACCGTTGGCCTTCCATTGCGAGTTCCAGCCGACGCTCATACCACACGGCCGTTCTGGCAGAGGCCTGAACGGTCCACGGCGTCGTGTACAGTCCGATCTTGTAATAGGCCCACGGCGTGATCAAAGTATCACGGTGCAGTGTGAGCGAGGTATCCTTGATCACCAGAGGAGCGGCGATGCGATTATCGTCCGTACATCCGGCGGGCCACGCCCCGGGGTACTTCGTCGCCGTTAAGGCAGCGGACCCACACCCCTCAGCGGTCTGCCCCGCTCGCGCTCTGATCTGATTGACGATCCCTCGGGCCTCTTCCAGGTTATTCGTTTCCACCGCCGCCTCGGCCAGGAGCAACAGCGCATCCGCATAGCGGTAGATGTGGATGTGCACGGAATTCAATTGGAACGAGTTCCAACCGACGCCACTCTGAGCGCCACTGGACTTTTCGTGGACGTTCTTCTTGGGACTGTAGGGACCCGCGTACGCCCGGTCCCTGTTGAAGGCCTTGCTGTGCAGCCCCCAGTCCTTGTAGGGCACGCCATCCCTACCGGCAGTCCAGTCCAGCCGTGGATCCACGGGAACGGTTGTGTTCGCGGAGAAATTCGTGTCTTTGGCGCCAGTTCCAGTCGGGTTTCCCGCGTTCCACGCAGCAGGATCCGTCACGGCCAGGGGAAGTCCGCTGTCGTTTACGACGAAGAAATTGACCAGATTTTGAGACGGCTGGTGAAAGCCGCAGCAGAAGGGGTCCACATAGGGGAAATTGAGGCGTTCGCCATAGTTGCTGTTGTTGCCATTGGGCTCCCCATCGTTGACGGAGGCCTCATACGCCAGGATGGTTTCCTTGCCGTTGGCGAATGTGTGAAAGCCCGTCCAGACGTGATCAAAGCTTGTTTCCAGCGCATAGGCGTTGCTCGCCTGGACCGAGCGCAAGGTCGTTAAGGCTCCGGGCCAGTCGCCGATATAGGCCTGGACCCTTCCCTTATAGGCCGTGGCAGCCCACTTGGTCGCACGTCCCGCCTGCCCTTTTCTCGGAGTCTCCGGCAGCAGTGCGATGGCCGCGTCGAGGTCCTTGATGATGAGTTTCGCGACGGAATCCACGCCGAGGTCATTCGGCTTGTCGAAACTCACATCATCCTCGAAGTAGTAAGGAACATTCCCCCACATCCGCCAGGCCTCGAAGTGATAGTGCGCCCGGAGAAACAGCGCCTCGCCCTTGATCCCATCCGCGTCGCTCGCCGGGATCCCGCTGACCTGGCTCAGCAGGCGCAACGTCGCATTGCTGCGGACGACGCCTTCGTACACGCTCCGCCACTTATCGTTCAAGTAGCCCTCGGCGGCGCCGGTCCCCCAACTGTAGAGCTCGATGTCCTGAATGGCGTTGATATCGCCGTTGTAGGATCCCTTGTGGGCATCACCGCTCGCGACGCTCCCCCACACCCAGTTGCTCGCCGCGCCTCCCCAGCCACCGCCTACTGCATTGTTCCAATCCAACGCTCGGTACGCGGCAATGAGGGTGCCCTCAACGCCCGCCTGGTTTGACAGCGTCGTTGGATCCAGCGCCCCTTGCGGAGCGACATCGAGAAAGTCCTTGCAACTGTACGTGACGCCGCCGACAAGGATCAGGAGCGCCGTCCCGACCAGCAGGTTGTGCCCAGTGCGCATGTTCATCGTCGTCCGTTCCTCGAGAAAGGGCGGTCCCTAGAGCGTCGTGCTGATGCCGATGCTGATCATTTTGTTGCTCGGATACGAACCCCGATCGACACCGCGATACTGGTCTCTGATATCGAAACCTCCGGGTCCGACGAAGTTCGCCGCGGGCAGCGACGGATCGATACCCGAGTACCCGGTGATGGTGAACAGGTTTTCCGCCTGGAGATAGATTCTCGCGGCCGGTATCCAGCGGATCATTCCCGGAGGCAGCGTGAATCCGATTTGCAGATTGCGCAGCCTCACGTACGTACCGCTCTCGAGGTAATAGCTGCTGAACTGGTTGCTGTAGGTATCGCTTTGATCCAGGCGCGGATACTTGGCGTTCGGGTTGGTCACCGCTCCCGGGCAGGCAGTGCCGGCACAAGGACCATCCAAGACCACGGAGTTGTCCAGCAGGTCGCTTCGCACGTTAGTCTCGAACACGCGGAACACGTACCAATACTTTTGCAAGTTGAAGATCTTGTTGCCGAACGTGCCGAACAGCGTCGCGCTCAAGTCCCATTGTCCCCAGCGAAACCCGAGATCCAGTCCGGCGGTGAAATCGGGATGGGGACTGCCGATGATCGCGCGGTCGGCCCCGGTGATATGGTGGTCTCCATTCACATCGATGAACTTGATCCGGCCGGGGCGAGCGCCATCGTCCCAACATTTCCCAAGCGGGTCCCCGGTGCCGCATTGGGCGGCGTCCAGCGAATCCCGATAGTATCCATCCGCCACCAACCCGTAGAACGACCCGATCGGATAGCCCAACCGGTTGATTACGGCATTTTGCTCGCGGGTAACTATCGGACCGAAGAACTCCGTCGCCGATCCATCGAGCCGCACGATCTTGTTGCTGTAATGGCTGCCGTTGAAGGTCACGTTCCAGAGCTTGCCCTCGCCCAGGTTGCCGGCATAGCCGAGGGAAAACTCGATGCCTTTGTTGCTCATCTTACCGATATTGATGAAGGGGGCAGCTGCCGTGCCCGCAGTACCCGGAAGAGCCGGAGGAAACAGCAGATTGTCCGTCTTTCTGTCGTACCAGTCTACGCTAAAAGTGCCCTTGCCCTGGAACAGCCCGAGATCCAACCCGACGTTCACCGACTTGTTCTCTTCCCACTTCAAGTCCGGATTGCCCAGCGCGGTCAGCCGGTAGCCCGGCAGAATCGTGGTGCCCGTTCCACCGATATCGTAGAACGTGGCGCCCGCTTCGCCGCCAAATTGGTTAGTGATGCGACCCGTGGGGATATTCTGATTTCCGGTGATTCCCCACCCGAATCGCAGCATGGCGTTGGAGACGAGGTCGCTGCCCGAGAGGAAGGATTCCTGGGACAAGCGCCACCCCGCGCCGATGGCGGGGAAGGTGCCCCAGCGGTGAGCCGGGCTCATCCTCGAGGAGCCGTCCCTCCGGAGGGTGAGGCTCAGAAAGTAGCGCTCGGCAAAATTATAGTCGAGCTTGCCGAAGAACGACAGCAGCGTGCCGATGTCACCCCTGCTGTTTACGTTCTTCGTCTTGGCGTCACCCAGGGCATCCGTGATGTAGCGGTAGTCGATCCCTGTATTGAGAAGGTTGGAGAGGACTCCATTGATGCCCCTGGTCGCGTTGCGGTTCGCCTCCTGTCCTAGCAACACGGCGACGTTGTGTCGGTTGAACGTAGTCACGTAGTTCAGGGTGTTGCTCCAGGTCCACTCCACGAATGAGCTGAAGTCCTGCGTGATCCCACTGGCCGTGACCGGCTCCTTGTTCTCCGGTGTGGTCGGCGTGAAGGTTCTCACCGTGCCTTGACCCACGTTGAACCCGAACCGGGATTTCGCCGTGACCCGGCGCGTCAGGTCCAAGCCGCCAAACACATTCCCGAAGATCCGGCCGTTGGTGTTGCGATCGTCCTTGTGCGACCAAGCGTACCCGAGCGGATTTGATTGATTCCCGAGGGTGGTGGCTTTCCCCGAGGCGAAGTGTCCGCCGACGTCATACACGGGGACGACGGGCTGCATCAGGATGTTCTTGCCGAGGATGCCATCTTCGGCATAGCCACCGGGGTCGTCCGCGAGCCCACCGTACACCTGCTCGAGCGCGAGCCCGATATTTTCACCGACGTTGAGCCGGTCCAGGTTGAATGCGGTGTTGACGCGCACGGTGCCGCGCTGGTACCGGTTGTACGCGGCCGTTCCGTCCTGCTTGAAGTAATCGAAGGAAACGTGGTACGCGTTATCCTCGCCCCCGCCTGAGACGCCGAGGTATGCGTCCGCCACCGCAGCGGGACTGAACACGGCCTTCCACCAGTTCGTCCCGGCGCTGCCGGGCATGATCAGATTGTTGGGGAAAGAATACCCGCTCGCTGTGGAGCACGGGTTCGGTGTACAGTTGTTCGGCCAGATGAAGTTGGGAACCGCGGGATTGATCGAATCCCCAAAAACGTTCGTCGGGACTTTTAGCTTGGCATTCTGATAGGCTGTCTTGACGACTTGAAAGTACTGCAGCGCATCGAGCGTCAGGAAGTCGTCATAGCCGCGCACGGGACTGGCGACGCCCGTTCTCACATCCAGCGTAATTTGGCGCGGTCCCGGCCTTCCCTTTTTCGATTCAATGACGACGACGCCGTTACTCGCCCGAGAACCATAGATCGACGCCGCCGATGCATCCTTGAGGACCTGGATGGACCCGACGTCGCCGGGATTCACCCAGTTCAGATACGAGTCCAGCGTTGGCGTCCCGTCGATAATGAACAGCGGATCGTTGTTCTGAAACGAGCTGACACCCCGGATCCGGACGGTGCTGCGTGAACCGGGAGAGCCACTGGCATCGATCGTCACACCGGGAACCCGACCGTCCAGCCTTTGCAGCAGGCTGGCCGAGGTCTGCCGTGTGGTGCTTGCGAGATCGACGCTCGAAACGGCACCGGTAATGTCGGTCCGCTTCTGAGTCGAGTAACCGGTCACGACGACCTCCGGCAACACGCTGATGGCGCGCTCCATCGCGACGTTGATGGTGGTGCGCCCGCCGATGTTCTGCCCGACCCCGCGAAATCCGATAAGGCCGAACGTCAGCACGCCGTTTGCGGGAGCGGTCAGCGTGTACTTTCCATTGTCGTCGGTGACCGTACTGGTGGCCGACCCCCGGATGCGCACGGTGACCCCGCGCAGATGGTCACCCGTTGTCGACGTAACCGTCCCGGAGACGTCGATCTCCTGCGGCTCCTGGGCAACGGCGGGGGCGCGCACCACCAGCGCCAACAGCACACTCATCCCCACTCCACGAAGGAAACGCTTACCCTGTCGCATGTCGTTCATGGCGGCGTCCTCATCATGCGGGTCTTCGCATGGCCTTCAGGCCGTGCTTGGCGATCAGCTCGCGATACGTCGTGAGCACTACGTTTCGGGCCTTCAAGGCCCCGGTGAATCTCTGCGAGGTAAGCGCATCCAGCTCCCCCTGGCGGTTCTTGCTCATCTCGGGGAGGGGCTGGTCGGTGTTCATGTCCACGAGGGCGCCCAGCTCCGGACCGTCCACGCCCACGTGTGTGACCACGGCATTCACGCCCGGGCGCAGGCGCTCGATCAGCGCCACCAGGCTGTCCGCTTTACTGCGCGGGGCCGCCCAATACTGGGGAGCGTCCATGGCCTCGCCGAAATATTCCGACATGCCGAGTGCATATTCCCGCGCGAGCCGCTCGGTGACCTCGCGGAACTCCGGGTAGCGGGTCGCCGTGCCCATGTGAAAATCGACGTAGTCGATCTTCAGCCCCGAACGCAGTGCGCGTGCGATCTGCGCTCGCAGCTCCTTTTCGATTTCTCGGGGATCGGCGTGGTTCTTGTACAGCGCCTCAGCGGATTGGAAAAAGTATCCATCGGCGTCGACCAGCGTCGGGACGGCTTCGCGGCCCGCTACCGGTCCCCACCGATAAAATTTCCACTCGGAATTCAGCGTCAGATGAATGCCCACCGCGACCTCGGGATGCCGCTTGAGGATCTCCGCGGCTTCCTGGTACCAGGGGCACGCAAACATGACCGACACGGAGAGGGGAAGACCGGTCTCAATGAGTCGCTGCACAGCCATGTTGACGCTGTGACTCATCCCGACATCGTCGGTGCGGATGATCAAGTAAATCGGATCGGATGCGGCGACACGTTGCGTCACGGACGCCTGACCAAACACGGCAGCCGGCGAGGTGACAAACAGAAACCCGATGTACGCAGCAAGAGGTCGATGCATTTGCTCGCGCCAAAGGCGTCGCACGTGGAACCGTTTCCTCGCCCATTTTGCAACGGAACGGGCAACTCAGCAAGTAGCCCTCCGGCCCCCCGTCGCGCCCGAAAAGGAGGGTCCAGGCGTGGGTCCCATATAGAGGAAAGGGGCGGCAGAGGGGTTATCTTCACCGGCGCCCGACCGCACTGAAGAGGAAGGACAGTGGACGCTAGACGCCTGAGCCTGATCGGCATGCTCCTGCTGGCGGCCTGCCGGGGAGCGGCGCCGGGAGGCGACGCGGTCGCCAACAGCGCTGCGGCCGTCACGGCGCGCACGTGGGGACTGGCCTACCTGCAGCAGAACCAGTTGCCCCAGGCCGAAGCGGAGTTCCGCAAGGTCGTGGCGCTGGCCCCCGACCAGGCCGTGGGATATGCCGACTTGGGGCTCGTCTACCTGCGGGAAGGCCGCTACCGCGAGGCCGAGGCCCAGCTCCGCCGGGCGGCAGCCCTGGATTCGGCCGACGGCAACATCGGGCTCATGCTCGCCAAGGTGTACGAGCTGAGCGGGCGGGAGTCGGAGACGCGCCGCGAGATCGAGCGGGTGCTGCGCCGCGATTCCACCGACATCCGGGCGCTGTACGCGGCCGGGGAGCTCGCCGGGCGGTCGGCCGATCCTGGGGAGCGGCGGCGCCATGAGGGCTACCTGCGCCTGGTGGTCGCCCGCGCTCCGGCCAACCTCGCCGCGCGGCTCGAGCTCGTCGACCTCCTGCTCACGCGCGGTGCCGCCGACGATGCGGCCGCCCAGCTCGAGGCGTTGCAGCGTGAACTCCCCCAGTTGCCGCCCGACGCGGCGCGCTTCTTCCAACGCGCCCTCCGGTCGGCCAGAGCGGGCCGGGCGTCCGAGGCCGCGGCCGCGGCGCAGCGGTTCCATCGCGCGATGGAAGTCACCGCCGCCTACCAGGCCAGCCTGCAGCGCCTCGGCGGCCGGAGCGACCCACTCGTGGGCTATCCCGTCCTGACGTTCAACCAGAACCTGGCGGTGCCCACGCAGGACGCCCGGGCGGTCGCGGCGGAGATCCGGTTCACGGACGTCACGGCGGGAAGCGGGCTGGAGGGCGTGGAGGCGCTTCCCGACAGCCTGGTGAAGGGGGGGTCGCTCGAGCGCCTGGTCGCCCTGGCGGCCAGCGATTACGACGATGACGAGAGCGAGGACCTGTTCGTCTCAGGGCATCTGTTCCGGGGTGCCCTCGGGCGGTTCATCGAAACCACGGCGAGCGCCGGGATCGTGCTGCGCGATCGCCCCACCGCAGCGGCCTTCGGGGATTACGACAACGACGGACGGCTCGACCTGTATGTCGCGACCAGCGGGCGGGGAGGAAGAGGGGGAGGAGGGGCCCTGTTCCGCAGCACGGGCGGAGGCAGGTTTCGGGACATCGCGGCCTCGGCGGGCGTCGCGGAGGGCGCGCCTGCCGCGAAGGCGCTCTTCGTGGACTTCGACCACGACGGTGATCTCGACCTCCTGCTCGCGACGCCTGCCGGAACCCGCGCCTACCGCAACAACCTGGACGGCACGTTCCGGGAGATGGCCGCTCAGATGGGCATCTCCGGCGGGGGCAGTCGCGATGTGGCGTGTGGCGACTTCGACGGTGACGGCCACACCGATCTCGTGATCGTAGGCGACGACGGGCGCCTTCGGCTGTGGCGCAACTTGAGCCAGGGGCGCTTCGAAGACGCCACAGCGGCGAGCGGTCTCGGCGGAGTCTCGCGCGCCGGCGCGGTGGCCGTCGGCGATTACGACAACGATGGCTTCCTCGACCTGTTCGTGACGTCCCTCGACGGGGCAGGAGAGTCCGCCTTGTACCGCAACCGCGGCGACGGCACCTTCGAGCCGGACGCGCGAGCAAGGGAGCTGCGGCGCAAGCTGCGCGGCGTCGCCGGCCTGGACGCCGCGTTCTTCGACTTCGACAACGACGGATTGCTCGATCTCATCGTGGTGGGCAAACCCGCGGCCTCCCCTGCCGGCGGGCGTGGCGTGCTCCTGTTCCGCAATGACCCGACCAGGGGCTTCGAGGACTACTCGTCGATCCTCCCCGACAGCCTGCGGGCGGGTCGGGCCGTCGCCGTCGCCGACGTCGACCAGGATGGCGACCTCGACCTCATCGTCGTCGGCTGGGACGGGCGGCCCCGGCTGCTCCGTAACGACGGCGGCAACGTGAATCAGTACGTGAAGGTGCGGCTGGTCGGACTCCGCCAGGGGAGCGGGAAGAACAACACCTTCGGGCTCGGCGCCACCCTCGAGCTGCGGGCGCGCGATCTCTACCAGCTGCGCCAGGTGACCGACCGCGTGACGCACTTCGGCCTGGGGCGCCGGCTCAAGGCGGACGTGCTGCGGGTGCGCTGGCCCAACGGCGCGTCGCAAACGGTCTACTATCCGGGGACGGAGGAGGACGTCCTGGAGCAGCAGATCCTCAAGGGATCCTGCCCGTTCCTGTATGCCTGGGACGGCCACGGCTTCAGTTTCGTGACCGACGTGATGTGGCGCAGCGCGCTCGGCATGCCGCTGGGCATCATGGCGGGCGGCACCGATATCGCGGCGGCGCCGCCGCACGCCTCGCGCGAGTACATGCGGGTGCCGGGCGCGGCCCTCGTGCCGCGGGACGGACGGTACGTCCTGCAGCTCACCGAGGAGCTGTGGGAGACCGGCTACCTCGACCAGGTCAAGCTCCTGGTCGTGGACCATCCGGACTCCGAGGACGTGTACGTCAACGAAGGGTTCGTGCCCCCCGCGCCGGGCCTCGCGGCGTTGCGCCTGTATTCCGTGTCGAGGCCCCGGCTCCCCGTCGCCGCGACCGACGAGCAGGGCACTGACTGGCTCCCCGCGCTGCGCGCGCGCGACGACCGCTACGTGGCGCCGCTCACGCTCACGCGTTACCAGGGCATCGCCACGCTCCACGACCTGATTCTCGACTTCGGCGACTTGAGCGGATTGGACAGCGTGCACCTGTTTCTGGCGGGGTGGATCTTCCCGACGGACGCGAGCATCAACCTGGCCCTGGCCCAGCGGGGGCAGGCCGGCGTCATCTTCCCCTATCTCGAGGTGAAGGACCCCCAGGGCCGCTGGCGCCGGGTCGCCGACGTGGGCTTCCCGTCGGGCAAAAGCAAGACGGTAGTCGTGGATCTCACGGGGAAGTTCCTGAGCGCCGACCAGCGCGTGCGCCTGCGGACCAACATGGAGATCTACTGGGACCAGGCGTTCGTGGCCGGGGGAGCCAGGAGCGCGGTTAGGATCACCGCGCTCGATCCAGCGGCGGCCGACGTTCACTACCGGGGGTTCTCACGGCTGTCCCGGAAGGGAGGGCGCTACGGACCGGAGTGGCCCGCCTACGGCGACGTATCGCGGGAGTCGCCCTGGGAGCCGATCGTGGGCGCGTATACGCGCTACGGCGACGTGCTGCCGCTCGTCCGGGCGCCGGACGACATGTACGTCATCATCGCGCCCGGGGACGAGGCCACGCTGACGTTCGACGCCACCGCCGCCCCGCCACTCGCCCCTGGGTGGACACGCGACTTCCTGCTGTACACGGACGCGTGGCTCAAGGACTCCGATCGGAACACCGCGGCGGGGAACACCGTAGCGCCCCTGCCGTTCCACGGCATGTCGCGCTACCCGTACGGCGCGGACGAGGCGTACCCCCAGGACGCCGCACACCAGCGCTACCTCGAGGCGTACAACACGCGCCGCGTGGAGCGCTACAGGAGATAGCCCCGTTTCATCAGGTTCCGCCCCGAGGCCGCGTACCCGTCCGGACCGGGGAGGTGCCAGCCCATGGCGTCGGCGAGCCGGTCGTAGATGTTGAACAGCACACAGACCTGGATCGCATCCTCTACGGCCTGGTCGCTCACGCCGGCGGCGCGCAGCGGCGCGACGTCCGCGGGCCCCACCTGCGTTGGGGCAAGGGTGAGCTTTTCCAGGAAGCCGAGGGTCGCCCGGACCTTAGGATCGACGGGCGCCGTGCGCCAATCGGTCAGCACCGCCTCGACCAGCTTCTCGTCCTTGAGTGCCAGCGACGCGACCGCGCCGTGAGCGCCGGTTCAGAAGACACACTGGTTCAGACGCGACGTGAACGCGGCAAACAACTCCCGTTCCCCCACGCTCCAGGGTGAGGGTCCGCGCATCACGGCCTGCGTCCAGTCGCACATCGGGCGGCCGAAGAACTCCGGCCGATAGAACAGCGTCTTCACGACGTCGGGTACGCGACGCATACTCACCACGCGGATGAGCAGCAGCTTCAGGCGTTGCGCCAGCCTGTGACCGCGCGCGACCGCGTGTAGGCGCATCAGCCCCCCTCGCCTCGGAGCGCGCTGAGTCCGCGCTCCAAACGGCCCAGAGCGGCGCCGAGCGCCGCGGAGACCGTCGCCTCGAAGAGAACGTCGTCGGAGTTGCCGGCCTGCTTCAGTGCGGCGAGGTCCTCGTCCGTGACCCTGTACGCATGCAGGGCCACCTTGTCGACGTAGCCCGCGAGCGAAGTCGGCACGCCGTCCCCGGGCCCGCCCGCCGGGTCGTGCCGCCCCCCCAGCCGCGCGGCCCGCGCGAGAATGGAGCGACGCAGCTCGCTCGCCGTGTGGCCGGGCGTGGCCAGCACGCTGTCGACGAGTCGCTTGGTCAGGGCGGCGTACCGCCCGGTTCGGTTAACCATGCGGCTAGCATGGCCGCAGCGAGGAGGCCCGTCAAGAGGTGGCGCCTCCCTTAGTCCCTGTTGTCGTTTGACCTCACGAGCCTTGTATTCGCAAGCAACAGGATCGGATCCTTCCCGCTTGCCGACGCTTGCTCGGTGAGCCTCCGCTGCAGGTTGGCAATATTTCCCAGATTCATGGCGCCAATGATGACATCCAGCCAACCGTCTTTATTCAGATCACCCGTGGCCATCAGATTCCACTGACCGCCGGAGGCTATGGAAAATGCATATGGTTTGAACTTGTAGCGACCGACATTCTCAAAAAACATGATGCCCCGCTCGGGATGTATTGCAGAATCAGCAAAATTGCTGGTCGTCAGAATATCGAGATCACCGTCCTTATCAAAATCAGCCACGACCGCACGGGCCGCTCCGTACACCGGGAAGAAGTAGCGTTCGGCAAAATTATTTTTGCCATCATTTTCCAGGATCCTGATTCCATGATAAGGCTTTAACACACGGGAATAGTCAAAATTGTCGCCGTTCACGTACAAGATATCCAGCTTTCCGTCCCCGTTGAAATCATGCATCGAGAAGTACATCGAGCCATACACCGGCGGAAAGCGCGCCAGGATGCGGTGCCGTCCCGTAAAATTCCCTTTCCCATCGTTTTCGAACAACACAATACGCTCATCACCCTGCGCGAACAACGCCACGATGTCCGGATGCCCATCCCCTGTCAGGTCCCGTATCTCGAACCGGATGGCGCCTGGACTGGGATCCAGCACCTGCCGCTCATAACGCGAGCCATCGTAGCGATAAAGCGCCAGTCGCCCACGGTTGTCGCCGAATTCGCAGATGAGAAACTCGTTCCGGCCATCCCCGTCAGAGTCAAATGGCTCGACAAAGACAGGCCTGAGCAGGGAGTCGATCAGGATTCTGTTGAATTGCAGGGAATCATGACCGGCCAAATCATATTGCACGAGACTGCCCCGGGGCTGATCATTGGGCGCGAGGATGCCTGATTCCAGCACCAGGACATGCCCGTTCTCAACAATCACGTCCGTCGGAGGACTGGGCAGGGTCAGCGTCGAACGCAGATGCCGGTTCCAGTCAAAGATTCGCAGCTGGTTGGTGCCGGCCTCGCCGACAAATATTCGCTCATGGGCCGGATCAGTCTTCAGAAGGGTTATGATCCCGCTGCTTTGCAGCCGCGGAACGAACGGACCGGCCTTGAAGAAACCGGGATCGACCTGAGGTTGAGCTGGCAAGGACTGATAAGGCAACGTGTCGGGACTCTGTTCACGATAATACTGGGCAATTTTTCCCCAGTCTTCCGCTGACACCGCCTTGGTAAGGACGGTCATAAATGGATTGCGGAGCGCTTCGCTGAAGGATGACGTCGTACCAACGCCCAGTCGTGGGGCCATTGCCGGTAAGACGCCTGATTGCCAGGTTGCTTTGTCCAATAACTGCGGCTCTGGAAAAGCGTGGCAGGCAGCGCAATAGGTACGGGCCAGCCTTTCTCCTTCGGAGCTGTACGGTCCATGGCACCTTGCCAGCGACAGACACGCAAGCACCAGCATCCCTGTCGGAAAGCAGATCCTATGTACGGTCGCCGAGCCCGCCATGGTTGTTGTCCCCCCGCGGTACGCCACGTCGTGGGCGCTTACAGGTGTATCGCGACAGTCGGATGAGCGGCTACAATGCCGGCGGCATCAACCCTGGTCAAGCGAGGCTCGCCCGGGTGGCGGAACGCCTCGGCATGCCGTACGATTCCGCCGCCCATGAGTCTGCTCGCCTTGTTCCTTCTCGCCCGGACGGCGATAAGCGCGGACACGGTCCCGCCTTATCTGGCCTTCCCGGAGCCCGGGCTCGACGACCCCGCCGCCTATGAAGGCTATCAGACCCGCGTGTACCAGGACGCCAGCGGCAACGCGTTCCAGATCTACCTGAAGGGCAGCACCGGACGCGTGGTGCACCTCTGGGCCGATGCCGCCAACGAAAGCGTCGCCTTCACCGTTCGGGACTCCGGCGGCAAGCCAGCCGAAGTCGCCTGGGGCTCGTCGGGGGCATCCGTCACCGGGTCGGCCAGCAGGCGATGGGTGTCCTATGGGCTCGAGGCCCCGTCCTCGGTCACGATTGGTCTCTTCCTGCTCGGTTCCATGCGGGTGGAGCGCGACTTTCAGTATGCGAGGCGCGATACGCTGCCCCTCGACTCCGCTCCGTTCCCGCAGGCCGAGCTGTCGGAGCTCATCGACCACCTCGCGAAGCTGAAACTGGCCGAGCGTGCGCGTCACCTCTCGCTGCTCGGCGCGAAGACGGTCGACGCGCTGCGTGCGCGGCTCCTTCCCAGCGTCACGGCGAGCGTCGGCGACACAGCCTGGGTCGTGCGGGTCGAGCAATTGAGCTTCGACGGCAAGAATCACCTCTGGCTCGCGCTCGAGGGGGATACTCGGGAAACGGTTCCCGCGCTCTCCGGGAGCACCGTCGCGATCCGGCGCCCTGCGGGGGGCCCCGTGCGCTTGACCGTACGGGTGACGACGGATGCGCCGGCCCTGACGCCGCTCCCGCGGGCGGAGATCTTCAACGACGAGTTCCTGCGGTTTGCCGCGCAGGTCCGCGCCGACACGGCCCACGCGGTCACGTTTCGACGATTGGAGCGCGAGGTGCGGGGGGTCGAGCTCTTGAGCTATCGCGAGAAACTGATGGCGGGGCTGCCGAACTTCGCGACCTACTTCGGCCGCGACATGCTCATGACGGCTCTGCTGATGCAGCCCGTGTGGGCGCCGGCCATGTCGGAGCACGTGGTCGCGATCGCCCTCGGCAAGCTGTCGCCGGCGGGGGACGTGAGTCA
>Ga0137403_10003904_pt1 | contig 17727 bp, 10 predicted proteins | sample CZOMad2_1_16fung_FD_122057 | JGI IMG/M metagenome (GOLD analysis project Ga0137403, IMG submission 122057) | Vadose zone soil fungal communities from Angelo Coast Range Reserve, California, USA - CZOMad2_1_16fungal (Hybrid Assembly) | ecosystem: Environmental > Terrestrial > Soil > Vadose zone...
ACGGCGACGCTCGAGCCCAATTCCGTTCCCTCGCGGGTGGCTCCGGCTCCCACCACGAGCCTCGAACCGCGGCGCGCCACCACCCTGCCCGTCTCCTCGACTATTCCCGTGAACATGTCAGGGCCGGCTCCCGCGACGCACATCCCCTTCGATGATCCAATCGCTTTCGACGGGGCGGATCGCCATTTCCTCCAGACGTACTCCGTCGGGCAGGGGAAGGCCGAGCCCGCCCACCGTCCCCGGCGCGCCGGCGCCTCCGAGCAGGACGGGCGCCGCGAAGGCCACCACGCGATCGACGACACCTGCTTCGAGAAAGGCGCCCGCGAGCTGGCTGCCTCCCTCCACGAGCACGCCGATCGCCCCCAGCGCTCCGAGCCTCGCGAGCAGATCGACGAGGTCCACGCGCCCCTCGTGGGCCTTGCACCGGAGGACGGTGACCCCGCGCGCCTCGAGCGCGGCAAGCCTCTCCGGATCTGCGGCGTCAGTGACCGCGATCATCGCGCGCTCGGGACGGCCCGTACCCTCGCTTCCTCGGATGACACGCGACCCTACGGGCAGTCTCGCCGTGCTGTCTACGACCACCCGTAACGGCTCGCGCGGCCACGGAGCACCCAGCCTCACGTCGAGCGCCGGGTCGTCCGCCAGCGCCGTGCCTATGCCCACCACTACCGCGTCAGCGTGGCTTCTCAGACGATGGGCCTCGAGCCGCGCCCTCGGCCCCGTGATCCATTTCGAGGTCCCCTGCCCGTCCGCGATCTTGCCGTCCAAGGTCGCCGCCCACTTGAGGGTGACGTGGGGCCGGCCCCAGCGGGCTGAGCTGACGAATGCCCGGTTGAGGACGAGAGCCTCGCGCTCTCGGCAGCCGAGCAAGGCTTCGATGCCGGCGTTCGAGAGCGTGGCCGTTCCACCGCCGACCACACGGGGATTTGGATCCGCCATGGCTGCCACCACGCGCTGTATTCCGGCCCGCTTGATGGCGTCGGCGCACGGCGGCGTCCGTCCCGTGTGATTGCACGGCTCGAGTGTCACGTAGAGCGTGGCCCCCCGGGCCGCCTTCCCGGCCTTCGCGAGCGCTTCGATTTCCGCATGCGGGCCGCCTGCCCTCGCGTGAAACCCTTCGCCGACCGCGCGCCCCGCCGCTACCACCACTGCTCCCACCATGGGGTTGGGGGAGGTGAGGCCGGCGCCACGCTCGGCCAGCTCGAGCGCCCGGCCCATCCACCGGAAATCCTCGGTCCGAAAGGCGGGGGACGAGGTCATGCCGAGACCAGTCCGTCCACAAAGCTCTTCGGGTCGAACGGCTGGAGATCTTCGATCTGCTCTCCCGTCCCCACCAGCTTTATCGGTACACCGAGCTCGCGGTAGATGCGCACGACGATGCCGCCTTTGGCCGTTCCGTCGAGCTTGGTCAGCACGATGCCCGTCAAGCCCACCGCCTCGTGAAAGAGCTTGGCCTGCTGGATGCCGTTCTGGCCCGTGGGCGCCTCCATCACCATCAGGCATTCGTGGGGCGCTCCCGGGAGCTGGCGCGAGACGACCTTCTTCAGCTTCGACAGCTCGTCCATGAGATTGGCCTTGGTGTGGAGACGGCCCGCGGTGTCCACGAGGAGCACGTCGACGCCCCGGGCCGTCGCGGCCTTGACCGCGTCGAACAGCACGGCCGCGGGGTCGGCGCCCGGGCCCTGGCGAATGACGTCTACCTGCGCGCGGCGGCCCCATTCCTCGAGCTGCTCTACGGCGGCTGCCCGGAAGGTGTCGGCCGCGGCGAGCAGGACGCTCTTGCCCTCGGCGCGCAGCGATGCCGCGAGCTTCCCCGTGCTCGTCGTCTTGCCCGCTCCGTTGACCCCCAGCATGAGCATGACGCTCGGCTTCGTGCTGAGCTCGAGGGGCACCGCCGATCCCGCGAGGGCTTCTTCGAGCAGGCGTCTCAGCAGGGCTCGGACGTCCTGGCTCGACAGCGCCCCCGTGCGCTTGGCCTCGGCCCGAACGCGGCCCACGATGTCGACCGCGTCGGCGGCGCCGAGATCGGCGGCGATCAGGAGCTCTTCGAGCTCCTCGAGCATCGCTTCGTCGACCGGCCGTCCCAAGGCAAGGAGACCGTCGAGTCCTTGGCCGAGGGCCTGCCTGGATCGCTCGAGACCCTGCTTGAGACGGTCCGTCCAGCCCGTGAAGAACCCCATCAGGAACCCGTGCCTGCTGACTCCTGAGGCAAGACGAGCCGCTGGATCACCGCGCCCTTTGCCCCGAGCGATGGCATGCGCTTCCCATTGAGGTCTATCTCCACGCCGCCCGCATTGCCGACCGTAAGCGTGAAGCGCCGAGTGGCATTCCACTCGCGAACTGCCCCGGTCTGCAAGAGCTCCTCCGCCACCTGGCCCTCATCCACCTGCACCCGGAGCCACGTAGGCTCGATGGCTCGCACGATCAGATGGTGGTTTCCAGGCTTGGCTTCAACGGCAGCGGGAGCAGAGGCCGAGGGAGCGGCCGGGCTCGAGGACGGGGCCAGTGCCGCCGCGGGCGCGGAGGCTGCCGGAGCCGCAGGCGTCGGGGCCGCCGACGGCGTGCCGGGCGCATCCGCACCAGGCTTGCCAGCGCTTGACGCAGACACGGAAGCCGTGGCCTTCCGTGCTTCCTCCTTCGCCGGCGTCGACACCATGGAAGTGTCCTTGCGAGAGGACTGCAGTCCGAGGCGAAGGGCGAAGAGGCTCACCCCCAACGCGACGAAGAGGATGATGCTGATCGCGAGCGGCCCGGCGCGTCGGGGGCGTGGGGCGAGGAGCGGGCGCAGAGGGCCATGGGGAGCGGCCGGCTCGCCCGTGGTCTCGCGGTAGAGGCCCAGAGCCTCCTCCGATGACGAATCGAGGAACTCACAGTAGGCGCGTATGAAACCCTTGACGAAGACCGGGGCTGGGAGCTCACCGAAGGTGTCGGACTCGAGCGCTTCCAGGTGGCGGCGGCCGACTCGCGTGGAGCGGGCAATGTCGTCGAGCGACATGCCCTTCGCCTCGCGAAGCCCGCGCAGATAAGGTCCCAAAGAACTCATGAAAGCCTCCCGGGGAGTCTACGCCCAGGGTAGACGGAAAGTCAAAGCGCGAGGGTATTTACGCGTCGGTCAGCTTGACGGAAACGAGGCGGGAGAGCCCTGGCTCCTGCATGGTGACGCCGTAGAGAACGTCGGCGGCCTCCATGGTCTTGCGGTTGTGAGTGATGACCACGAACTGGGTCTGCGAGCAGAGCTCGCGCAGCACACGGATGAAGCGGTGGATGTTCGCGTCGTCGAGCGGCGCATCCACCTCGTCGAGCACGCAGAAAGGACTGGGGCGGTAGTAGAAGATCGCGAAGAGCAGGGCCAGCCCGGTGAGAGCACGCTCCCCGCCCGACATGAGCGTGACGGCCTGAAGCCGCTTGCCCCGCGGCTGAGCCATGAGCTCGACCCCCAGCTCGAGAGGATCGTCCTCCCCTTCCTCCGGAGGCACCATGCGGAGCTCCGCCCGGCCGCCTTCGAAGAGCCTCTGGAAAATTCCCGCGAAGTGGCGGTTGATCTCCTCGAACGCCTCCTGGAAGCGCTCCTGAGCGGTGCGTGTCATGCCACGAAGCGCGCGGTCGAGGTCCTTCATCGACTGGACGAGATCGTCGTGCTGGCTGCGGAGAAATTCGAGCCGCTCTTGGAGCTCGCGGTACTCGTCGTCTGCCACGAGGTTGACCGGGCCCATCCCCTCGAGCTTGGCCCCCAGTTCCTCGTACCGCGTCTTGACACCCTCGAAATCTCGCGCCGAATCGTGGGCGGCGAGCAGCATCTCCGCGCCCTCTACCGCGTGACGGCGGCCGGCCTCCTGGAGGAGCTCTTCGCGCCGGACCCGACCTTCTGTCTCTTTGAGATCCAGCTCGTGGATGCGCGAGATCAGGCCGTCGAGATCACGGTGGGCCTCCCGCATAGCGCTCTCGATCGCCTGCCTCTCGTCGAGACGCCGCGCGTGTTCCTCGGCGAGCACCGCCACATCCCGCTCTTTGCGATCGCGCTCGGCTCCGACTTCACGCGCGCGCTCGTCAGTGCGAGCCTGCTCGCGACCCAGCTCCTCGCGACGCTCGAGAAGCTGCGACCGTCGGTTCGACGCTTCCTCGAGGCGAGCGCCGCATTCCACGCCTATCTCGCTCAGGCTGTCGATTTCGCGTCCCAGCGCTTCCACGCGTTCCAGCACCGTGGCGAGATCGACACGGCATGCTGTGGCGTGGGCGACGATGGACGCCTCCTCCACCTGATCGGCCTCGAGCCCGGTCCGAAAAGACGTCATCTCCCGCTCGATGTCGCTTTCGCGCGCGGTGACGAGGGCCATGCGGTCTTCGAGAGCCTCGAGCTCCCGTCGGGCCGTGCTCGCCTCACCCTCCAGCTGGCGACCTTCCGTCTCGAGGGTTTCCAGATGCCGCCGCACTCGTTCCGTCTCACGGTGAGCCGCCTCGATGTCCTTCTCGCCGGTGAGGCGGGCTGTTTCCTGAGCATGAACAGAGACCTGCAGAATTTCCTGGCGGCCGCGGAGAGATTCGACCTCCCGGTCGAGAGCCTGGAGTCTTCCCTGCTGCTCTTCCGCCTGCAGCGCGAGGTCGCCCAGCTCTTCCGACAACTGCCGCAGCGCTCGCTTCCGGCCGAGCAGCGAATGGTCATTGGCCTGCCGCTCGCTCTGCCGCCGCCCGCCCGTCAGCGCCCCCGAAGAAGACAGCACCTCCCCCGCCCGCGTGACGTAGGTCGCCACGATGTCCGGTCGTCGCCAGAGCCTCTCCGCCACATCGAGATGGGCGACCACCCCCACCCTCCCGAGCAGATGCCGCACCAGCTCCGGACGCGGGCCCCCCACGAGGCGATCCGCCCAGGTGATTTCGCCCTCGTCACCCGCCGGCTCGGCGTGGCTGTCGGCCGCCAGTGTTTCGAGCGATACGAGGGTGGCGGCTCCCGCGCTCTCCCTCTCGAGATACGCGAGGGCTCCTCGAGCATGCTCGAATCGCTCGACGATGACCCACTGGAGGCGGTCGCCGAGCACCGCCTCCACCGCCGGTTCGAGACCGGGGGGAACTTCGAGGAGATCGGCAACCGTGCCGACCATGCCCGACACCGCCGCGCCCGCCTGCGGAGAGAAGAGCGATCGCACGCCTGCACCGTAGCCTTCGCGCTCGCGCTCGAGTCGCCCGAGAGCCTCCCTGGCCGACTCCTTCGCGGCCATGGTCACCCGTAAGGTCGCCAGCGATTCCTGAGCCTGGCCCCGGAGGGTTTCCTGCCGGCCGAGCTCCTGCTCAACCTGCTCGCGCTCTCCGGACAGTAAAGAGAGCTGGACACCGGTCTGCTCGAAGCTCGACTCGAGCCGACGACGGGCGGCCGCGAGCGCGTCGGCTTCGGTCCGGGCCGCCGTCGTTTCGGTCTCCAGCCGCTCACGGCGTCGCTCGAGCTGGGCGCCACGCTCACGCAGCTCGCCGGCATGGCGCGTCAGCTCGGCCCTGTCTCCCGCGGCGCGGATCTGCTCGAGCCGGAGGGCCTCGACGGCCGCCCGTCGCGCGCCCAGTTCGAGTCGACGCGCATCCAAATCCGCGTCGAGGGCTCTCACCTGGCGGTCTAGGCCAGCGAAGCGCTCGCGCGCCTCGCCGAGAGCCCTGATCGCGTCCTCCCGCTTGAGGGTGAGCTCTGTCCGCCGCTCCCCCAGCGACCGGATCTCCTCGCCAAGCCGGAGCTCTTCCTCCGTGAGTTCGCGAATCTGCGCACCCATCTGCTCGCGTCGCTCGAGCAGGCGCTCCACCTCGCCCTGGAATTTCTGAGCCGACTGCCGGAGATCGGCCAGACGATACTCGCTCTCCTGGATGGACGCCCGCGCCGTTGCCTCGCGTGCGGAGAGCTGGGCGATGGTCACGCGCCGCTCTTCTTCCTCCCTCCGGAGCCGAGCCATTTCCTGGACGAGGGCCTCGTGGGCCGCGGTGAGTCCGGCATAGTCCGCGGCGAGCATCGCGAGATCGAGCTCCTGCCGCTCCTGGTGCAGCAGCTTGTACTGCTGGGCCTTGCGGGCCTGGCGCTCGAGCGAGCCGACCTGACGCTTCACCTCGTCCATGACGTCGCGAACGCGCTGGAGGTTCTGACGGGTCGCGTCGAGCTTGCCCTGCGTTTCGCCCCGCTGCTGCTTGTAGCGCGCTACCCCGGCCGCTTCTTCGATGAAGATGCGCCGCTCCCAGGGCTTGGCGGTCAGGACATGATTCAGCCGGTCCTGATCCATGAGCGCATAGGCCTTGGGATTGACGCCGGTGCCCGCGAAGAGATCCTGAATGTCGCGGAGTCGGCATGCGCCCTTGTTGAGGAGGTACTCGCTCTCTCCCGTGCGGTAGAGGCGGCGGGCCACGCCCACCTCGCTCCACGGCACATTCAGCCCGCCGTCATTGTTGAAAACGAGGCCGACTTCAGCCAGTCCCACCGCCTTCCGGGAGGACGAACCATGGAAGATGACGTCTTCCATTTTCTGTCCACGGAGAGTCTTGGGGCTCTGCTCGCCCAGCGCCCACCGAATGGCGTCCGCCACATTCGACTTGCCGCAGCCGTTCGGCCCGACGATGCAGGTGACGCCGGGGAAGACCTGAACTTCGGTCCTCTCGGCAAATGACTTGAAGCCCTGGATGACGATCTGTTCTAGGCGCATGAGGTTGCCGAAACTCGGCGCTTATGGATAACACGGCCTGCGCGTACGCTGCAAGAAAAAACCCCTACAGGAGGGGGTCGTCGGTCAACGGGGACCCCAGATCCGGGGCTCGGTTCAGGCCCCTTTGAGCAGGCAGCACTTCTTGTATTTCTTACCGGAACCACAGGGACACGGGTCATTGCGACCGACCTTGATCCCCGCGGCGAGGCGGGGCTCACCCGCGGATTCCGGACTGTTGGTGCCGTGGGTTTCGCGCCATCGTGGCTGGGGGGAGGGTGCCGACGCGGCGGTCCTCTCTGAGCCCAGGTCGACGCCCCCGATGCGTACTTTGAAGAGCTGTTCCAGGACCACCTCTTTCAGGTGATCCATCATCTCCTGGAACATATCGAAGGCTTCCTTCTTGTACTCGGTCAGCGGATCCCGCTGGCCGTAGCCGCGAAGACCGATACCCTCCTTGAGATGGTCCATGTTCAGGAGGTGGTCCTTCCAGAGCTGATCGATTCCGCGGAACTCGCCGTCCTCCCATCGCAGACCGAGGAGGATCCAGCGCTCGAGCCGATGGAAGAGCTCGGGGCCGACTTGACGCTCGCGTTCGCCGTATAGGCGTTCCACCGCTTCCTGCACGATGGAGTCGAGCGCTTCGCTCGATCCGGCCTCGAGCGCTCCCGTGGCCTCGGCGGGCAAACGAAGATCGAATTGCCGGTACAGCGCTTCGTTCAGGCCTCCCAGGTCCCAGTCATCGGCATGGGTCTCGCGCGAAGCGAAGCGCGTCACGGTCGCCTCCGCGATTTCACCGGCCCATTCGAGGATCCGCTCCTGCTGGCTCTCTCCTTCGAGGATGTCGCGCCGGAGCCCGTAGACGATCTCCCGCTGCTTGTTCATGACGTCGTCATACTCGAGCAGGTGCTTGCGAATCTCGAAGTTACGGGTCTCCACGCGCTTCTGGGCCGTGCCGATGGCCCGCGTCACCAGCTTGTGCTCGATAGGCTCGCCTTCCTCCATCCCCAGCCGCTCCATGATGCGCTGGATGCGCTCGGAGCCGAAGATGCGGAGGAGGTCGTCCTCGAGCGAAAGGTAGAAGCGCGAGGAGCCGGGGTCGCCCTGGCGACCGGAGCGTCCGCGCAGCTGATTGTCGATGCGCCGTGACTCGTGGCGCTCCGTGCCGACGATGTGCAACCCGCCGAGCTTCACCACCCGCTCGTGCTCGGGCTCGGTGACTTTCTGCGCCTCTTCGAAGGCCGTCTGGCGATCGGCGGCGGGGGCCAGCGCGGGGTCCAGGCCCTTCTTTCTCAAAAGCTCCTTGGCGAGAAAGTCCGGATTGCCACCGAGCAGGATATCGGTGCCGCGCCCCGCCATGTTGGTCGCGATGGTGACGGTCTTCTCACGACCGGCTTGAGCGACAATCTCGGCCTCGCGCTCATGGTACTTGGCATTGAGCACTTGATGCGGGATACCGCGCTTCTTCAAGAGCCGGGAGAGATGCTCGGACTTCTCGATGGAGACGGTGCCCACGAGCACGGGCTGTCCCTTTTCGTGACAGGCGGCGATCTCCGCGCTCACCGCCTCGAACTTTTCCCGCTCGGTCTTGTAGACGACATCCGGGAAATTGACGCGAGACATGGGGCGGTTGGTCGGAATGACAGTCACGTCGAGCTCGTAGATCTTGGCGAACTCGTCGGCCTCCGTCGCCGCCGTTCCCGTCATGCCGGCAAGCTTGTCGTACATCCTGAAGTAGTTCTGGAGGGTAATCGTAGCGAGTGTCTGATTCTCTGACTCGATCTTTACACCCTCTTTGGCCTCGACGGACTGATGGAGCCCGTCGGACCAGCGTCGGCCGGGCATGAGCCTCCCGGTGAACTCGTCCACGATGATGACTTGTCCGTCCTTCACCACGTAGTCCACGTCCTTCCTGAAGAGGGCGTGGGCCTTCAAGGCCTGGCTGATGTGGTGGAGCACGTCCATTTGCGTCGGATCGTAGAGGTTTTCCACATTGAGCAGCCGCTCGCAGTGAGAAATCCCCTGCTCGGTCAGGGAAACGGCGCGTGATTTCTCGTCCACGATATAGTCGCCGGGTGCCTGGGCCTCGATCTCGGACAGCTTGCCCTCGACTATGGTGGCCGCGCGCTTGAGCTTGGGAATGATCCGGTCGATCTTGTAATACCGATCGGTCGACCCTTCCGCGGGACCGGAGATGATGAGGGGCGTCCGCGCCTCATCGATGAGGATCGAGTCGACCTCGTCCACGATTGCGTAGTGATGCTCGCGCTGAACCATCTCCTCCAGGTTGAACCGCATGTTGTCCCGGAGGTAGTCGAAGCCGAACTCGTTGTTCGTGCCGTAGGTAATGTCGGCGTGATAGGCCTCCCGCCTGGAGCACGGCCGGAGCCCGGTGAGCCGGATGTCGGAGGAGACGTGCGAGGGATCGTAGAGGTAGGACACCTCGTGCTGGATCACGCCCAGGCTCAGGCCCAGCGCATGATAGATCGGCCCCATCCACTGCGCGTCGCGGCGCGCCAGGTAGTCGTTGACCGTGACGATGTGGGTGCCGAGCCCAGGCAGGGCATTCAGGTAGGCCGGGAGGGTGGCCACGAGGGTCTTGCCCTCGCCCGTGGCCATCTCCGAGATCTTGCCCTGGTGCAGGATCATGCCACCCATGAGCTGGACGTCGAAATGTCGCATTCGAACGGTGCGCCGTGCCGCCTCGCGACAGACGGCGAACGCTTCCACGAGCAGTTCGTCCACCTCGGCGCCGTCGGCGAGCCGCTTCCGGAACTCGTCGGTCTTGGCCTTGAGCTCCGAGTCAGACAGCCGCTCGAGCGCGGGGCCGAGGGCATTGATACTTTCAACGGCGGGCCGCATACGCTTCGCGTCGCGCTCGTGCTTGGTGCCGAAGACCGCGCGGACGAGGACGTTCAGCATGGCTTGTATCTTACACTAGTCGGCCAAACGGGCACCTTTGAGGAGCTCACGCGCGTGCCGCCGCGACGTATCCGTAACCTGCTCGCCGCCCAGCATGCGCGCCACCTCGTCCACTCTGGCCGCGGGGTCGAGAGCGGTCACGGTTGTGCGAGTCGCCCCCTTGATCACGCGCTTGTCCACGACGAGGTGATGCTCGGCGAACGCGGCGATCGGCGCCAGATGCGTCACGCAGAGGACTTGCCGGCCGGCCGCGGTCTGCCGGAGCTTCTGCCCCACTGCGTCGGCGACGCGTCCGCCGATACCGGCATCCACTTCGTCGAAGACCATGGTCGGCACGTCTTCGGCGGTGGCGAGAATGGTCTTGATGGCCAGCATGGTACGCGAGAGCTCGCCTCCCGAGACGACCTTGGCAAGCGCCTTCAACTCCTCGCCCGGATTGGCCGAGAGCAGGAACTCGACGGTCTCGGCGCCACGAGGCCCGATACGCCAGCCGCTTGGGCCGCTGGAAAGTTCCGCTTCCCCCGCCGGCTCGCGCCGCAGGGGAGCGCGGAACCGCGCATGATCCATGCCGAGGATGCGGAGCTCGCGCTGGATCAGCCGCTCGAGCTTTCGGACCCCTTCCGTCCTTGCCTCCGAGAGCCCGATGGCTTCGCGAGCCGCCGCGGCGGCGCTGGCCGCGACCTCACGCTCGGTCTCCTCCGCGATGGCGTCATGGCGCTCGAGCCGGTCGAGAGCTCCCGCGATCTCCGCCCGGTAGGCGGCCACCGCCGCCGCCGTCTCGCCATACTTGCGCTTGATGTTCCCGACGGCGTCGAGTCGCTCATCGATCTCGCGTAGCCGATCCGGATCCACTACCGCGCGTTCACGGAGCGAACGCACGCGCGCCACGGCATCCTCGACGTAGGCTTGGGATCCTTCCAGGGCTTCGATGGGAGCCGCCGCGTCCGGATCGAAGCGCGACAGATCGCGGAGCAAGGCCACCGCGCGTCCAAGCCTCGGTCCGACCGCCTGCGAATCCTCGTTGAGGATGTCCATGGTCTCCTGGAGGCCGGAGGAGATTCGCTCGGCGTTTTGAAGGCGGCGGCGCTCGGCACGAAGCTCATCCTCCTCGCCTTCTCGGAGCTGCACCGCGTCGATCTCGGACAGCTCCCAGCGGAAGAGCTCCTCCTTGCGGGCGCCTTCGCGCGCCTCGTCGCGCAGGCGCGCGAGCCCGGCTCTCCCCGTCTCCCATCGTGCCCAGAGCGCGGCCAGGGTGGCCCGCGATTCCTCACATCCGGCGAACCGATCGAGGAGGTCGAGCTGACGGGCTGGTTCCATGAGGCGCTGATGCTCGTGCTGGCCGTGGATCTCCACCAGGAAGTCCCCCAGCTTCTCGAGGAGGCCCACGGTGGCCGCCGAGTCATTGACGAAGACGCGGTGACGGCCTGAGCGAGCGAGCTCGCGCTTGATGATCAGTTGGCCGTCCAGCGCGGCATGGCCCGCCTCCTCCAATGCGGTGGCGAGCGGGCCGGTGGGGGGCACGTCGAAGACGGCCTCGACCGAAGCGGTGTCCGCGCCGGTGCGGATGAGATCGGGCTGGGCACGACTGCCTCGGACGAGCAGGAGAGCGTCGATGACGATCGACTTGCCCGCTCCAGTTTCGCCGGTGAGCACATTGAGGCCGGGTGAGAACGTGACGCGCGCTTCCTCGAGAACGGCGAGATTCCGTATGGCAAGCTCGCGCAGCATGGTGGCCCCGATGCTAAGTCTCAAGTACGTCCACGTTCAAACCGTATCTCGCTGGCGACAGCCAGGAGGTGGCCCGGCGGCCCGTCCTCATCCCCACGAGCCGCTACCGTTCCCCCCACTTGAGCTTGGTTCGCAGTACGGAGAAGAAGTGCTTCTGGGGAAAGCGGAGGAGTCGGATCCGGGCCGCCGCCTGATGAATGGCCACGACGTCACCCTCCTTCAGGGCGAAGCCCACCTGTCCGTCGAGCGTCACCATCACGTCCTGGTCGGACAGCAGGGTGACCTCGATGCGCTGGTCCGCCGGGAGCACGATCGCGCGGTTGGTGAGGGTGTGCGAGCAGATCGGCGTCAGGACGACCGCGGGCATAGTCGGGAAGACGATTGGCCCTCCGGCGGAGAGGGAATAGGCGGTGGAGCCTGTCGGGGTCGAGATGATGAGGCCATCCGCCCGATACCCTGTCGCGAACTGTCCGTCCACCGAAACGGCCAGGTTGATGATGCGACTCATGGCGGATTTGGTGATGACCACGTCGTTGAGGGCGACATACTCGGAGAGCCGCTCACCATGACGCCAGACCTGCGCCGCCAGCATGACGCGCTCTTCGATCACGAGACTTCCGGCGAGAAGCGCCTCGAGAGCCGGGAACAGCTCGTCCACCGTCAGGGCGGTGAGGAAACCCAGTCCGCCCAGGTTCACGCCCAGAATGGGTACGGCGAGATCGCCCACCAGACGCGCCATCGACAGCAGCGTGCCGTCGCCGCCCAGGACGAGCAGCAGGTCGACCTGGGCGGGCAGCTCAGGCTTGAGGACCGACGTCACCCGTGCCTCTAGGCAGAGTCCGGCCGTCTCCTTGTCGAAGAATGGCTGGAGATCCCGCTCACTGCACCACGCGAGCAGCCGTTCTACGACGCCGCGGGCCTCGGCGCGGTCGGTCTTCGCGACGATGCCGATTCGCTTCATGCGGGCTCGGCAGATTCCGCGGCGCGGGCGATGAGCGTATCGAGATCGGCAATGGTTCGCCCCGTCCGGGTCAGATGGAGGAAGAACTCGCGATTGCCCTTCGGCCCCTTGAGGGGAGAAGGCGTCACTCCCCGCACGTGCCAGCCGTGGAGTACGCAGAAGCGCGCCACCCGGGATATGACCGTCTTGTGGTGGCTGGCATCGCGCACCACCCCGCCTTTGCCGACGAGACCCTTGCCGATCTCGAATTGAGGCTTGATCAGTGCTACCGTCTCGCCTTCAGACGTCAGCACATTGAAAACGGAGGGGAGAACCTTCTCGAGAGAGATGAAGGAGACGTCGATCGTGGCCAGCCTCGGTGCCTCCGGAAAGGAGTCCGGCGGCAGCTGCCGGGCATTGGTCTTCTCCATGACCACGACCCGCCCATCGGCCCGCAGCGAAGCATCGAGTTGTCCCTGTCCAACGTCGACAGCGTAGACTCGCGAGGCTCCTGCCTCGAGCAGGCAATGGGTGAAGCCCCCCGTGGACGCACCGACATCGATGCACACCCGGCCCTTGGGCGACACGGCAAAGACCTCGAGCGCATGGACGAGCTTGTCCCCTCCCCGGCTCACGAACTTCTGCCGGGCGGTCACACGCAGGTCGGCGCCGGGCGCGACCAAGGCTCCCGGCTTGTCCACGCGTTTGCCATCCACCGTGACCGCGCCCGCCAGGAGCAATCGAGCGGCCTTCTCCCGGCTTTCGCACAACCCGCGGGCGACGAGCGCCACGTCGATGCGTTCCTTGACCTTTGCCTGCCCGGCGGGCACACGGCTCTTCACCTCGCGCGCCACCGAGGGACTCGGCTTCTTCATCGTAGCCTTCTTCACGCAAACTCCTTTCTCCAGCCTGTGATGCGGTCGCGGAACTCCTCGGCAAGCCGCTGAGCCCTCTCGCGGTCCGCGGCTTCGGCAATGACATGAAAGATGGCCCGATCGGCGTCGGGGATAGCGGCTACCCAGTCGTCACCCATCCTCACCCGTACACCCTCGATCAGCTCGACATCTGCCCCCTTGGTCGCCTCGATCAGCCGCCGCATGACCGCCCCTTTGCGCTCATCGGGACACGGCACTTCGAGACGGGCCACGTGACTCTCCGGCACGGCGCGGGTCAACTGATGGAGCCGCACGTCGAGGCGCGCCATCATCTCGAGAATTCTCACCACTGCCGACATCCCGTCAAAGGCTGGATGGAAGCTCGGGAAGATCAGGCCACCGAGCTCCTCGCCCACCAGCGCCACATCCGGAGCGAGGGCGGCCTCGGTGAGGGCTCGGGCGGTGCCACGGGAGCGCGTCACCTGGAAGCCGTACTCCTCTGCCATCCGCTCGATGGCTCGCGACGCCGTCACGGGAACGACGATGCGGCCAGGGGGGCGAGTGCGCATGGTGAGGAGCGCCACGAGGGCCAGGGCCAGGTCGCCGGAGAGAACCTCGCCCTTTTCGTCCACGAGGAAGACCTTCTCGCCACCCGTATCCAGAAGCACACCGAGGTCAGCCCCGAGTGTGCGAACGATGTTCGATAGCTGCTGGAGAGACCGTTGGAACTCGTCCGAGGTCTTCGAAATGCGTGTCTCGTCGAGGTATGCGTTGAGGGCGATGACCTCGACGCCGAGGGCGCCGAGTACGGAGGGAAAGATGGAGGAGGCCGATCCGAAGGCATAATCGAGAACCATCCGGAGCCCGCCGCGGCGCACGACCTCTGGGTCTACGGATCCAAGGAGACCGTCACGATAGCGGTCAGTACCCGCGTGCGGGAAGGAGAGCGTCCCGATGCCATCCATTGGGGCGCGCTCGAAATCCTCCATGAAGAAGAGACGCTCCATGGCCTTTTCCCGGTCCGGCGCGACCTCGAGTCCTCGCGCATCGAGGAACTTGATGTCGAGGATCTGCGGATCGTAGGGAGACTTCCTCACGTGGGTTCCGCCGGCCAGCCCGAGGGCCGAAATCTGATAGCGCACCACCGGAAGGGGCGCTACCCCGAGATCCTGAACATCTACGCCGACGGACAGCAGGCCGGACATGAGGGCACGATTGATCATGCGAGACGCCTTGTGATGGTCCCGGCTCGTGATCATAACCCGCCGCCTGCCCACGATGGCGCCGGACGCGGCCCCCAGCTTTGCGGCAAACTCGGGAGATATCTCGATATTGGCGAGCCCAGAAACTCCGTAGCGGCCGAAGAGTGACCGGCTCCAGCGCTCACCCCAGACAAGACTCATGGCGAGAGTCGCGCCGTCCTCCACCTCCTTGTACGGCCAGACCTTGACGTTGGCCTTGACGACGCTGGCTTCGCCGATCCGGCAGAAGTCGGCGATGACAACCCCCTCGGCCAGGAAGGCATTGGCGCCAATAGCGGTTTTCCGGCCGATCACCGCCTCCTTGACGACTGCGCCCGGACCGATCTCGACGCCGTCCCAGATGACGCTCCCTTCGACGTCAGCGCCCGCGTGAATGATCGACTCCGGCCCTATCACGGAGTTGGCGACACGTGCCCCGGGGGCGATTTGAGCTCCCCGGCCCACTATGACCGAGCCTGACAACCGCGACGAGTAGTCGACGCGCGCTGCCGAATCGAGCCATACCGTGTGCCCGTTTCCCGAGTGCCGCTCACCTGGTATGTCTACGCCGACTCGCCCCTGGAGGAGATCGAGGTGGGCCGTGCGGTACTCTGCGAGGTCGCCCACGTCTCGCCAGTAGCCCTTCGCAACGTGACCCCAGAGCGGCCGGCCGGAGGCGAGGAGAGCTGGAAACAGCTCTTTGCCGAAGTCGTAGGGTCGGCCGACAGGAATGGCCGGAAACACGGACGGTTCGAGCAGGTAAATGCCCGTATTGATGGTGTCGCTGAACACCTCACCCCATGCCGGTTTCTCGAGAAAGCGAAGGACCCGGCCTTCCTCGTCCGTGATCACGATGCCATAGGCGAGGGGTTGCTCGACCCGGGTGAGCACCATGGTCGCCTCGGCGTCCTTCGAACGGTGGAAAGCCACGGCTTGCGAGAGGTCGAAGTCGGTGAGGACATCCGCCGATGCGACAAGGACCGGCTCATTGCTGTCGCCTACCGCGAACTTGACCGCCCCCGCCGTGCCCAAATCGGCGGTGGGAGTGACATAGGACATGTTCACACCCCACCCGCTCCCGTCCCCGAAATGGCCGGTAATCGTGTCCGGCAGGAAATAGAGCAGCACGCAGAGATCGGTGAAGCCGTGCTTCTTCAGGAGCCGCACCATGTGTTCCATGATGGGAATGTTTCCCACGGGGACGAGCGGCTTGGGCAGATGCGCGGTCAAGGGCCTGAGGCGGCTTCCAAAGCCTCCCGCCATAACGACGGCCTTCATTGGGTGTTCTCCGAGCTAGCAGATCGAGCCGCCGACAACCCTCCGAGCATACTGAAGTATAGCGGAAAGAACCGCGACGCGGAACTTACCAGGAACGCCGCCTTTGACCGCTTGTCTCGGGATTCCGAGGGCGCAAGAGGAGCAGTAGCGCCATCCCGGACAGGAAGCCTCCAAGATGGGCGAACCATGCGACTTCCCCGCTCGCCCGTCCGCTCCAGGTGATGAGCCCGCTAATGAACTGGACGACGAACCAGAAGCCGAGGACCACCACAGCCGGGATACGTACCACACGGACGAAGAAGCCAACAACTAGAAGAGTAAGGACGTTTGCCCTTGGAAAGAGCAAAAGGTAGGCCCCGAGCACTCCTGACACCGCGCCACTGGCACCGATCACCGGAATCCGGGAGCCTGCGCTCAGTGCTGTTTGCGCGGCCGCCGCGACCACGCCCGAGGCCAGATAGAAAAGCGCGAACCGTCCGTGGCCGAGCGTGTCCTCGACGTTGTTTCCGAAGATCCACAGGTAGAGCATGTTGCCACCGAGGTGCAGGAGCCCGCCATGCAGGAACATGGAGGTCAGCACGGTCAGGACCGGCGGGAGGAGCGATTCCCCAGCTTCACAAAAGCCCGTGAGCCGGCATGGCACGAGGCCGAATTCAAGGACGAGGTCGCGAGTTGCCTGTACCCCTTCTGCGGAGCCCAGGCCCTGCAGGGAGACTTGGAAGAAAAAGACCACGACATTGACCGCTATCAGACCTACTGTGACCCACGGGGCGGTAAGAGTCGGAACGTCATCCTTGAGCGGAAACACCTAAAGGCTTCCGCCCTGAGCTAGCGATGGGTATTCCACTGCCACCCTGCCCCGGCGAATAATCTTCCCACGAGTTCCTTCATACAGGGAAGACAGCGTAGCAACTTCTAAAGGGGGCGCTCAAGAAACCGCCAGGCTCGACGATCGGCCAGGATGGGTAGAATTGACGCCATTTCAGGCAGTTTGCCGCACGCCGAATCTTGCCAGGCTCGGGCGAAACGCCTCGTCCCGGGGGTCTTCCAGTAGGCTCATATGCCTGCCAACAGATTGATTTCAAACACCTCTCCTGTTCGGAAGCCCTCTGGCACTTAGCCTGCAACGTGTGGGTCAACGATTCTGAAGTGAAGTACCCGGAGGGAAGGAGCGGATTTCACGGATGCCCCAGGCTCAGTGGGGGCCAAAGGGCTGGCGGCGGTAAGGCCCACACACAGAAAGAAAGGACGAGAACATGAAGAAGCTGTTCGCAATGGTTCTTAGCGTGGCTGTAGCGATGTCGTTGTCGCCGGCTCTGAGCTTGGCGCAGTCGGCGAGTTGCCCAGCCGAAGTGGGGCAGGCGAAGGAAATGCTGAGCAAGAAGCAGGTGGCTAGCATCAATAACCAGGATGTCCAGGCGCCGCGGTCACTGGCTGGTGCCCGTTCGAACGAGAACGCGCAGTCGCCCCGCGGTAACCAGGATGTCCAGTCTCCGCGCGGTAGCCAGGACGTTCAGGCCCCGCGGTCGCTGGCTGGTGCACGGTCGAACGAGAGCGTGCAGTCTCCTCGCGGCAATCAGGACGTGCAGTCGCCCCGTGGTAACCAGGATGTCCAGTCTCCTCGCGGCAACCAGAACGTTCAGTCGCCGCGTGGCAATCAGGATGTCCAGTCGCCCCGTGGTAACCAGGATGTCCAGTCCCCTCGCGGCAACCAGAACGTTCAGTCGCCGCGTGGCAATCAGGATGTCCAGTCGCCCCGCGGGAACCAGGATGTCCAGTCTCCTCGCGGCAATCAGGACGTACAGTCGCCGCGTGGCAACCAGGATGTGCAGTCACCGCGTGGTAACCAGGACGTGCAGTCTCCTCGCAGTAACCAGGAAGTCCAGGCGCCGCGGTCACTGGCTGGTGCCCGCACGAACGAGAGCGTGCAGTCTCCTCGTGGCAATCAGGATGTCCAGTCTCCTCGTGGCAACCAGGACGTGCAGTCGCCGCGCGGGAACCAGGATGTCCAGTCTCCTCGCGGCAACCAAGACGTGCAGTCGCCGCGCGGGAACCAGGATGTCCAGTCTCCTCGCGGCAAC
>Ga0137403_10002267_pt1 | contig 17725 bp, 20 predicted proteins | sample CZOMad2_1_16fung_FD_122057 | JGI IMG/M metagenome (GOLD analysis project Ga0137403, IMG submission 122057) | Vadose zone soil fungal communities from Angelo Coast Range Reserve, California, USA - CZOMad2_1_16fungal (Hybrid Assembly) | ecosystem: Environmental > Terrestrial > Soil > Vadose zone...
TGGGGTATATTGGATTTAGGCATGTAATAAATTTATCGTGGAGGGTTCTGAAATTGATTCAGAATTTATGGATTTAATTTCAGCCAGATATATATATTTCTTTTGTCTGCTTGACACATTAATAGCATGTATTTGGGTTGGGATTCAGTTTGCTATTCAGGAAGGGGATGTATGTTTCCCCCTCTTGAGATTACATAAGCAGCCTGTCCTTGAGTTAGGATCAGGATATTAGGATCAGTATCCTTTCTCTGGGAGGGGATGTATATTTATTTTATTACAATGACAAATAGGTTTCTTTGTCCTTGGGTCAGGATTTTAGTGTGCTATCCTGGGTGGGATATATTTGTCCTGTTGAGGGTTACACATAAGAAGCCTGTCCTTTGGGTTAGGATCAGGGTATTAGGGTTAGGGATTAGGGTTAGTGTCCCTTCTTTGGATGGGATGTATATTTATTCCACTTGTCTACACATAAGTAGCTTGTATTTAGGTTAGGATTTTAGTGTCCTTTCTTGGAGGGGAGAGTTATCTGTCCCACTTGGGTAAATACATAAGCAGCTTATCCTTTGGTCAGGATCAGGGTATTATTATCTTCTTTGTTCTTTTTCTAGGAGGTGAGGGTTTATTCATCACCTCCTTCTGTACATGGGCAGCCTGTTTATTTAGTTGGCTATATGTAGCTTTGGTGCTCATAGCTTTTGGCAGGGGATATGTTGCCAAAATAGTTTTTAATATCAGGTGGATTTGTGCTTGTAGGTATAAATGTCAACCTTTCCTAGGTCAGTGAGGATATCACTCATCTAGGCAATCTTAGACCAATTTTGAGCATATCCCAGAAAGCTGGGCACACATATCACTTAGATACTTTTATAGCATTTTATTCAGTATCTACATATGATATAGAGAGTTGGATTGACTTGCTCATATATTTTTATATGTGTTATTAGGTGCTTTATATGTTCAAATGAAGCTACAAGACAGTTCTTGGCCTTGTAACTTAGAATTAGTCTGTATGAGACTTTTTATGCATCACCTAGAGTGTAAGTCATATTTGTCAGTTTGTAATGACAGAATATGAAGGGGGCAGCTATGTTTTCACATAGAGTACCACTGAATGCAGACCATGTGATATATTCGCATTACTTATGACACAATATTTGGGGGGTGTGCACAGGTGATGTAATAATTTTCGGATTATTTTTTGGAGGGATTTAATAGTATTGGATGTATTATGTTTGTTATTATTGCGTTTATTCCGTGAAAAATATTTTTATTATGATCCTAACAATTATCTGATTTTATCATGATTTTATCAGATTTAATTGGAGGTGTATGAATATTTTGAGCATTAAATGTATTTTTCGAAAATTGGTGTGACTTGTCACAGTATGTCACGGTGGTCACGGTGTTTGACTAAGCTGACTAAGCATGACTAAGCACCCCAAGTGCTCATTCTAACTCCGCGGCGCCTTTGCACAACTCAACTTTCAAACCCACCCACTGAACCCACACTCGCACCCACCGACCCCCAAACGCACCGCGCGTCATTACATAAGCACCCACCGAACCTGTCACCGCATAAACAACATGATCCGCGACATTTTGATTACAAAATGGGTGGCGGTCCTCGTCCCTTTTGTGGGGGGCATTGTGCTATTCATCATCAAAGAAATTGACAGGCCAAAAATATTGGCCGCGGAAATTGCGCTAGTAACCTGGGTTTTCCTGTGAGTCATTTAATATTTGTCTCTACATTCACAACTAACAAAAGCTATCAGGTTTTGGTTGTATGAAGAACACTGCAAGCCCCGACTTGGTGAAAAAGACACAGTGCCCACAGAGTCACAGCCACCTAGTATAAGCCCTTTGCAATTGGGTCCGACCAGCTTAGGCTTAGATGGGGCAGTAGGAATCGTTCAGACAGAAGTTGTTTAAAAACCAAGATAATAATTTCAAGGGGAGGTTGTATATTTTTCCTATATCCTCTTCACGTTACTACATGTATTAACACCTAAGTAGTTAGATGATGTATTTTACTTAGACTCAAATAAACTTATTCCCAGTGAACATTTCCGGCCCAGAGGGTCAGACAGGCACTTTTATTCAAACACACTCAGTATGTCACAACGCCTCCAGTGATACAACATATATATATTTTCCAGGTTATATTTAGGGAATGCCTTCTAACCTAGGGACCAGGATCACATGGGTGCCTTTGAAGCTGTGATCAAGGTGGCAAGGCAGGGCTTTCAGGGGATACAAGATAATTTTTTCTTTTAAAGGGAGGTCCATAAAGGTTTGTGAGATGTGGGAGGTGTGAAAGAATGGATCGAGACCGGTGGCATAGACCGATGTTCCAGGAGCGGAGATTGAAATTATGGGGTGGGGACGGTGGTATTGGATGCCAGAGACAGTACCTTTTGATGTCAGAAACAGTACCTTTTGACTAGTACTTATTTAAACCACTTAAAATATGCCCTTTAATATAGGGGACAAGTGTCCGGCGCCTTACTGACAGAGCAAAAGGACGACGGTTTCCGACGGTTTCCGCCGGGTTTGGATGGTTTTGGATGGTTTGGGGCGTTTAAGAACTTGTTTTATTATGTTTCAATTTTTAAATATTTACATGTATGGTTTTAACAACAGGTAGCGCGGATGTGATGCCTTGAGGCACTTGCCAAGGCTCTTTCTTGAAAGTGTCCATCCTATTTTACGTAACAAGCGCCTGTAGGTCCCAAGAGTCACTGGTTTAAAACCACCGCCCCCTTGCTCTATAGTACACTTTATACAAGACCACGGTGTATCCTTCCATGTACATATTTCACACATATCTTCAGACTTCTAACCCTAATACGGCCAGTGTCCATGTTAGGTCTTTTCACAGATCAGCAGATGCGATCTATTGTTTATCCTGGTGTCGGGTATGCAGCACTCGTTATCGTTCCTCATGCATAATTAATTCAAATATATCCTTTACATATTTGGAACCTCGCTGGTGCCAGAGGTGTGACATGGCTGTGGGTTATCTTTCTTCGTACTTTCTTAGACAAGGCACCAATTGGACAATACCAGCAATTAGTACCTTTCCAAATATATTCCTTGCTGTTCTATATTTTTTTGGGAACCTCTAGCAGCTCATTAACCGATGAGTGGGTTGGCCGGCGCCCATCACCTGAAGCCGCGGCACTCCTCGGTACTAATCCCCAACCCGCAAACACACACCTCGCAATTGTATCAACCGAAACCAAATGATTCAAGATATTCCTGTCAGCATCTGGATCTCCAAGGTCGTGACGTGGCTGGGCAGCATAGTGCTGGCCATCTTGGCTGTGCAATTCCTACACGGTTCAGTATGGTTCATGGTGGGCTGCATTGCCCTCGCGAGTTGGAATTTCGGGTGAGTAACAATATTATTGTGTACATAATTACAAGCTAACAATATTTTTATAAGATCATTCCTACACGAAGAGCACCGGAAACCACCCATCCCTCGACGCTCCACGGTGACGGTTTCCACCGCACAGTGTCCGCGACTTCTTCGATCGTTTGACCTAAATCTCGAGAGCGGAGAAAGTTGGCGAATTGGTGCTATGCGGTCAATGGATAGGGTTATGATAGCTACCTATTAACCACTTCAAGCAGAGCATAGCAAAATCCCATCCCTCGACGCTCCATGATGGAGGTTCCCACCACATGGTATCCGTGACTTCTTCAGTCATTCAACCTAAACCTTGGGAGCGGTGGAAGTTAGCGACTTGGAGCTATACAGAAAATCAATAGGGTTGTATTAGCTCACTATTAAGAACTTCAAGGGGGAGAGTCTATTTCTACTCTATTCTCCGTTACGGTGCAACTAGCTGTATTAACAGGTTTTTAAGTAGTTAGATGATGTATTTTAGTTAGGAGGAAATAAACTCATACTTCTTTCCACCTTGGACCCCGGAGGCAACCCACATTGCATGTCGGAGGGGTGTGCTAGTCACTTGTCTTTCAACAAGTTGGATATCAAATTCCATGTTGAAAACTTCGTCTAGGGTTCTCCCTGATGGATTATTAATAAAAATAAATAAGTGCATGCACCAGGATGATTAAGTGATGCCTAGATTACGCATTTTGACACACTGGCAAGTCAGTCGGGATACACTATTAACTTTGAATTTGATAAAAAAGTTATTGAGCTTGAAAAAAATGGTTGGCACAGCTGAACCACACTCCATTTTTTTCCAGTGCATGCCATATACTGCCACCTTCTGAACTCAGGTGAACATTTCCTGCCCAGGGGGTCAGATAGGCACATGTATTTGAACACACCAGGTATATCAAAACGCCAGCAGTGATATAACGTACATAGCCTCCATAGGTTAGCTTTTGGGCATGCTTTGCTACCCAGGCACCAGGAGCTGGAGTTGGTTCGCAATAATATATTCATGTGTTCATCAGGCCATTGCCATCATTTGTCATAAATCACTATAGTTGGAACAGTATAGACTATCTAACAATTGACATGGCTGCCTAAACATATCATATATCACTAGGCACTTCCACCGGGATTTCACTTGTAGTATACACCATCCCGGGAACAGGACCGGACTCCAGCTCATGCATGTAAGCATGGGCCTCTGACATTGGCTCTGACATTGGCTCTGACCCTTTGGAAATGGGACTTGAACTGTCATAGCGTCTCAGCACTGAGGTTAAGGAAACCGCACAGAGAACACAAGCCTTTCTGCAAGAGGTAGCAATACCATTTTTGGAACACCGATGATTGTAGTGGGCACAAGCAGCACCCTGTCGTTCTCCCAGCCCACCAAACCCTTTCCTCCCTGGTCTCCTTTAGATGGCATCTGGATGTGGGAAGATGGCTTCATTTGTTGATCTTCACCCAAAGAAGTGTTCTCTAGGCCTCTGTACAAGTCATCTATCTCTCCTGGCAAGACCGATGAGCTGGTCAGGCAAGTTCAGTGTTTTGGAAACCACTGTCAGGATCCACATGCCCACCTTTCGTGGATGCTATTTGAAGCTCCTTCATGCTCTTTATTTGGCTGTGGAGACCCGCAAGTTAGTCAAACTGCTATTGTGCACCACAGAGCATTCACCTCATCTCTTGAAATTTCCATTTCCTGACAAGTTGGTGAAGAGGCCATCACTGGCATATACCCAGGTCTAGTGTGGTTGTCCAACCGATTGACAACACTTTGTTTCATCACATCCCCAGAATTCCGTGCCAATGAATATGTTGAAATGTGCCTTGACTCTTTTGGGCCACACCTACAGCCTGCGCCCGGCGCCCTCAATTATCCACATTTGGAGACTGCAGGGCTTCAATAACAATATAATCTAAGCCATATCAACGCTGAAACACTGGGCCATCAAGGTGCTTGGCATGTCAGTTACCCACCGGATGTAGGGCTTACATTTTCATGGTGCCTAGTGGACCCAAAAGGGACACGATGACGTCAGTGAAACAGGCCCAGTATTATTGCCAGATCAGGGCCCAAGATTGAGCGGCAGGGGATCCCTTGGCTGCCCTGCGGAGACAAGCCCAAAGCAGCTAAGTCCAAGTATTTTCAAGGGCCGTCAATATGATGGTCCAGGGGAAAAAATATGACCTATTTTTGTGATGATCATCTCCAGATCCAAATGTACGGGGACCTTGCAGGAAATAATGTGCCGGCATTTATGCAGTATCCATCATGACGTCAGTGAAACATGCCAAGCCAAAACAACTGGGCTGGCCGGGCTAAGAAAATTTTCAGCATGATCAATCGCAGATCAGGGGGGACTGTCCCATTCCAGAAGGAACCAGTCATTCATACACAGCGGCAGTGGATCGCTTCGCTGCCCTGCCTGAGGCTTAATCCCAAACAAGCTAAGTCGAAGGATTTTCAAGGGCAGCCGATGTCATGGTGCACCTTTTCAACATGGAAGCCTAGGGAAAAAGATGCCCCCTAATCGTTTGATGATTATCTCCAGATACAAATGAATGAGACCTTGGACCTTACTACATGCCTTCATATTCAATTTATGGGGTATGCACCCCGAATTGTGCCTCAAAAATTGGGTACCCAGCCGGACCACATAAATATCCAGGCCAATGGGTGGCCGCTCCTCCAATCAATAACACACCACTCTTTTCGACAAACCCAATACCACTATCGTTAAAAAATGAAGTATGTGCCCTCTTATCATACATGCCTTTGCTAACACTCCACAGGATCGAAACCTCGTTCAAAGATTCCAACATCCGCTGGCCTGTGCGGACACGTGTCCTTGCAGATGCCACGACGGTATACATGTGCCCCCATCCCACTATGTGTCGTGACACAGATGGATACTTCTCGATCAGTGGCCTTCGCAGGCACACCAAGACACATGCACCCGACCCCAACATCCCCCCCCCACCATTTTCTTTGGAAGGGCTGGCAACGAATACCAGCCATTCCTCTACACCTCCCCAACAGGTACACATGGGGGAAGACGTTGACCTAGACTTCTTCCAGGCTCCGCCACTGTTTGAGGGGGAGGAGGACGACATTGAATTCTTCTATGGAAATATTTCAGATTTTCAGACCGCCGCCCAGGTCCACCTGGATGTCCTCGCCAATCCGCCCGGGACATCTCATCAGACCCCCCCCGAGGACCTGGTCCAGTGTATTCAAGCAGTGAGCACCTATTTATTCTATCAGTCTAATCCATGTCGATGAACACCATTTCAGCCAAAATTGACATCCGCCCACCCTCTCACCACATCTTCATCGGAAATCAGTCATGTGAGTCTGAGCCAGTGTCATCGGCTAACACTGACAAGCTGTTCTATAACCAGGCTCTGCAAATGGTGTCCTCGTCCCCGGCCAAGCCAAATGGCCAGGTGGGACCCCTTCCATCTGAGCAGTGGTCGATCTAACCTAACCAAACCAGTCACCGTCCACCTCCCACAAGGTGGATCCCCCCACGTCAGAACAAGGGACGGGGGTAGGGAACATGGATATTGAACTGTTGGCTTCAACCCTCCTTTCCCGCCTGGAACATGGTTTCGACCATGTACTAGGCCAACACATCAGCCGCATGGAAGTGGCACTTTCAGCTCGCCAGGTTCCAGAGGGGCTCACGATTGTCGAGGATCCCGTGTCTGTGCACCCCGGATACGGGATAGAGCTTTTGCTATTCATGGGGGGGAAATACAACCGCTTCTCCTGTCCCCAACAAGCAATGGGAGTACAGTTGGCCTCTCAAAACACCACCAACTTCGCCATCCACATGGCCACCGGCCAGGGAAAATCTTTGGTTTGGTTGTTCCCTGCATCCATAGCCACCCACCGCACCACCATCCTAATCACCCCATACCCTGGTCTGATGCAGGATATCAAGGATAGATGCGAGGACCACCTGCTGGACTGGGAGATATGGAGCCCTTCCAATCCCCACCCTGAGCACACCCCCATCCTCTTGGTCTCGACGGACCAAGTCGCCCACCCTCTGTTCATGGCCCACGTGTGGCACCTGAAGGCTGCCAACAAGGTAGCGAGGGTAATACTGGATGAGCCCCAGGCATTAGTGACGTCACAGAGGTATCGGCCCATCCGGACCCAACTCACTTCCTTGGCAGATATGGGCATTCCATTTGGGCTCCTCTCGGCCACGCTCCCCAGCGGCATAGTGCCCCCCCTGATGGGGATGTTGGGGATTAGGAATTTGCACGTTGTCAGGGGCTGCACAGCCAGGCCCAACCTGGCGTACCACCGACAGGTGTGTGAGTCGTCAGCAGATTTGAGAAAGGGGGTAGTGAGTCTGGCTAAGGAGCTCATCCTCCACATGGCGAGTGGAGAGAGGGGGATGGTGATATGTGTTAATGATGAGGACACCACGTATTTTTCCCATCAACTGGGGGCTGAGATGTTCACAAGCGATCTTAGCCTGGAAGAACAGGACCTCACCATCCACAGGTTCCGGACCAAGGCATCCGGCACTATCGTCTGCACCACTGGCCTCATCCAAGGCATCGTCATCCCACATGCCCGGTGGAGCATTCACGCCGGCCTGCCCCATGATGTGGTTGATGCCATTCAGTCTTTGCGCCCCATCGGCCGCGATGGCAAGGAGTCCCACTGTCACCTCATGGCCCTGCGATCGCAATGTGCCGAGGTGCAAGAGGAAGGGGACGTGTTGGGCGTAGGTGCCATCCGTCGTATTGTATCACAGCCTAACCTGTGCGTACAAGAGGCCTTAACTGGCTTCAACGACCTGCATGCCCTTTCATGTGGGGCCCTGCATTCCGCCCTCTGTGACAGGTGTCAGGCGTTGGGAATGGTAAGGTCCCAAGGCGGGTCCTTTTCGGTGAGTGACTGCCACCGGCCCTCAGTCTGGGTGGATCTGACGACCCCTTTCAGCAAGACCCAGCATCTGAGTCCCAGGTCACCCTCCCTTCGACCTGGCTCATGAGAGAACATGGGCCATCGTTGCCAACCCCATCAATCACCACCATGGGCTCTTCGTCCTCAGGGCCACGAGGGACCAAACGGCGCCACGAGTCATCATCGGACCCAGCGTCCCCACTCCCTCCGTCGTCATTTTGTGACACACCATCCCAGGTGTCGACACATGGCTCATCTTCCAGGAGCATGGTTGCCGGTCCAGCCACGTCACAAGGTCAGGCGCTTGAGCCACGAGCTGCTAAACGTTTTCGTTACTTGGGTTCCAAGCCATCTTCCCCGGTCCTGCCTTCCTCTCTTGCCGCATTGTCATCACAGGTTGCAGTATGGGGATCTCGTTCATCCTCGAGCAGTGTGTTTTCCGGTGTGGCCACCCCACACCACCAGGCCGGGCAGTCACGACCCGAAACGGACGCATTGACTATTGCGCTTATGGGAGTTAAACAGTACTGTTCCCTCCATTGGGCGAGATGGGGTGTCGAGGCAGATCACCTGCCTGTTCACTGCTCCCACACAGACGTCCGTCTCTTTTTCGACTGGAAAAAGACTATACGGTTGCCTAGAAGCCACCAGCTCTGCTTCTATTGTTGGGCCCCGAATCCGACTAGGCAAGGCCACAAGGATTCCAAGCAAGGAGAGTGCGAGGTGGGGGACGTCTTGCCCCAGGTGGCTTATGGGGCATGGGTGGAAGCAAGCCTCCGCCCTATACTTGAGGAGATAGGGCTGCCCAGGAATTCCACGGAAAAGGAATATGGACTTTGGCTGGTGGAGGAGAAAGCCGGAGTTTTCAACTTCATGGCGGTCTTTTGGGCGTTGAATAGGCTTAGAACTGGGGCTTAAATACTTCGTAGGAAGCTTGGGTGGGAAATAGAAATGCTCTTTCACTCGGCCATAATGACTGTTGTATGAAAAACAAATCAGTAAAAGTAAAAAACATCATCCACATCACATGAGCACTTTAGAAACTGTCACTACACCCGACCTTGTCATGACATGAGGGAAGGAAGGCAGGGCTTTCAGGGTATACAAGGTCGGGGTTAGTATATAGGGGTGGGTTATGACTCATGAGGGTGGTGTAAATGTTGGAGGTGTGAAGGACCCTTCAGACACCAGTAGCATAGACCGACCTACTACGAGCGGAGTTTAAACATGGGGTGGGGGACCCACCGGTAGTTTTGGGTCCCAGAGACAGTACCTGTTGACTAACTTTGTAAAACAGTTTTAATATTTAGTTTAATATATTGGACAAAGGTCTGGCAAGTTACGGGCAGGGCAAAGGGTCGACGGTTTCCGACGGTTTCTGACGGTTTCCGACGGTTATGGATGGGTTTCAACGGTTATGGACGGTTTTGCACATTTATGGACTTGTTTAATTGTTATTCAACGGTTTTATATAGTTATCTATGGTTATAACAACTGGGAGAGCGGGATTGACGACTGGTGATGCCTTGGGATGAATGCAGCTTTACGTAATAGGCGCCCGCATGGCACCGGGTGACCTTGCACTCAGCTTCTGCGCCCATAATATCTCCCCGTAAGTCTCGAAGCCTCAGGAAATGTTGGGGAAAGGGATCTAGGTGGCCTGTAGCAGTTTATACTCCAGTGCGACACCGGAGTCCTTCCAGGAAGGTATAAAACCATACCCACCACATGCGCATAGTCATATTTTTTTTAAATTTACCACATCGCGCCCTTGCCCCAACCGGCTTCCACATTAAATACTACTGTGTGGGGCCTTCCCGGTTCCTCACTGGCACTGGACAGCTACACAGTGGCAGCGGGCGCTAGTCCGGCAACTGATCTGTTCAACTAGCGCCCGCAACATTGTGTAGAATATGTACCAAGCCTTGGAAGGCATGATATCTGAGGGTTATTTCCGCGCCCTCCGGCAATGTCGGGGCAAGGGCGCGGAGAGGCCTTTGTCACCTAATGCTCCAGTGCGACACCGAAAATCGGCACACAAGGTATAAAACCATACCCGGCAGGTGCTCATCGTAATATTTTTGGCCATTAAGAAGACTGTGCCCTCGCCCCGACAGTATTCCACATCCGGGAGATTGGTCCATGTTTCTCAATGCTGGGCACCGGCAATTAAGCTTCACACAGTCGCTGCGGGCGCTTGACTGGCAACTGTTGTGTTCAACTAGTGTCAGAAAGGCACCAAAACGTGGAACCATGGCAATGGTAAATGTGGGAGGTGTGGAGGTCCCTTCCGACACCAGTAGCATAGACCGACCTTCAATGAGCGGAGTTTGAACATGGAGCCGCCGGTCGTGTTGCATCCCAGAGAGAGTACCTGTTGACTAGTACCTTTGTCAAATACCATATAAGGTGTGGACAAATGTCCTGCACGTTACTGACAGCGCAATGGGACCATGGCTTTCCACTGTTTTCCACATTTATGCACTTGTTAACTGGGTTTCAATGGTTTTATATTGTTACCTATGGATTCAACATCTGGACCAGTGTAATCTACAATTGGTGTTGCCTTGAGAGGCTTGCAAAGGCTGGTGCAAGCATCCATCCTGTTTTACATAGTCTGTCCTGAGGCTCAAATATATTACTCTAAATCTGCATATGTTGTGACCAGTCATTCCGGTGCTGTCTGTAGGGAAGCAGGGCCTTGTCAGTGGACAAAACCAAGGAGTGTCTCTGCCCCTTCCCATTGAGGTTAAAATGTGTCAACCCCGAGGACAAGAAGATGACTGGTTGGCAGTTTCCCAACTGCACCACTACCCCTACCTCAGCCATGCACAGATCACCCTCTGTCCAAGCATCCTGACCCTTTCCAACCATGGGGCCAAAAGGAATAACCATACAATGGCTACTATCCCATGGGTCCATATGGACGTCGGTCACACACCCCACATTTATCACCAGACTGGTGAAGGGGTAGGCCTTGAGCCCTGTTCCCCCAGGAACCACATCGGCACATCCCACGATCTGGTTCCATTCTTTAGGTAGATGCTCTTGAAACTGGACAGTGGGGAAAATCAAAACCAGGGTCATCCTCGAGTTTATATCTCACCTGCTCCATCACGTTTTCAAGGAAAGACTCCATGAACGGCCGCAGCTCCTCATATACCCCGGAATTATCCAAACCTTCTCTACTCTCATATGGCAGCCTCTGGGTCAGGTTCACCCTGGATGCTCCGGCCTTACGAAGCAAGTCGGCAGGTATGTCAGTTGGGGCCCCGGTCCCCTGTGTGGCCATGTGACACCGCTGCGGTCTATCTGCTCTTCAAGGCTCACCTTTTCTCCATATCTGGCATACATGCTGAAATGCCATGACAGGAAGTTGAAGTCTGGGTCCCGGCTATCAAAGGGCTTTGAGTGCACCTCATCCATAGCCACTGCGAACTTGTCCCACAAGCCCTTCAAATTTTCCGGAATAGTACTGGCAGCCATGATGAAGACCATTGTTGTCTCATCCTTGCACTTGATTTTGAGATGGTTTCTGCTCCTGGTCAACCCAAGCCGCCACAGCATCACAGTCCCTGCACTCACCCCTCTGTCATGGAGGATGGAATTTTCACATATTCCTTTGTTGATGACAACCCCAACGGTTCAGCTCGTCGCAGCTGAGGGAGATCATTGGGCTCTGGTTTCACATCCTATAAAGCGAGCAAGCACACTCACCCTCTTTTGTAGGTCATCCACAGAAGAGGCCACATGGGCAGACTGCGCCAAGGACCTCTGTTCGTCCGTCATACGAGAGTGAGTGGAAGCACAGTATACACCCCCATATGGTGCCTTGTCCCCCACCTCCACCACCTCCACATGGTACCGGCCAAGACTGGATCTTGCCAGCTGATTATCCCCAAGCAATGGACCAGGTTCAAGATGTTCTGGATCCCAGGCCATGTTCCAATCCCTCATCTCAAGGGATTTAGAGCCAGAAACTGGCAACCCCTCGGGCCAAACCGCCCAGTCCCTTGGCCGCAGTTTGAAAAGACTTGGCATCCATGTCAGTCTGCAAGGCTGATCAAGAGTCTGGCTGCACACGCACTTTGTCTGGAATTCCTGGCCAAAGAACTTGTCGGTCTGGGACAGGACGTGACAAGCTACCCCCTCTAACCCTTCCAGCCTCAGCACATTTGACCATTTTGCCAATCCGGGCAGAATCTGGTGCTTGACCAGATGCAGAATATCTTCATTTTCTGGTAAGCACCAGGGTCAGTGTTAAATGAGGTCAATACTCACCTGGAGCTTGGGGTTGCCTAAGCATATTTGCCACATTATGCACCGCATTCATTGTCCCGGACACCAAACAGGCCCATGACGACAAGGATTGAGCCAACAGGAGCAGAATGTAGGGGCCCCCTGGATAGTGTTTGGATCATAGCAATCATGCATTAAACAAATACATACCGCCTTGGCAAAGCATTGCCAACTTTTCCCCCAGCAGCCACCATGACAAGATTTTGCGTTCCCATTTGAGGTGCAACCCACAAAGTTTTGCCACTGTGGATATGACGACATGTTTAGCCAGCTTGTTTGACTTCATCCTCCTTGAAGAGGTGAGCTCAATCACCAGAGCGATATCTAAGACAAACTCACTTGGTCATGGTGTGGGTCAGCTGCATTATGGCCACCATAACCCAGAATTTGACTGAACCCTCTAAACCCTCCATCTTTGACAAGAAGGTGACTTGCTGGGCAATACCCCCACTCCTTGGGCCTGTAAGCTCAGACTCCTCCAAAAGTGCCTGCTCCATCGCATCCCTTTCAAGTGACCTGGAGGGCTCTGTTGTCCCTGCCAGGGCTAATAGGAACCTTCTGGCCGCTACATCCTCCTGTTTGGGATAGTGTTTAACAGTCTCCCACACCTGGTCTAAAGGCTTCTGGGCCCCCCAAGACATAGGGGGAGGCTTCCCTCCCTGTACCCCTCTGGCATGGCTCTTCCTTTTTGTAGCACCCATGGTTTCCTCTGCTCTGCCTACCTTCCGACCAGATCTAGGACGTAATTGCCACTGAGATTTGGGTGCGTTGGGATTTTTGCCCTTCTTGGGAGCACATCCTTCAACTGCCACCTCTGATGCTGTCTCCCCTTGACTTGGCCCAGGAGGAGCTGCCATCCTAGCCTCTGTTGTACCAGGGGAATGCAAGCCCACCCCAGACTTCACTGGATCCAGACCTGGCTTCTTCCTTTCCCGGAGACGGGTTGAAGGAGATCCATCCTCCACAGGGTGATCTATCACCACCTTGGCATTGGGCTTGATTCTCTTGCTAGCTGGACGGTCAGCTCCCACATCCATGTCATTCTTCTGCCACTGTTGACCTGAGGGACCCAGAGACAACATCTGGACCTCTGCACAGGCGGCATTCAAATCGGCTGCAGATGGTTCCTGTCCTTGACCGAGCTTCTTCCGTTTCTGGAGACGAGTCCAAGGTCTTACATACTCCCCAATTCCATTTCTCACCACTTCATTGGGTTTGCAGCTCTGGCTAGCTAGACGTTCAGCTGCTTCAGGCATTGCTCTCTCATCAGCCTGTCCTGGTGGGGCCTCCGGAGATTCCATCCTGGCATCTTTCATGGTGGAATGAATGCCCACCTTAGTCCCCTCCGCTTCCTGTGGGGGAATGGTCCTTGGTTGGAGAGCACCTGTCTCCACATGGGCATATGTTCCCTCAGCGTTCTCCTGTGTGCCTTCCACCGACAATGCATGGCTTGGGACTGCCTGACTCATTTCCACCCAAGGGTGCTCCCTAAGCGAAACTGTTTTGGGGCTTTCCCAGCTTCTGTCAAAATTGCTTCACGTGACAAGAAGCATTAATTACCTTGTCACATATGGCCTAGTTTTGAGCAGGGCTTCTAAGGCCGACAGCTCCGCTTGATCTTCAGGGGACCTAGTTAATATGACAGCTTGAGGGATCTGTTGGATACACCATAACATCAGCTCCCCTTGCTTTGAGGAAATAGCTTGTTTCATCAGACAATGACTGGCGATCATGTCACGGGTGACAAGATCAGGCACACATGTATATATATATATCCCAAAAACTTGGAAATGTCCCAAAATTGGCTCAGCTAGTACTAAACCCATTCTAACCAAAATACTTAGAAAAGCCGTTCTTTTCAAGGTTATTACCAATCAACCCACAACAGCCCCCTGATTAGTAATAATGGGGCCCAACACATTGTGACCTGGCTTCAGGGATATTCCCAAGCCAACAATGTAAATGGACAATTCTATGCTGACAAGAGGTTTATAGGAATGGTTTTCCCCAGTCCTCATGAATTTGATCCCAATGCCTGTCCAGATCCAAGTTCTTGGGTTCCCGGCGGAGCTGGAAATACGACGCGTGATTCCAAACCATTTTTTACGTCTGAGCCCAGTGATCCCAAACGAAAAGGCACACGAGAAACTCAACCATGCCAAAATCAAGCCGATCGCATTCCACCAAAATCAGTAAGGAGGCAGGCCATGTGAGTTATAAGCATATGAACCCCTTGCAAAAGCTTGACTTTATCCAAGATCGGCTGTCCTCACACCTGTTCTAATTGTTTTGAACTCCGCGCGGGAGGTTCCTGGAGAGAGCACAGGAGGCGCCTGGGCAAACACACGTCATGCAATGAACAATGCCAGGGTTACAGCCAGCTTCGGGATTGGCTCACTCTACAGTTAACCCTCCAATCACAAGGGCGCCAAACTGAAAAACTATACAAGGGTCCAATATTTCCCAAATCTGGAAGGCTTTTCCCAGGCCTGTGCCCTTTGCTCTTGGAAAAGGCTGGTTATGGCCTGGGTGTGTCTGGAAATATGGTAGCCCAAGGATCTGGCAGTGCTGTCTCCACCCACAGCCCTGCAGGGGTGAGACAAGAGGACACTGGATCCATGGATGTTGATGAGGCCCAGCCGCCACCACTGAGGATTTTATTTATTCCTGATCCTCAACATGCTGGCACCATAGATTTGAAGACAGCGGCATCCAGAATTGAATTCTTGCCAGTGCAGGTCATGCGAGGAAGGGATGATGATTGGATCGCCAGGGTCTCCCATCTGGACCCCAATGGATTGTGGCATTGCAAGCCATACCAGGGGAAGGGGAAGGGGAAGGCCCCAGGGGAGGAATGGGTAAGGATGTTAGACTGGGTGAGTGCAGACAATATTAGCATTGAATGGGCATTGATCTCATTCACCAGCTGAGGGTTTTCCTCTTAATGGATGAGGAGGGGGATGCTGAGGTCACAGTACAGGAACATGGCACATTTATGGGGGAATTCACCAGGCGTGACATGAACGACGGGGCCTTGGCAAGGAGGGCGGCCGAGCTCAAGAAGTCCTTCGATGTCATAGTGCTATCCATCAGACCGTCCAAGATGTCTCCCATAGAGTGAGGCATCCACTCTTCCTGTTGATTTGTGACACCATTCTTCTTCTTTTTTCTTTCTCCTCTATCAATACTTAGGACTTCTGGCTGACCCTCTCTGCCTCAGGCATAGGACTGCGATGCACTGGTTGAGGGAACTAGAGAGGACGGTCTTCATCTGGCCAAGCATAGAAGAGAGGCTGCAAGACCTCTCCAAGCTGCCCACCTTGACGGACCTTAAGCACATTGCTGAAACCAATGGGCTTCCTATCCCCAAACTTGACTCTTGGCCACCAAGACAGCTGTCCATGCAAACCGTCATAGCCAAGAGGACCCATTCTTTTGGAGGGATGCATGTGAGGTATCCTGCCCACAATGTCCCAGCCTCAGACCCAGAAGGCCTCTGGTTTTCACAGCAGTTTATCCCTACACTGCAGGATGGGGGAGAGTTAAGGGCCTTTGTGCTTGGTGGGGAGATGGTGTATGTGGTGCACAGCAAGATCCTTGGGGGGGGAAGCTTGAAGCATGGGGTCTCAGATGGTTGGTCCATAGATGTCATGGACAAGTTGCCTCCCCTTGCATCACAGCCCAGGTAAGCAATCCAGTTCCATCTCTCAAGGCTCTGACTGAGACTAAGCATGGGTCCAGTGATGTGTTGACATGGAAGTTGCAAGGCTTCCCTGGTCTCACACATCAGGCTGGTCAGAGAGGGCTGAAAGAACTGGCCCAATTTGTGGAAGATCAGGTGGTGAAAATCATTGAGAGGGAGGAGGCCAGACTTAAGCTCCGGAGTTCCTTAAGGGTCTTTGCCAGGATGGATGTTGGGTTGATGGCTGGTGAGGAGGGTAGACCTCACTACTTTGTCAATGAGGTGACTCGTGCCCCACATTGTGGGCTATGGCTGAGCCATGACCATGAGAGAACAGTCAAGTCAGTCAGTAGGGCATTGGGCATTGGACTGAGGAGGGAGTGTGATGAGGTCTCAGCTTTCCTCTGTCCTACAGAATATACAGGCAATTAATTAACACATTAATGAACAATGACACCTATCATTGGGTGGAACTTTCAAGAAAAATGTTAGAACAGCAGGGTGGTTCATGTAAGACACCCAAAGGTTGTGAAAGCAAGCTGAATGACTAACTAATGTCTAGCTGTCAAATTGAGGTCATTTTGACTGTATGTGGATCACTCCCTGGGTACCTGCGTCATAGGTTGGGCGGAGTTTCAATTGCTTTAGGACGATGGTGGTGTGGTCTACCAGAGATGGTCCCCCTTCAGTAGGACTTTTGTAAAGTACTGTTGAAATTCCAAGAAATATATGGGACCAAGCTCTGGAGTCATCCGGCCCCTGCAAGTGGGCGACGGTTTCCGACGGTTTCCGACGGTTTCCGACGGTTTCCAACAGTTTCCGACGGTTTCCGAAATTTATGAACTGGGTTCACCGGGTTTCAACGGTTTTATATTGTTATCCATGGTTTTAACAAGTGGGAGAGCGGAATTGACAACTGGTAATGCCTTGAGATGAATGCAGGTTAACGTAATAGGCGCCCGCAGGGCCCGGGAGGCACTTGCACTCAGCCTCTGGGCCCATAATATCTCCCTGGAGATCTCGAAGCCTCAGAAAATGTTGGGGAAAGGGCTCTAGGTGGCTTGTAGCAGTTTATACTCCAGTGCGACACCGAAATCCTTCCAGGAAGGTATAAAACCATACCCACCACATGTGCATCGTCATAATGTTTTTAAATTTACCACATCGCGCCCTTGCCCCAACTGTCCTCCACATCAGAGACCATGCTGTGGGGCCTTCCTGGATCGTCACCGGCACTGGACAGCTACACAGTGCCACCGGGCGCTAGTCCGGCAACTGATCTGTTCAACTAGCGCCCGCAACATTGTGTCGAATATGTACCAAGCCTTGGAAGGCATGATATCTGAGGGTTATTTCCGCGCCCTCCGGCAATGTCGGGGCAAGGGCGCGGAGAGGC
>Ga0137403_10003905_pt1 | contig 17724 bp, 13 predicted proteins | sample CZOMad2_1_16fung_FD_122057 | JGI IMG/M metagenome (GOLD analysis project Ga0137403, IMG submission 122057) | Vadose zone soil fungal communities from Angelo Coast Range Reserve, California, USA - CZOMad2_1_16fungal (Hybrid Assembly) | ecosystem: Environmental > Terrestrial > Soil > Vadose zone...
GCAACTTTCTCAGCGATGCGCCGATCGTGAAACGGCTCGACAATGATCGCTTTAATATGTTGCGCCCTCATCTGCGCGATCACTTCCGCAAGATGCGAAGGCGATGGCGGGATTCCGGGCTTCGGTTCGAGGAAGATGTCGATGTTCAGACCGAAGCGATGCGCAAAGTAGGGCCACGAGTCGTGATACGCGACAACGTGCTGGCCTTTGAACGGTAGCAGCGCGGTGCCCCATTCCTGCAGCTTTGCGTTAATGGTCGCTTCGAATTTCTTGTAGTTTCCCTCGTAAAATGCGGCGTTCACCGGATCGAGCGCAGAAAATGATTGCGCGATATGCTGGGCGATGGCTTTGGCAATGATCGGGTCAACAGTGAAGTGCGGGTTCCCGAGCGCGTGCACGTCACCCGCGGCGCGCGTCACGTTTGTGGGCACGTTCATGAGGTGAATTCCCTGAGACGCCTGAACGCGTCCCGGTTTGCCGATCTCGATCTTCGGGTTGCGCGTGTTTTGCAAAAGCGGCGGCAGCCATCCAAGCTCCAGCTCCGCGCCGCCGTCAATCAAGGCATCGGCGTTGCGCAGCGAGACCACAAAACTCGGTCGCGCATCTACGAAGTGTGAATCTTCCGTAGGCTTCGCCAGAACGGTTACGTTGACTTTGTCGCCGCCAATTTCACGGGCGAGTGATCCGAAGTCAGGTAAAGTCGCGACAACGTTGAGTTTCGCCTGCGCCGTGAAAGCGCAGGTGATGAGTGTGGACAGCATTAACAGAATTTTTTTCATGTATTTAAAATTTGTGGGCGCCGTGGGCGCCGAGGATGAATTCCCACTGGAGAAAGATCGATTCGACTTCGCGTGCGGAGAGGAAAAAGTTTTCCTGTAAAAAATCCTGATTGTACTGCAATCGGATTTTTGAAAACTCGGTCGGATACCATGTGAGATTAGCGCTGAGCCGCCAACGTGACTGCCGATCTAAGTCGTCGGTAAACATGGAATCCTGCATATGTACATAGTCGCCACGAATCCCAGCCACCCATCCTTTTTTGAATCCCCACATTACCTGCGAATAAAGCCCCCAATCGTGAAACGTTTCCGCGACAGGAAACGAGTCATCAGCGCCGTGGCCGGCCTGGAAGCGGCGATACATGAACTCCGTCTGCCATTTCACAAACGGAAAACCGCCTTCGGCGTGGGAGCTTTTCCATTTGTAAAGAAGGTCCGCGCCGTAAATCTGAGTTCGCGAATTTGCGCCGGTTTCGTTTGAACCAAACGCGCCCGAAGCGCCGGCCAACACGGTCTGCGTGTCGCTCAAATTAAAAGAATTTTCGAAGCGTGGAATCCAGACGAAATCCTGCAAGCCGCGCGCCTCACGATCGGTCGTTATGCGATCGAAGAACATTCCGTCCTCACCAGGATTCCGGAACGAAAATCCTGTGCTGCCGCGTCCGTTTTGCGACGCAAAGATTAATTGCGAATACCACGGTAGAGGCAGCGTCCAGGAAGCTTGGGCTCCCACGCCGCGCAATCCGTCTGGCCCGAGAAATAACCCGTTCACGAGAGGTGTGTCTGCGAAATCCCACGTGTGCGGATGCGTTGGGTTCAGCCTTCCGAAGGCCGCGAAAAACTGCCCAGCTTTCAATTGCAGATTGAACGGCAGACTAGTTGTTTGCATGAATGCCTCCTCAACTTCAACCTCGGTTTCATTGTCGTTATCCAATTTGAAAACGATGTTCGCGAACCCTTCGAAGTAAGGATCGACCGCCCCGTCAAACGCCAGCTCAACGTTCCGCGCGTTAAAACCGCGCTGCTGCGGATCATGATCACCAACTTCGATGTGATCCAAATCGCGGGCACTGGAATAAGCGAGTGCAAACAATCCATCGAGCGAAATGTTCATGTAATTTCTGCCGCCACCGATAGTGATCGGCTGCGTTAACGATGCACCAGCACCCGTGCTCGAAATCGTTTCCGGTGTCGAAGTTATGACCGAGGTATCTGTGGTTGGAAAACTTCCCGACGCAGGAAAGGGGCTCGCGCTTGCGCCTGGAACAGACGACGCTGCCGGCGCAGTTGTCGATGAGACAACTGACGTGTCCTCAGTTGGAAACCGTGGCGGCGCACTCCCCGCAGGCGCGGGAGATTCCTCGGCGCCCGCAATGGGAGATGGCTCTGGATTTTGTGGAAGCCCCGACTCGCCGGTGAGGTTCGCCTTCTCCAACGCAGCCTGCTGATCTTTCACTTGTTGTTGCAACGCTTTCACTGTCTCCGTGAGGGATTGCACTTGCTCGCGCAACGCTTCCATGTCCGCTGCGGTAGCCGGCGTTGCATTTGAAACTGTTGGCGCCGGCGATGAACTCGCAGCAGGCGCCGCTTCCTGTGCGGAAACGGCCGCTACCGGGAGAACGGCCAGCGCGAATAAAATCATTTTTTTCATTCAAAACTCCTGATTCGAAAGCCTCGGCAAAATCGCCGAATGAATTTTGCGTTCTGCGCGCGCTGATTCAGCGGCGTGAGGAACGCACTGAACGCCGCTACCCGCTTCCGCGGGAAAGAATCAGCGGATCAGGAGGCCGCTGGGGGCGCATGCTCAAAGATGCGCGCCGCAAGAAATGGCGATTCGACCCACTGTGGACTGAGAGCCGGAATCTTCGAAAGATGCAACGCCGTCGTGGGCGCAATCATCAGCGGCGCAGCAGCGTTGTAATGACAACTACCGGACGCGATAAGCGTAACTGCGCATTCATGAAGCGACGCGGCCGTGGGATGGAGTCGTTCGTGCAAATTCGGCGCGACCGAAAGGCCGAGCATTAGCACAATCGCTGTAGCGACAACGAGGACAGTGGTGGCGTTGAACCAGCTTTGTCGAACCCGAAGCACCTGGCGCGGCATCGAGCGCGATCTTGCTTCCGGGCCGTTTGTTTCGCAAGCACTTTCTAGGCAGCCCCCCGCGGCGGTGGATACTGAACAGCATCAAAAATCGTAGGCGACAGTTCCGTAAAATCCGCGGCGCTGGCCGAATTGCGGCGCACCCACTCCGATGCCGCTGCCGTCGCGCAATTCGTAGATGGTGTCGAGAATGTTGACGACATCGAAACGGATTTTGACAGCAGTCTTCTCTGTGAGCTTGATGCGACGCTGCACGTGTAAGTTAAACGTCTCATAGGGATGATTCTTCTGGGTGTTTGCAAAACCGCGGCGTAAGCCGTTGCCATACAGTCCGTCGATTCCCGCCTGCCAGTCGTTCCACGTGTAGGAGATGCCGGCGGAGCCGGTGAACCGCTGATCGTGATCGAGGAAGACCCAGTTCTTCTTGATATAAGCGAACTCATCTGGATCAAATAAGAATTGTGCGGAGCTGACGTTCGTGCCGCGAGCCCATTCATAGGCCGCGTTCAGATACGCGGTGAACCCACCCGCGTCGTAGTTTGCCGTAAATTCGCCTCCATAAGTCTCACCACGTTTGTAATTGAAGGACGAAAGAATAAGCGCCTCCCCGAACTGGCCTTCATCCAGGACCGAGTGTGAGCTCTTGTAGAAACCATCGATGCCCACATTGAAACCTTTGGCAATTTGCTGCGTCATGCCCGCATCGAAATAATGCGCGCGCTCAGATTTCGTGACGGAATCCTTTTGAATGGCGGATTCGTTGGTTGTGCCGTCGAACTTTGAGATCGTGCCTTGTTCGACATTCTCGAGCGGCGGCGGTGTGAAATACCGCGCATAACCGGCATGCAGCGCGGTCCCTTTCAACGGCTCCCAAACAATGTTGATTCGAGGACTGAGCTGATTCTCGTGCGCGAACGCGTCCACGATGTCGAAGCGGCCGCCGAAATTGATGGTGAGTTGTTCGAATGGTTTCCATTCATCCTGCAAATAGAATCCGTAGAAATAGCCGTATTTGCCGGAGTTATCGACAATGCGCAGGGGAATGTCGCTGGTCTGGTTGCCATCGGCATCGACCGGGAAAACCAGTGTCGCCGTTCCGACGGTGGCATGCTGCGCGGTTATAAGGAATCCGCCGCGGAGCGTATGTTGATCGTTGAGTTTGTAGCTCGCGTCCAACGTGATTCCATTCGAGAAAATGTCGCGATCAACGCGTGAGGCAACGCCATTGAAAATAAGATCGCCGGTATTATCGGGGCGAAACAGGACCGAACTATAAAGGGTGAAAACCGACGCCTGCATATTGAAATCGTCGATCTTCTTTTGATAGGCGAGAATGGCATACGCATCTTGCTCGACCTGAGTCTCATCGAGCGCGGCCGAGTTGAATTTCGATCTTCCCATGTCAGTGAACTGTGGCGTTTGCCCGGGATTATTCGGAATGTCGAAATCACCGTGGTAGCCGCTGGTCAGCAACACGAATCGGCTGGTGTCGTCGAGAATGTACGAAGAGTACCCAAACATTCTATATTGGTCGGTGTCGTCGTGAATCGGGTTGGCGGTGCGCGTCGGATTTTCGATCCCAATGCCATCATGCAGATAACTCCCGGTGACGTAATAATTCATCTTCCCGGCGACACCGCCGTACTCAAGACTCGGCATGATAGTGTCGAAGCTTCCGCCATAGACCGATGCGTCGCCCTGTTGGAAAACGGCGCCGCTCTTCGTATGGATGTCGATTACGCCGGTGTTGCGAAATCCAAACTGTGCCGGCAGCGCGCCAGTAATGAGCGAAATGTTGTCCGCGAAGCGGGTCTCCAGTACCTGGCCAAAACCCGGAATACTTTCCGGGAGAAGCACGTCGTCGATGCGGTATTGTAGATTTGCATGTTCGCCGCGGACATGAAGCTGACCGAACGAATCCTGCGCGACACCGGGGAAGCGTAGCAGCGTTTGGTTAAACGGCGCGTCTTCGCCTTGCGCTTGCGAGTCGAGACGGTCGGGTCCGACGGTGTAACGCGTTGCACCGAGACTAGGCACAATTGATTCTCGCGTGATATCCATCTCCTGACTTTGGACGACGACGCGCTCAGTTTCTGCTGTGGAGGCAGGCGAAGGGCTTGGACTTGCCGATGCCGGAGCGGCGTCTTGACCCAAGGTAATGTTGCGGATTAGCGACACTGTGACTGATGCGATCAGAAATTTTTTCATTGAGATGTTCTTCAAATAAGTTTTTCAAAGTTGTGATTGGTTGCGGCGTTCACGATTTGAGTGAAGCCAGGTGAAAAGCGGCGGCTCTTGCACAAAGCCGTGCCGAGACTCAGGCGAAGTAATTAACTTCTAACGCTCCGCGAGAACGCGGCTCAGCTGCGTGCCTAACCGCGCGCGGGCGGCGCGTGCTCGAAGATGTGCGCGCCAAGAAACGGCGATTGAACCCAGCACGGGGTCAACGCCGGAATTTTGGAAATTTGATGTGGCGGGATCGGCGCGCTGACCAGTGGCGGATTTGCAGCGTGATCGTAGCTGCCAGATGCGATCATCGTCGCCGCGCAATTGTGCTCGACACGATTCGCATCCTTGTGCACGCGCTGGTGCAATTGCGGTGAAGCACCCAGCGCGAGCGCCCAGAGAAATCCTACAGAAACGAACACCGCCACAAACGCGCGTCCGTAATTATTTGAACGCGCGAATGTGCTCATTGCGATGCGAGCTTGTGACCGCGCCGCGTATTACGCAAGAAATTTCTCTTGTCGCTATCTGTCCTCCGCACTGGCAGCTTTGTGACGACGGGCGGCCGCTACTAGTCCCCAGCTTTTCCCCTCGGTGCGACTCTCGCTTGGAACGCAACATGACGATCAGCTCGCGCGCTTTTCGATGCTGCTCGCGCACGGACGCGCTCCGCGTACTTAGTGTTTTCGAAGTACCGATCTTCATCGGAGAGCACCAGATTCCAACGGAGATGTCCAAAATGACGCCAGGCATCGATAATCATTCCGCGATCAAACGGCTGTCCTTTCGCAGTGATCACCAGGCAATTGTTCTCTCGCCATGTGCCGGCGTATGATTCGCCCCAGTGAAGTTCAAGAGTTTTTGGCTTCAGCGCATCGAGCGCAACCAGCAGGTCCGCCGTCCATTGGTAACAGTAGCCGCGCTTCCTGAACCCGTGATAGACAAGAAAATTATTAAAGATTGGTGTGCCAAACATTTGGTACTGGCCCCTCAGCCGACTTGCAATGGCGTAGGCGCACTCTGCCAGGAGCCTCGCTTCTTTCGGATCCACTTTGGGTGAAAGTGCTGCGACTTGATTGGTCAACGCTTCCGCCTTGGCTATATCGCTGCGTGGCACTTCGAATGAAGCCGAAGGCTTTGGCGGTTCTTGATCGGCACTGGCGAAGCCGGTCGTGCAAAGCACAAACAGGACAATTGTCCCGACAACGAGATGAACCAACCAACGTTCTGCCGAGCACAAAACTCTGGCATGACTGTGAACTCCATTCTGCATTGACATAAGCTTTTCGAAAAACGGCGCCGCCAGAGCGTATGCGCCGTTTGCTGGACGAGCAATTTTTGCAGAGTAAAAAACCAACCGAGGCCCAGCCTGTGCCAGTCACCGCCCACGGTCAGCCGATCGCACGGCAAGAATGTAGGCGACGATGGCTTCGCGCTCAGCTGGTTTTAGACTCGCGCGATGCGACATACTGTTCACTATTTCCGGCCAATCTTGGGTGCTGTAATGCCAGAGCACCGGCAGGATGTGGCATTCGATGCAACGGTGCGCGAAGAGCGTTCGACCTTCCCGCAACATCGCCAGATCGACATGTTGTCCCTTTCTCGTGGTCGCCATCTGCGAAGTGACAGGTGGGATGTAGTTCGTCAATCCACAACCCAGCAACAGGCAAGTGAGGACGAGAAAGATCGACACTTTCTTCATCTCAGAGACCAATGCCGAAAATCGTGCGCACTTGGAAATCGGCTTCGTCGTTCGTGTCCGTGGCTTGCGCGAGCGCCGTGACGGTTACGAACCAATTTCCGTGGCGATACGACGCGTTCGGGCCGACGAAGACATTTCTGATTCTCTCGGCATCACGCCAATCGGGAAATACACACTCGTGCAGCAGCTCGATCCCGACAGAGATTCGCGGGGAAATTTCGTAACTTGCGCCGAGTGCCTGTTGCAATTCACCTTCGCGCTCGCTCAGGTCATTTCCTTCCCATACCGATTCAAGTGTGGCGTTATAAACAAGGATAAGCGGTCCAAAGTTTTTCTGGGCGATCAACTTTGATTCCAACTCGATCAGTCGATCACCTGCTCTTAGCTCTCCGTAGATCGACAATCCGACAGGATCGACAACTGGGTTAGTCAAATTGTAGATCAATTCGATCGCGGTATCCGAATAGGTAAAGCCGGAATGTTCCGGATCGGTCTCGTAAAACCAGTCGGCTAGGTAAATGCTCGCCTGGAATTTGTCCGTTACCCCGTATTCGAGTTCGTGGCGGAAATCGACCTGATCGAATCGCCCTAGTCGTGAGGCGTGCTGCCAGGTAACCCAGTTCTCCAACTCCAAGCTGCCGGCAGCTGACGTATTGGCCTCGTAAAGAAAAGTGAAATGGCGCGCACCACCGAACAAGGAGAACGCGGGTAAGATCGCGGCAACTAAAATGGCGACGCGCAACGCAGTTCTCATCTGACTCTCGGAAGCTATCAGATCGCTTTCGCGGACTGCTGCCGGTCTGTTGCTTTTTTTTAGCGCCTGCTTGCTCAGTGTCGCGGCGCACCACTTCAGGCGGCTGCTCTCAAAACCCTTATCAAAAATGGATTCGAGTTTCCTTTCGCTCCAGCCAGGTTTCGCCTGCGGACTGCAAAGGCGCTAACTAATTTTTCTGAATACGGCTGCGACAAAGCGGCGCGTTTGCCTGCACTCAATTTCAGCGTAATTCTGAACACTTTCAGTATGCCAGATCGAGCCTATCTTCATCCGATTGATCCGGAGCTAGTCCCTGGTGCACGCAACGCGATCGACGTTTGTCTTCGATTAAAGCCGCAGGAGCGGATCACAATCATTACAGACACTGCGACGCGAGAAATCGCGGCAGCGCTGCAAACGGAAGTCGAGCGGGTCGGTTCGGAGTACAGCTTGTTTGTGCTGGAGCATCATACGCGGCGTCCTCTGAAATTCATGCCGGAGAATATTCTCGATGATTTGGCGCGCTCACAGGTGTCGATCTTCGCTGCCCAAACGCAACCCGACGAGCTCCCTGCGCGGACGCAAATGACCAAGGTCGTCAATAATCACAAGATCCGACATGGTCACATGGTGAACATTAACCGACAAATCATGCTCGAAGGTATGCGCGCCGATTTTGTGAAAGTAGATGATCTGAGTGAGCGGCTCGTCGAACGCGCTCGTAAAGCTGAACGCATCACCTGTAAGACATCACACGGTACCGAATTTGAAGCTGAATTTTCGCCGAAACTCAAATGGCTCAAGACCAGCGGCATCATCACACGCGACAAATGGGGCAACTTGCCGGGAGGCGAAATTTTTACCGCGCCAATGAATACCAACGGCACATTCGTCGTGGACGGCGTGGTCGGCGATTACTTATGCGAGCGCTTTGGCGATCTCGAATCCAATCCGCTCACAATCGAAGTAGAAAATAATCGCATCCGCTCGCTGCGCTCTGAGAACAAGGATTTGCGCGATGAATTTTGCGCTTACACCCGCACCGATGAAAACAGCAACCGCGTGGGCGAATTTGCCATCGGCACCAACACGGCTTGCACCCATGTCATCGGCCACATCTTGCAGGATGAAAAAATTCCCGGAGTCCACATCGCCTTTGGTCATCCGTACGCGGAACACACCGGCGCAAACTGGGCTTCGAAAACCCATATAGACTGCGTAGGCCGCGATTTCGATATCTGGTTCGACGGCGAACAGGTCATGCACCGCGGGAAATTTTTGGTATAGTGCGATCATGATTGCTGACGTTGGCAGACGTCTTGAGCGCGTGCCATTCGTGCCATTTACCATCCGAACGTCGGACGGGCATGAGTAATCAGTGCCCAAAGTCGATCATGCTAAGATTTCTCCACGCGGCCATCGCGTCGTTGTGTTCACCGACGAGGACGCAATTGCAATCCTCGGCCCGCTGCATATCAACAGCATCGTCGAGCAGCAGGCAAACGGCGAATAACCTCTAGCGGGTCATCACTGTGGATCCGCAGCTTCGTTCGCGATTCAACGCCGATTTCACAGCCGAAAAATACGCAGCGCTGGTGCGCTGCGTCAGCGAAACGGAAAAATGGCCGGCCGACTTCCGGATTTCAGAGACGCCGATTTTCATGACGCCCGAATTCACGGACGAAGTCACGCGCGCCGCGAATGAGATTGTCGCTCTTACAAGGACGCCGGAGTTCGCCCAACATGCAGCCTCGGCGATTCCCAAAGGACTGGAAGTTCCAGATGAATCGCAGCACCCGAATTTTCATGTCGTCGATTTCGCAATTTGCGCGGAAGGCGATCGGCTTGTGCCCAAGTTGATTGAGCTGCAGGCATTTCCGAGCCTGTTCGGTTTTCAGCTACTGCTTTTGCATTGCATCCGCAAGGCTTACCCGGTGATCCGGCGAAACTGGACGTCATCATTCGGCGGAATTAAAGACGAGGCCTATCTGCATTTGTTGCGCCGAACAATCATCGCGGATGTCGACCCAGAGAATGTGATTCTGCTGGACATTGAGCCGGAAAAACAAAAGACGCGAGTGGACTTCGCCGCTACAGAAAGATTACTTGGCATCCAAGCCGTTTGTGTCACGAAAATAAAAAGGCGCGGTCGACAATTGTTTTATGACCAGGATGGTCGCGACGTGCGGATCGAGCGAATTTACAATCGAGTCATCTTCGACGAACTGATTCGTCGTCCGGATCTGAACCTACCGTTTCGCTTTCAGGATGATCTCGACGTCACGTGGGTCGGCCATCCGAACTGGTATTTCCGCATCAGCAAGCATTCGCTCCCCTTTCTGAAGACTGCGCACACGTCGCCGGCTTTTTTCGCCGATGAATTTCCCGCCGACGGAGACATCGGCGATTACGTTCTCAAACCGCTGTACTCATTTGCCGGGCACGGCGTGGATATGCAACCGACGGTCGACAAAATCGCCGCTTTGGAAAATCCGCATGAGTGGATTTTGCAGAGGAAAATCGATTATGCGGCGTTCGCGCCTACCGTAAACGGGCAAAAATCGAAGGCCGAGATACGGATGATGTTTGTGTGGCCGGAGGACGACCGCGATCCAACCCTGGTCAACAATCTTGTGCGGATGAGTCAGGGCAAAATGATGGGCGTTGATTTCAACATCGACAAGACCTGGGTGGGCGCGAGCATCGCGCTGCACGAATGATTGGGGAGCGCACGCCGCTGGCGTGCTGTTTTCGGCCGCTGGCCGAAAACTCCCACGCGAACGCCATTTTCGCGCGGCCGGAGCACACCAAAAATCGACACGTGGTGAAGAGCTGTTCCACGAGCCGTGGAACAGTGCACGCCGGCGGCGTGCGCTCCCCAGAGGCCGAGCCGCGCGCTTAATCCGGCTCCGTTGAAATGGTCGCTTCGCCGGCGCCTTGTTCTAACGCTTGCTCTACCGCCCGCCAAGGGAGCATGGCGCATTTTACTCGCTGCGGAAATTTTCGGACTCCCTGCATCACGCGAAGATCGCCCAAGGTCTTTGGCGCTTCGCTCGTCTCCTCCGTCACGAGATCGTGAAATGCGCGGAGCATTCCCATCACGTCGACGCGACTTTTCCCCTTCAACTTCATTGTCATCAACGACGCCGAGGCCTGGCTGATGGCGCAACCGCGTCCGGTGAACTTGATATCCTCCAAGCCTCCGTTCGCATCGAATTTTACCGCGAGATGAATTTCATCGCCGCATGCCGGATTATCGCCGTGCACCCGCACCGCCGCGTTGGGTAGCTCCCCGAAATTCCGCGGACGCCGTGAATGGTCGAGGATCACTTCCTGATAGAGCTCTTCGATTTCCGGGATCATGAAAAGAACCGCACCGCCGCGTGAAGAATTTCAATCATCCGGTCGATCTCTTCGATCGTGTTGTAGAAATAAAAACTCGCTCGCGTCGTCCCGGAGACACCAAACCGACGCATCAGCGGCTGGTTGCAGTGATGGCCGCCGCGCATTGCCAATCCGTACTGATCGGCGAACGTGGTAAGATCGTGCGGATGCGCAGCGTCCATGACAAACCCAGCGAGGGCACCCCGCTCTTCCTTTGGACCAAAGACCCGAGTTCCCGGCAATTCCGTGAGCCGCTCAGCTGCATAATGGGCTAGCTGCGAGTCGTGTTCGTAAATCGCCGGCCGCCCGATCTGCTCGATGTATTCAATCGCCGCCGCGAGTCCAACGGCACCAGCGATGTTGGGCGTGCCGGCTTCGAACCGGTGAGGCGCTTTCTTAAACGCGCTCTTTTCCAGTGCGACGCTCACGATCATTTCGCCGCCGCCATGCCAGGGCGGCGTCGCGTCGAGAAGTTCCGCTCGCCCGTAAAGCGCGCCGATCCCGGTGGGCCCACACATCTTGTGTCCGGAAAATGCAAGAAAATCGCAGCCCAACTCGCGCACATTGATAGGCATATGCCCGACGCTCTGCGCGGCATCCACGAGCGCGAGCGCGCCGACTGCGCGCGCTCTCTCGCAAAGCTCCGCGATTGGATTGATTGTGCCCAGGGAATTCGAAACGTGGGTAAAAGCAAACAGTTTCACCTCCGGCGTGAGCAGCGAGGAAAGCTGTTCCAGTTCAAGAGTCCCATCATCACGAACTGGGACAAAGCGGAGCTGCGCCCGGGTTCGTTCCGCTAACAGCTGCCACGGCACGAGATTGCTGTGATGCTCCATCACCGTCAGCAGAATTACATCTCCTTCCCGAATAAATTTTCCGCCCCAAGCTTGGGCGACAAGATTGATGCTTTCGGTAGTTCCGCGCGTAAAAACGATTTCGTCAGCGCTTGCCGCGCCGATGTAATCTGCGACGCGCTGGCGCGCTTTTTCGTAAGCTTCTGTCGCGCGCGAACTCAGAGTGTGCAATCCGCGATGGACGTTCGCATTCTCGTGCTCATAAAAACTCCGAAGCGCTTCGATCACCGGTCGCGGCTTTTGCGAGGTCGCAGCACTGTCGAAATAAATCAGAGGATGCCCATGCGCCTTCTCGTGAAGAATCGGGAAATCTTCACGGATCGTCTTCCAATCGGTCGTGGTCGTAGCGATCTTGTGCACCTCGTAATCTGCTTCACACGAGGCTGCGCCGCTACCTGTATTCGAAGAAGCTAACACAGTCGCGAATTGCGGCGGGCAGCTTCCATAGAAGAAGCAGGACGCGTGAGCAAAGGTGAAACGCGTTGTCCTCAACGCGTTGGCAATAATTCGGCTTTGCCGCTGATGTTTGCGCCCGGCGATGATCTAATGGCATCGTCTTCGGAGAAGCCGATCCACCTCTTGCAAGCGCGACGCTAGACCGCTATTTCAGCTCTTCATTTACTTCGGCGAAGGCGTTGACAGCGAATTCCAGATCTTCGCGCGAATGTGCAGCGGATACTTGCGTGCGGATGCGCGCGGTGCCGTGCGGCACAACTGGATAGAAGAAGCCGATGACGTAAACGCCTTTCTCCAACATGCGCGCAGCGAACTTTTGCGATTTCGCCGCGTCGCCAATCATGATCGGAACGATCGGATGCACGCCGGGCTTGATAGTCAGGCCGCGTTCGGTCAAAGCGGCACGAAAATATTTCGTGTTTTCTTCGAGCTTATCACGCAGCTCGGTGGACGTGCTGAGAAGTTCGAGCGCTTTCAACGACGCCGCGACAACCGGCGGCGCTATGGTGTTGGAAAACAGGTATGGGCGCGAGCGTTGCCGCAACAGATCGACAATCTCTTTGCGACCACTGGTGAATCCACCGCTGGCGCCGCCGAGCGCTTTGCCCAGCGTGCCGGTAATGATGTCGATCCTGCCCATCACGCCGCGGTATTCATGCGTGCCGCGTCCAGTCTTGCCGAGAAAGCCGGTCGCATGCGCGTCGTCGATCATGGTCAGGGCGTTGTATTGTTCGGCGAGATCGCAAATCGCATCTAGATTCGCGATGGTGCCGTCCATCGAGAAACAGCCATCGGTGGCGATCAGTCGGAAGCGGGCATCTTTCGCCGCGCGGAGTTGCGCTTCGAGATCGGCCGTGTCGTTGTGCTTGTAACGAAAGCGTTGAGCTTTGCACAACCGGATGCCGTCGATGATACTGGCGTGATTCAGTTCATCGCTGATCACCGCGTCTTTGTCAGTGAGCAGGGTCTCGAACAGTCCGCCGTTGGCGTCGAAACAAGATGGATAAAGGATTGTCTCTTCTGTTCTCAGGAATTTGGTGAGCGCGGCCTCGAGCTCCTTGTGAATGTCCTGCGTACCGCAAATAAAACGGACGCTCGCCATTCCAAACCCGTGCGTGTCGAGCGCTTCCTTTGCGGCGGCGACGAGTGCAGGATGATCGGCGAGGCCAAGATAATTGTTCGCGCACATGTTGAGCACGCGTTTCCCGCCGGTGATAGAGATGTGCGCCTCTTGCGGACTTGTAATGACACGCTCGGTTTTAAAAAGACCCTGCGATTTAATTTCTTCCAGTGTGTGAGAAACCTGCTTTCCGAATTCTGCGACCATAAATACCTCCACAGATTACACAGATTTCGCAGAGGACGAAGAAGAAGAACAGAGCATACAAAATCGGTGGCTCACAGAATGGAGCCGCTGGAAAAGCAATCCGGGACAGAAAATCAATTAGCCACAGATAAACACCGATTTTCACAGACAGAGTGGAGGACCTATCTTGTATCTGTGTTTGATCCGTGCAAATCCGTGGCGAAAAAGTCTAAAAAATAGCTTGTAAAATTGTGAATAGCTGTTAATAACTTCGCTGGCGATCTACCTTGACCTACGCCCAGCGTCGTAATCTCGCCCTAGCCGTTCTCGCGGCATTCATCGCCATTATTTTCCTCAGCGCCTGCGGAACTACCGAGCGCACTCTGCCTTCGTACGAACCTCCGCTGGCAAAAACGGATTTTCAAAATGTGCGCACCACAGCTTACACGCACACCGAATCCGACCATCGCGAATACAGCAATCGTAACGCGCTCGGTGGAGAACTGCACGCGGCGGGTCCGCCGATACATCGAGCCGAAGCCGTGGCACGTGCGACTCTGGCGTATGAAGTTCCGCGCGCTACTCCGGTTGATGAGACCGGTTCCTATTCGCCGCAACTGCAACCGTTCTCAATGGAAAGGCGTACGGCCACGCGCACGACAAAACGCACCACGAAAACAACACGCACAGTGAAGCGCGCCGTCGTGATATCCAGACCGCCACAGATCGGCAGCGCCGCGGCTGATTGGTCACGCTGGCCCGCCGGCACCGTATTTCGCTTGCTCTCCACCGGACAAAATTACCGCGTGGAAGATTACGGCTGGGCGCTTTCCGGGCGTAACACGATCGACCTCTACATGCCGAACCAGCGGGAGATGAATTCCTGGGGGGCGCGGCAGGAGAGCATCGAAGTCCTAAAATGGGGCGATCCGCAGGAAAGTTTGCAATTCCTCCGCCGGCATCAGGATTACAGGCACCTCAAACGAATGGTGCTCGAGCTCGAAGGTCGCGAAAAAGAAGCGGCGTCGCTGAGATAACACGGTACTCGCTAAGCAGCGGAGGCCGAAGATACAGATCAGAGATTGACTCGCTCGCTCCCGCTCACTTGGCCTCTCGGCCTCCCGGCTCGCTCCATTCCTCGACCCATTCGACTTCGCTCAGGGCAGGCTTTCGCTCGGAATGACACAAATGGAATCCGCGCCATCCGATTCATCAGTTACATCCGCGCCTGTCACGCCGTAGCCGGGCGAAGGCGGATAATCCGCGGTTGCTGTTTTAACGCTCGCCCCAATCGAGCACGATTTTGCCGGAGTTGCCGGAGTTCATCAGCTCGATCGCTTCTTTGAATTGCGTGTAGGGGAAGCGGTGCGTAATGACCGGCGAGATATCGAGGCCGCTCTGGATCATTGCAGTCATTTTGTACCAGGTTTCATACATTTCGCGGCCGTAGATGCCCTTAATAGTGAGCGCGCTAAAGACTACGGTATTCCAATCGACGGCAGCGCTAACCGGCAAGATGCCGAGTAGCGCGATTTTACCGCCGTGAAACATGTTCGGCAGAATGTCCTCAAAAGCTTTTGGGTTGCCGGACATCTCCAGCGCGACGTCAAAACCTTCTTTCATCCCAAGCTCGTCCATCGCGTCGCTCACTTTCTCAGTTCGCACATCCAATGCGAGATCGGCTCCCATTTTCCGTGCGAGATCAAGGCGATATGGATTCACGTCCGTAATCACGACGTGGCGTGCGCCGGCTCTTTTGCAAATGGGAATGGCCATGCAACCGATCGGCCCGGCACCGGTGATAAGGACGTCTTCGCCGACCAGATCGAACGAGAGCGCAGTGTGAACGGCGTTGCCTAAAGGATCGAAACAGGAAAGCACCTCGAGCGGAATCGACGGATCGGCATGCCAGCAGTTGTCCTGCGGAATCGCCACAAATTCAGCCCACGCACCAGGACGATTCACTCCTACGCCCTGTGTGTTTGGGCAAAGATGGCGGCGCCCGGCCAGACAATTGCGACAATGTCCACACGTGATGTGGCCCTCGCCGACTACAAGATCGCCCTTTGCAAATCCTTTCACGTGATCGCCGACGTCATCGACGACGCCGACAAACTCGTGACCGATTGTCATCGGCACAGGAATCGTTTTCTGCGCCCACGCGTCCCAGTTGTAGATGTGTACGTCAGTTCCACAGATCGACGCTTTCAAAACGCGGATGAGCACGTCGTCGCCGCGAACTTTTGGAACCGGAACTTCCTCAAGCCAGAGACCGGGCTCGGCTTTAGCCTTCACAACGGCCTTCATCATTTTTTGCACAACGGGAAACTAGGCCAATCAGGAAAACAGGAAAAGAGTTTTGCAAGCGGCACGGGATCCAAGCGTCAGGGTATTTGTCCGTTAGTCCTTCGCTTTTTCCGGGGGCCGAGATCTCGGGGAGTCGATGCCGCCATCCGTGTAATCGCGCGTGCTTCTGCCTCCTTCCGCCCCCAAAAAAGTTTAAGTTTCCCGCTTGACACCCCATCGGCATTTCTGGCAAAACGACCTTTGGGTGGGTTTTTCCCTAGGGTTAGGGAAAACCAAAATATACAATGAAGCGCCGGAAATGAGTTCTCGTGGGAGAAATCGGAGAAGGCCAAAATAATGAAAGAAGAAAAGGAAAATTAAGCTAATGAAAAATCGCAGCTGCCTCAAAATATTCACAACCATCCTGTCCGTGTTTGCCTGCCTTGCGTTTTTACCACAAATGCAAGCAGGGACTTTACCTCCGGAGACAGATGGGCCTCCGGACGGGTGCTATCCCAATTTCGCGACAGCGGAAGGGTGTATGGCTCTTAATGGCAACATTCCGCTTACCGGTCTTGGAAGCACAGCAATTGGTTGGAGAGCGCTCTTTTTTAGCAGTGGCAGTTTCTGGAATACCGGCGTTGGCGCTGGAGCGCTGGCCATCAACACCGGGGATGAAAATACCGCCACTGGCGCGGGAGCGCTGTTGATCAACCTCGGTGCCTTTGGAAATACGGCCAATGGAGCGTTCGCGCTATTCCAAAATCAGCTCGGCTCTGGTAACACTGCCATTGGCGATCGCGCGCTCTTCAATAATGACATAGACACACTCGGCTTGGCCAACGACAACACGGCAGTTGGCTCATTTGCGATGTTTGCTAACGTTGATGGCGATTCAAACACCGCCGTTGGTGCTGATGCGCTCTTTTTTAACACTTTCGCCTTCGGCAACACGGCCGTGGGTACGGACGCGCTCCTATTTAATGACTTGACCGTATCCGGCACCGGCGTCTTCAACACGGCAGTGGGTGATGGCGCGCTCATGAATAATGACGGTGGCGCTGCAAACACCGCCGTGGGTGTCGGCGCGCTCAATGACAACGTGACGACGAACTTCCTCACCGCAGTTGGTATTGATGCGCTATTTAGCAATACCACCGGAGAGGACAATACGGCGGTCGGTGCTTTGGCGCTCGCTGCCAACGATAGTGGCGAGGACAACGTGGCGGTTGGTAGTAGTGCGCTCCTGTCCAACAACGCCGACAACAACACCGCCGTGGGTAGCGAGGCGATGACGGACAACGTAGGTGGCAGCGACAACACCGCCCTTGGCTATTTTGCGCTCGAATTTAACGTCTCAGCCTCCACGAACGTGGCCGTGGGTTCTTTCGCGGCCCAGAATAATGACAATGACAACGCCGGCCTTGCGAACCTCAATACGGCAGTTGGCACTGCGGCGCTCCAGAATAACGTTGATGGCGACAGCAACACCGCCGTTGGTGCTTTCGCGCTCAACACTCAGAATGGTGCTGGCGGTTTCCCCATTGCCGTTTCAAACAACGCCGTGGGACGTCAAGCGCTCTTCTCCAACACTACTGGTAGTTTTAACCAAGCCATGGGTGTTAATGCGCTGATTAGTAACGATACCGGCAGTGGAAACGTAGCGATCGGTGACGATGCAATGTTTTTCAACGTTAGCGGCTCTGGTAACACCGCGGTTGGGGGGGGAGCCGGTTCAAACTATACCGCAGCCGAAAGTGGCAATATCTGTATCGGTAGCGGCGTTGCGGGGGTTGCCGGTGAGGACAACAACATCCGCATCGGCGACAACTTGCCGAGTAACGGCATTATAGTCGGTAGCGCCCCCGGGGTCG
>Ga0137403_10003906_pt1 | contig 17723 bp, 12 predicted proteins | sample CZOMad2_1_16fung_FD_122057 | JGI IMG/M metagenome (GOLD analysis project Ga0137403, IMG submission 122057) | Vadose zone soil fungal communities from Angelo Coast Range Reserve, California, USA - CZOMad2_1_16fungal (Hybrid Assembly) | ecosystem: Environmental > Terrestrial > Soil > Vadose zone...
TTCGCCCTTGGAAATGTCGTGATTCAACCGATCGCGCAAATCCTCGGCAATGTCGTTAACGAATCGTTCGCTCGCCTGTTGAATCGCGATCGGGTCGGAATGTAGTTCGAGTTGTTCGTATACGTTCGTGTAGTGTGTGCCACCAGCTAAATCGAGCGACCAACGCGGCTGGTTCACGAGCCGCCAACTCAATGCGCCGTCAACCAAGGTCATATCTACTTGTTCGTGGATGTTGTTGATCAGCCTGTTTATCTGTGTGTTGTCGGAGAGACCTATATAAATCACTTCACCGTATATTCCGAACGGCCCTTTCCGCGCTTCCGCCCGCGCCGCAAAAATCATGTCGAGGTGTTGCAGAATCTCGTCGAAGCCGATGTCTATATCTGCGTTGACCCCGCGAACCCCGATCGTGCCATCCATCCCCGCCATCCATCCAGGCGCTGCGATCGTAAACTGCCACGGCTCGCTCTGTGTAATCGTGGGCGCCGCGGTTTCTTTCGGCTGCAGCTCTAATGTGCCGGCCACGAGGCGGCCGACGACTGCGGACAATGCCCCTGAAAAGAAAAGCAGTTTTACTCTCATGCGGCGGATTTTATGGAGGCCGACGGGTAAATCCGAGAAAAATAATTAGTTATCAGTCGATACCGTGATCTAAAAAATCGGCCTCCCGATTAAAGGAGGCCGATTCACTTAACCAAGGGGAAATTCCGTGTGTCTCTAGAAATGGACCCGCACGCCTGCGCCCACCAGATGTTGCCGCAGATCGCGATCCTCCCTGGTATCGATCTGAGTGCTCGTGTAGTTCAGAAAGTGGTATTCTATGAAGGTACTGAACTTCGGAGTCCAATAGTAATCTGAGCCGGCAACAATCTGCCACGCGAGGTCGGCGTGACTTCGCCCGCCGCCAGTGTTGATTGGAACTCTACCGGTTACGGGGTTTACGACCTCGACTCCGGCGGATTCTGCATAATAGATGCCGACGCCGGCGCCAGCGTAGGGCTGAAATCTTCCAAATGCGAATCTCCCAATGAAGTTCCCCATAAACGCACCCGTATTAATCCAAGTAGTCGCGTCGCGCTGTGCTAAAGTGTTACCAAATTGATCCCTCAGGATGAAGTCAGCGCCACCCCGAAAGCCATTGTAAAAGAAGTCGCCTTCCAGCGTTGGACGAAATACGCCCGTGCCAAAGACGTAACCGAGTTTGACGCCGCCGAAAAAGCCGACGTCATTCTTCGGCGAGACCGTTAGAGTGTCATTGAAATCCGGATCGAATCTGTCCCGAATATTCTCACCGCTAAACGTTCTGTCTCCGCCACGGTTCTGATAGACATTCGCTCCCATGTCGATCGCTCCGTAGAAACCGAGTCCGTAAAGTTCTGGCGGCGGTGCCGGCGCGACCTGCTTGTAGGGCTCGGCTGGCCCTGCCTGCAGGGAAATGGTGAGAAGTCCTATCAAGACTGATGTTAAAAGAAGTGATTTTTTCATAAGGTTAAGGTCAATATTTGTCATTCAGCCAGCACCTTTAAGTGAGGGCGATAGATTGTCTATAGGACTTTAGTCGTACGTCGATCGCATACTTATGCCCCGACACCGACCCTTTCGTCCTCGCGTCTTCGGCTATCGGGTCAGGGTCGATAAAAGTATGGGCCGCGCCTTCAAGTGCGTTGAACCAGGCATTATCATTTTCATTTGTCGCGGAAGGGTCTTGACTCAGTACCTCGACCGTTTCCGCTTCTGCGCGGCCGACAGCATATCTGCGATTTGCTTTTCTGGGGCGATAATCCCATCCTGATGTAATTTGCGGCACGCTTTTCTTCCAGTGCCCGATCTGTGCTCGCTCGGCCTTATGCCGTTTGAGCAAACCCTTGATGACCGCGCGAATCGAAACGCCAGCGCCGGAGGCAGAGTTTGGGAAGTAGATTTTCATTCAACGGAAGCGAGCGCAAGCCGAACCGCGGTGAGCAGTTCTTCGTCGTTAAAAGGTTTGGTGAAGAACGCTGATGCTCCTGCGTTCAGGGCAGTGGACCGAACCAATGGATCGTTCTTTCCAGTAAAGATGATAACGCGCGTCGAAGGCGAAATCTTGCTAAGCCGCGATTGAACCTCCAGTCCGCTCATCTGCGGCATATGAACGTCAATCAAGACGACCGCAGGGCGATGAGTCTGCACATAGCGCAACAACTCTTCAGGATCGCTAAATTTTTGTGCGTTTAGATCAGCTGACGCAAAAAGCCGGCCCAATCCCTTAAGCACCGAGGGATCATCGTCGAGCAAGCATATTAAGGAGGTAATTGAGTTGAGCAAGATGAGCTAGACTACGGCCCTCGGCCGGCGAAGGCTATTGGACCTTAGTCTTAGAACCCATCTCATAAATAGGGGATGGGTGCGTTGCTGGAGATTTGACGCTGTAGCAAGGCGCGAGGAGGGAGAATATCCTTTATGGATCTTTGACCGACGAGCAACGCCGCTGCGGCGGCAAAAATCCGCAACCCTGTGAGGCTAAGCTCTGGCGGGCCGCTGGCGGCGTTGCTCCTCAGTCACACAGCGCATGGGCTATGCTACTTCGTCGCGCCTTCAGCCGCTCGCCAGAGCTTAGCGCACTCATTCCCTATTTATGAGATGGGTTCTGGGCCTTACCTTAGACTCGAGCTGCGCTCTCTGCACCAAGCGCACGAGCCCGGCCACCGAAGTGACGCCGACCTTCTCCATCACTCGGCCACGATGCACTTTCACTGTCTTCTCCGCCGTCCCGAGTTCTCCTGCAATTTGCTTATTCAACATGCCGGTGATGACGAGTTGCATTACCTCGAACTCGCGCGGCGTTAGTAAATCAAAAAGACGCCGAGCTTCATCCTTTTCAGCACTGCGCGATCGCTGCTCGGCGGATCGAATCAACGCGTTTTGGACGCACTGGAGCAACTCTCCATCACGAAATGGTTTCCGAAGAAAGTCTACCGCGCCTGCTTTCATCGCCTGCGCGCACATCGGGATGTCGCCATGGCCGGTGATAAATACGAGTTGTTCATCTCGGCGACGACGAATCAGATCTTCCTGCAGCTCCATTCCATTTAGACCCGGCATCTGCACATCCACGATTACGCACGAGGGGCCGCCATATAGTGGACGGGCTAGGAATTCTGCTGCCGATGCAAAAATTTCGCTCTTATAACCAGCGGAACGCAACAGGCGCGACAGACCTTTTCGCACCGACGCGTCGTCGTCGATCACGAACACGAGGCTGTTTGAAGGGGTGTTCACAAAGCGGCGTTTGCAGGAAGAACAAAATAGAACCGCGCCCCGTCACCCTCAACATTTTCGGCAGCGACCGTGCCGCCATGTGATTCGACGATCGAACGCACGATGCCAAGACCCATCCCCAATCCTTCCGCCTTGGTAGTGAAGAAGTGGTCGAAGAGTCGATCGCGAATTTCTTCGGAAATGCCAACTCCGTAATCGCGCACGCTCGTCAAGATTGTGCCGTCGCCATTCCGCTTCGTGACGATCACGACTTTGCGGCGGCTAAGCGGGGTGTTGCGCATCGCATCAAATGCATTGACTACCAGATTGATCAGGACTTGCTGAAGCTGCACCGGATCAGCTTCAAGCGCCGGCAAATTTGGGTCGAACAAAGTTTCCAGATCGCAGGAGTGTAGCATTGCATTCGGCTTTACCATGCGCACCACATTCGTAACAAGATCGTTCAGATTCACCCGCTGCCTGGCCGTGACGCCTTTTTTTACCATGCTTTGGATGCTCCGAATCACATCGCCGGCGCGGCGACCATCCGCCACTATATCAGCGAGCAGCTCACGCATCTCGCGAAGATCGACATCGCCGCGATCAATAAAGCGCTGTCCCGCGCTGGCATTGCTGATGATTCCCGCGAGCGGCTGATTCAACTCATGGGCAAGAGATGCCGCCATTTCCCCCATCACCGCTACCCGGCTGAGATGACCAAGTTCTTCGCGGTGCTGCAATGCTTCTGTTTCAGCGAGCTTGCGAGCAGAGATATCTACGACCGCTGCCAGAACAAGGATGCCCTGCGGAGTTTGAATGGGATTTAGTCCGATCTCGACGGGAAATTCACTGCCGTCTTTTCGCTGCGCGAATAATTCCCGGCCAGCACCCATGGCCCGAGCCGTTGGGGCCGAGAGGAATTGCGCACGATGAGCCGGGTGTTGACCACCGAACCGTTCTGGCACGAGGACGTCTACAGGTTTTCCAATGAGCTCCTCACGTTGATAGCCGAAAAGCTGTTCGACATGAGTATTCACCAGCACAATGCGGCCTTGATCGTTTACGAGAATGATACCGCTCGGCGAGGCTTCCGTGGCCAGGCGGAACAGATCCTGTGTCTGCTTCTGCGGTGTTATGTCTATGGAAACGCCGATGACCCGGACACCTTTGCCGTCTTGCCTGGGGACGCAGCGTCCCCGCCCGCCCATCCAGCGCACAGTTCCATCCGGTAACAAAACGCGATATTCGATTTCATATTCCCTCTGCGTTTCTATTGCGGCTTTGACGGCGGAATCGCGAAGCTCCCGATCCTTCGGGTGCACACGAGCTTGAAGCGCAGCGTGGTCGAGGCGCGTCTCGGAATCAAATTGAAACAAAGCGCGTGCGCTGTCGGACATCCAAACCTCGTTCGTAGCGGTATCCAACTCCCACACCCCGAGATGAGCCGCCTCGGCCGCGAGAACGACTCGTTCCTCAAACTCGCGCAAAGCCTCCTCCTTGCTTCTCAATTCAGTGATGTCCACACACGATCCAATGTAGCCAGCGAACTTTTTCTGAGCGTCGTAGCGCGGGACCCCGGTGTCCGAAATCCAGCGATATTCGCCATCGTGACGTCTCAGCCGGTATTGCATGACGAACGGTTTCCGGGCATCAAAGGCTTCGACGTAGGTTTTGAGGCAGTTCTGGAAATCGTCCGGATGAACGCTGTCGGCCCAGCCATTTCCCATTTCCTGCTCCAAAGTACGGCCGGTAAACTCCAACCAGGGTTTGTTGAAGAAATTGCAGAGTTTGTCCAAACCTGACATCCAAATAAGAACCGGAGCGGCGTCGGCCACGATGCGAAAACGGTCTTCGGTCTCGCGCAAGGATGCATCGCTAGCCTGCAATCGCCGCGCAAGCGATGCCGCATGGAGCACATCGCAGCTCAACTCGTAGCTCATGGCCGCCACGATAGCGAGAAACGGCAGGCTGATGAGATATGGGGTGTAGATAAATCCAACACGAATGAGCGCGGCAAATCCCGCTGCGATCAGGATGAAAAACGTTATGCTACCCCCCACCACCAAGGCTCGCCGCCGTGCGTCGCGGGTCCCCTGTCGCCCCAGCGCGATGGAAGCATCCACGACGAACGCCAATAACAATACCGAACTAAGTTCACCAATCCCAACTTCTGCGAACCGACTATGCACGCCCTCTGCCACCGAAACGCGCTCCCCGAGAAATTGAACATGGCCCAGGCGGGTGAGTGGGAGAGAATTGAGATTCGGTAACAAGATAAGGTTGAGAATCAAACTTAACAGCCGCAGTCCCCAGGCGGCGCGGCCAAGCCACAGCCGGCCTGTGCCGAAGTAGAGCCTTACGAATCTTACCAGGCAAAAGACCAACACAAACACGGGCAGATGCGCGCACCGCATCAAAATCCCAAATTGACGCGGTGTGCCGGCCCGCATCATAGCCAACTCAAGCGCCGTAATAGCTGCCACGGATATTGCCATGAGGGCAAAAATCAGGTGAACTTGCGCTTCCCGGTTCTTCGACCAGATGACCAGATGCATTAGCGCCAGCATCAGGCACCCGCCGCCGACCATAGACCAGATCACTGTGACCCAGCTCATTGTCTCATCCGGCTGCTAGTTCACTGGGGAGATTGTTTGCGGTGCAACGCACAAGGCTGAATCGCCTCGCTGAAAGGAAAATCACCAGATTTCTAACCAGCAAGCTGCAAGTTCCTGCCAGTCGCATCAGGTTCTCCCTTCGTTCATCGCCAAATGGTTCAAGCTTGACTATACCGTGCCTCGGCCCATCAGGAAAAGTATTATGTTCCGGTAGGAAAAATTTTACGCAGTTGTAACAAACGAGGATAGGTCGACATCGTGCCAGGGAGGGGACTCGAACCCCTATGGATTTCTCCACCAGATCCTAAGTCTGGCGCGTCTGCCAATTTCGCCACCCTGGCGTTGGTAATCTTCCGAGCAACAACATGGACAGTTTACGCCGACGCGAAATTCCCGCAATTGGACGGTCCTGTGGAAGTTCCTGTTGGCAGACCGCTGCGGCTTCTGTCTTAGGAAAATGATGCGCTAGACGTGCGATTAGAGATCAATCGAAAGATCTCGATTTGACGCGTGAACAACGAGAGCTCTGCGTGACTCGGCCAGTCAGGATAGGTCCCTCGGAGGCTCGGCCGCAGCAAAGAAAGCAGCAAGAATCCCAGCCGGTGACGCGGAAATCCTTCGAACGGCGAAACGCCTGAATCCAACGATGTTGTTTCAGAGCAAACGTCTTTGGTCGCGCCGCACTCTAGCCGAGGATGGCAAGGACGTCGTAATGCCTGCCCGGATTAATAATCCTTGTTTATACGGCGTCTCGCAACGCGTGGAGAGCACAGCGAAAGCATTACCGACTTCGGATCGTCCTCGTGCCGCCCGTGGAGGTGTCTCAGAAAGCGTGGCTGGTCACCCCAACAGGGCGGCGCGTACCCACCCCACCAGCAGGAAAACGATTGCAAATCCGCCGCCTACCAACCAACGAAGGTCGGGGACGACCCTGCCGCTGGAAACCGGCACCAAGTCAAGCTCCACTGCTATGAGCTTGTAAGGTGCTAGGGGCGCATAGGTGGGGTGGGAAATCAGTTTCAAGAACGTGCGCCGACTGGGATAGCGCACGACAGTCATATTGCCCCAGGTTCTCTCTGGCTGCATGTTGATCAGGTTCTTGGCTTGGGGAGCTCCGATGAACGTCGGATACGACGCGTGACTCAACCACAGCCATATGAGGCTCTTTTCATAGTGTGCGTTGGCCTGTTCGGGCGTTCCCTTGAACTCCGGCGCGCCGGGAAACGTCTGCACCCGGGAGAAGAAATGGATGAGGTTGAACATGTAGACCGGCTTGCCATCGTCGGCCTCTGCCCATGGGCGGAGACGAGCAGTGAACGCCTGAACCCCCTTCTCAGGCAGCGGTAGCTTTTCGATGATCGCTAGGTATTGATCGATCTCCGCTTGAGTGAGCTTCCCCGCTCCTTGAGAATGCCAGGCCCAGAAGGCCACGTACAAGACCATTAACGCGGCGGCAAGAATGAGCTCAAACCACATTTTCGTTCTCTTCTTTAATTTGTGCCGCTCTGCCGAAGCCAATCATGCTGTAAAACCAGTGACTCATCAAACTGAAACGCTTAGCGCCAGTCCGCTGCAACGCATGCTTAGGCCCGCGCCAGTCCGATACTCGATGAAATGCTGTGCCTCATGGCGTGCTGACTCTAATGCTGCTGGATGCTTCGCAGCCAATCTGGGTAGTCGCGTGGACATGGCGACCTAGCTACCACTTCCTCGTTTTGCGCATCCAGAGTTAGGCAAAGAATTGCGACAGCAAGGTATTAACCTGTGCGGGCTCCTCGTGTTGGATCCAATGGGTCGCAGTCTCAAACATTTCAAGGTGTCCATCATCACAGTACTGAAGACTTTCTCTGGCCATTGCTTCACCCACGAACTGGTCATTTTTTCCCCAAATCAGGAGCGCCGGCACTTTCACCCGCGAAGCTTCGGAATCCAACGCGAACTTCGACGGACGCAATAGCGCCGCTCGATACCAGTTAAGCATAGCTGTCAGCGCGTCCTTCTTGGCCCACGACTTCTTATACTGCTCGAGATCACGATCAGAAAAGACCCCAGGAGCTGAAGTATTCCGCAGCACCCGAACCAGCAGCGCCCAGTCTCGCCTTCGCAGGACGCGTTCGGGTAGCCAAGGAAGCTGAAAAAACAATAAATACCAGCTCCTCCGCAGCTGCGCGGGGTTTATGATGAGGTTCTTTATGAAAATGCGGGGATGGGGAACGCTCAACATCGCGGTGCGGCTAACCCTGTCCGAATATCGGGCAGCCAAGTACCAGGTAACCGCAGCTCCCCAGTCGTGCCCGACGACGAACGCTTTTGAATCCGCCACGGTATCCAAAACGCCGACGACATCTCTGGCGACTAGGTCAATAGAATAGTTAGCAATGCCTGCAGGTTTGTCACTCAAGTTGTAACCTCGTTGGTCTGGTATGATTACGCGATATCCGGAAGAGACGAAGTGATCAATTTGGAGGCGCCAGGCGAACCAGAACTCGGGAAAACCGTGGAGGAATACTAAAGGTTTGCCGCTTGCAGGCCCGGCAAGAACGACGTGTAACGCGATCCCATTAATATGGAAAACGCGAAATTCAAGAGGCGAGCGGATGCCTGATAGTGTCATAAAGCCAGTCAGCGAGCGATCTTCCCATGTCAGGCGCGCTAGAGCCAAGATTCTTTACTTTCGGTGCTTGGCGAGGGCTCGTTTTCGCCTCTTGCGCAATAGATGAGTCGTCCTTCGCTCGTGACAATTTGCTCGACTTGTAAAGGCGCAACGGCCCCGTGGGTTCAAAGCTCTTGAATCGCCAGACTTACACTCAGGTGATTCAGGCAAGTGACTTTGAATCACCTATCGGCTGAATCGGGTTAGCGACCGGAAAAGTTTCAACTCAATGAACGGGCGTTGTAAGGCAAACACATTCGCCTCGACTAATGAGCAAGAAAGGTTTTATGAAGACAAAAATCTCACGCTTCGATCGTTTAGTCGCCCGTTATTACCCTGCTGTTTACAGCTTTGCCGCAAGATTGACCGATGATCCTCGTGACGCGGTCGCGCTGACACGACACGCATTCAGTAGCTCGCGCAGACAATTGCAAAACATAGGTAGTCAAACGGCGATCGCGACGGTCCTGATCGCTGCAGTTCTACGTGCGGGACTTGCGTCCGCCTGATCTGACTTTCGTAACTCCAAGCTTTGCGTTAGCTATGCTCGCGATAACCGCAGCATGAAGCTCTTGTCGGTCAACGTTGGACTTCCGCGCGAAATAGAATGGAAGGAGAAGATAGTCCGCACCTCGATATTCAAGGCGCCAGTGACGGGCCGGGTTCGAGTTGCGAAGCTAAACCTAGAGGGTGATCGGCAATCTGACCTGACCGTGCACGGAGGAGTCGATAAGGCTGTTTACGCCTATCCGTCGGAGCATTATCCATTCTGGCGCCGGGAGTTTCCTGGCATGGACCTCCCGTGGGGAGTTTTCGGCGAGAACTTCACAACAGAAGGCTTGCTTGAGGAAACGTTTCATATCGGGGATCGCCTTCGGATCGGGTCTGCAGAATTCATGGTGACCCAACCTCGAATGCCATGTTTTAAACTCGGCATTCGCTTCAACCGTTCCGATATGGTGAAGCGATTCCTGCAGAGTGGTCGCACCGGGTTCTACTTTGCCGTTCTCAAAGAAGGGGAAGTCGCAGCTGGCGATTCAATCGAGTTGCTTGAAAGAGATGAACACAAAATTCCGGTCGCCGACGTTGTGAATCTTTATCGCGGAGATGCGGCGAATCAGAAGCTGTTGCGTCGCGTCAGCGAACTACCATCACTTCCAAACAGCTGGCGAGAGTACTTTCGTAAGCGCCTTTGGAATCCGGACGATAGATAACAGCGCAACTCTTAACGCGTCCCGACCTTGGATCGTCTCGATTTTAAGAACCGTGGCAGGTTTCCAAAAAGGAACTGAAATGGGATTGGACTGCGTGCAGCCCATGCATTCTCGTCGTGCTTAGCTTCGGGAAAAGCCAGGTAGTGGAGCTCGGAGCCAGGGTGATATCCTTTCCAAATCAGCCGATCTCGCATGCTACGCGTGGCTTCGTAGTTGTCGCCCGGCCAGCCGCTATCGAGGTAAATCCGAAGTTTTCGTTTTGATTCTGTGGAAACGCGGTCGAGCAGATTGTCCCGATACGTGAATGTGCTCGAAAGGCAGGCGATCTTCCCGAACACCTCCGGCCATTGCCATCCAAGATAAAAGGAAACGACACCACCGAGCGAAGATCCCATTGCGGCGGTATTCGCTGGGCCAGTGAGCGTGCGATATTTTCCATCGATCAGCGGCTTGAGGCTTTCGACAAGAAACCGGCCGTAGTCCTCGTATCCCGGCATGGTGTACTCGTTCATGCGGTCGTGAGGATGAATTCCGACAACGATGACTTCCTCGATGGCGTTCATCTTATCCAGCATGTTAATCACTTCGTCAGTCCGCCATGTGTTTCCGACGAACGCTTCTTCCTTCAAGAACAGGTTGTGCCCGTCGTGCATGTAGAGGACCGGATACCGCTTCAGCGTATTCTCGTGGTAACCGGGCGGCAGAAAAACTCGGAAGCGATGCTCAATACCAGAGGGGCTGGCGAGCGGCGGCATCAACTCGCACACGCTGCACTGCGTGTCTTCGCGAAAGAATGGATGAACCTCCAGCGGGGCTCCTGACGTTGCGATAGCGAGACAATTTTCTCCCCGCGACCACATGGTCGTGCCGTCGCGGCGTAGCACCGGTTTGAAATAGAAATATGGCCGCTCGGTTTCCACCTGAAATTCTGTCCTGTAGCCATTCCGGCCAACGGCCTCTACATCGGCATTCCAATTCTCATCCGTCCGAAGTGCGATTCGCCCGCCGTCCTGGGGATAAGTAACTCGAATGGATTGCCTGTACGCGGTCATGATCGAATCGAAACGATTTCATCGCGCAGTTCGCGTGCGATCTCCTTGCGATTGCCGGCCCGAACTTTTGCCGGCGAAAACGAGTAATTCGCGCCGATTTCGCGCTTGCACAAAAGATTCAGAAGGTGCGGCACCAGTGTCATATCCCGCCAATAGCAGACCTCTTCGGCGACCGACCCGTCATCGAGGGCGTACTCGATGGATGCGGCTACGATCGGGGAGCGAAGTTGCACAGCCGATTCGAGCAATGCCGATTTGAATGGCAACACCGTCGAGCCGTCAGAGCTTGTGCCTTCGGGAAAGAGGACCACTACCGAGCCGCCGACGATCGCGTCCTGAATACCATTCACGACCTTCGGACTCGACAACTTTCGCTCGCGATCGACAAAGATCGTCCCCGCAGCAGCCGCCAACCAGCCGAATAGCGGCCACCTCGCGACATCGCGCTTCGCCACAAAGACGCAGGGCCGAATCGAGCTCAAGACAACGATATCGAGATAACTCAAGTGATTGCTGACTAGAAGGCCCGACGACGGCATCGAGCCGTGCGTTCTTATCCGGATGCCGAGAACACGACATGCAAATCGGCACCACCCATGGAGCCATGCTCCACGCGCGTCCAGACGTCGATCGCGCCGAACAAACGGAATACTGATCGCGTTCTGAACGAGCGCGCAGAGCGAGAAAAATACGAGGGCGAACGCACGCCAGATTCCAAGAAGCGTGGTGCTTATGGATTGTCGGGCGTCTGTAGCAGACGCCGACAGGAATTCATTGGCGTCACACACAGGCGCCCTACAAACAACGTTGCTCATCGGAGGAAATGTGCGCGCACAATTGCAGGCAGGGCATGAAGGTCGAGGAGTGTGAGAAAATCGATCGTGCCGAACTCGCGATCGATTGCCGGCGGGCCGCAGATCCGTGCGCCGATTGCCAGATAGGCGCGCAACAATCTTGATGAAGCGCCAGCTGTAGGCGAGGCCGGAAGTTCTTCGTTCGCTAACACGGCAAACCGACGGGCGTCACCGCCAACAGCTGCAACTCGGAATTGCGAGTGCGGATGTGTTCGCAACTCCTGCGGCACGAGATGCGGCTGCAGTTTCTCATACGCGGCAATCCCGTCCGTCGGATCCTGTGAACTGATCGAGCTACATCCGATGAGCATGCGTGCGTTACGTTCCACGGCATAACGCGCGATGCCCCGCCAGAGAAGGTGCAGCAAATTGAAATTGCGGTGGTCGGCGTGCACGCAGGCGCGACCGAGCTCGATCATTTCGCAGCGAAATGGTTCGTACGGCGCAAAATCAAATTCCCGCTCGCTGTAATAGCCGAGATTTGCCGCCGCCAATTGGCCCGTCTGCAAGCGATACGTGCCGACAATTTCGCTCGTGGCGAGTTCTTCGACGATAAGGTGATCGCAGAACTCATCGAATGGATCGATATCGAGCCCAGTCGCGTACGACTCGGCCAATCCTTCGCCCAGTTCGAGATTGAAAACCTCAAACCGCAACTGCTGGGCGCGCCGCACTTCTTCTGCGCTTCGCGCCAGCCGCGTCGCGTACCTTGGACGTGTTGCCGTCGGGTTCGCGATCGATCTGTATGCTTTGGTCAGTATGTTCAATCGTGTTCTCCAGGAGTTTTGCCGCGAGCGCCGTCCAGCCGGTTTGATGACTCGCCCCGCAACCGCGGCCGGTTTCGCCGTGGAAATATTCGTAAAACAGCACGAGATCGCGCCAGTGCGGATCATCTGCGTACCTCGCCATATCGCCATGACATGGGCGCGCGCCTTTCTCGTTAGGCAGAAAGATACTTCCCAGCCGACGGGCAAGTTCACGCGATACTTCCTGGAGCGTCATCATGTTTCCGGACCCGGTCGGGCATTCGACTTTGAACGAGTCGCCATAAAAGAGGTGATAACGTTCGAGCGCTTCGACGATCAGGAAATTGATCGGGAACCAGATCGGCCCGCGCCAGTTTGAGTTACCACCAAAGAGATAACTGTTTCCCTCGCCAGGGACGTAATCGACCCGGAACTCCTCGTTACCGGCGCGAAAGATGTAGGGATTGTCGCGATGCACGCGTGATACGGAACGAAGACCGTGCTGCGAGAAAAATTCGTTTTCATCGAGCATGTAGCCCAGGGCGCGACGCAGTCGTTCCCGCGTCGGGACCGCTAACATCCGGTTTCCCGTAAAGGGGCAGACTTCGCAGTAGGTGACGAGCGAGGCGAGGTCTTTTCGATAATTCAGAAACCATTCCATTCGCTTCTTGAATCCCGGGAGCTTGTTGATCTTTTCCGTCTCGAGGTTTTCCACTGCGATCAGCGGCAACAGTCCTACGCACGATCGGGTCCGCAGCGGAATCATTTGGCCATCCACCTTGAGCTGGTCGTAGTAGAAACCGTCTTGCTCGTCCCACAAACCCGTGCCGCCGAGCGAATTCATCGCGTCGGTAATGCCGATGAAATGCTCAAAGAATTTTGAGGCCATGTCTTCATAAATCGGATTGGTCTGCGCAAGCTCGAGGGCCATTGAGAGCATCGTTAGGCAGTAAAACCCCATCCATGCGGTGCCGTCCGCTTGCTGGAGAAATCCGCCCGTTGGTAGCGGCTTCGAACGATCGAACACACCGACGTTATCGAGTCCGAGAAAGCCGCCGGAGAAAAGATTGTTGCCTTCGGCGTCCTTGCGATTCACCCACCACGTGAAGTTGAGCAGTAATTTTTGGAATACGCTTTCGAGAAACGCGGTGTCCCGTTGGCCGCGCGGCCCAGTCATCTTGTACACGCGCCACGCCGCCCAGGCGTGCACCGGAGGATTCACATCGCCGAACGCAAACTCATAAGCCGGAATCTGTCCGTTGGGATGCATGAACCATTCTCGCAGGAACAACATGAGCTGCTTCTTCGCGAAGTCCGGATCGATTTTTGAAAACGGGATCATGTGGAAGGCCAGGTCCCACGCTGCGAACCACGGGTATTCCCATTTGTCTGGCATGGAGATGACGTCGCGGTTGAAAAGGTGTGTCCATTCGCGATTTCGGCCGAACTGTCGCTCTTGAGGAGGCGCTGGCTGTGCGGCATCGCCGGACAGCCACTCGCGAATTGAGTAGTGGTAGAATTGTTTGCTCCAAAGCAGGCCGGCGTAACCCTGGCGCGCAACCTTCTTCGCTTCGTCATCCGGCGCTGACGGAATCACCGCGTCGTAAAACTCGTCCGCTTCTTTCATTCGGAGCGCGAAAACTTCTTCGAAGCCAGCAAATGGATCGAGCGGGGCTTCGTCCGTCGCAGACAGTCGCAACCTCACGACCTCTGATTTTCCAGGTTCAATCTCCAACAGATAATGCGCAGCAAACTTTGTCCCGATGTTTTGTGGGTTCACGGCGTCGTTCCGTCCATGCACGACGTATTCATGAAACGCATCTTTCACGAACTGCTGACCGTTGGCATAATCGTGAATGCGCGCCGAATTCGTTTCATTCTCGGTGAAAAGCGGCGTGGCTTTCCCCTCAAAGGCGAGCTGATAATTCCCTAGCACGTCGTGTTGCGCGCGTACCAGGCTATCGCGCTCCAGCGTGATTGAAGGTTTGTTTGTCGATTCTTCCGGTATCGGTCCCCACGACCAGGTGTTGCGAAACCAAAGGGTTGGCAACAAATGCAATGTCGCTTTCTCGGGACCGCGATTTGCAATCGTTAGGCGAATCAGAATGTCATCCTCGGAAGCCTTCGCGTACTCGGCGAAGACATCGAAGTAACGATCCTCATTAAAAACGCCGGTATCGACCAGTTCGAGCTCTGGCGCGCCCAACCCGCGCCGGTGATTCTCCTCGATTAATCTGGCGTACGGATATTCGGCCTGCGGATATTTGTAGAGCGCCTTCATGTACGAATGCGTCGGCGTCGAGTCGAGATAGTAGTAAAGCTCCTTTACGTCCTCGCCGTGGTTGCCTTCCGACCCGGTCAGACCGAAGAGTCGCTCCTTCAAAATCGGATCGTTTGCGTTCCAAAGTGCGAGCGCGAAACAAAGACGGCATTGTCGATCCGAAATACCGAGAAGGCCGTCCTCGCCCCAGCGATATGCGCGGCTTCGTGCATGGTCGTGCGGAAAATAGTCCCAGCAATTTCCGTATGGTGAATAATCTTCGCGAACCGTCGCCCATTGTCGTTCCGATAGATACGGTCCCCAGCGCTTCCAGTTCTTCGTCCGCGCCGCCTCGTGCTCGAGCCGCTGGTGCTCCGTAGTGATTGTTGAAGACATGCCGATTGGTCGGGCGTACGCGCGAATCCTTACGCCGCCACGCGATTATTAATGGTTCTCAGTGGTTGAAAGGTGCTCGCGATTCCACGGGGCAGCGCCGGTTTCGGTTTGCGTGTGCACAAGCGCACGTTGATCGAGATATTGGACGAAATCCTTCGTGAAAAGAACGTCCAGCGCCCAATCGATGGCTACGCGCACTTTCTTTTCGGTGCGTGGCAATTTGCTCCAGTAAATCCCGCGCCAGAGAAACCACGCGAGGAACCCGGAAAAGTTTATGCCGAAAATGCGCGCGACACCCGTGCGGCGACCGATCGCAGCAAGCGCGCCGAGCGTTTTAAAGCTGAACGGCGTTTTCGGTCTGCCGTAAATGGTCGCGATAATGTTGCGCGCGACAACTTTGCCTTCGCGCGATGCATGTTGCGCCGTCGGCGGACAATATTTGCCTGTCGCTGGATCTGGAACGAGCGCGCAATCACCGAGCGCCCAAAGGCCATCCACACCTTCTACTTTCAAGTTCGAATTGACTCTGACTCGCCCGCGTTCTTTTTCGCATGGAACACGATCAAGGATCGGATTCGGCGATATGCCCGCGGTCCAAACCAGCGTTGAGCTAACGATCTTCTCGCCGTCGCTTAGTTCGATTTCATTCGGCCGCACTGCTGCAACTTTGCTCTTCGCCCGAATCTCGACGCCGCGCTCGCGGAGTTTCCTGTCGGCATACCGGCCAAGCTTTTCGCCGAGCTCGGGCAAAATGTATTCGCCCGGATGCACAAGCACGAGCCGAAGCATTTCTTCTTTGAGATTTGGATAGAACGGCAGCGCGTCGCGCAGGAAATCGTTAATGCTGGCGATAGTTTCAACGCCAGCAAAACCTCCACCGGCGACCACGAATGTGAGCAGGGGCGGACGTTCCGCACGTGCACATTCGGTATCCGCTTCTTCCAAATGTGCGATCAATCGGTTACGCAGTTGGATCGCGTCGCCAAGCGATTTCATTGTCAACGCCCGCTCTGCTACACCGGGCAGGTTGAAAAAGTTCGTTACCGATCCGAGCGCCAGAACAAGATGATCGTATTCGAGCGTGTGCGAGTGCCGATCAAATCCATGCGAAACAACGACTTGTTTTTTGTCGATGTCGATCTTGTCCACGTCACCGCAGAAAAAATTCACGCGGCGAATCATTTTGCGGACAGGATTAACGATGTTCGTCAGATCCAAATCGCTCGCCGCGATCTCGTGCAGCATTGGCGTGAAAAGGAAAAAGTTTTCGCGATTGACAACGGTGACCTCAAAGCGCGGATCTCGGCGCTTCTCAAACTGCAAGGCCGCATAAAGCCCACCGAAGCCGCCGCCGAGAATAAGGACACGCGTTTTCTCGCTCATCGCTGGTCATAGAACCGTCCGCTCGAGGCGGAGCAATTCCCCTAACGACCATGCCTGGAAGGGACATCCGCGTGGCGTGTGGGGCGGCTCGGCGTCGCAAATTTCGGAGACGTGACCCAGCCCAGCGTGGTTCAGATGCTCGTACAGTGGTGGAAGAAATCGTGCGTGCGCCTTCTTTCGTGCGGCAGCGTTCGCACCATGCACGCGCACCCATGCTTCAACAAATGCACCAATCAACCAGGGCCAGACCGTACCCTGATGATAAACAGAATCCCTTGCGCGCGAGTCGCCTTGATAGTGCGGTGCGTATCCCGGTTCGCCGGGAGCGAGCGAGCGCAACCCGATCGGCGTAAGCAAAAGCATTTCCACCGCATCGACAACCCGACGCGCTTTCTCTTTCGACAAAAGCATGAGCGGCAGTCCGCCGACGGCGAAGATTTGGTTCGGCCGAAATGTAAGATCAATTACACCGGGTTGATGATCGCAATCGATCACGTCGGCCAGATAACCCGCGTGTTCGTTCCAGAACTTGCTTTCGAATGCCGCGCATCCTGTTTCGAAAAGTTTTTCCCAACGCTCGGAAAATTTCGCGCCAATCGCGAGCGCGTTTAGCCAGAGGGCCTGAATTTCGACGGGTTTCCCGATACGTGGCGTGATCTCATGGCCATCGACTCGCGCATCCATCCAAGTGAGCTGTTGTCCGTGCTCGCCTGCCGAGAGCAGGCCGTCACGATCCGCGCGGATTCCGAAACGTGTCCCTTCATTGTAACCAGCTAGAATGGCTTCGACTGCCGCACGCAATTCTTTGGTGTGACAATCGTCGGTCAGGCTCGGCTGTTTCGTGGCGGCGAGAAGGTAGTCGTTCACCGCGATGATGTACCAAAGCGATGCGTCGACAGAATTAAACTCCGGTTGTTCGCCTTGATCAGGAAAGCGATTCGGCAACATGCCTTCTGAAACCGTTCCCGCCCATTGCAACAAGATGTCGCGTGCTTCCTCGAGATGACCGGTTGCGATGCAGAGCCCGCGCAGCGCGATAAACGTGTCGCGTCCCCAATCTCCGAACCACGGGTAACCGGCAATAAGGGTTTTTCCTTTGCCGCGCTGGACGAGGTATGCGTCAGCGGCACGTTCGAGCGGACCGGAGAAATATTGCCGGCGGCCTTGCTCGATCGTCCTGACCTGGGCATGACGCGCTTCGATGGATTCGATGTCGGTGATCGCGTGTCCTTCAGTCGCGAGCATCAGCACCGCCGGTTTTTGGGAAAGTGAAAATTCAAAAACTCCGGGCGAGGCGAGATCTTCAACAGCGT